>Ga0172375_10003671_pt1 | contig 23199 bp, 26 predicted proteins | sample LakKiv1m_FD_114537 | JGI IMG/M metagenome (GOLD analysis project Ga0172375, IMG submission 114537) | Freshwater microbial communities from Kabuno Bay, South-Kivu, Congo - kab_092012_11.1m | ecosystem: Environmental > Aquatic > Freshwater > Lake | place: Democratic Republic of the Congo... | reverse complement strand
TGGAGTTGGACTGCCACCACCGCCACCACCGCCACCTCCGCCACCGCCCCCGCTACTGGCTGGCTTGGCCGAGACCTCGGTCGAAGTGGCAATAACATTACCTAAAGCATCTTTAACTTTGATCACAAAATAATAAGTCGCGCCATTGGTAAGCCCGGTGCGAGTCGAGCTCGTTAATAATCCAACCGAAGAATCGGTATACGGACCCCCACTCCCTGTCGATTGGCCAACCAGATAAGCTCCCGTCGTCCAACCTAAGACCCCTTCGGCTGCTGTCCATGACAACGCGACTTGAGTATCTCCAGCCGTGGCCGTTACTACCGGTGTCGTAATTAGAGGGAAATAAAGTAAACCGGCATTAACTTTAAAATTACTTGAATCACTCGGACCAATACTAATCTGGTTAATCGCTCCGTTTAAAGTAAAATTACTCGAGGCCGAATAGCCACCAGGCGCCAAGGCCGAATCAAGTAGTTGATAATCAGCGGCCAAGGAGATAAGTGGCAACAAAACCAGTAAACCGAAAATTTTGTAAAAAAAATTAGTCAAAATAAAAACGGTATTTTTATTATACCGCTTTTATTTTTTTGTTTCTACGTGCTGAGTCACTTTCTTGCACCATTTGCAATACTTCTTGAGGTCGATCTTGCGTTCGACCTTCTTCTTATTTTTGCGCGTCCAATAATTAACCCGCTTGCAGGACTTGCACGCTAATCTGATTAAAAAGTCTTGAGACATAATATTTATTTTGTGGACCGCATAACTATAACCGAATTTTATAAAAAAAGCAACCCCACGGCGCGCTAGCGCGCCGTGGGGTCTTGTTTTTGGTCTGGGCCAGAGATCAGCCCATACCGCCACCATCGTAGGACGGCGGTATTACCGGTTCGTCTTGCCCAAAGTTCGGGTAGACAAACCAGAGATCGTAGGTTCCGGCGGAGAAAGGCAAGGCGCCGATCGAGATGTCGAAATACATCAACTCCGACGTCCCAACCTGTCGCACGTAGACGCCCGTTGCCAGTTCGCCCTCGCTTGTCCGACCGAAAAGCGGGATGGTCCGCGTGTCGCTGATCACCAGCTGGTACAACGGATTCTGTCCTTGCCCACCGACACTGGTCGGGAGCGAGTACAGGACCTCCGGGTCATCGAGCGCTACCAAGTTGTCGACCGAGACATTAGCCGAGGCCTCAATCAGTACCGTCTCCGACTGCTCGCCGGAAGTGATGTCGTAAGACACCCCGCCCCCGTCCATCATGCCGATGATCAACTGACCAGCGATCCCGGCCAACGAAGTCGGGAACCAAACGTAGTTCCGCCAGACGTTGATCTGAACGTATCGCCCGCCAACGTTGGCGTAGGCGAAATTGACTCCGGGCACATAGATCGGCACCTCTTGGCAGAGGTTGAGCTTGATGTTCTTGGCCCAGTCCGGGACGGGCCAGGTACCATCGACCCCTTTCTCGAGACGATAGGAATTCGAGCCGTAAAACAGCTGGAGCCCATTTTCGTCGCAATAACTGGCCGAGAGATACTGCTCTACTTCGGGTTTGAGGACCCGAAAAGAAAGCTTCTCTTTGGCCAGCAGGTCCGCGATTTGCCGAATGTCTTGGCTCGCGAGGGTCACCGTAACGTACGTCTTCCCTCCGGGCAGGATTGGTCCGGCCGAGCCGGAAAACATCGAGGCCTGTGCCACCCGCTCCTTCGCGTAGGAGGTGAGCGCCTTCGTGCTCGCGATCATCGGCAGGTTCGCCGGGATCGGGAGATTCGCCGAGCTGGTTTCCGTCTCCTCAACCGGTGCCGGTTGGGCTGAAGATATCTCGCCGGCCCAAGCCGACACACTACCCAACAGTACCAACATCATCATTACCACAACAATCTTCTTCATGTCTTACTCTCCTTTTTCTTCCTTCCGTTTACTTTCCAACTTCTTCGTTGATCGACACATTAACAGACGTCTCGATCAGGATACCCTCTGCCGACTGGGCAGACGGTTGTTTGGTGGCCGACGGGGCGACTGGCCCAGCCGGAGTGGCGATTTGCGTTTTCGCCGATACCGGTGCCACCTTGGCCGGAGGTTCTTTCAAATCCTCCTTAAACCAAAGCGAGGCACCCAGCACCGCAATCACACAAAACAGGGCTAAAATCACAAGATTCTTCTTCATCTTTCTCCTTCCTTTCAAGGTCCTTAACTTAACCAAAAACAGGCTAACCAAAGCCTATTTCTACTCTACCTTCCATTATATACTACTCTTGACAGCTTGTCAATAGGTGTTATCGAGTGCGTAGGGGAGGGTTCGAACCTCCGTAGCCCATAGGGCGCCGCATTTACAGTGCGGAGCAATTGACCACTCTGCCACCTACGCAATGAGTTTAATATTAATACAAAAATTAAGTTTGAGCAATGTTAAGAAACTCTTTGTCGTGGTCGAATTTTTGATCGTACGGCTTTAGTTAATTCCACCACTGGTTCGCCATCTTTGAGTGACACAGTCACAATCCCGCCACCTTCGACGCGTCGGCCGAGGATAAATTGGGCCACCGGGTTTAAGATTTTATTTTGGATCAAGCGCTTTAAGGGCCGAGCACCAAATTCCGGATTAAAGCCTTCTTTAGCCAAGAAATTCATCACCGCGTTATCGAGCTCCAAGCTAATCCCCTTTTTCGCCAGACGCTCACGCACGATCGTGAGTTGCAAATCAACAATCTCGCGCAAAACTTCAGTCGAAAGCGGATTGAAGACAACCACCTCATCGAGTCGGTTCAAAAATTCAGGACGAAAATGATCGCGCAAACTCTCTTGGATTTTCTCTTTCACCCCGGCAAAATTATTTTCCGCTTGTTCACCACTAGCAAAACCGATGCGTTGATAATTCTTAATAAATTGACTGCCGATATTCGAGGTCAAGATAATAATCGTATTTTTAAAGTTCACCACTCGTCCTTTGGCATCAGTCAAACGACCATTATCGAGCACCTGCAAAAGCACATTAAAGACCTCTGGATGCGCCTTCTCCACTTCATCAAAAAGTAAAATCGAATAAGGACGATGACGCACCAGCTCGGTCAAATTACCGCCCTCTTCATAACCGACATAACCGGGCGGCGAGCCGATCAATTTCGACACCGAATATTTCTCCATATATTCTGACATATCCACGCGGATGAGCGCTTTTTCGTCATTAAATAAGAAATTAGCCAAGGCCCGCGCCAATTCGGTTTTGCCGACACCCGATGGACCAAGGAACATAAACGAACCGATTGGTCGATCAGGATCGGCAATACCAGCGCGCGAACGTTTAACCGCTTCGGCCACCCGAAGAACGGCTTCATCTTGACCACGAACACGTTTTTTCAATTCTTCCTCCATCCGCGCCAATTTCTCGGTTTCCTCTTCAAGCATCTTGGTTACGGGGATTCCCGTCCAACGTGACACGACTTTAGCCACTTCTTCATCGCTTACCTCCTCCTTCAAAATCTGGCGCGCGCTTTGCAATTTCTTTAATTTAATTTCTTTCGCCTTCAATTCTTTATCAATTGCCGGAATACGACCATATAAAATCTCGGCCGCGCGCGACAAGTCGGCGCGCAGTTCAGCGTGGGAGGCTTCGAGACGCAACTTTTCTAGTTCCGCTTTATGAGCGCGAATTTCGCTAATCAATTGCTTTTCATTTTTCCATTTCAATTCTAATTCACTAATTTTTTCTCTTAGTTCGCTAATGCTTTTATCAATCTCTTTAATTCGCGTTTTGGCTTTTCGATTATCCGACAATTCAATTTCTTTTTTCATCGCCTCCTTCTCCACTTCAAGACGCATAATTTTGCGTTCGCCATCTTCGAGCGCGGTCGGTTTATTCTCTAATTGCAAACGCAAGGCGCTCGCGGCCTCATCGATCAAATCGATCGCCTTGTCGGGCAAGAAGCGATCGGTAATATAACGCGCCGACAAATTAACGGCCGCGACAATCGCGTCGTCGGTAATATGCACCCCATGATGCAATTCGTATTTATCTTTCAATCCACGCAAAATGGTGATCGCATCTTCAACACTCGGCTCCTCCACCGTAACAGGCTGGAAGCGACGGGTTAACGCTTGGTCCTTCTCAATATATTTTTGATATTCTTTGATGGTCGTCGCGCCAATTGTCCGTAACTCACCGCGCGCTAAAGCCGGTTTCAACATATTAGAGGCATCCACTGCGCCCTCGGCCGCGCCGGCGCCGACAATCGTATGGATTTCGTCAATAAATAAAATAATTTTGCCTTCGGACTTTTCAATTTCTTTAATGATATTCTTCAAACGCTCTTCGAACTCGCCCCGATACTTCGTGCCGGCCAAGAGCATGCCAAGATCAAGTGACACAATCTCGCGATCGCGCAAGGATTCTGGCGCTTCGCCTTTCGCGATCCGCAAAGCCAAACCTTCAACAATCGCGGTTTTGCCGGTACCAGCCTCACCCACCAACACCGGGTTATTTTTTGTTCGACGCGAGAGAATCTCCATTACTCGCCGGATTTCTTCATCACGACCGATCACCGGATCGAGCTTGTCAGCCCGCGCCAAGTCAGTGAGATTTTTAGTAAACTTCTCAATCGCTTTGGTTTTTTTGACACTACTCGCTGGCATAACTTTGCCCGACTTAATTTCTTGCACCACGCTTAATACCGCGTCATTGCTAACTTTAAATCGCGCCAAGAGGTCACGCGCTTGACTCGGCACATCAAGGAGCGCGAGCAAGAGATGTTCGGTCGAAACAAATTCTTCCGTCAGATTGCCGGCAATCTTGGCCGAAGTATCAAATACTCGTACCAAGTCTGGCGTCAGATAGATCTGATAAGACGGGCTCATCACATTACCGCCCCCCATTGTCTCAATACTATCGAGCACATGGTCAGTGAGCGACAATGAATCAACTTCAAGTTTATCGAGAATCGAAACAACCAAACTCTCTTCTTGCAACAACAAAGCGGCCAACAAATGATGAGGATTGACCTGATTTTGCCCGCGCTCGATCGCTAATTCATGAGCGCGGCGGATAACCTCGCGCGCCTTAGTTGTGAAATTTTGGAATGGGGGCATAACTCTTTCATAATACCATAATTATTTGACTTGATCAATGAGAGAACGGAGGGCCGAAGCCGAGAGCACATAACCACGAGAAATACCGATCCCAATTAACTGACCATTGAGACTAAGTACGGGGCCACCAATATTATCACCAATGACCGAACCGGTGCGGATAACGTTAACACTGGTATTGTCGGTAGTGGTAGAGTTAGTGCCAATTACTCCTGTGATAATCCCCGTCATAATTTCAGGATTACCATTATCAGCATAAGCCAAAGCGATGCTCGTCTCGCCACTGGTCGGTAAATCTTTATTAAATGCAAAACTGGCAACGGGCAGAGAGCTCGTGGCGGTAAATTTGATAAAAGCAATATTTTTATCAACATCACGGCTGACTACCTCGCCATCGACGCTAAGGCCTCCCTTAACGACAATTACTTGGCTAACAGCTTCGGGTAAATTTTTCAAAGCCGTAACGGCCAACCCATCGCGCACCACAAATCCGGTGCCTAACCCTTCGCTCCCCTTGTCAGTCTTTTGTCCAATTTTAATTATTGAGGGGGCGGCAATTTCCATCGCTTTGACAACTTGCGCCCCTTCAGTCGTTGAGGAATCTTCTTTTACAATCTTAACAATCGTGGTAGTCGCGCCCGGGATTACTCGTTCAATTACCCGATCAATGGTGTTCGCCACACTGGCTCGGGGCGATTGGTCCATTAAGGTTACCGTCACAATCGCAGTCGTAATAGAGCTCACAAACATAATCAGGAGTAAGAGTAAGAGAAATTGGCTACGATTTAAGTCTTTGATATCCATCCCGTTAGAAATTTAAGTTATATATATATCTTTAATAATTCAGGATTCACCGTTGTCTTTTCTAGGGTAGAATTTCTAACGGGATCCATTTTTTAATTATAGCACTTTTGATATTTTTCAACAATTCGTTTGAGGGCTTTAACAAAAGCGGTGATTTCGTTGGCTTGAACTTCGCGGCCAAAGGAGACGCGGACGTTATTGTTGATTGGGTCATTGCTTGAGCAGGCCGAACCGGATGAGACGGCAAAGCCCTTGGCATCAAGCTCAATGACCAATTGCTCGCCTTCGAAGCCAGCGATTGAAAAATTGATGTTGTTGGGCAAACGCGAGAGCGAGGATGTGAGAAGTCGTTTTTCACGTAGCGAAATGGGATCTCGCACATCCTCGGCCTCGGATGCTGTGCGAAAAACGACTTCGGGCACACTTGAAGTCGCATTTCTCACAGCATCCGGCCCGTTGATTTTCAAATTAGGAATTTTTTTCAGTTCACTTATTAATTTAATTTGCAACTTAGTCAGTTTTTTTATTTCTCGCGCGCGCTCCGCCTCACAAATTTCAAGCGCGCGCGCCAGTCCCACAATCCCCGGCACATTAAGTGTCCCCGATCTTAAACCTCGTTCTTGCCCACCCCCACGCATTTGCGGTTCAAGCATCACGCCCCGCCTGACAAATAAACAACCAACGCCCTTCGGTCCATAAATTTTTGATCCGTTAAACGACAAGAGATCCACGCCCAATTTCTCCACATTCAAATCTAAAAATCTCGGCGCTTGGCAAGCATCAGTATGTAAATACGGAGTTTTTGTCGAGGAGTTCTCCTTTCTAAAATGTCTGATTACTTTTGCGATTTCTTTAATTGCCTGAATAGCGCCAATCTCATTATTCGCCATCATAATCGAGACGAGAAAAGTGTCTTTGGTTAGCGACTCTTTTAATTCTTTCAAATTAATTTGTCCTTCTTTATTGGTCTTGAGATAAGTCACCTTAAAACCTTTTTTCTGCAAATAATGACAGGGCTCGAGCACTGCCTTATGTTCAATATCTGTAGTAATAATGTGGCCCGGCCGAGGTGTGAGAAGTCGTTTTTCGTGCAACGAAATGGGACTTCGCACACCGATGGCTTCCGCCGTGCCGAGAACGGCGAGATTATCACTTTCCGTCCCGCTACCCGTAAAAATAATCTCATCTGGGTGCGCCGCTAAAATTTGGGCAATCTTCGCCCGCGCCTCTTCAACTGCTCGCTCGGCTTCAACACCCTCCTTATGAATACTGTGCGCATTACCAAATTTGCCCGTCAAAAACGGCTTCATCGCCTCAAACACCCTCTTATCAAGCGCCGTCCCCGCCGCCGTGTCCCAGTAAATTCGCTTCATCTTTTTCACGCCCCAATCCTAGCAGAAAATTACCAACTTGACACTATTTACGACTAATATATAATGTAAGCACAAATGGCCATAGGCCAACCGAGAAGCCCCCGCAAGGGGGCTTCGTCTGTTATTAATTCTCTTTCAAAAAACTTATTAATTTGTTTTTTATCTCTACAAATTGCTCTGGCGATATTTTGCGAATAAAACGACGAAAGCGTCTTACGCTCAACAATCTCAATTGCGATAATATAACGCTGAATTTTTGGCCATCATATTCTAATTGGTGATAATAAACACCATCCTTTTCTTTGGAAGTAAGCGGTAAGACCCAAGCAAGCTTGCGATTAAATTTTTTTATAATTAGGATGGGCCTTTCAAATAATTCGTTTTTACCATCCTGTTCATCACCCAAATTAATACCGATCGAACACCACCAAATCTCTTGTTCATGAAAAGGAAGTTCATTGTGCCCGATTTTTTCCAAACTCTTCTTTTCAACATTCCATTTATCAAATTCTTTTTCCATCTTTCAAAGCTTTTAGTATTTTATTTATACTAACACCGCCTTTTTTAATCTTAGTAAAATCAATTATTGTTTCCCAACGTGTCCTCTTTTTTCTCTTCATCATAAAATTATAACTTAATTCCCCGCTCTTGGCACTTTTGCGCAAATTTACCAGAATCGCTATAATGCCCCTATGATCGACTTGGCCACTCTATTTATTATTACAGTTGGCTTTATTGTCATCGTTGCTTTTTTATTAGCGCGGGTAATGATCCTCGACCGCCGACTTTCGCGTCTTTTGTCGGGCAAGACGGCTGGCGATTTTGAAAGCGTGATTGATGAGTTCGTTAAGACCGCTCGCCGGCTTGATGAACGCACACGCTTGATTGCGCAAGAGATTGATAATATTAACGCCCGTCTCGCTAAAGCTCTGCAAAAGATCCACACCATTCGCTTTAACCCTTTTCGCGATCAAGGGAGCAATCAGAGTTTCGCCACCGCCCTGATGGACGAAAATGGCGACGGCGTGGTGATCTCGAGTTTATATTCACGCGACAAGGTGAGCATCTATGCCAAACCGCTCGTCGAAGCCAAGTCTGAATACGAGTTGTCAGAAGAAGAAAAGGAGGCGGTCAATAAAGCGCTGGGCTAGTAATTTCTTTATTTTTCTGGTTTAATGAGAAAAACCACTCGTTGAGTATTTTGTTTATGACTAAGACTGATGAAAAAGCTGGATTAATTGAGCGTCCACCCGTGATTGCCGTCATGGGGCATATTGATCATGGCAAGTCTAAATTGCTCGATTATATCCGCAAGACAAATGTGGTAGACAAAGAAGCCGGTGGGATTACGCAACATACGAGCGCTTATGAAGTAGTTCATAACCACAAGAAGATTACTTTCATTGATACCCCGGGCCACGCCGCCTTTACCTCAATGCGCGAACGCGGAGCGCAAATCGCTGATATTGCGATTTTGATTGTCTCGGCTGAAGAAGGGGTTAAAGCCCAAACACTCGAAGCTTTGCAATCGATCAAGGATCACGACACGCCTTTTGTTGTCGCCATTAATAAGATTGATAAACCCGCCGCCGATGTCGAAAAAGTTAAGCAAGGCCTGGCCGAGAATGGGGTATTTGTTGAGGGCTATGGCGGTCATGTCCCGGTGACCTTAATTTCCGCCAAGGAGGGCACCGGCGTTAATGAGTTACTCGATCTCCTCCTCCTGGTCGCGGAGATGGAGGAGTTAAGAGGTGATCCAAACCTCCGAGCGGAAGGTTTCGTGCTGGAGTCGCATCATGACGCCAAGAGCGGAGTTACTGGCACCCTGATTATTAAAAATGGTGTCCTTCACGAAAATGATTTTATGGTCATTGGCCGAGAAGTGACAAAGATTAAACGTTTAGCCAATTTTCTTGATCATCAAGTTAAAGAGTTAAGCTTCAGTGCGCCAGCTAAGATCTTCGGTTTCACCAAATTACCAACTGTTGGCGCTTGTTTTAAAGCCTATCCTGATAGAAAAGAAGCCGAAGCGATGGCCGAAGAAGCGCCACTCGAGACTTGTCAAAAAATAACCGAGATTTATTCTAAGGCAGACGGGTCAATGAGCCTCCCGATCATTATTAAGGCTGACGTAGCTGGCACTCTTGAAGCCGTGCAAAAAGAATTGGCCAAATTAACCGTCGAAAACGTTTCGCTTAAGGTCATCGACCAAGGAGTTGGCGCGATCACGGAAAATGATGTGAAATTAATTCAGGCTTTTCCTAACGCTAAAATCATCGGCTTCAAAGTTAAGGCTGAGCGTTGCGCCATTAATCAGGCCGAAAAATGCGCCGTGAAAATCGAAACTTCCGATATTATCTACAAACTATCTGAATGGTTAGAAAAAGAGATGCAGTCGGCCGCCCCCAAACAAACAATTGAAGAAGTTTTGGGTCGCGCCAAGGTATTAAAAACTTTTAACAAAGAAAAAGACAAGCAAATCGTCGGTTGCGCCGCCGTTTCTGGTAAGATAATAACCGGCAAAGAAATTAAAATTATCCGGCGCGAAGTTGAGATTGGTCGCGGTAAAATTGTCGGACTACAATTGCAAAAAATTAAAGTCGATACTGTCGAAGAGAATAATCAATTCGGCGCCGAGATTGACGCCAAGATCGAGATTGTCAACGGTGATTATCTTGAAGTGTTTGAAACAGTCATTAAATAATCAGCCCAAGCAAAAAAATGAGTTTTAGACAAGAAAAAGTCGAAGGTAGATTGCAAGAGATTATCTCACAATTTCTTAACCGCCAAGCTAGCACCAAGTCAGTGGTCACCGTCACTCATTGCGATGTCCCCGGAGATCTGAAAAAAGTTACGGCCTTTATCTCCGTCTTCCCGGAGAAGTTTGAGCAAGAAGCGCTCGACTTTGCCAAACGCCAGCGCACTGAATTACGCCAGCTAATTGCCGCCGAAATGCCAATGAAGACGATCCCCTTTGTCGAATTTGAACTCGACGCCGGCGAAAAAAATCGGCAAAAAGTGGAACAGATTTTTGGAGGCCTGGGGGAGAATTGAACTCCCGTATAAGGGTTTTGCAGACCCTTGCCTTACCACTTGGCGACCAGGCCATTGGAGTGGATGTGCCTAGGGAGGGAGTCGAACCCTCAATCCCTTTCGGGCGACAGATTTTAAGTCTGTAGCGTATACCAATTCCGCCACCTAGGCATCCGATTTGTTGATTTTAATATATTTAGTTGTTAAAATCTAGTCACCCGCCCATAGCTTCGGCCCAAGGCCGACCAGCCTCGGGCTGGCAGCTGGTAGAGGTTATTTAGTGAAATTTATAAAGTTTTTTGAAATTGATATTTACGATATCCGCCCATAGCTCAGCTGGTAGAGCAGCTCCCTCTTAAGGAGACGGTCCAAGGTTCGAATCCTTGTGGGCGGACAAGCACTTTTTTAATTTGGGCAGATGGCGGAATTGGTATACGCGTTAGCCTTAGGAGCTAATGTCTGCAAAGACTTGGGAGTTCGAGTCTCCCTCTGCCCACCCAATTTTTTATAAAAAATTAAAGGGGGAAGCTCAGCTTCCCCCCTCTGCCCTTGCGCCACCCGCAGTGCGCCCAAGTTATTCGCCTGGGCAGATCTCGCACACCCGCCGAAGGTAATAACATTCGAGAGGGCCACCCTTCTGCGGGATAAGATGGCCGAGTTCGGCCAGTTGTGACTCTAGCTCGGCGAGTTCAATGAGTCGAAAGAGCGTGTGCGAAATCATCTCGTGGTCATTGTCATTGACCGCGGTAAGATAGGCAATACCCACCTCCTGCCAATCGGGCAGATCAGCTACACTCTCGGGCAAGAAGCCGACTTCAGCTTCAGCGAGCAAGCCCTTGGTCTCTAGTTTCAGGATATAGTCCATGTCCCGGCCAGAAATGACCGAGGCGCGTTCAATATCACAAGGACGACCCAACACTGACGGACAGGCACATTCGGGTAACGACATAACTCTCCCTCCATTTCCCTAAGAATTTCCTACGGGTTTAGTATTAAGAACTTTCTGCCCCTATTTTAACCACAAAATCGCCCAAAATTCAACCCCAGCCCCACTCTTGACTTTACCATCTATATGGTGTATAATGGAAAGCGGAATTTGTTAGTCTTGAAGTTTGTCAACAATGTCCTCCGCCCAAGGTGGATGAGACGAGATATAAGGAAGGAGCAAGTGATGATAATCGGTACTTTGTTGTTGCTTCTAGTTGGAGTAATGGTCCTGTTATGGCCATATCTCCTCGCGAAAGTCGATCTTTTCTTCACTTTTGTCAAAGAAGGTGAGGCAAAGATTATCATTCGTGGCGAGAGATATCAGAGAACGATCTTCAGCCTGAAAGGACACCAACTCCTATCAGACGGAACAATCAAGCCAGCTTCAGGAGGAGAACCTCGTAAGAAAATTTGGGAGAGATTGTTTGGTGTTTATTGGATAGGAATACCGCCCTTTCAAACAGTCCATCGCTATTTTCTGCGTTGGACAAGCTACAAACCCAAGGGGGTTGATGGTAAAAAGGCTCCCGAAGTTAATGAGGAAACTCTCAATAGTGTCTTCATCAAGGCCAAGGTCTATTATGGCCTAATCCTTGAAGTTGAAACTAACGAGGGTATACCGCTTAAAGTAGAGTTTTTGGCCATGCTGCAAGTGGTTAATCCCTACCGAGCAGTCTTCCTCGTCAATAGCTGGGTTGAGACAGTAATTGATCGAATCTCCCAACAGGCGCGAGTCTATATTGGCCAAAAGAGTTACTCAGACCTCTTGACCAAGGAGACAAGTAACCCCAAAGAAGGCTTCTCCGGGTTTCTCTTTGATGAGACGCCAGGGGTAACACCCCTGGCGTCAATCATAGGAGAGTCTTATGGGGTGCAGGTAATTTCTTGCGACATATTGTCGCTTGATCCACCAGAGAGCTACCGAAAGGCGACGACGGCCGCGTACGAAGCATCACGCACCGCCGAAGCTACTGTCTTGGCGGCCGAAGCTGAAGCAAAAACCATCACTCTCAAAAGTACCGCCCAAGCGGGAGCAATCAGAGCAATTGGAACAGCCGAAGCAGAAGCGATCGAAAAACGCTCAGAGGCCTTCGTTAAGCACCCCGAAGCGGCCAAGGCAATTCTCGAAGCTGAAGTCGGCAAAGCCCAAGGTATTGGCAACATTGCCGCCCAGATCGCCAAGAGTTTCGACATTGGGAGGAAATCGTCATGACGATCATTTATGGCATCTTCTGGCTTGCATTAGGAATGACCATCGCGTTGGTCGTGCTCCCTCTGCTAGGCCACCTAAATAAGAAGCTTGCCTCTAAAGAGAAAGAAGGCGACGCGCCAGAAGAAAATCCGAATAACAAGAAAGACGACAAGAAGACCAACAAAAAAGATGAGAAAAAGGAAGGAGATGACGAGCGAAAGAAGCGCAAGTTGTTGATCCTCTTTCTGCTCGTCCTCGGGCTCGGCCTACTCGCCATACCACTGCCACTCTGGACAACCGTCCTTGGTGACTGGTGGTGGACGAAGTATCTCGGTTTGATCGTTGCCATCTTTGTTGTCTACGGCTTCGGCACTGATTGGACCGAACCGCTGGCCAAGAAGTTGTTGGCTCGAGCCACCTTCTTTGTCGTCATCATCGCGCTGGTCGCGCTCATCTGGCAAAAGAGTGGCGCGCCGGATCTGAAAACAGCGGTGGCTAGTGGCAAAGTTCTAAAGTCCAGTGTCGCTAGCGAGATCAAATCAGCGGTTGAACAAGTCAAGCCGGCGAGATCCCAGCCCAAACTTTCGCCCGAAGATGAGGCTTGGGCTAAGGGCAAACGCTTCATCGCGCCGACCAAGGGTTGGATCACGATCAATTGCCCTCGTATTAAGAGCTGGAGCATCGTCGCCCTACCACCCCAAGCGAATGATAAATGGGAAGTGGCTGGCGAATGGGGCAAGTATGTGGGTGGCGGCCCTGGTTCAGAGAAGAAGGCTGGACCCCCTCTTATGAGCGGGTTCAAGATTCGCTCACATAGCGATCGAGACCTGCCGGTCTTGATCAAGATCAACTTCAAGTAAGTCAAGTAGGTGGTAAACACCAAACGCCACGTCGAGTTCCTCGACGTGGCGTTTTACTTTTACTTTTAACTTTTCCTTAGCAACTCTGACCAACCAAGGCGCACATGGTACTTAAGAGAAACTGCATAATACCAAAGGCTGAAGCCATAATGGCCATACCAATCGCGCCGTAGATCATCTTGCCATAGAGTTCCTTGCGGTCGCCCGACGCGCTATCCTTCTTTTGTAAAAATTCAAACAAACCCCAAAAGAAGTAGAGCAGGGCCACTCCAAAGAGCAACATAATGATCGGATTAACGATCTGCGCTTTGATATTGTCAAGTAATTGCATCTGGCCTTAATTTGCTAAAATCTAAAGGCTAGGGAGTACCACCGGGAACAGTTGGGACAGTTGGGACAGTTATCGAAGTGGTGCCACCGACCCTAGTAATGTTCTGTAACAGGGTAACTAGCCCCCAAATCGAAATCATAACAGCAATAGTAATGACTCCCCAAATCATCATCTGTTTACCCTTAACTTTAGAATCATCAGTTCCACCCCAAATATATCTAACCAGGCCATAAAAGAAGGCAACAACGGCCAAAGTGATCAACAGAGGAACTAGCGCGCTAATCCACCTACTTAAGGCTGTTATAATGCTAGAAATATAAGTTTCGCTGATAGCAGTTTGAGCCAGAGCAAATAGAGGCAGAAGAGCAACCGCTGACGAAGTTAATAATTTTTTCATAAAAACAAATTAAATAAACTAATAATTAATTGATAATAATTTCGACTTATTGACTTTAATAATACTAATAATTATAGCAATTGAGCTGTCAATGGCCAAGTGGATAATTAAAGATTAGGGAGAGCTTCGAGTCGGTCTCGTTCTTATTCCGTCAAACCATCCGGCTCTTCAGTTGGGGTCCCACCACTAAATTGTGGTATCGTTGGTGGTGTATTAGGTGGCGCGCCGTTGAGGAAGATGTTTTGCAATAAGGAGACAATCCCCCAGATAGAGAGCATGACGGTCAAAACAATTACTCCCCAAAACATTAGATTTTTAGCGTTTTGAAGATCTTTCTCACCCAGACCACCGTAGAGATAACGCGCCAAACCCCAAAAGAAAGCGATAAGAGCTAATCCGGCGACAACGGGAATAAGCGGGTTAATGATTGTGCCGAGCAAATTTTGGATAATCACTTGTAAAGTCATAAATTGTCTTAATGTTTAATTATGAGCCCACTAAACTAGTAATGGTGTCGGTGACAATTTGACGGATCACGTAGGCGCCCAAAACAATGGCAGAGCCAATCAATGTCCACTTGATCCCCTCGTGCGCCTCTTTGAGCTTACTCGTATTGCCTCGCGCCGTCACATATTTGAAACCGGCATAGATAATAAAGAAGGTGACTACCACAATCCCCACTTGGATAACGGCTGATAAGATAGTGTTGACCAAGCCAACCAACGTCGTGTCTTTCAGTGGATTGCGCAAAATGCCTCCCGTCCCTTCCTCGGCCGAGAGCCGAACAAGCGTCGGATAAGCCAGCAAAAAGAGGGCAAATAAATTGAAGCTGATAAAAGTGATTTTTCTTTTCATTTTTTTATTCTCTTTAATTTTAACACAAAATAATTATTATCTCGGATTCCTAAAAACTTGTCTGATTGCTTGTTGAATTGGATTATCTGGTGTCGGATCAATAAAGAAATCCAGAACCTGATGAACGATAAGATTAGCCGCAAAGACGAGAGCAAAACCAATTAAGACATTTTGCAGGATTTTCTTGGCCGCTTTAGCTTGGCCAGGATTAGTATTGCTATACCAAACCATCCGCCCGCCAGCATAAATAATCAAAATAATTGAGAGTGGGAAGGCGATCCCATACATAAAGAAGGCCAGTACACGATCAACCAGTTCTAATAGTTTGATTAAAGTGCAATCTTCTGGCCCAGCTGAACCACGGCCACAATTCACCAAAACACTGGGGATATTAGATTCATCCGCCGCCAGAACTACCAAGGGCAAACTATTAAGAGTGAAGACCGCGAACAAGATAAAAACAAAGACAAGATTTTTCATTTTATTTGCTATTATTGATGATCACTTGCAAATTGTCATTGGCTTGAGTAACGGCCGCGTCCGAACTCAGACGACCACTGGTCGAATTATCAATCAAGGTCTTAATTGTCTTCTTGGTTTCGTCGGCTTGCGGATCAGGCCAGGCTCGAGCGGTAAGCGCTTCATTATAAAAAACTTGGGTAAAGGGGTTGCTTGGCTTTTGGGCCAAGACTGAACGCTGAACGGGGGGTAGATTCAACAACTCATTCAATTCCTTATTCTCGTGATTAACTAGCGCTAGTTCTGACATTGCCGAAAAAGCCAGGTTAGCTTTAGCTGAATTTTTGATCACCATCAAACCGTAAAGTCGCCCAAAAGTAAGATTCGCGCCCTTATTTAGCCGAGGAACATTAGCCACATCGAAATTAAGATGGGGATTTTTCTCGAGAAAATAAGCTAGTTCACTCGCTAGGCCAAAATAATTGGCCAAATTGCCAGCTAAGAAAAATTCGCGATCGAGCGGGAGAGAACGATTCCAGCAATAGGTTGAGCGCGTTGGGTCAGAAAACTGGTTATAGAAATCGAGCGCTAATTTGGGGGAATCGAGATTTTGACTACGATTGCTCCCCACCAAACCAGATTGATATTTATCGTCTAACATATAAATTGGCAGAGTGCCCACCTGAAGAAACAGCAGAGAGATAATATTCTTAAAATTATTGATATTATTAGCCGTGCCCAGAGCAATGGCGCTCTGGTTCAAACGCTTGGTCTCGTCAATGATTGTTAATTTCGGTTGATTGGTAACAAATTCTTCCCAGCTGGTTGGTGGAGTAATCAGACCAGCGTTGGTATAAAGATCTTTATTGTAGTAAAGAACCAAAGGATCAATGGCAACGGGCAAAGCGAGCCAACCTTTGGACATTTTAAAGAGTTGTCCCCCGTCAACAAAAGCATCTTGGTATTGTCGTTCTGAATAACTAGTAAAGGGTAGTTGATAGATTTTATTGCGATTTTGAAAAATTAATTCATGAGGCATGAGCACCAGATCCGGCCCAGTTCCCGCCGCCAACGCCTCAAGCAAGTCATTGTTGAGACTGTCGGGATTTGCTTGCACGTATTTAAGTTGGTAAGAGCCAACAGCTTTTTTGTTAATTTCGCTAATTAAATTTGCAATCCGATCTTTGTCGATCGTGCTCCAAAAAGTGATTACGGGTTCGGAACCAGCTTGTTGCGAACGAAAGCCCGGTAAAACGCCAGCAAATATCAATACCGCAACAACAAATGCCCCGCCAAGAACGATCAATAGTACTGTCTGGAAAATGCTTGAATTCTTCATCTCTTATTTAGCAAAGATTAACCCATAATGATGATCCCCGGCCGGAAATTCGGTAGTAAAAGCGAGCCCGGCGCTACCAAAAGTCTTTTTCACTTCTTCGGCAGGAATGATGTCGGCTGGCGCCGGCCCGATCCCGCCAAACGATTCGCTCCAGTCAATAACCATAACTCGACCACCCGATTTTAAAATTCTTTTAGCCTCCAAAGCTAGTGTATACATTGACTTCGCTTGCGATAAAACATTAGAAATGATAACGATATCAGCGAGACTATCAGCCAAACCAACCCCGCCTTGTTGTTCAACATCGCCCCAAATATATTCAACATTGTGAAGACTTTTCTCCTCTGCTCCTTTTTTGATCGTCCCGAGCAAATCTTTTTGAATCTCCACCGCATAGACTTTACCCTCCGGCGCGATGAGTTGCGCAGCCGATAGAGTATAAGCGCCCGAACCCGCGCCAAAATCCACCACTGTCATCCCTGACGACAGATTCATCTTCTGCAAATTAGCAAGTGGATCCGCAAAAGCCATGATGTCAGTATATAGTATACAGTATTTAGGGAATAGGGAGAAAAATAAATGGGGATATCTCTAAATGGAAAGATCCTCTTAATTGTGTATAATCTATTATAGAAAGGAGGCTAGAGATGGGAAAAGAGTTTACCGAAGAGCAACTGTCTCGTCTTCGAGGAATCGTTGGCAACGATCCTAAATATAACGAAGCGCTTGAGATCCTTGCTGCTTGGCCGAACGGTGATTTTCTAGTCCGGGTAATGGGCAGACCCTTGCCCAATTCAATAGCGTATATCAAGGAACATCTGCTCGCCACCGACGACGAGAATCACCAGAAGTACATTGTCCTTGGACTGGATGTCCTTGCTCACGTTCTCGGCCCTGAGGGATCAGATACTTGCGGTGCCGCTATCGCCGTAAGCAATTGCCCAAGCAGGTAAACGAGGGAATCGTCTCCTTATTCGCCCGCCAACAACACGGCGGGCTTTGCTTTTATAAACTTATTCACTAAGTAACCTAGAACTGAGAGGTTTCACCTCTCACTATCTTTTATGTGTTATGATTTGTTATAATATTAGAGAGAATGGGAAATCGTAAAGAAAAATTTGAAATTGGAGAATATTACCATGTCTACAATCGTGGTATTGAGGGCCGAAGTATTTTTTCTACCCCAGAGGATGTTGAATATTTTATTTCGCGAGCGCAAGTTTTCAATAAAATCGAAGCAATCGGCGGATTGTATCGAGAATCTTTACCAAAATATAAAAAGAATACTAAGAAAAAACTGGTTGATATTGTCTGTTATGCTTTTAATCCCAATCATTTTCATTTCTTGATGACCCCGCTTGTCGATAAAGGAATAGAAAATTTTATGCAAAGATTATGCACTGGCCATGCCATGTTTTTTAATAATAAGTACAAACGGAAGGGAAGATTATTTCAAGGAGTTTTCAAATCGACCCATATAGACTCTAACGAATACCTTCTGCACTTGAGTGTTTATATCAATCTAAACGACCGCGCTCACCAACTGAGAGGTGGGACCTCTCAGTTGGTGCGGACTAGCTGGGGAAGCTACATCGATAATTCAATTAAAAATCCCCTACTTGGTGATAAGAGAATAATTACCGATCAATTCAAGAATACAAAAGAATATGAGAAGTTTGCTGAGGATATCTTGCCTTACATAATTGGTCGCAAAAAATTACTTAAAGAACTAGAACAAATAATGATAGATGAGGACTAATCCGCAACTGAGAGGTGAAACCTCTCAGTAAATTATTTGTGGTATAAAATATAAAAATGAACTAAATGCGAAAGCCCCACCGAAGGCGAGGCTTCGCGTGGGGTCTTAGTTGGCAAGATGGCGATGGTGAACAAGACGTTCTGTAAATTCCCGGATTTGATCGGCTATTTCTTTGAGATGCGCAACATTTGTCCGGTCGTAAACACCGATCGGCCCGTGAGGGTTATCCGCATAACTCAAACGACCATGATCGCCGACACCGATCTCAAACAAAAACCCTCGGATAGCCCAGTGGCCTTCTTCCAAGAAGAGGGTTATCTCTTTGGGCACTCCATCGACAATAGTGAAAACATCCCCATCCTTGTCCTTTTCGTCAAACATCAAGGTAATCAGATTACTCTTATCCATGACTGAGACCTCCTTTCTGCCCAGAGATTAGCACTTTTACATTTTGATTACAAACAGGTCAGCGACGCCAACGAATCCCCTTCGCGGAGTTTCATTACGCGGACACCTTGGGTGGCGCGACCAAGAACCGAGATTTCGTTGATGCGGGTGCGAATGACTTGGCCCATTTTGGAAATGGCAAACACTTCTTCTTCACTACCATCATTTACGTGTACGGCGACGAGCGGACCGGTTTTTTTCGTGACGCTCATCGTCTTGATCCCTGAGCCGCCGCGCTTTTGGACTTTATATTCTTTCAATTTAGTACGTTTGCCATAACCATGCTCACTCATGACCAGATAATCGCCGTCTTTCAAATCTTTTTTAATCACTTCAGCGCCAACAATTTTGTCGCCTTTCTTCAATTTCATCCCACGTACGCCGGCCGCGTTGCGACCCATCTCGCGTACATCCACCTCTTTAAAACGAATTGACTGACCAGCCTGACTAGACATCATAATCTCATCACCTTTATCGACTGGTCGTACCGCCAACAACTCATCACCGGTCGCCAATTTAATCGCGATTAAACCAGACCGCCGCACATCTTTAAAGCTATCGGCTGACACCTTTTTCGCCACGCCATCTCTCGTCAGCATCATGAGTGAGAATTTGGCCTGTTTAAGATCCTTCGGCAGAGCAAGGAGCGAAGTAATTTTTTCATCCGCCTCGAGCGCAATGTAATTCATAATCGACTTGCCCCGCGTCGCTCGTTTGCCCTCCGGGATATCGTACATCTTAATTTGGTAGGCCTTACCCCGATCGGTAAAGAAGAGCAGGTCATCGTGCGTGTTCGCCGTTAAGAAGATGGTGACAAAATCCTCTTCTTTCATATTGACATCAACCACGCCCACCCCACCACGTTTTTGCGCGCGATATTCGGCCGGATCAGTCCGTTTGATATAACCGCCCGCGGTCACGACCAAGACTTCTTCTTTCTCGGCCACTAAATCTTCAACATTAATTTCTTTAACCCCACCCTTGATAATGCGCGTCTTGCGTTCATCACCATACTTCTCTTTAATCTCAACAAATTCTTTTTTAATAATCGCCAAAACTTTTTTCGGATCAGCCAAGATCGCTTTTAAATCTTTAATTAGCGACAACTTCTCTTTCAACTCATCTTCAACTTTCTGCCGTTCAAGACCAGCCAGTTTTTGCAAACGCATCTCGAGAATGGCGGTTGCTTGTAGGTCGCTAAATTTAAACTCTTTTTTCAAATTAGCATGAGCCGTCGGTGTATCTTTGGATTTCTTGATTAGTTTGATGATCTCGTCAATGTGATCAAGCGCCTTTTTCAAACCCTCAAGAATGTGGGCGCGCGCCTCGGCGATTTTTAGATCATATTGTGTCCGACGCGTGACAATGATCTGGCGATGTTTCAAAAATTCTTCCAGAATCCCCTCCAGTGGCATCAGTTTGGGTACGCCATCAACCAACATCAGCAAGTTATAATGAAAAACAGTTTCGAGATCAGTGTGCTTATATAAATAATTGAGCACTTTTTGCGGTTGGGTGCCAGTTTTGAGATCAATTACCACTCTGATTTCCTTAGTTGATTCGTCGCGAATATCACGAATGCCCTCCAACTTCTTTTCGTGCACCAAGTCTGCAATCTTCATGATCAATTCCGCTTTATTCACTTGGTAAGGAATAGACTTGATAATGATCTGAAAATTGCCCGTCTTATTTTCGACAATTTCGGCTTCGCCTCGTGTCAACACCCCACCCTTGCCCGTAGCGTAAGCATGACGAATATCGACTTGATTATAGGCTAAACCTCCCGTCGGAAAGTCTGGACCTTTAACAAACTCGAGCAGGTCATCGGTTGTCGCATTGGGGTTGTCGATCAAATGGACTAAGGCATCCAGCAATTCGCCGAGATTGTGGGGGGGGATTTTGGTCGCCATGCCAACCGCAATCCCCATCGCGCCGTTGAGTAGAAGATTAGGAACAACCGCTGGCATCACGACGGGCTCGGTGCGTGTGCCATCATAATTAGGGGTAAAGTCAACCGTCTCTTTTTCAATATCACGCAACATCTCAGCCGCTAGCCGTGACAACTTGGCCTCGGTATAGCGCATCGCCGCCGCTGGATCACCATCGATTGAACCAAAATTACCTTGCCCCGCCACCAGTGGATAACGTAACGAAAAATCTTGAGCCAAACGAACCATCGCCTCATAACAAGCCGAATCACCATGCGGGTGATATTTACCGAGCACGTCACCCACCACCGTGGCGGATTTGCGGAATTTGGCCGAGTAGGAGAGACCAAGTTCATGCATTGAAAAAAGAATGCGTCTTTGCACCGGCTTTAGACCATCACGCACATCAGGCAGGGCACGACCGATAATTACCGACATTGAATAGTCGAGATACGAATCGCGCATCTCTTTGACAATATTCACTGGGATAATTTCTTCTCTTTTTTCTTTTTCCATAATTATCTGTGTAGCATATCACCAATCACCCAAAAACCATTAACGACTGAGTCTATTCCACTACTTAATAAACCGCCGATCATTGGCAAGAGACCCTCTTTAGCGGTCAAGCTCGCTGGGCTGGTCGTAGCACCAAGGGAGGCCTGAGCCGCAACTTTGGCCGCCTCTTGTCGCGCTTCAGCCTGAAGATGAGCTATCTGCGCCTCGTCTTGATAAAGTGATAAACTAAAATAAATCACCCAAATAAAAAAAACAATGATGATAAGAATAATTGTCCAGGTCAAAACGGCCCGCTTTTTATCATCTTCGGATCGTCCTCGTACCGCTCTAATGTAATCACTGATTGAAATCATTAGTTTAAGTTGCTTGGATAATTATTACTTCATCTTCTTTGCTATCGACGTCTTTTTTCTTCACGGTTAATTTGTCTACTTTATTGTCGACGCTCCCGCCAATTTCTTTAGCAAAAGTTTTGAGCGCGTCGGCGCCGGCGCCATTTTCAAACATTATTGGAATGATAAGCTTCGGTTCAAGTGAAGTCGCCAATTTAGCCGCGTCTTTCGGCGAGAGCACTGGCCCACCCGCAATCGGCACAAAGAGGATATCGACTCCGTCAATATCTTCTATTGTTTTCGGATCAAGATTAGGATTTACTAAAGCTCCTAAGTGACAAAGGCGAATCCCCTCAATCTCAGTGGTAAAAATCGTGTTGATTTGCCCCTCGGCGCCCGCGCTCGGTAAACCATAAATAAAAATGCCGTCAATTTCATACTCGCCCGGACCATTAATAACAAAGGGTTCTTTGTTGCCAAAAGTAACCGTGTCGCAACCATTAAACGACGGGCTATTAAGCGAGACGAGGCAAAGGTCAGCGCCAAACCGCGTGGCCTTTGAATCAATTTCGCGACTGATGGGATTAAAAGCGACCACCAGCTCTCCCTGCTGGACCTTCACAAAGCCCTCACGGTGATAAGTAATAATCATAGAGTTTTACTGTTTAATTATAGCATACTGGGTTGCTAAATCAATCTATTTTCGCTATACTATCGCCCATATGAAAAAGATTATAAGCCTGTCTGCCGACAAGGCAGATAATGATGCGACTGATAACGAGATCGTCATTGACGAGCGCGATACTGCCCTAACCGACAGCGAGCGTGTCGAAACAGCCGCCCCTAAACGCTTGATGGATGAACTTATCAAGCAGTCCGCTCATAAGCCAGAAGTTGGCGCTATTGTCGAAGGCACCGTTATTGGTAAGGGGAGCAAGTCTCTCTATATTGATGTACCTCCGTTTGGTACCGGCATCATCTTTGGTCGCGAGTATTTAAGCGCCAAGGATATTATTAAGAAAGTAAATATTGGCGATACAGTAACCGCCAAGGTAATTGAGACCGAAGGCGAAGAGAGTTACATTGAGCTCTCACTTAAAGAAGCCAAACAAGCGATTATCTGGAACGATGCCGAAAAGGCGTCGAAGAATAAGGCGCAATTTGAGCTTTTGGTAAAAGATGCCAACAAAGGCGGTCTAATTTTGGATTGGAACGGAGTGGACGGCTTTCTCCCCGCCTCACAACTTAAACCAGAACATTACCCGCGAGTAGAGGGTGGTGACAAGGATGCAATCATCAATGAATTGAAAAAATTAATCGGCCAGACCATCACGGTCTCCATTATTGGCACTGACCCGAAAGAAGGCAAACTTATTTTTTCTGAAAAAGGCCCCGAGAACAAGCAGAAGAGAGAGATTATCGGTAAGTATACCCTGGGAGATGTCGTTGAAGGCGAGGTGACGGGGGCTGTCGACTTTGGTATTTTTATCAAGATTCAAGAGGGACTTGA
>Ga0172375_10003669_pt1 | contig 23203 bp, 10 predicted proteins | sample LakKiv1m_FD_114537 | JGI IMG/M metagenome (GOLD analysis project Ga0172375, IMG submission 114537) | Freshwater microbial communities from Kabuno Bay, South-Kivu, Congo - kab_092012_11.1m | ecosystem: Environmental > Aquatic > Freshwater > Lake | place: Democratic Republic of the Congo... | reverse complement strand
GCTCTGACACCGTGGACAGATACCCCAGAAATTACCATTTATACCTCAGGTGGTGCAGCACAAGATAAAGCCTTCGGCGAAGTCGTGAAAAAAACACTTGCCGCGTCTGGCACATTGGATATTTTCGATGACGTAAATCCCAAAAATACGAACGTCGGTTCACGTTGGACATCTTACTTTTTTATCGGTAACGACAAATTAGGGGCAGGTTTAGCAGGCAAAAAAATCTTGCTTGAAAAACGTATTGCAGGTGCAGCAGGTTACGGCGTAGTGCCTGTTGTCGGTAAAGTCGCCATTGAGCATTTAAATATCACAGGTTCAAAAGCGGCAGATTGGACAGCAAACGGCACTGGTCAATGGAAAGCGGAAATTTCTAGCACCAACGGCAGCAAATACTTAACCAAAAAAGTATCTGATGCAGGATTTTTAGGCATTGATCCAAATTCATTATTAAAACCTGGTACTGAAAATTACCCAACACCTGTAAATGAAGTCATTACAGGAAAACCTGAATCAAAATGGCCAACCAATATCAAAGCGGTTCCAAGCCAATTTAACATTATTCCAACAGGCGGTTTAGTTTATGGTGTTGGCGTAACGCAAGATTTATATCAAGTGCTACAAGTGGCACAAAAACATGCAGGTATTTTACCTAGCACTGTACAAATCGGAGCTTATGGCGAATCGGATTTGCCAACTTTGAACCGTAACGTTTTAGGCTCTTTCTTTGCGGGAAAAATTGGCAACTGGGAACAATTCACCTTCGTTGATGTGGCAACAGGTAAAACGAAATCATTGCTTGATGCTGACATTTTAGCTGAAGCAAAAGTGACCGCTCCAACGAAAAATACCGATAAATTAACCCCAGTTGGTGTCGGTCGTCGTAACAATGGCGCGGCAATTGGCGGCGTGGCGTATGCGAAATTATTAAATTACCCAGGTGTTGCAAATTCCATTACCCCTGCAAAAGCAACGCCCAATAAAGCCACTGACGAAGATGCGTCATTGCCCATTGTTAAATCACCAACAGGCACATCGGATACAGGCAATTTGTTAAAAGATTGGCAAAACGGCACCAACGTTTCGGGTTACAACAATATCGTTGACGGTGCTGGAAACGCGCGTATTTGGGGACTTGCGTTCAATAGCGCAGACCGCAATAGCTCTGTAAAAGCCGATGGAACAGGTGGCGATGCGTGGCGTTACATAAAAGTCGATGGTTACGCGCCAACACTTTCAAACGTTGCCGCAGGCAATTACCCACTTTGGGCAGAAGGCGCGTTTATTTATCTTAAAAAGAATGCCAGCGACAAAGCATGGGATTCAAAAACCAAATTGCTCAAAGCCTTGGCGGATGATTTAGGCAGTCCAACTGTTGCGAATTTGGTGAACACAACGCAACCTTGGGGAAAAACAGGCATTTTCGCTACAACCGCTGACCCACGCGGTTTTGTTAACGATGTTCCCTTCCAAGATGCAAATCCCGTTGTGCCATTCTCACACATTGGCTCTGACGGCATTGTCCATTTAGAAATTACCCCTGTTGCGGATTCAAATGCAAAAGGCGGTTTAGCCCTTCAATTGAAGTAATTCCACCAATATGAACAACGCAAAAACGCGCCATTCTTTGCGTTGTTCATTTCAAAAAATCGTTATATACTTAACTACATATAGAAAGTTACTTTTCATCAATTGATAATGGAAATGCAAAAAAACGCGCTACAAACAAACGGTCAACGACTAAAAAAAGTAAAGGTAAAAGGTTTTTTTAGCCTTTTACCTTTCGCTATTGTGCTTTATACCGTTTCTGTTTGTGCTGAGGACATAGCTAATCAACCGACTTTCGATTTGTTTGAATTACAAGTTGATGGCAACACCGTTTTAGACAGCAGTTTGATTGAAAAAACGCTTTATCCGTTTTTAGGAAAAAATAAATCGGTTGATGATGTTGAAAAAGCTCGTCAAACCTTAGAAACCATTTACAAAGATAAAGGTTATCCGACCGTTTTAGTTGAAATTCCCGAACAAGATGTTGTCGAAGGTTTAGTGCGTTTAAATGTGGTTGAAGGTTCAGTTGAACGTTTAAAAGTCACAGGTTCGCGTTATTTTTATTTGGGAAAAATTACCGAAAAAGTCCCCGCACTTGCCGCTGGAAAAGTGCCTTATATGCCTGCGGTTCAAGAACAAATCGATGCGTTAAGCAAAGAATCTTCTGACAGACAAGTTACGCCGATTTTTCGAGCGGGTTTAACACCTGGTAAAACTGAAATTGAATTAAAAGTAAAAGACGAATTGCCCTTGCATGGCAGTGTTGAAATTAACGGGCGCAATTCCGAATACACCAGCCGTTCGCGCATGATTGGTTCAATTCGCTACGATAATTTGTGGCAACGTTTTCACAGCGCGTCGTTGCAATATCAAGTTTCTCCTGAAAATCCTGATGAAGTCGATGTGTGGTCTGGAACGTATGTGTTGCCAACAGGCTGGCGCGATTCACGTCTTGCGTTTTATGGCATTGGGATTAGTTCAAATACGCAACTTAGCACAACGGTTGGCGGTTTATCGGTTGTTGGTGCAGGTAACATCTACGGCACACGTTTAATGTTACCGCTTGCAACGTTTGAAAATTATTCGCACAGCGTGAGTTTAGGTTTTGATTACAAAGATTTTTCACAAGGCGTAAAAACCAAAGGGCAAGATTCACAAAATACCCCGATTGCGTATGCAGGTTTTCAAGCGGGTTACGATGGCAATTGGCGTTACGATGAATCGGTCACTTCACTCAGTTCAGCTCTGCATTTTTCAGTGCGGGGCTTAGGTAACGATGCACAAGAATTTGCTCAAAAACGTTTTGGCGCAAAAGCAGATTATTTGTTTTTAACCAGCGAATTAAAACGCCTTCAACAATTGCCTTACGATTTGCGTTTAGCCGCGCGTTTAGGCGGACAAATTTCAAGCTCGCCGTTAATTAGTAACGAACAATTTTCAGCAGGCGGACAACAAAGCGTTCGTGGTTATAACCAAACGCAACAGCTCGGCGATGACGGCGTGAATGTGTCGTTTGAATTGCAAAGCCCCGCGATTTCAGTGTGGGATGCCGCGCAAAATTTCCGTTTTCACACGTTTATCGATTACGCCTATTTACACATTCAAAAACCACTTGCGCCAAATCCTTCGTCTTACGAATTAGCAGGCGCAGGTGCGGGATTGCGTTTTCAATTATTCAAGCATTTTTCCAGCGAACTCGATTGGGCATATCCGCTTTATAAACAAAATACCGTTAATGCCTATGACCCACGGATTGATTTCCGTTTTGCTTACGAGTTTTAAGCTATGACAAAAATTAAACCTCTCACTTTAGCAATTCGTACTTTAATCGGTTTATCGTTTGTGTCGCCTGTTCGCGCAGAATTACCTGTGCCGAGTGCCAATGTCACGCTTTCAAATAAACCTGTAGAAATTGCCACGCAAGGACAAGCAACTGCAACCATTTCTGGGCAAAACCTCACGATTCAACAAGGCTCAGAAAAAGCGGTTTTGAATTGGCAAAAATTCAACATCGGCGCAGAAAACGCGGTGAATTTTCAACAACCTTCTGCAAATTCCGTCGCGCTCAATAACATTCATCAAGCCGATGCCAGCAAAATCATGGGCAAATTGACCGCAAACGGACAAGTTTATTTGGTCAATCAAAACGGTTTTGTGTTCGGTAAAGATTCGCAAGTGAATGTGAATTCGCTAGTGGCTTCAACGCTTGGAATTTCAAACGATGTTTTTCAAAAAGGCATTGCCAATGCGTTTAATAATGATGGTTCAGCCGCATTAGAAGGTGGCAATGTGGTTTTAAAAGATGCCACTGGAAATCAGCTCAAAGACGCAAACGGTAATCCGATTAAAGTTGAAATTTTGATTGCCAAAGGCGCAAACATTAAAACCAATGCGGCAAATGGACGAGTGATTATTGCCGCGCCAGTAATTACGAATGAAGGCAACATTGAAACGCCAGACGGGCAAGCGATTCTCGCGGCATCGAAAGATAAAGTCTATTTGCAAGAAGCTGGCACAGATTCGAGTACGCGCGGTTTAGTGGTTGAAGTGGGCAAAGGTGGCGAAGTTAACAATGTTGGCAAAGTTTTAGCAGAACGGGGCAACGCAAGTTTGCTTGGTTTTGCGGTCAATCAAAAAGGCATTGTGTCAGCAACAACGTCGGTGAAATTAAACGGCTCTGTTCGTTTAGTTGCTCATGAAGGAATTCAAGACAAATCAGCAACAGGTGGAAAATTATTACCTGCTACAACAACGCGAACAGAAGATGAAAACGATGGTTTAGGTACAAATGCCAAAGTTACGTTAAGCGAAAATAGCAAAACCAGCGTTGATTTAGCAACCGATAAAACCGAAACCGCTATCGACGCACAAGCACAAACACCGTCAAACATCGAAATCAGCGCACACGATGTCATTGTGCAAAAAAACGCTACGATTCAAGCCAAATCAGGCAATGTAAGCGTCGAAGCAATTGATAATGTCAACGACCCACTTGAACAAGGTACAGCGCGAATTTCATTAGATGAAAACAGCAACATCGATGTTTCAGGCGTAAAAGATGTCGCGTTGCCTGTTTCAAAAAATATCGTCACGGTCGAAACGCGCAAAAATGAATTGCGTGATGCACCGTTGCAACGTGAGGGCATTTTATACGGTAAAAAAGTTGCAGTTGATATTCGTCAAGCCAACGTAAAACGTGACACTGACGGCAACGTAACTAGCGCAACCATTCCTGTTGCAGACATCAAAGGCGCGGTCGATAGAATTGAACGTAACATTGATGAACGTTCAACAACAGGCGGGAAAATCAGCCTCAAATCTAGTGGCGACGTGATTGCAAAAGCTGGTAGCAAAGTTGATTTTTCAGGCGGTTCAATCAAATACCAAGACGGCACAATCGAGACCACGCAACTCACCTCAAATGGTCAAGCATTTGCGATTGAAAAAGCCGACCCAAATCTAAAATACGACGACATTATCACGCAACAATACGATGCCAAAGGTTATGTCGAAGGCAAAGCAGGCGGCAGTTTAAACATCGAAACCTACGAAACAAAACTCGATGGCTCGTTAAAAGGTGAAACCGTTTCAGGCATTTATCAGCGTGACGCGAAAGCCGTTGCGGGAAGTTCTTTAGCAATCGATTTAAGTCGAAATAATTTACTCAGCAAGCAAGGCGTAGATTTTTCTGAAAGCGCAAACAATGAAAATCTCGTTTTATCGCCTTCAAATTTAAAAAATTCAGGTATCAGCAACATTCAAATTAAAACGAATGGCGCAGTTTCTTTAGCCAAAGAAACGAATTTGAATTTACCGAATTTCGGTAGTCTGGCTGTTGCAGGAAAAGATTTTGATATTCAAGGGAAAATCAGTGCGCCTTCTGGTCGTGTCAATTTTTCACCGATAAAAGTGGATGGAAATTTTTTACCTAGCACTTTGAATCTAGGCGAATCAGCAAAAATTGATGTGTCTGGTTTTTGGGTGAACGATTACGCGGATGTTGAAAGTGGCAAAACGCTCAGTCAGCTTGCTTTAAACGGCGGCAGTGTTTCATTGCAAACCGAACAAGGAAATTTAAATCTTGCGAAAAATAGCCGCATCGATGTGAGCGGTGGCGCGTGGTTAAACGGAAAAAATCAAATCGTTTCAGGTTCAGGTGGTTCAATTTCACTCACGGCAACCAGTCACGATGTAAGTGGCGGTGCGTCAAGTCTTTTGCTTAACGGCACGGTGCAAGGTTACGGCGCAACGCAAGGCGGCAGTTTAAATTTAACCAGCAATGAAGTTGTGATTAGCTCAACTCTCCCCCCTTTGAAGGGGGGCGGGGGGGATGTGCTTTTGCATTTAAATCCCGAATTTTTCAATCAAAACGGTTTTGCAAATTACAGCGTTAACAGTTATCTAGGCGGATTAACAGTTGCCGATAATTCGCAAATCAAACTCCAACAACAAAATGTTCAATTCAAAAGCAACGCCAATGCTCAACCGACTGGCTCACATTTAAGCGATGTCAGCGATGTTGTAACTCTGCCCGCTGAAGTGCGAAATCCAACGAATTTAACGCTTTCAGTTAATCAAACGCTTTCGCAAAATCGAAACAGTTTTTTAACGATTGGCAAAGAGGCACAAATTCAAGCCGACCGTCAGGCAACAATTAACTTTAATTCGGATACGTCGATTTTAGTGAATGGAAAAATCGATGCACCTGCGGGCAATATCAATTTAACCATCGAGCCACCGACGACAGGCGATAGCGGCTTTTTTGCCACGCAAGGCATTTGGTTAAACGAAAATTCACAACTTAGCGCAAAAGGTGATTTCAAACCGAAATTGAATTCGCTCAATTTAACAATGGGCGATGTGTTGAATGGCGGCAATGTGAATTTGACTGCAAAACGCGGCTACGTTGTCACAAATCCAAAATCAATCATTGATGTTTCAGGCACGCAAAAAGAATTGGATTTTGTTCAAGTCGAAAATGGTGGGCAACAATTTATTAAACAAACCATTCCATCAAGCGGTGGAACAATTCAATTTAAAGCAGGCGAAGGCATTGTTGCAGATGGGCAATTACTCGCAAAAGGCGTAGTTGGCGGCACGTTGAATGTTGAATTAAACAGCAATTTGCGAAGCAAGCCCGATGTGGCTATCGAAAGCGGTTTGTTTCCAGACGATGTCAACGCGACATTAGACAGAATTATTGAAATCCGCACCAATTCACACGATTTAACGGCACAAAGCGGACGCGCCTTTTTTCGTAATCAACGTTTAAATGATGCAGGTTTTGCCGCATTAAATTTTAAAACCGATGTCATCAATGCAAACGGCGATTATGCTGGCGGCGTTTTGTTTAATGGTGATGTGACGTTAAACGCACAAGAAAAAATCACGCTCGACACGCCACAAATTCAAACGACGGGCGGAAAAGTCATTTTGTATACGGCTTACGCGGCACTCGGTTCGACACAAAGTCGTTTAGATACTGATTTAGGTGATGGTAATTTTTCAACAACGCTCGCACCTGATTCGATTCGTGGCGATGGAAAACTCACCATTTCAGCGAAAAATATCGATTTAATCGGTGGTTTGAGTTTCAAAAATTTCAACAATGTAAATTTAAATAGCGAAAACGATTTGCGTGTTACAGGCATTCGCGTGCGCTCGGACAGTAAAAATTATTTAGGTGAATTGAAATTAGACGGCGATTTAACACTTTCCGCGTCTCAGGTTTATCCATCGACGTTAAGCGATTATAAGTTTTCTATCGCAGGCGATGACAGCACCGTTACCATTCAAAACAGCGGTGCAGCTCCTTCACCCGTTTATTCAGCCGCAGGAAATTTAACGATTAACGCCGCCAATATCATTCAGAGTGGCACGTTAAAAGCCCCGTTTGGAAATCTTAATTTAAACGCAACCAATAAATTAGAACTCACCGACGGCAGCACCACTTCTGTTTCAGGTGATGGCGTAACCGTTCCGTTTGGACGTGGCAGTGGTGGAAATTGGCTTTATCCGTTTGATGATACGGGCAGTGTGGCTTTAGTCATTGATACGCCACCCGAAAAACGTCTGGCGTTGTCGGGCAAAGAGGTGTTGCTCGATAAAGGCGCAAACGTAAATTTAAAAGGCGGCGGTGATTTGTACGCTTATGAATTTGTTGCTGGAATTGGTGGTAGCAAAGATGTTTTAAAAACAAATTCTTCTGAAAAATTCGCCGTGATGCCTGATTTAGGTCATGCACTCACACCAAACGACCCGCTTGAATCAACAGATTCAACTATCAAAGTTGGCGACAGCGTGTATTTAAATGCCGCTGATGGTTTAAAAGCAGGTTGGTACACCATTTTGCCAGCACATTATGCACTTTTGCCGAATGCGTATTTAGTTACGCCGCTTGCCAATACACAAGATTGGTCGCCAAACCAAACGGCTAAAAATCTTGCTGGGACAAGTGTTGTTGCAGGTCGTTATGGCAATGCGAATGCCGATATTAAAAATCCACGTTGGCAAGGTTTTGCCGTCGAATCGGGCAAAGTGGCTCGCACTTATTCGGAATATACCGATTATTTTGCGAATGATTTTTTTGCTGAAAAAGCGGCGAAAGCCATTGAAAGTGTGTCGCAACAACTCCCTCAAGATGCGGGTGATTTGATTTTAAATGCACAAACTCGTTTAACGCTAAACGCGAATTTATTTGCCTTGCCTGAAAACAAAGGTAAAGGCAGTTTTGTGGATATTAGCGCGAATAATTTAGCGATTGTTTCGCGGCGTGAAGATGTTGCAAGCGGCAAATCTGACGTGGTGAGTTTGTTTGTTGACGACTTAAACAACTTGAATGCACCAAGTTTATTGCTGGGCGGCACGCGCAGTAAAAATAAAAATGGGCAAGTAGTCACAGTCAGCACGCAAAATTTAACCATCGCTCAAGGTGCAAAATTAAAAGGTTCAGAATTACTTTTAGCGGCGACCGATTCGCTCAAAGTTTCAGCAGGCGCACAGATTCAAAGCATCGGAAAAAGTAATCCAGCTCCGCAAAAATTGGAACTCATCACAAATAAACAAATCACTGAAACGGCTACAGATGACTTTGGAATTGAAACAGAAAATGTTTTCAAATCAGGAGATAGTGCGTTTTTGCGTGTGTCATCGGCAGGTCAAAGCGCGTTAATTCACACAGGAAAAACAACAGGCGAAACAGGCGTTTTAACTGTCGAAAAAGGCGCGATTTTACAATCAGAAAATTCGATGTTGCTTGATGCCAGCAAAGACACGATTTTTGCGGGTGACATCAAAATGGACGGCGGTTCGCTTTCATTAAATGCCAGCAAAATCAGTTTAGGCAATGCACCTGAAAATACCGACGGTTTAGTTTTAGCCTCGCCGAAATTCACGTTAGATGAATTGAAATTAAATAGCCGCTCAAGCCTTGATATTTACGGTTCAGTCGATTTAAAAACCAAAGAATTATTATTCGATAGCGCGGCGATTCGAGGATTTGATAATTCGGGCAAAACAGCAACTGTCACAACCGATAATTTAACGTTATCGAATTCGCATCAAATATCAGATTTTAAAAATGGTACGGGGTCAGGTTCATTAGATTTCAACTCAAAAAACATTCAATTTGGTAGCGGCGATTATGCAATTAGCGGTTTTCAAAATGTGAATTTCAACGCCAGCGAAACTATTAAAGGCTTAGGACAATCGTTTGATTCGACAACGGGAAAAAGTGTTTTAAGTAATCCCGCAAACATTCGCATTTTTGCAAACGTCAACGCAAATTCGCCGCAAATTACTAGCGAAAATGGTGCAACGACAAACATTGATGCAACGGGGTTTGACGTAAAACTCAACTCAACATCTCTCCCCCCTTCGAAGGGGGGCGGGGGGGATGTGCTTTTAGGCGGTTTATGGAACATTCAAGCCGATAAGATCGATAGTTCAGCACAATTTAATTTGCCTTCGGGTGTTTTAAAACTCCATGCACAAAAAGGCGATGTCACATTAAATAATGGTTCGGTTGATGTGAGTGGACGTGAAATTCAATTTGGTTCAGCAAAACAAAACTCGCCTGCTGGGAAAATTGAACTTTCAGCAGTCGGCAATGTCACATTAGAAAATTCAGCACAATTAAACACAGGCTCATTAAACGTTTCTGTGCCACAAGGTCAATTTGTGTGGAATGGAAAAGTCAACGCGCCGCAAGGTTCATTTGAATTAAATGCCAATAATTTAGGGGATTTTTCAACGTTAAATTCAAAAATCGCAACCGCTGGTTTTTCTGAAAAAATCGATTTAACGCAAAACAGCGGCAACGTGACGATTGCGGCAAATGACAAAATCAAAGCAAACGAATTTAACCTTTCTGCAAATCAAGGCAACGTCGCTGTAAATGGTGCAATTGATGCGAAAGATGTGACAATTCGCGGCAATGACGGTGTTTCACTCGCAGGCAAAATCGTTGCGACAAATGTCACGTTAGACACAGTTCATCAAAATGATACGGAAAGCGGTTTATTAGATTTGTCTGCAAAAGGTTCAATCGACGCAAAAAATCTGCATTTGCGAACAGGTAGAAATGATGATGCAAAAACTGTCAACGTCAGCCCAATTAACACCACAATCAAAAGTGAAAACGCCGTTTTAGAAGCCACGCGCGTTTATGAAAATCAAAGTGATATTAACAGCGAAACGATTGCTCAATTTCAAACTGACACCGCGAATTTCATGAACGTTGCACCGCATTTGCAAAATAATTCAGGTGCAAAAATTTCGCTCGCCGCAGGCATTGAATTGCGTAGCGAAGGTGATTTAACACTTTCATCAACATGGGATTTTGCAAGCAAAAACACAAACGAAGAAACAGGCGCAACAACACCAAACTGGCGTTTTGATGATGGTCAAGGTAATAAAAATGTCGCAGGATTTTTAACGCTTAATGCAAAAGGCGATGTGTTAATTAACGCTTCATTAACCGATGCGTTTGCAGATGGGGCATTGCCTAACACTGACCCTGAAAATATCTATCCTGATGTTTTGCAATCGGGCGCATCGTGGAGCTACAAAATCGCCGCTGGTAAAGATGTCAAACTAGCAAACGCCTATTACCCACTTGATGAGTATGGCGAACCCGCTTATGACCCTTCGCAAGTGGTTGTCAGAACAGGAACAGGCAGCATTGATATATCTGTAAAAGGAAATATCGAGTTTGTGAAAGATGCAGAAAATGCGAAGGCTTCTGCGGCAATTTATACCGCAGGCAAACCTGCCGAATTCACAAAAACACAACTTTTAAACGGTGAAATTGCAGGCATTCCTGCTAAAAAAGCAGGTGAAAGCGAAGCGCAGTATTTGAACAGACTAGACGCAAACCAAATGAACGCCCTTTTGCGTTACGGTTATGTCGATGAAAATTTAATTGGTTTGCAATTCCGTGTTGCTGAATATCCAACGCAAGGCGGTTCAATTTCATTAAACGCAGGCAAAAACATTTCTGGCATCGACACAGGGCAAGAAATCAGCGATTGGTTAGTTCGTAGCGGTGTTATTTCTGAAAATAATCGCCCAACCGCGTGGGGAATCAACCTCAGCGGCGACAGCGCAAACAGCGACAAAGGCGTTCACTTTTTCAATCAAAACATCGGTGCGTTAGGTGGTGGCGATGTTTCGATTAACGCAGGCGGCGATATTTTAAATTTATCCGCGATGTTGCCAACCACAGGCAAACCGTTTGGAAAAATTAGCGAAGAATCGAGCAATCAATCGACACAAACAGGCACTGTGATAAATGGCGGCGGAAATTTAACTATTAACGCAAGCAATAACATTGTCGGCGGCGAATACTTTGTGGCGTTAGGAACGGCAAACGTCAATGCAGGCGGAAGTGTTTTAGGTTCTGGCGAATCAAATTTAGGCGCGTTGGTGCAACTCGGTGACGCGAACTACAACATTTCAGCGCGACAAAATATCGTAATTGGTTCAGTTTTTAATCCGACTGTTTTAAAACAAAACGTTTTATTACCTAACCGAATCGGCGAATCACGCTTTTTCACTTATGGCGAAAATAGCGGCGTTTCACTTTCTTCAATCGCTGGAAATATCAGTTTGCAAAATGACATTTCAGCCATCAAAGCCGCAAAAGGTCATGACAGCGATTCGGAAACAGGTTTTGAATATGCCGTATATCCCGAATCTTTGAAAGTTTCAGCGTTGTCAGGGGACATCAATTTAGACCACTCGATGACTTTATTCCCTTCGACGAATGGAAAATTAGAATTGCTTGCGGGGAACAATGTCGGTGTAGATGAAACAGCAGGGCAAGTGATTTCAGTCAATATGTCCGATGCAGACGCGGCGTTTTTGCCGTCAATTCAAAATCCAACCCAACAAATGGAAGGGAGTTTGAGCGATGGTTTAATTCGTACCCGCGAATATCTCGATGCGTCAACGCCAAATCCGCGTTTGATTCATGCTGAAAAATCGTTGTATTTAAACAACGATAACACGCCAAAAATTATTGCTAAATCAGGCAATATCGCGTTTTCGTCGAATTCTGACGTGACGTTTTTCTTGCCAAAAGCGGCTGAATTTAGCGCAGGGCAAGATATTCAAAATCTACATTTTTCAGGGCAAAACCTAAACACCAGCGACATTACAACGGTTAGCGCAGGTCGTGACATTACGTTTGATGCGATTGTTGACGAAAACGGCAATGTACAAGCCAATGACAAACAATTTGAACTCGCAGGCGCAGGCGAACTCAAAATCCAAGCGGGTCGAAATATCAGTTTAGGCGGCAGTGCGGGCATTAACACCATTGGCAACACCAAAAACACCGTTTTACCGTCCGAAGGGGCAAGTATTTCGCTGATTGCAGGTTCAACACAAACCGCAGATAAAAATGCTTTAACGTCACTTTTTGAAACAATTAAAACGTCAGCGGCAAACGCGGCGGCGGTTTCGGATGCTGACCGCAAAGCGATTTATCAAAAAGGTTTCGATGCCATTGATTTCTTATTTCCAAAAACTGCACAAGCCGCAAGTGGCGATTTATCGTTAGTTTTCAGTCAAATCAAAACCTTAGCAGGTGGCGACATTAACTTGGCTGTGCCAAATGGCGAAGTGAATGTCGGTTTAGCGGGTTCGCTCGGTGGCATCAAAAAAGGCGCAGATAAACTCGGCATCGTCGTTCAACAATCGGGCGATTTAAACGCCTTCTCATCAGGTAATTTCAACGTCAATCAATCGCGCGTTTTCACGATGGGCGGCGGTGATATTGCGATTTGGTCATCGCAAGGAAATATCGACGCAGGAAAAGGCGCGAAATCTGCCATTTCAGCTCCTGCACCGATTACGTCAATTGATTCACAAGGCAACATTGTCACGATTTTCCCGCCAGTGGTTTCGGGTAGCGGGATTCAAACCATCACACCTCAACAAAAAAATGCCAAACAAGGCAACGTTTATCTTGCCGCACCGTCGGGGATTGTTGATGCAGGTGAAGCGGGAATTAGCGGCGGCAAAATTGTGATTGCGGCAAATGCTGTTGTCGGAGCTTCAAACATTTCTGCATCGAGCGGAAGTGTTGGTGTTCCAACATCTGTGCCTGCACCGTCAGTTTCAGGCGCGGCAAGTAGCGCGGCGGCAAGTGCGGCTAAATCTGCCACCCAAATGAATGACGAAACCAATAATCCAAATAGCAACCAAGACAATTCAACTAAACCGAAGAAAAAAACCGTTGTCAGCTTTTTAAGTACGGACATTATCGGCTACGGAAATTGTAGCCCTGCGGATATTCGTGACGGCAAAGAAGGCTGTGGAAATTAACAACGTTTTTTAACCCATTCAAAAAAAACAACATGAAAACAATGAAACAACATATTTCAAAATTAGGTTTGCTTTTGCTACTCGTACCGATGGTGGCATTTGCGTGGTGGAATAACGATTGGTCATCACGCAAAGAAATTACCGTTGATGCAGGTGCAACAGGCGCAGATATTCAAGGCACACTTTCTGACATTCCCGTTTTAGTGCGTTTGCACACGGGCAATTTTGGTTTTTTCACTGAGCTTGCAGAAAACGGCAAAGATTTACGTTTTGCACTCGACGATAAAACGCCGCTGAAACATTCGATTGAAAAAGTTGATCCACTTTCTGAAATTGGTCTGGCGTGGATTAAATTGCCAACGGTTCGCGGTGGTGTCAGTACCGATACGCTTTCGATGTATTACGGCAATGCCAATGCGGTTGAGGCTTCGGACAGCAAAGGCATTTATGACGTAAATCAATCGCTGGTTTTTCATTTCAATGAAGGCGAAACCTTGCCGCAAGATGCAACTGCTTACGCAAATCATGCCAGCGAATCAAAAGCAATTATTTCATCAGCAGGTTGGATTGGTGCATCGGCGCAATTTAGCAACGGCGGCATCAAAATCAATGCGAATCCCGCGTTAGAAATCAATCCTGAAAACGGTTTCACCTTTAGCAGTTGGGTGAAAATTCCTCAGCCACAAAATACGACGATTTTTCAGTTAAGTGGCACAGCAAAATTAGAATTACTCGTGCAAGGCGGCGGATTAGTTGCACGTTATCAAAACGTCAGCACAACGCCTGTTAATTTCACGCCTGACAAATGGCAACACGTTGCAGTTGTCGCCAGCAAAAACAAATTAGAACTTTATTTAGACGGACAACTTGCCGCTAATTCAGCCATTCAATTAGGCGCATTAAATCCAACGGTTTTTATTGGCAGTTCTGAAAGTGGACAAAATTTCACGGGGGAACTCGATGAAGTTCAACTTTCAAAAACAGCCCGTAACGCAGATTGGATTAAATTTTCACAACGTTCACAAAGTCCTGATTTTACGGTTTTAAATTTTGGCGGTGATGAATCGAATTCATCAGCCAATGAGCCAAATTACTTTTTAATTATTTTGCAAAGTTTGACCGTTGACGGTTGGGTGGTGATTGCGCTTTGCGGCGTAATGTTTGTGATTAGTACACTCGTCATCGTTGGTAAAAGTGTTGCGTTAAATCGCGCCGCAAAAGATAACGAAGCCTTTTTAAAACAATATCGCAACGCGGATTCTGCTGACATTGGCTCGCTTGACCGCGACGAAACAACCGAAGAGGAAGAACTGAGCAATTCCGAATTTTTAAGCGCGTTGGTTGGCAAGCACGACCATTTTCAAGGCTCACCGATTTATCACGTTTATCACGCAGGCGTTCAAGAACTCAAAAAGACATTTGGCAGTTCTAACAACGTGGTTTTAAGCGATGAAGCACTCAATTTAATTCGCACCCGTTTAGATGCGGCGGTGGTGCGTGAAAATCAAAAAATTAACAAAAACATGGTTCTGCTCACGATTGCAATTTCTGGTGGTCCTTTCTTGGGATTATTGGGAACGGTTATGGGCGTAATGATTACCTTTGCCGTGATTGCCGCGACAGGTGATGTGAATATCAACTCGATTGCACCAGGTATTTCAGGCGCGTTAGCCGCGACGGTTGCTGGTTTGGCGGTAGCGATTCCCGCGTTATTTGCTTACAACTATTTGCTCACACGCATCAAAGAAATCACTGCCGATATGCAAGTTTTCACCGATGAATTTTTAGCCGTGATTACGAAACGTGTGGCAGACCGTCAACGCGAAGATGATACGAAATACATTGTTTTAACCGATGAATTTATCGCCACGATTAGCAAACGTGTCATCGAACAACAACGAGGATTAGCACAATGAAAGTCGGCGAAGAAGGCAAAGTTTATGACGACATAAACATCACGCCGATGCTTGATGTCGCGTATGTGTTGTTGCTCATTTTTATCATTATGACGACCGCGACCGTGCAAGGCATTACGGTGAATTTACCGAAAGCCAGTAGCACGCCTGCGCTTTCAAAACCAAAAACTAAAGCTATTTCGATTACCAAAGACGGCACGATTTATTTGGACACTTATCCTGTTTCAATCGAAGAACTCGAAACACGATTAGGGCAATACAAAGCCGCAACGCCTGATTTGCCTGTGGTTGTGAAAGCTGACGGCGCGGTCGAATATGAAAAAGTCGTTTCTGTTTTGGATGTTGTCACACGCCTTGAAATTAGCCAACTCGGTTTAGTCACGCAAAAATTGGTGAAATAAAACGATGGATAAAAAAACACAATTTTTGCGTCGCTTGCCTGTGATTATTGGCGTGATTTGCGCGTTAGTGATTGGCGTGGGCGTATATTTTTTGCAAGGTATGTTTGAAAAACCTGCTCAAGCTAAAAAACAGATTCAACAAATTACCATGATTCAACCACCGCCCCCGCCACCACCTCCGCCGCCTGTTCAGAAACCACCTGAGCCAGAGCCTGAACCTGAAAAAATCCCAGAGCCTGAAAAAGAACCCGAACCAGAGCCGCAGCCCGAAGAAGCCCCTGAGCCACAAAGTGACCAATTAGGCGTTGATGCAGACGGCGCGGCGGGAAGTGATGGTTTTGGCTTGGTTGGTAAAAAAGGCGGTGCAGACTTACTCGGCGGCAGTGGTGGTAGCACGATTTTATGGTACGGCGGCTTAGTGAAACGCGGCTTAGAAAGCAATTTACAAAATGTATTAGAAGGCGCGGCGCGTGAAAGCAGTTACAGCGTGCAAATCAACATTTGGATTAACGCCAGCGGGCGCGTTGAACGTGCTGAACTTGGCAGTTCAAGCGGCAACGCAGAAGTTGATAGTGAAATTCGCGCCGCGTTGCCTAAGTTGCATTTTGCACTCGAAAAAGCACCGCCTGAAAACATGCCACAACCGTTAAAAATTCGCGTGACCTCACGATTATAAAAAGGACGAAATAACAATGATGACGAAAAAAACAATCGCGGCGTTAGTTGCCAGTTCGCTGATTACGCCTGTTTTGGCAAGCGATGAAAAAGATGAATTACTCAATTTGAAAAAAGAAATTTCCAGCGAGCGCGAAGAATTATTAACGCTCAAAAATACAACCGTGAATTTGATTGATGTGTTTGTGCAACAGGGTTTGCTTGATAAAGAGAAAGCCTCGCAACTTGTCAAAGCCGCCGAAGCCAAAGCACAAGCCACCACAAAACAAGAATTAGCCAAAGAAGCCACGCAAGTTGCCGAAGATTCTGCCAAAAATCCAAAACGGGTGCGTGTCACTTATGTGCCTGATTTTGTAAAAGAAGAAATTCGCCAGCAAGTGATTTCGGATTTAAAAGGCGAAGTGGTTGCCGAAGTAAAAGCCGATGCAAAAGAAGAAGCGTGGGGCGTTCCCGCCGCTTTACCAGATTGGGTGAATCGTATCAAAATCACAGGTGACGCACGTTTGCGAGCGCAAGAAGATTTTTATGCAGACAATAATCCCGCTCAAAATGTCGCCCAAAATCCGTATTACGATTATTTAGCCATTAACAAAAATGGCGGACATATTGCGGCGCGTAATAAAAACGAAGAATTGCAAAATACGTCAGCAGACAGATTGCGTTTTCGTGAGCGTTTTCGTTTAGGCATTGAAGCGCAAGTCACCGATGAACTCAAAGCTGGCGTACGTTTAGCAACCACCAATCAATTAAGTCCAGTTTCAAGTAATCAAACGCTTGGCAACACGGGGCAATCGTTTCAAGTGGCAATCGACCGTGCTTATGTGCAATACGATTTCTTAGACAAAAATAAAACCGATTGGTTCAGTATTTATGCGGGTCGTATTGCCAATCCTTGGATGTCCACAGATTTGGTTTATAGCCCCGAATTGAGTTTTGAAGGTATTGCGGGAACATTCCGTCTTCGTTTCAACCAAAATGACGTGAACGTAAAACATTTTCACAATTACGAACCGTCGGCGCGATTCGGTTTGCAAACGGGAGCGCAAACACCTGACACGATTTTTATGTCGCTGGGCGCATTTCCGTTGCAAGAATCGAATTTTTCAACGGCGGATAAATGGCTTTTTGGCGGACAAATTGGCGTAGATTGGCTGGTTAGAGCTGATGACCGTTTGAAAGTTGCCGCAGGTTATTACGATTATCAAAATGTTGAAGCTCGCGGCAATAAACGCAACAGTTTCGCTAACGATTGGACTGCGCCGCAATTTATGCAAAAAGGCAATTCGCTTGTGCCGATTAACGTGAATGATGGTTTTAACAGTCGATGCACAGACAGTCAAAGTGCAACAGGTCAAGCATGTTTGTATGGTTTAGCGTCAGAGTTCAAAATTTTCAACGCGACCGCCATGTATGATTTTTCAGGTTTTGGCGACACACACGTTTTATTCACGGCTGATTATGCGAAAAATTTGGGTTTTGACCAAGCACGAATTTTGAAAGAATTTAAACAAAACATTTCACCGAAAACGAATGCTTACCAAGTTCGGTTAGATGTTGGCGATGTTGAAATTCATAAATTGAACGATTGGAGTACGTTTATTGCGTATCGGTATTTGGAACGTGATGCGGTTTTGGATGCTTACACCGATTCGATTTTTCATCAAGGCGGCACGAACGCGAAAGGTTGGATTTTGGGTGCGAATTACGGGATTGCGAAAAATACTTGGCTAAATTTGCGTTGGTTTAGCACCGAAAGCATTGAAGATTTGCAAAAACAACCGCTCAGTATTGATACCGTGACGTTAGATTTAAACGTGCGTTTATAAAGGTAAAAATATGAAAAATTCATTTCAATTTTCTGTTTTAACGTTGATGTTGGCGGCGACATTTTCGCCGCCTACTTTTGCAACGCAACCCAAACAAAGCGATGCTTCGCAACAGGCTTTGAAAAAAGCGCAAGGCGTTTTAAAACAATTGAACGAAGAAAAAGCCGCTCTTGAAACTGATAAAAAAACACTTGCCGATGAAAAAGCTGCGTTGCAAACACAAGTTGAAAAATTAGAAAGTGCGTTAAAACAAATTCCTTCTTTGCAATCGGAAATTGCAACGCAAAAATCAGCGGCAGATTCTTTGCGAAATAGTAACGGCACGTTAAGTTCGCAACTTTCGCGTTCACAAGAAAATGAACGGGAATTAAATAAAAAACTGCAAGAAACTGTCGCACAAGCCAAATTGATTCAAAACGACAATCAACTTTTAGTTTCGGCTGTGCAAGAGCGTGAGCGTTTTATCAATCAATGCAGCGAAAAGAATCGTGCTGTGATTGTGGCGGCAAATGAACTCAGTACGAAATATCAAAGCAAAAGTTTTTTTGAAAAATTCTCCGAAGCAGAGCCTTTTACAGGAATTGGCAATGTTGAAACGCAAAATACGTTGCAAGATTACCAATTTAAATTGGAGGATTTGAAAGTGACTTCGTGGAATTTTGACGGTAAAAAAGCAAATTATTAGCCTGCTATAGCTTGTTTTTTCCACCTGAAAATAATTTATATGCATCATTATCTGTTTCGTATTTATAACTAAAACCTAATTCATTTAGACAATTTTCAAATTTCAATCGTCCTTGTTCGTTAAATACATCGACACCAATTAGCACTCTGCCAAATGCCGCCCCGTGATTGCGATAATGAAATAAAGTGATACTCCAATCAGTTCCAAATGTAGTTAAAAAATTGAGTAACGCATTAGGACGTTCTGGGAATTCAAAACTGTAAATCTGCTCCCATAAAGCAGATGGTGGATGACCTCCAACCATATAACGACTATGTTCTTTTGCTAGTTCATTTGTGGTCATGTCAACCACCTTAAAGCTATTTTCTTTCAAATGTTCGATTAAATTTGCGCGATCTTTAACATCTCCATTACTCGAAATTCCAACGAAAACATTTGCAATGCTGACATCAAAATAGCGGTAATTAAATTCTGTGATATTGCGACCATTCAACAGTTTGCAAAACTCTAAAAAACTACCTGCAATTTCTGGAATGGTTACGGCAAGCAAAATTTCCCGATGTTCGCCCACTTGAGCGCGTTCTGCCACATAACGCAAACGGTCAAAATTGATATTTGCGCCACTATCAATAGCAATCAGCGTTTGATTTGTCACAGCTTTTTGTTCAACATATTTTTTCAGTCCCGCTGTTGCCAACGCGCCAGCAGGTTCGGCAATTGAGCGGGTATCGTCAAAAATATCTTTAATTGCCGCACAAATTTCATCTGTTGAAACCGTAATCACTTCATCAACATATTTTTGTGCTAGGGTAAACGGCTCTAAGCCAATTTGTTTCACGGCAACGCCGTCCGCAAATAAACCAACTTGTTCTAACACAACTCTTTCACTTGCTTTCAAGGCTTGATTTAAACAATCAGAATCTTCGGGTTCAACACCAATGATTTGAATGTCAGGTCGAACAAATTTTGCATAAACTGCAACCCCTGCAATCAAGCCACCACCGCCAACAGGGACAAAAATCGCGTCTATTTTGTGTGTGTGTTGACGCAAAATTTCCATTGCCACGGTTCCCTGCCCCGCAATCACATCTTCGTCATCGTAAGGATGAATAAAAACGCGCCCTGTTTTTTTTGCTAATTCGTAAGCGTAATCACACGATTCGCTGTAAGAATCGCCAAATAAGACGATTTCTGCCCCCATATTTTTTACGGATTGGCTTTTAATTTCAGGTGTTGTGGTAGGCATCACAATTAATGCACTAATACCTAATTTTTGTGCTGATAACGCTACGCCTTGAGCATGATTTCCAGCCGAAGCCGCAATCACACCACATTGTTTTTCAGTTTCACTCAGCAAGGCAATCTTGTTGTAGGCTCCGCGTAATTTGAAAGAAAACACTGATTGCAAATCTTCTCGTTTTAAGAAAACTTGGTTTTGGGTTCGCGCCGAAAGGGTTTTGGCAAAATCTAACGGGGTTTCGATGGCAACGTCATAAACTGACGCGCGTAAAATTTTTTCGATATAACGTAAAGACATGAATTTAAATCAAGAAGGCAGAAAAGATGCGCTATTATCGCACAACTCATCATGCAACGTTTTAGGACAAGGCAATTAACTGCATTGTCCTAAAAATGTTATGCAATAAATTGAATCGGCTATTTTTTCAACGCATGAGACGCTAAATTCTTTCCTAAATCCCAAATCGCGCCGCCCATTTTGTGCGTGTCACCGATGGTTTTATCAAACGAACTAATGATTGTATCGTGGTCTTTCTGGGTTAAATTCAACGGTGGCAACAATTTCACCACATTCATGCCGTGACCTGCGACTTGGGTCAAAATGCGGTGTTCTTTGAATAAGGGGATTGTCACCATTTGGCAGAATAAGCCTTTATTTGCCGCTTCGAGCATTGCCCAGCCCGCTTTAAGTTTTAAACTTTTCGGTGATTGGAATTCAACCGCAATCATCATTCCTTTGCCACGAGCTTCTTTGAGCAATTCATAACGCGAGGTCATTGCGTTTAAGTTGTTAATAATGTCGCTGCCGACTTTCATGCTGTTTTCGACTAAATTTTCTGCGTGCATGACTTCTAACGTCGCTAAACCTGCCGCCATTGCCATGTTATTTTTTGAAAAAGTCGAACCGTGAACAACGGCTCTATCCATGCGGTTATAAACGGTGTCCATAATTTTTTGTGTCATCGCCACGCCGCCGACTGGCACAAAACCACCTGACAACGCTTTCGCCATACAAATCATGTCGGGCTGAACATTCCAGTGGTCGATTGCCCAGAATTTACCTGTGCGACCTAAACCAGTTTGCACTTCATCGGCGACAAACAGAGTGCCGTATTTTTCGCATAAACGTTGAACTTCAGGTAAATAATTGTCATCGGGAACATTTACGCCTTTGCCTTGAATGGGTTCGACGATAAATGCGGCTACGTCCTTGCCGCTCAAGGCTTTTTCGAGGGCGACTAAATCATTGAATGGAATCGCCTCACAATTCGGTAATAACGTGCCAAAACCTTCGCGGAAAATGTTTTCGCCATTGAGCGACAACGCGCCCATCGTTAAACCGTGATAACCGTGATCGCAGAACACGATTTTGTCGCGTTTGGTCGTGAAACGGGCAAATTTAATTGCCGCTTCTACGGCTTCCGTTCCCGAATTGCAAAAAAACATTTTAGTTAAATTTTCGGGCGTGGTTTTGAGAATTTCTTTTGCCAGCAAACCGCTTAAAATTGAAACATCGAGTTGCACTAAATTTGGCAATTCTAAGGTTAGTGTTTCTTTTAAGGCTTCAATGACCGTTGGGTGGTTTCGCCCGATGGCAAACACGCCAAAACCGCTGAGTAAATCGAGATATTCTGTGCCTTCTTGGTCGTAAAGATATTGTCCGACTGCTTTTTTGTAATGGCGGTCGTAACCAATGGTTTTTAAAACGCGCACCATTTGGTTGTTTAAAAATTGTTCGTGCAAATCGAATTTGTCGTTGCTGTGTCCGTTTAATAGGGTTTCGATGCTAAAGGTCATAGTGTTTGTATTTTGCTTAATTAGTTAGTTTTATGAGTTTTATTATTCATCAGAATAAGATGAGTAATGACTTGAATTTGCACAATTTTGAAAGCGTGCATACCGACCTTGAAACATCAATCTAACAGTTCCTAACATACCATTTCGATGTTTTCCAATAATCAATTCTGCTGTACCTTTATCAGGACTATTTTCGTTATAAACTTCATCGCGGTAAATAAACAAAATCAAATCTGCATCTTCTTCAATCGCACCCGAATCACGCAAATCTGACATCACGGGACGTTTGTTGGCTCGTGCTTCTAAATTACGATTCAACTGTGATAAGACAATGACAGGAACATTTAATTCTTTTGCTAATGCTTTTAAACCGCGTGAAATCTCCGAAAGTTGCTGTACACGATTAGGATTATTCGATTCTGATTTAATTAGTTGTATGTAATCCACAATAACTAAACCCAATTGCCCATACTCTCGTGCCATTTTTCTTGCTCTTGTGCGGATGTCATTTACGGTCAGTGCAGCACTGTCATCAATAAAAGTTTTTACGTTGTTCAATATAGTGCAAGCTGTCGTTAAACGCGGCCAATCGTTATCATCTAAATCGCCAGAACGCACACGTTGTTGTTCAATGCCACCAAGTGATGAAAGCATCCTTGTTACAATTGCGTCACCTGACATTTCTAAACTGAAAATAGCTATTGGTTTTTGCTCTTTAATCGCAATGTTTTCAGCTATATTTACAGCTAAACAGGTTTTTCCCATAGATGGTCGTCCTGCTAAAACGATTAAATCTGTAGGTTGCAAGCCTGATGTTAGGCAATCTAAATCATCAAAACCTGTTGCATTTCCAGCAACTTCTCCCCCACGGGCTTCTGCTAATGCTTCAATTTTATAAATTGTATTCCTTAGTGCGTGGCGAATTGAGATTAGCCCTGAATCTTCTGTTTGCCGATTCAAATCTGAAATGTTAAAAAGTAACTGCTCGGATTTTTCGAGTAATTGCAGTGCTGTATTGCCATTATTTTCAAATGCAATGTGTGAAATTTCAGAAGCTACGCTGATTAACTGTCTCCGTACTGATTTTTCATGCACGATATTCGCGTAAGCGGCGACATTTTCGACATTTGGAGTATTTCTTGAAAGTACAATCAGGTACGAAAGCCCGATACTTTTTTCTTAACAAATGTTAACTGCATCCTATAACGTGTGTTACAGGTGGGTGTATCTACCAATGCAAAGCATTTCAAACGCCTTGCTCTTTAAAATGTCGGCAAAGGGCTTGGT
>Ga0172375_10003667_pt1 | contig 23207 bp, 24 predicted proteins | sample LakKiv1m_FD_114537 | JGI IMG/M metagenome (GOLD analysis project Ga0172375, IMG submission 114537) | Freshwater microbial communities from Kabuno Bay, South-Kivu, Congo - kab_092012_11.1m | ecosystem: Environmental > Aquatic > Freshwater > Lake | place: Democratic Republic of the Congo... | reverse complement strand
GCCACGCGGGTGATCCACTTCGCGCAGGAAGAGGCGAAACGGGTGGGGATGAATGTCGTCGGCACTGAGCACATCCTGGTAGGCTTTCTACGCGAGGGTGAAGGCGTTGCCGCGCGCGTGCTGGAGCGATTAGGCGTCGATCTGTGCCGGGTGCGTACCGAGATGGACCGCCAGTTGGGGACCCTTGAGCATACTCAGGCCTCCTCGGGCCGGTTGACGTTGAGTGCGAAGGCAAAAAAGGCGCTGGAATATTCCCTGGAGGAAGCCCGCGAGCTGAATCCAAGGTTGGGACTGCAAAATTTCGTCGATACCGAGCATATCCTCCTCGGCCTCATTCGGGAAGGCGAGTACTCCGGCAGCAAGGCGGTCCGCATGCTGGACGGACTGGGGGTGGACCCGGAGCGGATTCACAGAGAAGTGCTGAACTACATGGGCATAAGGCCTGCAGAAGAGACCGCCGCCTCGGAGCAGTCGAACGTGGACATCTGGCTCAGCCTGTCCGAGCCGGCCTTCCGCATCCTCACCCTCGCCGGCGAGGAAGCCAATCGCCAGGGCACGAACGTAATCGACGCGCCGCACCTGGCGGCCGGCCTGCTGCGCTTCAATGAGGCGGCGCTGGCGCGGCAGAACGTGTTGATGGACCAGGTGCGCGCGGCGCTGTTCGGCCAACCCGCCGTCCCCGGCGCCGCCGCCCCCACCCTCAGCCCGCAATGCGCGGATGTGCTGGGACTGGCCTACCAGGCGGCGTTGAAGGACACTCCCTCCGGCGCTCTGGCGCGCATTACGCCCGAGCAGCTTACCCAAGGCTTGCTCGACGGTGCGGAAGCGTTCGAGTATGATACCGTGCGAAAGTTGACGGAACTGGGCATTGATTTGGAACGCTTTAAAGCAGAACTGTAAGGTTTGAGATGGGAGTAATGGGACTGAAATGATGGATACCCCGCGCGATGAACCCTCCGCCGTCGATATCCTGGCTTTCCTCGCCGGCCAGATCCGCCTGTGCCGGAATTGCGACCTGTGCCTGCAGCGCCGGCAGGCTGTTCCGGGGGAGGGAAATCCGCGGGCGCGCATCATGTTTGTGGGCGAGGGACCGGGGGCGACGGAGGACGAGCTGGGCCGGCCCTTCGTCGGCGCCGCCGGGCAATTTCTGGACGATATGCTTGCCGGCATCGACTTGCGGCGTGAGGATGTCTTCATCGGCAATGTCACCAAATGCCGCCCGCCCGGCAACCGCGATCCGCTGCCGGAGGAGATCGAGGCGTGTGCTCCATGGCTGCGGGCGCAGATTGCGGCCATTCGCCCGCGAGTGATCTGCACGCTAGGGCGTTTCGCCATGAACGCCCTTATCTCGCCGGCGCTGCAGATCAGCAAAGCCCATGGCCAACCAATCGAGAAGGAGGGCATTCTCTTCATCCCCCTCTTCCACCCCGCCGCGGCGCTGCACCAGGAATCGCTGCGGAAAACGCTGATCGAGGATATGCGCAAGGTGCGGGAGATATTGATGGCGAAAGGATTATGGGAGTAACACAGCATCGGGGAAGAGCCATACAGCCCGCTGCCGGCGCGCATCGCCGCGCTGCTGTTCCCTTATCGCGGAACAGAGTTTGCCGGCGCTGGAGTTCACCTTCGACGGTAAAACAGCCACCATCCACGCGAATGAAATGGGCGAGATAAAGATGAGCTGCCGTCTTGACTGAGGCTGCCCGGGCTATCCGGGGGATAAAACCGCGCGGTTATCACGTGGCGGCTTTCTCTTCAGCCTTCTCTTCTCGCGACTGCAGCGTTTCGATGATTTCCAGGTATTTCTTATCCTGGTTGCCGATCGCTTCCCAGTACAGGATGGCGACAAGCGCCGCGAACCAGAACAGCGCGAAAACGACCGGCAGCGTTTCCGCCATGCTGCCCAGCATCCGGTAATGCGTCGCGCCTTCATCCATGATCTGACCCAGCGCAAGCGGATTGAACCACAGGGGCTTCAACCAGGCGCAGGTCAGCAGACTGGCAATATACAGGACGGCGACCAGCGTACCGAGCCGGGCATACTGCAGGCGGCTTTTCCGGCCGACCAGGAATCGCCGCTGCTCATTGGAAAGCGTTGTCATGTGTTGGTCTCCTTTACACCGGTCCGCCGTCGCCCGCGCGAGGCAGGACTTTCTTTCTCCACGGCGAACTTCAGATACCGAAACACGCTCATGTCGATCATCAACACCGCAAAGAGCCCTGGCGAGGAACTGCTCGAGCGCCTGGGCGCCATATCTCCATCCATTCAACGCCTGCTGCTGATCGCCGGCTGCGCATTGCTTTTCTGCCTCTGGCTCAGCCGCGTTCCATTAATCGAAGTCGATGAAACACGTTATGCCGCTACCTCGCGCAGGATGACCGAAACAAGCGATTATATTATTCCGTACTACAACGGGAATGTCCGATATGAAAAGCCGATTTTGATCTACTGGATACAGAGCGCGTCGATGCGCTTGCTCGGACCCAGCGAGTTCGCCGCCCGGCTGCCCTCCGGACTGGGCGGCATATTACTGGTGCTGATCGTGCATGCTTTCCTGCTGCGCCGGCTTGCATTCCGAGCGCCGGACCCAAGCCGACTGGCAAGGGCGCGCGGGGCGGCGTTGCTGGGGGCGGTCGCGCTGGCTACGCTGCCGTTGTTCGCCGTCTGGACGCGCGCCGCCACCACTGATATCACGCTGACCCTTTTCACCACCCTATCTCTGCTTTACCTGCTGGAAGCCGACCTGGCGCGGCGCGCGGCGCCGGATGACACGCGCCGCCGGATGGCGACGCAGTGGTATCTGCCGGCGGCATTTTGCTGCGGAATAGCGTTTTTAACCAAGGGGCCGATTGCCATACTGGCGCCCGCGCTCACCTGGCTGGCTTATCATCTGCGCCAGGGCACGCTGCGGGTGGAGGCGCGCAGGGTGCCTTGGCTGCCCCTTATCCTGCTGTTCCTCGTCACCGCGGCGCCCTGGTATGCGGCTACCTGGTTTCGTGATGACGGCGCATTCTTACGGCAGTTTTTCCTGCAAGAAAACGTTGCGCGGTTTGCCGGTGGAGGGCATGCGGCGCATGCTTCGCTTTTGAAGAACGTAAGCGAACGCGTGGGAGACAGTCTGGCATTCCTGCTTGGCGTTTTTGCGCTGCTCTTTCCATACGGCGCATTCATCCTCGGCGATCTGCACCGCCCGCGAGAGTCCACGGACCCACCGAATGACATTTACCAGGGCATGCGCCGTTTCGCGTGGATATGGATCGCCGTCTCCGTCGGTTTTATCACCCTGTCGAAAACACAGTATCCGAACTACGTCCAAAATATATCCGCCGCCGTGGTCATCATCTTTGCGTTGTACCTGATGGAGCTCACCCGCCGGACGGAAAACGCAGTGAAGTCGCTGCCGGTCCGTCTGGGAGCGCTGCCGATAACATGCCTGCTCCTCTTCGGGACGATATTGACGCTCTTCGCCACGCTTTTGCTGCTGCCGGTGAAGCCTGCCTGGCTGGGCAAGTTCAACGTTCAGCCATGGTCGGCGCCGTATCCGCCTTTCATCCCGCAGGCATTGATTGCCGCTTCGATCGTTGTCATGATTGTGCTCTTCACGGCAACAATATATCACGCGCGGCGCGGGCCGCTCCGGCTGATCGGCTGGGTGATGAGCGCCTGGACGGGCATGATGTTCCTGGCGCTGCACGGCGTGGCGCCGCTGCATTACACCAGCCTGCACAGCGCCTCCGCCCAAGTGGGCGGATATTTACGCGACGCGGGGCTCTCGCATGTATTGCGCGCCGTAGTGTATTATCCGGAGAAATACCTGCCGGAGAATATCGTCTTTTACGGGCGCCTGGATTACGATCCGCGCAACCGGCGCGACTACACCGTAGAATTCCTGGGGCAGCGGGAGGGCGCCAAATCACTGGCGCGGATCAACGCGCTACTGGCGGCTAAGGATCAATTGCTGATCGTTACCGATAAAGCGGGAATCCAGCAGGTGGCAATGTTCAGTACGGTGACCATCGTTAAACGGCTCGATTATTTTATAATCGCCCGCATTACGTCGCCGTCAATCCAGGTAAAAAACCTCGCGGAGGGGAATGGTCACCGGTGAATGATCCGCATTGGTATCCATAATATCGCCCATCATATCCCACCACTTCCGCATAATCGGCTGCCGCGGCAACCATTGCGGGTCATAATTTCCGCTCACGTCCATACAGGCGAAAAGTCGCATGGTGGCATCATCGAGGAAAATCGAGTAGTTGCTGATGCCGGCCTCGCGGAGAAGAGCCGCCAGTTCCGGCCAGATTTCGTCGTGGCGGCGCTTATACTCATCTTCGAATCCGGGCAACAACTGCATGGTAAAAGCGATGCGTGTCATAATACGTTCTCCAGTTGTCATCATTATTGCCAATCGAGATGAACCTGGCGGGTGTTGGGGATGATACGCGCCGTCGCCTTCCCTTCCAGTGTCGCCAGCAGGGCATCGCCGAAGGCGGCGCGGCGCCAGCCGCGTAATAGCTGAATGTCGGCCTTCGCGCCGCGCTGAGCCAGCTCGACCAGCTCACCGCGGACCGCCACCATGCCGGGAGCGATGGTTTGTTCGCTTGCCAATGAGCGCAGGCACAGCATGAGAAAGTCTACCGTAGGTTCCAATACCGGAGGCAAGGAGGCAGACCGCTGCGCGGACGGGTGGGGCGCTTTCTCTCCACGGCGAATCGCTTCGATGAGGCCGGCGCCGAAACGCTCGACCTGCTGCGCCGCCAGGCCGCGGATATCATGCAGCTCCTTCACGAATTGGCGCGGGCGCCGGGCCAGCTCGATCAGCACTTCGTCGCGCGCCACACGGCCGGTGGGAATATTTTTCGCGAAGGCGGTTTCCTCGCGCCAGGCCGCCAGCTCGCGCAGAATGGCCAGCGCCTGGCCGCGAATGCGCTCGACCCCGCGGATCCGCAAATAAAGCTGATACGGATCGACCGAGATGAAGCGCCGCTCATCATCCAGCTTGCGGAACTCTTCGCGCGCCCAGCCCGCGCGCCCGCGCTGGTCGAGCTCCTTCACCAGCTTGATATGGACCGGCGTTAGGTAGCGCACATCATCCAGCGCATATTCGATCTGGCCGGGGGTCAGCGGGCGCCGGAGCCAATCGGTGAATCCGTGCGATTTGGACAGGAACACGCTCGTCGAGCGCTCGACCAGATTGACGAATGAAATCTGCTCGTCATAACCGAGCAGCGCCGCGGCAATCTGCGTGTCGAACACGTTTCGCACCGGAGAATTCATCAGGCGATAAAAGATCGGCAAATCCTGACCGGCGGCGTGAAAGACTTTCTCCACCGCCGGATCGGCCAGCAGCACGAACAACGGCGCCAGATCGCGTACGGCCAGCGGATCGATCACCGCCGCTTGCTCGGAAGACGCCACCTGAATGGCGCCCACTTCGGGATAATACCTTCCTTCTCCGACGAACTCCGTATCGATATAAATTGCAGGCGCGCCCCGCAAGTTATCGCAAAAATCGCTCAACTCTTGATCTGTCTGAACTAACATGCCGGCCTATTGTAGCTACTTTGCATACGGCTGTCTATGTAAGTCGAAGTTCCAAGTTCCAAAACTGCTAAGCTTCGCACTTCGAACTTGTTTAGAACTCGTAACCTGGAACTCTGAGCCTGCTAGCCGGATCAAGGGTCCTGTTTCTGCTTGACCAATCGCATCAGGTGGCGCATAATACCACCATCCCCCATACGGAGCGGAGAGGTGACATGAACGTCCATCGTCTCATTGGGGTTGCCCTGTTGATGATCGCCGCATCGTCCCTGTGGGCGAATCCGCTGGTCAGCCGCAAAATCTCGAATGCCCGCTTCCAGGGTTGGGTCAATCTGCAGGATGTCTGCACTGACAACACTATCGACCAGATGTGGCGGCAGCGCCTATACGATATTCCGCGCGGCCTCGATGGATATTCGATGGTGTCGTATAAGGCGGCGCGCACCGAGTCGCCGGCAAAGGCAGCACAAGTCGTCAAAGACCTTACCCAACTGCGGCGTTTCAATAATTACACGGCCAAAGGCTATAAAGTCACCAGCGAGCCCTGGATAGCGCATGATTTTCCGTCCCTCAAATTTATCGTACAGGGCGCCGACCTGACCGATGAAAAGAATATTGCCCACCGCGCGGACATATACACCTTTGCCGTTGCCACGGAGAACTGGTTCATCTGGCTGGAGGTGCGCCAGGTTATCAACGGCCCGGAATTGGCGCCGCTCAACCGCGCCATGGAGAAGGCCGGCGGCCGGATAATGGCGGACGACCTGGTCGATCTGCTGGTTAACCTGTGGAATCCCGGCGAAGGCGGGCAGGGAAATGACGCGAATCCCCCCGCTCAGGTAGAGCCGCCCACGCCGGTGGAAAACACGCCGCCGGCAGAAAACACGCCGCCGGCAGAGCCGCCCACGCCGGCAGAAAACACGCCGCCGGCAGAGCCGTCCATGCCGGCAGAAAACACGCCGCCGGCAGAGCCGCCCAAGCCGGTGGAGAACACGCCGCCGGCAGAGCCGCCCAAGCCGGTCGAAAATACGCCGCCGGCAGAGCCGCCCAAGCCGGTCGAAAACACGCCGCCGGCAGAGCCGCCCAAGCCGGTGGAGAACACGCCGCCGGCAGAGCCGCCGAAGCCGGCGCCGGCTTTACCGCCCGGCAGTAAAGCGTGGAAGACGCCGGACGGGGCATTGACGCTGGTGATGCCGTCGGACTGGACGGTAACCGGCAAGACCGTCTTCATCATCACCGGCCCGACCGCCGCCAACGCGCGCCTGTTGCCGCCGGAAACGTATCGAACGGCAGAGGAATTGACCCGCTTGCTGAAGGAGTTCAGCGATATACAGCGGGACATCAGCGAGCGGCATTTTACCAGCAGACCGTTTACGCCGGATGGCGCCACGGGGGTGCAGGTGCATTACACCGCCATCGGCGGGCGCACCATGCACAGCTATTATTTCGGCAAGTCAGGACGATTATGGCGGCTGGAGATCGATATGCCCGGCGTCCAGACATCGCTGACGGCGGAGTTGGACCAGATGCTGAATCTGATCACCATACAATAGCCGAAGCGCGGGCTTCCCGCCCGCGCGCGAAAGTAGACCCGCGGGCGAGACGCCCGCGCTCCGGCAGGAGAAAGGGGAGTGGCTTGTCTCGTATTCTCATCATCGAGGACGAGCGTCCGATTGCGCAATCGCTGGCGTATACCCTCAAGCGCGAGGGATTCGACGTTGTCATCAGCACGGATGGCGAGGAAGGGCTGAAGCTGGCGCTGGGAACGCCTCCTCCATCACTCATCGTTCTCGACTTGATGCTGCCCTCACTCGGCGGGCTGGAGATCTGCCGCACCCTGCGCCAGCGGCAGCGGCAGTGGATTCCGGTGCTCATGCTTACCGCCAAGGCGGAAGAGATCGACCGCGTGATCGGTCTGGAGATCGGCGCGGACGATTACATCACCAAACCATTCAGTATGCGCGAACTGGTGGCGCGCGTGAAGGCGACGCTGCGGCGTCCCATCATGGAGCTGCCGCAGGATCAGGTGCTAACCTCGAAAGGACTGGAAGTAGATCTGGCTCGGCATAACGTGCAGCTTGACGGCAAATCCCTCACTCTTTCGCCGAAGGAATTCGATCTGCTCACCCTGTTGATGCGCAACCACGGACGGGCGATGAGCCGCGATGAAATCCTCAACCAGGTATGGGGGGATGAAGGTCCGTTCCGCGACCCGCATACCGTGGACGTGCATATCCGCTGGCTGCGCGAGAAGGTGGAACCCAACCCGGCCAAGCCGGAGCGCCTGCTGACGATTCGCGGCATCGGCTATAAATTCGCGGAGTGACGAATGGTCCATCGGCGCTGGTCCCTTCGCTGGTTGATCGGAGGGATCTACTTCTGCATAATGGTGGTGATTCTGGGCGGTCTGGCCCTGTATCTGTCGCATCTGATCGCCCGGAATTATATGGCCACGCTGACCAATACCCTCTCCGGACAGGCGCTCCTCGGCGCGGAATTGCTGACCGAGCCGGTTAAAACATACTACGACATAACTGTCAAGCTCGACGCCCTTCCACCTACCGAGCGCCCCAACGATAAGCACCTGCGGACCGTGCGCAACGAGATCATCAAAATCCTCACAAAAATCAACAGCCCCCGAACCGGCGCGCTGCCGGCAAAGGGAAGGAACGAAATTCGCATCTCCGCCGTCATACGCAGCACGAACCACGATATCATCGCGCAGTCGCCGCCTTATGCCATCATCCCGCGATCTGAAAAGGATCTGCCGCAGACCGTGCTTGAGCAGGCGTTGTACCCGGAAGGAGAGCGGATAGGGATAACCACCCATTTCAGCGAAAAGTACCAGGAAGAACAACTCTTCATTGCCGTGCCGGTCGGCTCGCAGAAGGCCAACCCCGCAGGAGTACCCGTAGGCATCCTGGTGCTCGCCGCGCCAACAACGAACGTGAGACAGACTATCGGCCAGATCCAGGGGGGCATCCTGCTGGCTTTCATCGGCGGGCTGCTGGTGCTGTTTCTCATCAACGCGGCCGTGTCAATCTACATCTCACGTCCGCTGAACAACCTCACTCAGGCAGCGGGCGACTTTTCCACCGGGGAGCTTCACCGCCGCGTGCAGCCGACCGGGGCGCACGAGATAGCCAGTCTGGGCGAATCCTTCAACAGCATGGCCGCGCAGCTCGAATCCACCATCGCGAATCTGGGCGAGGAGCGCGCGCAGGCGCAGGCTATCCTCGCCAGCATGTTCGATGGGGTGATGGTCACCGACCCGGTGGGGCGCATTCTGCTGCTCAATCAGAGCCTGGAGAGATTGTTCGACCTGCGGGCGGAACACGTCACCGGCATACCGCTGGCGGAGACCATCTTTCACTCCGAGCTGGACGAGCTGCTGCTAAAGACCGTCGAGACAGGTTTGCCGTTGATGCACCAGGTGTCTTTCACCCAACCGGCCGCCCGCACGTTCGAAGTCCACATGGCCCCGGTAGAGGTGAACGGGAAGTTGCTGGGCGTGGTCATCGCCTTGTATGACATCACGAATCAGCTAAAATCAGAACAGGTCCGCCGCGATTTCGTGGCCAACGTCAGCCATGAGCTGCGCACGCCGGTCGCTTCCATCCGCGCCATGGCGGAGACACTGGCCGACGGTGGCCACGAGGACCGGGAGATCACCGAGACCTTCCTCAGCAATATCATCGAGGAAAGCGAACGCCTGACAGCGATGCTGGAAGGTCTGCTGCGGTTATCGCAGATCGAATCCAGCCGGCGCCTGATCGCACCCGAATGGATCGATCTCGCCGAGCTCATACGCCACGTCGTCAAACGGCTGGAAGCGCTGGTCGCCGTCAAGGAACAACAGGTCGAGCTGGAAATCCCCGGCAGCCTGCCGGCCTTCGTGGACCGGGACGCCATGCTGCAGATCATCCTCAACCTGATCGATAACGCGCGGAAATATTCTCCGGAAGGCGGCGGCATCACCGTCCATGCCGAACGGGTCGGCGACGACCGGATTCGCATTAAAGTGACGGATACCGGCATCGGCATCCCGGAGGACGAGCAGGATCGCATCTTCGAGCGATTTTATCGGGTTGATAAAGCGCGCTCGCGCACGGAAGGCGGCGCCGGGCTCGGGCTGGCAATCGTGAAGCACCTGGTAGAATTGCATGGGGGGTGGATCAGCGTAAACAGCGAGGTGAAGCGCGGCAGCCAGTTCACGGTGGTGTTGCCGCAACCATATGCGACGACCTTGCCGGAGGAAGCGGGGGAGCCCCCTTCCGGCGATTGTCCGCCGATCACGGGAAGCGATGCATAATGCCGGATCATTCGGCATGACGTGAAATATCCGCCATTCGAACGATCCCGCGTTTCCGATCATCCACTCACCGCGCGACGGACAGGCGTCCTTATTTCTCGCCGCGAGCGCGCTTTCCTTCGTCGATCAACTCACGAACCTTCTGTCCCCCCTTGGGGCCGCCGATTTCGCCACCCTTATGGCCGATATCTTCGTAGAACTCATGGCCATGGGTTCTCGACGTGCGCTCGCCACCCTTCTTTCCAATGTCCTCGTAGAATTCGTGACCGTGAGTTTCCGCCGTATGCTCGCCACCCTTGCGACCGGCATCTCTCACCGTCATGTCACTCGACTTCTTCTTTTTCTCTGGCATAGTACAACCTCCTCGTCTATCATTCGAAACGATACCCGCGCGTCTCCACGTACGGCAATCGATCGCTCCGTGCCAGGGGTGGGTATCCGGGGTAGCCGCGCCCCGGCCGCGCGTTTATTTTATTTTTTCAAACGTTTCTTGCCCTCTTCGATCAGTTGGCGCACCTTCTGTCCGCCTTTATGACCGATTTCCTCATAGAATTGAGGGCCGTATTCGTTGCGCACGGTGGTGCCGCCCTTGCGGCCGATTTCTTCGTAGAATTGATGGCCGTAGGTATCGCGGACCTTACTCCCACCCTTGCGGCCAATATCCTCATAGAAATTATGGCCGTGTGTTTCCGACGTGCGCTTGCCGCCTTTGCGGCCTGCCTGGCTCACACTCATTTCCCCTTTGTCTGCCATGCTTGACTCCTTCCTGCTCTCGCGCATCCATGAGCGATCGCTGCTGTGAACGGTGACTCCCGTCCCGAAACCGCATCCTACTCGCCGGACTCGGCTTCGGGACGGCTTGCAGATGATCATGCCACGGTCATACAGTCACCTATCGCGCTCATGTCGGTCGGCGGTTATCGCTGGCCGCGGGCGCGCTTGCCCTCTTCGATCAGCTCGCGCACCTTGTTGCCGCCCTTCTTGCCGATTTCCTCGTAGAACTCGACGCCGTAGGCATCGCGGACTTTCAGTCCGCCCTTGCGACCGGCTTCGCTAACCGTCATCTGCCCCTTCGACTTGTTAGCCATTTACGTCACCTCCTTCACTCGCACGATCCTTTCCATCGAAAGGATTTACTTCCTGCTTCGGCCGCCGCCCATGGCGCGCTTGCCTTCCTCGATGAGGTCTCGAACCTTCTGGCCGCCCTTGTGCCCGATCTCCTCATAGAACGGGATTCCGTACTCATCGCGGACCTTCTGGCCGCCCTTGCGTCCGATTTCCTCGTAGAACTCGTGGCCATAACGCTCTGAAGTCGTCTCGCCACCCTTGCGCCCAGCTTCACGAACCGTCATGTCGCCCTGGGTCTTTTTGAGATTCGCCATGATCTGATACCTCCTTCCAGGTTAACAGTCATTCGGTAGGGGGTGGAGGTCAGCAGTGACCGCCACCCCGACGGATGCGGGGAATTATTGCTCGCCCCGCGCTCGCTTGGCCTCGTTGATCAGATCGCGAACCTTGTGTCCTCCCTTGCGCCCGATTTCCTCGTAGAATTGAGGGCCGTAGCGCTTGAAAGTTGTCTGGCCGCCCTTCTGACCACCCTTCTTGCCAATTTCCTCATAGAACTCATGGCCGTACCGCTCCGACGTGGTTTCCCCGCCCTTGCGACCGGCTTCACTTACGGTCATGCCGCCTTTTCGCTCTTCAGGCATGGTGTCACCTCCTTTACGGTGATGTTGGCGTCAATACTGCTGTGACGCACTCTGCTTGTCTATCCTAGAACGCGCCTCCTGGCGCGAGTTACGATCTCTTTCGAGCTCGTTTTCCCTCCGCGATCAGCTCGCGGACCTTATGTCCACCCTTCTTGCCTATCTCCTCATAGAATTGCGGGCCGTACCGTTCCAGGGTCGTTTCGCCGCCCTTCTTTCCGCCGAGGGTGCCACCCTTGTGACCTGCCTCGCGAACCGTCATTTCTCCTCTGCTTTTTCCCCGATCAGGCAACGCGCTCACCCCCTTTCGCCATCGGCTGGGTGATCCGCTCCGCCACCCAGGCCACAATTGCATCCGCCATGTTTTTCCCGGTGGCTTCCAGCACTCCCAGCCATTGTGGGTTGCCGTTCACCTCGATAACCCGCGGTCCATCCGGTCCCTCCAGAATGTCAACACCGGTATAAGCAAGACCGATGGCCGCCGCCGCTGCTACCGCCAGCCGGGCCGTTTCCGCATCCAGCAGGCACGCCACCGGCTGTCCGCCCCGCGATACGTTGGTTTGCCACTGTCCAGGCGCCGCCATCCGATAAATACTGGCCGCCACCCGGTTCCCGACGACGAAAGCCCGGATATCCCGCCCCGGCGTCGAGACATACTCCTGCAGATAGACGGCGCCGAACCGTTCCAACAGCACCGGCACCAGGGCACGCCCGTGCTCGGTATCCTCGACCAGCTCGATCCCGATCCCCAGCGAGCCGAACAGCGGCTTGACTACCGCCTGTCCCCATTCGCGCAACACCGCATATGCCATTTCCGCATTCTGCACGACCGTCACCGCCGGAGTTGGAACGCCGGCGCGCTGGAAGCAGCAACTGGTCTCGAATTTATCGATGGCGCGCAACAGCGCGTCGATACTATTGACCAGCACTTTACCGCTCCGCTCCAGGATCTGATACACCGGCACCTGAAAATCCGGATTCCCCGCATCGCCAAATCCACGCGCCAATACAAATCCATCCATCGTATCTAAATCCAAATCATCCGATAATACGCGAATGCCATCTCGCGTGATCCTGGCCGCCAGCCTTTCGGGGCGAATGACTACCGCCTCGCCATATTGGCCTGCCGCCCGGATCAACTGCATGCTATGCCAATCTTCCTCCGGATAGGCCGTTATAATCCCGATGCGCAGGGCCTTCCCCATCCGCGCCTCCCCGTTGGCGGATTACCCTCCAAGTGGGCCTGTCCTAACCACTTTAACCCATTCTGGGCAAGCTGTACCGCCAATCTAACTACAACCATTGCGTATATGTGCATTTTCAAACACATTACACGCGCATTCGCGTTCCACAATGCCTACTGTCGGTTCGGGGTCCCCTCCCATAGGGAACCGCCCCCCACACCGAGAAGTATGGGAGAGTTCCGCATCGTCATAACGTCGCATGTGTATAGTTCCTCGCCCATTCCCACGCGAAGTCTCGCCGCACAGCGCCCGCAATGGGGCACAGAGCCGGATAAGGGAGCAATCCGGGACAGAAACATTCCCGGGCAACGCGTGGTATTACAATGCAAATAGCGGAAAGTGAATGATCTCACATATGGTTTTGTTCATGTAAGGCCTATCCACCAATCATGGCCCGGTAGCTTACACAATTGTTGCGACCTGTCCGACAGCCGTCGACAGGCGGTTGCCCATTACCTAACCAACAAGATGGGTGTTATGGGAAGTATGGGTGTAATCGAAAGAGTGAAATATTCTCATTCCATACTTCCCATAACTCCCATCCAATCTTCTAACCTTCCGTTCTTTTTCTGGTACAAGTAGCCGCGGGAGTGGTACAATAGCGATGTCATGGACGGAATATTGTGGATGTTCGCGGTAGCGGGGGTTATTACCCTGGCAATGCGCTGGTTGCTGATGCGGGGATTATCCCCGGTAAGCCGGCAGGCCATCCGCCAGCTTTTCATGGAACGGCTTCTCGCCGCCTCTGCCGACTCCTGCCAGCTCATCCGCGACGACGGCCAGACGCTGACGGTGCAATGCGGCCCTTCCACCTGTACGGTTCACTTCGAGGCGCTCTACCGGCGCTGCGTGCAGTCCCCCTACCGCACCATGCTCTTCGTGCGCCAGGCGGCGCAAGCACTGCAGCAGGCTTTGCGGGAGCCGGACCGCCTGCCGGACGATTGGGAAAACCGCGTGATGCCGATGCTGATTACCGACGGGCTGCCCGTGCCGCCCGACATGGTGTTGCATCCGCTTATGGAGGCGCTGGGGGTTGGATACGTGGTGGATGGGGAGGAGGCCTTTCGCTGGATCACCCGGACCGACCTGCGGGAAGCGGAAATCGATGAGGAGCAAATACACGCGCTGGCGTTGCGCAACATCGAGCGAAGCTGCAACGGACTGGTGATCGAAGCGCCGCCGCCGCAGGCCGACGGGCGCGACCGGTTGCTGCGGTTCCACACCCTCGACGGTCTGGATGCCGCCCGCCTACTGGTGCCTTCCTTCTACCGGCGGTTCGCCCCCCGCTTCGGCGACGTCGATGTGGTGGTGGCCATCCCCACGCGCGATACCCTCATTGCCATTCCGGCCACCGACCAGGCGCAGGCCTCGTTCCTGCAGTGGCGCGCGGTTAGCGAGCGCCGCCATAGCCCGCACCCCCTCGCCGCCCAGCTTCTGCGCGTTGGCGAAACCGAGATAACCATGTGGAATTCGGAACAGCAGGCGGCGGAAGAGGGAGAATGACATTTTTTTGGATTTTAGATTTTGATTTGGATTTTAGATTGGCGCTTTGTTCGAGCAGTAATCAAAAAAATCCAAAATAATGTTACCGGTTTTCCGGCGCCGCGCCGGAACCGCGCAGATCGTCTACCACATCCTCGACGGCATCCTTCATCTTCTGGAACAGGCCTTTATGCGCCGTGTTCACTTCCTCACCGCGCTCGCGGGCCAGCTCGCGCAGCAGCTCGCGCTGGCGGGCGGAAAGGTCAGTGGGAACCTGCACACTGACGACGACATATAGATCGCCCAGGTGGCCGGCGTCCAGGTTCGGCATGCCGCGCCCGCGCAGGCGGAAGGTGTGGCCGCCTTGCGTGCCGGCGGGGATATCCACCTCGGTATCGCCGCTCATACTCGGCACTGGCAGCTTGCCGCCCAGCGCGGCTACGGTGAAGGGAAGCTCGACTTCGCAGAACAGATCGGAGCCGCGCCGTTTGAAGACGGAGTGTTCCCGCACGCCGATCATCACGATAAGGTCGCCTGATTGCGCCCCGCGCAGTCCCATGTCGCCTTTACCGCGGTGGCGGATACGCGAGCCGGTATCCACGCCCGGCGGAATGCGCACGGTGAGATCCTCGGTGACGCGCGCGCGTCCTTCGCCCCGGCAGGCCTTGCACGGATTGGTGATGAGCTGGCCGGTGGCGTTGCAGCGGTCGCAGGGGGTGACAGTGGAAAACTGCATGCCGAAAAAGTTGTTGCTCATTTGGCGACGCTGGCCGGTGCCGGCGCACGCCGGGCAGGGAACTGGCGCCCCAGATTCCGATCCGGCGCCGCGGCAGGTGGCGCACACCGTCATGTGCGGGAAATGGATAGTGCGCTCCACGCCGGAAAAAGCCTCTTCCAGCGTGATAACAAGATCATAGCGAAGGTCCGAGCCGCGCGTATCCGGACGCTGCATCCCTCCACCGCCGCCGAAAAACGTCTCGAAGATATCGCCGAAGCCGAACTCATCGAAGACCGTCGATCCCCCGCCGCGCCCGGCGGCGCCGTTCAACGCGGCATGACCGTATCGATCGTAGAGAGTGCGCTTTTGCGGATCGCTCAATACTTCGTAGGCTTCGCCGAGCTCTTTGAACTGCTCCTCGGCATGAGGATTTTCGCGGTTGACATCCGGGTGCAATTCGCGCGCTTTCCGCCGATAAGACTTTTTGATTTCGTCGGCAGACGCTCCGCGCGCAACACCCATTACCTCATAATAATCGCGTTTTTCGGGCATCGAAGGAAGTTCCAGGTTCAAAGTTCAAAGATCAAAAGATCAAAGTTCGAAGCGAAAGATCATAGTTCGAAAGTTCAAAGTTCGTAGTTCAGAGTCCGAAGCCGAACTTCGAACTCCGAATTCTACTCTTCGCTTTCTTCCGCGAGCATTTTGACCTTGCCTTCATAAATTTCGCCGAGGGCGCGACCGACGAGATTCGCCGGATTTAGATCGCCCAGGCGGGCGTGACGTTCCTTGAGCTCGCGCGCCCGCTGCGATACCGCCACCACCAGCGTGTATTTGCCCACCCGGCGGGCCAGTCGATCGATGTTGACCTTTTCGTTCTGTTGAGTCATCCGTACCTTCCTCGAAAGATATATACCCTCGTCCGGTCAAAACACATCACGAGTCCGGCTGTGATTATACGGGGGAGGAAAAAGATAGTCAAGCTGAAAGCGCTTCATTGCGCTTCGGCCTGATCCCGATATGCATGGTGACCGCCGCGGCGAGATTGGCGGCAAGGAAGGCCAGCGCGGGCAGCACGTTGCCCGGCACGCGAAGCGCGATGCCGGCCAGCGCAACAGCGGCGAGCACGCCGAAGTAAAAGGTATGGCCGGCGAGGATGGCCATCGGTTTCTTCAAAAAGGCCGCCTTGCCTTCCAGATAGCCGCGCAACGCCATGGTCAGCGGATGAAAGAGAAGGCCGATGGCGCTAACCTTGACCAGCGGCAGCAGCTCATCGGGGCAGCGCTGCACCGCCACGTAGTAGATCTCCGTCATCCCCGGCAGGATGAAGAGCAGCGGCACGCCGCCCATGAGCAGGCCGACCAGCACGGTAAAGACCCGCAGCATCCGCTCGGAGTTGACGCGGGGCAGCATGGCGAGGGTCACGGTCTGCACGCGGCTGGCGGCAAAGGCAGCCGGCCCGGCCAGCCCGGCCGCCAGGAAATAGGCCTGCATCATCAACTCCGGGTCGGGCAGGCGCACGATGGTCCAGGAGATCATCACGCCGGAAACGTTGAGGAAGAAGCCCCCGGCGGACAGCGGCAGCGTGAAGACGATCATCTCCTTCCGCGTTGGCGGCGCGCCGGCGCCGGACGGCAGGCGGTGAATGAAGGGCCGCGCGAAGTACCAGGAGAAGATGACTTCGAAGCCGACGGCGATTACTTGCGCTACGACCGCCCAGGACGAGCCGATCAGCCCGAAAAAGATGAAGACGGGCACCAGCAGCAGGGTGGCCGCGATGCGAGAAATGGTCGCGATGCTGGCCAGACCGGTGGCGCCGTGGAGATACAGGCACACCTGGTAGGGATTCCGCGTGAAGAACAGAATCTGCAACGCGATGGAGACAACCAGCGCCTGGTAGGCCGGCCTTTCGATGGAGGCCGGCAATCCCAGCACGCCGCCGAACCACAGGTGCGCCAACGGGGGGAGGCTCATAAATGCCATCAGGGCGGCCACGATCACGGCGATAAGCCAGTTCACCTGACTGAACCGCGCGAATCCCGCCTTCGTCTTGCCGTAGACCATGCCGGTGGTGAGCAGGCCGGCGCCGAGCATGCCCAGCAGCCCCATTACCGCCATGGCCTGCGCCACCCCGGCCAGGTTCAACGGCCCGCCTTCGCCATGGGAGGCAATCGAGGCCACCAGGGGATAGGTGAGGGATTGAGAGGCCGCCTGGATCGCCAACGGGAAGTAGAACCGGAACAGATTGCCGTAACCGACCCGGCCGGCGGGGCGCGTCACCGGTGGCGCTATTGTCCGGATTATCTGCTCCTCTGCCATGAATTAACCAATCGTTTACCGCAGACATTCGCTCCTTTTTCAATTCGCGCATAGGCGGGATCTCACCTGCCGGCAAGATGCGGAAGGCGTTATCGCTGACAAATACAGGTGGTGCATCGCATGGCTCCCGCGGAAAAATCTCGACAGTCTGCCTCGCCTATATATCCGCCTGATAATTTAACCCTATGTTTGCCCATGCAGATCTTGACAAGTTACCAAACGCCTGTATTAATAGCATGGACTGGTTAGTTGGAGGAGGGTTCAACGCAATGGCCGAATACGAATACGGGCGCATTCGCACCCTGGCGCATTGCCTGGCGAACGCCGGCATCGATATGGACATCGCCGCGCAGATCCTCGCGGGCGGTGAGCAGATCCGGAAGAGCACCGCGGCGGAGCGGAAAGCGGAGTGGATGCGACATGCCATGGAGCGCATGGATGCGCTGCTCGATGCCGAGACCCGGCAGGCCGTGCGGGAATCCTGCGCCTGCTGCCTGGGCGGGAAACGGTTGAAGATGAGCACCGCGATCGCGAAAGCGCACCGGACGCTGGAGGAGCGGATCGCGGCGGCGAACAACACCCCGTTTGTCTTCGGGCACAGCGTCAGCCTGGAGGCGGACGGCCGCGTCCTGGTCCGTTTTGCCCCGGATAATCTCGAACATTATCAGTGTGTCTGTCTTCGGAAGGCCGTGGAACCGATCTCCGCGACCTACTGTTATTGTTGCGGCGGGCATGTCAAGCATCACCTGCAGATCGCGCTAGGCCGGAAACTCTCCTGCACGATGCGCTCTTCGGCGCTCTGCAGCGGCGGAATGCAGCCGTGCACATTCCTGTTCGACATTAATAAATAATTTTTGCGGAGGTGTTTCGGATGCAATCCAAATTGAACAAAGCCCACAGGGTGAACACCGAAGGCGGCAGCGCCTGGATTGATTTCACGTACCCGTTCTCCGGTTTCCGCGACCTGGATTTCACCAACTGCTTCGCAAGCCTTTACATGTATCTGGAGGACTTTGCCGCGGAGACGGGCATGCTGAAACAGCAGCAGGAGCGGCTGTTCTTCCTGTTCGACACCGTGTCAGGCCGTTCGGCGACGGTGCCCGGTTGGGGTGGCGTGCCCACGGCCATCTACCGTGAGATCTACGACACGGACGACATGGTCGATTTCTTGATGGGGTATGCCGGATACGCCTACGTCAAGCACACAGACCATATTGCGGAGCAGTTGCGCCAGTCGATCGATCGCGGCATCCCCGTGCTGGTCCGCCTGAAACGAGACGATACGCCATACCTGGACAGCAACGAATACCTCGCCATCGCCGGGGGCGATTCGTTCCGCGTGATCGGGGGGTACCACGGCGACCAACTGCGCATGGCGGAGCCCAACGGGGCGCAGAACCCGCCCAATGCAGCACCGAAGCTCGAGGACATCGCCAGTGTCTATGTGATCACGCATAAGGCGGCCCGTCAATACACGCTGCTCGACGGGCTGCGGCGCATCAAGCGGGTGATGGACTGCGACCGGGACACCGGCGAGTGGGACCGGTATATCAGCGCCTTTGAGCATTACTGGGAGAAGCTCAAAGATATACCGTTCGAGGAGCTCAAGCAGCGGTTCGAATACGCCTACAAAGGCACGACATGGAACTGTCACAATTTCTCCTCGCCCTTCCGCACGCACGAGTATCTGGACCCCGAGCCGGAGCACTACCGCAACTGGATTTGGAACGAATTGAGAGACCTGCGCTTCCAGACGATCCCCACGCAGATAGGCCGATCTGACGATGATCCGCTGCGTCTGCCGCCCAAAAATTTGCTAGATTGGGCCAGCGACGAATCGCACAATCGACAATGGCAGATCCACTCCCTATTTGAAGTCCGCGACTGGTCAAAGAAACAATACGATATATTAGAGTGGGCCTATTGCGAATCAGCCGCACAGTTTTTGCGGCAGGTGAAAGAGTATGACGAATATATGTACCAGGCCGTGTGTGCGATGATCGGGATCCTGGAAGGGACAAAACCATGAGCGAGCCCATGCGTAAGCCGGGGCAAATCCCGGAAAGCTACACCCCGAAGAAGCCGGAGATTGCGCGCATGATGCAAGAGCACGCAGGAAACCTTATCAAGGAGACGGTAACCATGGCAGATTTCGTTGTGAGGGTGATAGCTATTCCCCCGATGACCGTCGCCGCCAGCCATGCGACTGGCGACAATTGCGAAGAAACAGCAAGTAACGCGCTGAATAGATTCGCAATGGACAGCGGGTTGTTACAGATCAACCCCCAGGTACGGCATTTCGGATTCGATTGTTCCGGTGGTCAATCCGGCGTAGGAGAAGCATCGCGTGGTTACGAAATGTGGGTATCCATTCCCGATGATATGGATGTCCCCGCACCGCTCATAAAGCGCGCATTCCACGGCGGACTGTTCATTAAGGCGCGAGCGTGATAGATGAGGTTTTGGAACTTATTCAAGCGAATATGTAAGGATAGTAAAGATCGAGGGATAATACCGGGGACAATCAGGCACGGTACGAGGGAGGCTCAATATATGTCAGGCAAATATACCGGCGTAATTCATGACATCGCGCTTGCGCATGGCTGCGCGCATCGCACGGACACCTCGCCGGGCGACGGCGCGGAAGGCAGCAAAACGGTCACACGATATTCGCTACGGGGTCTCTACCTCGAAGAAAGTGACGCGGTACACGTCGGCATTACCGCGTCGTTCGCTGAACTCAAGCGTTTATTTGACACGACCGACGACCCGGTAGTCCGCGAGTTGCTGTTCAATGGTATACGAGAGTGCTCGCACTGCATCGATGACAAATGCACGACCGTGCTGATGGCTCCGGCCAGAACCCTCACGCTGCATGGACAAAGCAAACAAGCCTGTTCCATGTGGGGACAATGGCTCAGACTGCCGGTGAACAATGACAACCTCCCGGCGTGCGGCAAGATCGTGGAACGGTTCCTGTCCGACGCGGAGGCGAAGGGTGAACCGCACGCGGACCTGTGTGAAAACGCGATTACCTATACCATCGTGCCCAGGGACGAATGCTACCTCGTCGGCTACCGGGACCGGCACACGGAGATCAGCCGGAAAGACGAGGAGCTGGTCAACGCCTGGTTGCCCAAAATGCCGGCGCTGTGTGCGGCGCTCGGTATACCCGCCGGGGGGCCGTATGCCGGGGCGACGGCGGGTTTTGTCAACGGTTCGCAGTACTATTTCATCTTCGGCGTCCTGCTCGACAGCAAGCCTGACGCGGCCGGGCTGCCCGAAGGCGTCGTTGTACGGAAGATACGGGCGGGTGAATGGGCGGTTTACAATTCGTCGCTATCAAACTACCCGTCGATCTGGAAGCACTACACGGACCGATTCTACGAGCTGGAAAAACGCGGATGGGACGCAGCGCGCATGCCGTTCGAGCTCTACGATGCCGACGGCAACTGGCGCGACGTGCATATTCCCGTTGACGCGGACGCGCCGGCCAACGCCGGCACGGTGGTGCGAGAGGAACACCGTCCCGATTTTGTGGTGGCGGGATGGGAGGTGGTCGCTGAAGAAGACCACCCCGACTGGTTCGACAAAACCGGCATCGAAACGCGGCTGCGGGAGCTGTTGAAGACGTCCGGCACGATATCGTTCCGTTTCTGCCTGCATGCGTATTACGGCAAGCCCTTACGCGATGGGCACGGGATCATCGTTGACGACACACTGGACATCCCGGACGACTTTATGCGGCGGACGATCAAAGGCGGCCTGTGGCGCATTGTCACCCACCGGCATTTCAACGGCCATAACGGGGAGGGGTGTTGGGATTGCGACGGGTTGTTCCTGGACCACCCCCGCGTCTTCGCGACGCCATGCCATAATGCGCGCGGCGGTTACGAGGAAACCTGGCTGCCGATGCGCAGATGGGGCAAGCTGGTGTATGAGCTCGTCGAACTCCCGCCGATGAAAGTGTTCGCCAGACTCGAAGATCCCCTCAACGGCCACACCGTGCCCGATGAGGAATTGCGCACCTGGTACACGCTCTCCGGCAACGCCAATCCCGGCACGCTGATCGTTGGCTATACGCTGGCGGTGGTCAACAATATACCGTTCTACGCGACGCCGCTGGTCAAAGGGGTGAGGGCCGCGGAGGGCGCAGTGCCTCCGGACGGCTTCGAGGAGCATCTCCTTGACGGCGGTAAATTCGTCAAAATCACCGAGGTCAATCCCGACGGTTCGCCGTATCTGCGCGGAGAACCCGGTTGGGAGGTGGGGGATATCAATTTCCCATTTCCAAACAAAGTGGTGCCGGAGTTTGCGCAGAGCACGGACTACTCCCGCCACTGCCGCGTGCTCCAGACCGGCGGTGGCAAGTATTATGAGCTATACATACCGGTTGGGTAAAGCAAACAAGAAGAAGCGTAATGAGCAAAACCAGGGCGAACCCCTGAAGCGATACACCATGAAACCGGAGGATTGCTAGCATGATTAATTTGGCACAGGCCGGCGCCTTGCCGTCCGGCACTATTGCCGACCCCTTTACGGGTGGGGAACCGCCGCGCACGTCCAATCGGATTCTCAACTACCGCAGGATTCACCCCTGGGAGAATTACTTCCTCGCGTCGGCCATCTGCTCGGTGGCCCTGGCAACGGGAGCCGATGAAGACGCCTTCAAAACCATCGGGCACGCACAGCTCGACAATGGGTTGCACTTCTTCTCTGCCATAACCGGCGACATGTTCACGGCGCTGTACGCCGCTGATAAGCCGTGCGACAGCGGCATCACCAACTATTTCTTCGTGCCGCAGGTTATTAAGCAGGCGTATGCCGCCTTCGGGTACGAATGCATCTATCTGTCCACCGCGCAGATTCAACAGGATTTTCGCGCGGTGATGAACGCCATCAAAGCCTCGGTGGACAACGGCATCCCGGTATTGGCGTGGGGCATGGGCAATGTGCCGAATGGCGACGGCAGCCGTTATACTGATCGCTTGCCGGAGGGGTGTTTAATCGGCGGGTACGATGAACACGACCTGCTGTATGTCAACATCTATTTCAATCAGGGATCAGGGCGGAAGACCGTTGACCAGGATGATTATACCGCCATACGTCATGGGCTTGAGGGCACACGAGGGCTATTCTTTGTTGGCAACCGCATAGCACAACCAGACATGCGCGAAATCTACCGCAGGGCGATTGAGAACATCCCCGCCTTTTTGGTCATGCCATCCGCCGACGGCTATGTCTTCGGACAGGAAGCCTTTGAAAAATGGGCGGATACCTTGCTGGACGAGAGCCGCTTCACGGGAAAAACCGATGACGAATTGCAGGGCATCTGCTGGGATGTGCACTGCTCACCCTATTGCAATGTCTGCACCAGTCAGGCGGAAACCTACATCCGGGCCGCCGCCGAGGTTTACGATATTGCCCTGGCTAAAAAGTTGCTGCCGCTATACGAACAATACATGCAGCTGCGCCAGGCTATCTGGGCGCTGCACGGCGATTTTTTTCCCCCGATGGACAAGTTCAGGACACGTGAGTTCCGCATGCAAATCGCTGACATGCTGCGGCAAATGGGCAGTGTGTGTGACGACATTTTGAAAGCCTTTGATTAGATGATTAGACAGGCTCAAAGTAGTCGGAGAGACTACAACAGGCATACCCGAAAGGAGCATTTGAAGCCATGAGCGAGCCAATGAGAATACCGGCGATTTCCCGTGTCGTTATCGCATTGCGGCTGATCTGTGTGAGCATCGTTGTGCTTGTTGCACTGGCATGCGCATCGGCGCAGCCGGAGCCCCCGCCGGAAACCCGCGTCATCTTGCCCAATCTTCACCCAATGGCCATCAATGAGTTGGGGCAGAACTACCTTGTCAACGGATTACTG
>Ga0172375_10003666_pt1 | contig 23207 bp, 16 predicted proteins | sample LakKiv1m_FD_114537 | JGI IMG/M metagenome (GOLD analysis project Ga0172375, IMG submission 114537) | Freshwater microbial communities from Kabuno Bay, South-Kivu, Congo - kab_092012_11.1m | ecosystem: Environmental > Aquatic > Freshwater > Lake | place: Democratic Republic of the Congo... | reverse complement strand
TTCTCGGGCCTCGTTTTTCTCCAGACAGGGGCAGGAGTCCCTTCCATGCCTCAAGACTCGCCGCCACACGAAAGATGAATCGTGAGCGCCCCTTTGGATGCCGCCTCCAGCGCGGGCTCCCGTGCGGCCGCCCGAGTGACCTTTGCGCCCTCGTTCCTCAGGCGCTGCAGGACACTCGGTCGCCCGCACGGGAGCCCGCTTCGACGGTCGCCTGCGAGAGCGGCACAAAGGCGGGTTCCAGGGGCTTGTTGGCCCCGTTCCACCCGCCTTTGTGCCCCTCTCGCGGCCGGCGACCTCACGTTGTCATCGGGTAAGGCGTTTCAGTGGAGTCTCGAAAGTTGCGCAAGCGAGTGCCGGCCGCTGTCCCCGGCGGTGCAGCCGTGTGACGGATTCGCCGCTCTCCCCGCCGCTCGCGGACTCGCCGCGGGGTTCGCGCCGCCTCCGCCACACCGCAGCCCGCCGGTACCGGCCGCCTGCGGGGACTTGCGCGGTCGCCGTCTCCGCAAAGCCTGCGACGGCCACCGCGCAGCCCCCGCTACGTCGGCCTTCCCGTGGTGGGCAGGGACGCGTTCCGGACCAGAGCAGAGCCGGAGCAGAGCATGTCGGGGCTGGTTCCATCGGCCGCCTTCGTGTGGCGACTGGCCTTCGGCCAGACGCCCCACCAAGGCAGCCTCCATCCGGGCGCCGGCAGGCAAGCGATGCGCGCCTCGTTCCGCCTTGCTCCACGAGGCCCGCAACGCATGCCTGCTTGTCGGCGCCCTTCACGTGGCGGGCAGGGAAACGGAGAGAAGTGGAACTGCTCCAAAATAGCGCAAGCGATGATCAGGCTTGTTCGCGTTGTGGACGCCGTCTCAGCCGTGTTGGCGTGGTCGAGTTGCTTCGATGACAACATGCGAACCCGGATCTGTGCCCAAGGGTCAATCCCGGCCGGCAAGCCGAACCGGCACCCGGCACACGACCTGCCACTGGGGGCGCAGAAGTCAACCATCCGGGTCGAATCGGCACGATTGGAACCCACCACGGCGCCGGCCAGGCACGTCAGATGTCCTTTGCGGCCGCCGGACCGGTCCGGCTTCATGCCCGGACGGAACGCGGACGACCGGAGACTCAGGCGAGGCAGGGCGCTCCGTGTAGCACGGAAGTCCGATGCCGGCGGGGTGGGGGATCTGCTACCGCGCGCCGAACCCGCAGCCGATCGTTTCGGAACGACCAGCGAAACAACACCGAACCCGATCCGGGCCAGGTCAAACAGGTGGCCCCATCCCGGCGCCGATCGATTACTGGCCTATCGGTGACGGCCAGCAAGGCAGACGACGTGTCATGGAATCTTGGCCTGTGGGTGTTTTGTGGGTGCTTTGGCGCCCTAGATATTCAACTTGTGACAACGCGTTTCAGACACCGGACCCAGACCGAACGAGATCGATGTTGATCAATGATTGCAAGGGTTTCAGTGTGTTTCAGACCGTTCAGAACTGGTGGAGGTAAGGGGAGTTGAACCCCTGACCTTCTGAATGCCATTCAGACGCTCTACCAACTGAGCTATACCCCCACGGCGGTCAGAAAGAGGGGTGATGTATAGCACCCGCGGCATGGGGTGTCAATGTCGAGTTCGGGTCGCTTGATCGCGAGGACGGGTTGTGGCAAGGTTCCATGCCATGCAACAGAAACTCCAGGCGATTGTGTTCGATATGGACGGCGTGCTCTGTGATTCGGAACCGTTTATCTGCGAAGCGGCAGTTCAGATGTTCAAGGAGCAGCACGGGATTGTCGTGCGGCATGAGGACTTTGTGCCCTTTGTCGGTACCGGGGAAAACCGATACCTCGGCGGCGTAGCCGAGCGGTACGGGGTTCGTCTGGACCTGGAGGCTGACAAGAAGTTCACGTACGACCGCTATCTGCAACTGATTCGCGGGCGCCTGAAGCCGCTCGGCGGTGTGCTTGCGTTTGTCATGGATGCCAGGCGCCGGGGACTGAAACTGGCAGTGGCAACAAGCGCCGACCTGGTGAAACTGCAAGGAAACCTGCGGGAGATCGGGCTGCCGGCCGTGTCGTTTGACGCCACCGTCAACGGTTTGGAGGTGGTCAGGAAGAAGCCGGCGCCGGACATCTTCCTGGAGGCGTGCCGGCGCCTGGACGTTGCGCCGGCGCGTGCCGTGGTTGTCGAGGATGCGCCGAGCGGTGTCTGGGCGGCGAAGGCGGCGGGCTGCGCGTGCCTGGGACTGACCACCTCGTTTGCGGAGGCGGTACTGCGGGAGTCCGGCGCTGACTGGATCGCGCCGGACCTGTCGGAGGTGCCGGCAGCCGTTTGGTGCGAGCGGGGCGGGTGCCCGTCGGGTAGCGCCGCAGGATGACGCAACTGGCGGGACCCGGGGTCAAAAAAACCGAAGCGCTTCGGTTTTTTTCGCTGAAGCGGGCGAGCCTGTGCAGCCTAACAGCCTGTGGAAGAACTGTCGCGGCCAAGACAGTTTTCCCACAGGCTGCTAAATGGAGCAGTTGAACTGCGCTTCATAGGGTGCAGTGGTGATGAACGCCTATTCGACGATCACCGTACGCAGGGCATCGGACATGGAAGAGACGGCGAGGATAATCAAGTCCGCACGAAGGCGCGGGCGTTTTGGAACATGCGCGCCCAGGGGCCGGCTTCGCGGGTGAAGAGGTCCGCCGGCTTCCACGACAACTGCAGGGCGCGAAACGCGCGCTCAGGATGCGGCATCATGATGGTCACGCGGCCGTCAGGAGTCGTGAGTCCCGCAACTCCCTCGGGCGATCCGTTCGGATTGAAGGGGTAGGTAACGGCAGGCTGGCCGCGGTTATCCACGTAGCGGGCCGCAACGAGGCCGGCGGCCTTGGCGGTCGCCAGCGATCCGGTCGTTGCGAAGTTGGCGAAGCCTTCGCCGTGCGCAACCGGGATCGGCAAGCGCGAACCCTCCATGCCCTTGAAGAAGATAGACGGCGAGGGTAATACCTCAACGGTGACGTAGCGCGCCTCGAATTGCTCGGAGCGGTTTTGGCTGAAGGCCGGCCATGACTCGGCGCCGGGAATGATCCCCTTCAACTGGGAGACCATCTGGCATCCGTTGCAGACGCCCAAGGCAAAGGTTTCGGGCCGCGCGAAGAAGCGCCGAAACTGCTCGAAGAGCGACTCGTTGAAGAGAATGGATTTGGCCCAGCCGGATCCGGCGCCCAGTACGTCGCCATAGGAGAAACCGCCGCAGGCGACAAATCCCACGAAGGTGTTGAGATCGGCGCGTCCGGAAAGCAGGTCGGTCATATGCACGTCGACTGATTCGAAGCCGGCCTGGTGGAAGGCGGCGCCCATCTCCACCTGACCGTTGACGCCTTGCTCGCGAAGGATGCCCATGCGCGGATGATAGGTCGAGACGCGGGGCGCGGTGTCGGGATCATAGGTGGTCTTGAGGCTGATCCCCGGATCGGACTCATCCAGCAGTGCGTCGTACTCCTCGCGGGCGCAGTCGGGGTTGTCCCGGAGTGCCTGCATTCGGTAAGTCAGCTCGTACCAGGAACGGGCTATCTGCGCGACGCTGCGGTTGAAGACGCAGTGCAGGCCCAGGTGAACCTTCAGGCGGCGGTCGTCGCTCGGTACGCCGATGTGATGACAGAGGGGCTCGATGCCGTGGTCGATCAGGATCCGGGTGACGTCCGGAAGCTTGTCCCGTGCCACCTGGATGACCATGCCGGGTTCCTCGGAGAACAGGACAGGGAGTGGATCCTCGCCCATGCCCTGCAGCACCGCGTGGATGCCCGCGCGTCCGGCTACGGCCATCTCGCAGAGTGTGGCGAGGAGTCCGCCGTCGGAGCGGTCGTGGTAGGCCAGGAGCAGGCTGTCCCGAACCAATGCCTGGAGGGCGTTGAAGGCACGAACCAGGAGGGCGGGCTCGTCGAGGTCGGGGCATTCGGCGCCGACCTGATTGTAGACTTGCGCGAGGGCTGAGGCGCCCAGCCGGTTACGCCCCGCGCCAAGGTCAATGAGGATCAGGGCCGAATCCGGGATCGGCTTGAGGTCGGGCGTGACGGTCTTGCGAACATCGGCTACCGGCGCGAACGCGCTGACGACGAGACTGAGGGGCGCGGTCATTCGCTGGTCGCGGCCGTCCGACGTCTTCCACACGGTCCGCATGGAAAGCGAGTCCTTGCCGACGGGGATGGAGACGCCGAGCTGCGGACAGAGGTCCATGGCGACGGCACGTACGGTCTCGAAGAGCTGGGCATCTTCGCCCGGCTCGCCGCAGGCGCACATCCAGTTGGCGGAGAGCTTGATGTTGGTGATGGCGCCGATATCCGCGGCGGCGATGTTTGTGATCGCCTCGGCGATTGCCAGGCGACCTGAGGCCGGAGCTGAAACGAGGGCGACCGGCGTGCGTTCGCCCATGGCCATGGCCTGGCCCGTCACGGATCGGAAGGACGTGGCCACGACCGCGACGTCGCTGACCGGAGTCTGGTAGGGGCCGACCATTTGGTCGCGCGCGGTCATCCCGCCGATGGATCGGTCGGCAATGGTGATCAGGAATGTCTTGGCGGCAACGGCGGGCAGGCGGAACACGCGTTCGGCGGCCTCCTCAGGATCGATGCCGGATAACTGAAGCGGTGGGTGCACGTCGTTCGGCGACGTGGCGTTGCGCAGCATCTTCGGCGGTTTGCCGAGAATGACGTCGAGCTCGATATCGATGGGCGTGTTGCGGAAATGGCTGTCGGTCAGCTTGAGGTGGCCATCGCCGGTGGCCTCGCCGATGACGGCAACGGGGCAGCGTTCACGGCGGCAGAGGGCGAGGAAGGTCTCGACCGACTCCGGTCGGATGGCCAGGACGTAGCGCTCCTGCGCCTCGCAGCACCAGATTTCCATCGGGCTCATGGAGCGGTCCTCGTTGGGCACATCCCGGAGGCGGAAGGTCCCGCCGGTCTCCGACACCAGCTCGGGACAGCCGTTGGAGAGGCCGCCGGCGCCGATGTCGTGGATGCTCAGGATCGGATTGGCGTCGCCGAGGGCAATGCAGGCGTCGATGACTTCCTGGCAGCGGCGTTCGACCTCCGCGTTGCCGCGTTGCACGGAGTCGAAGTCCAGTTCGGCCGCGTTTGTGCCAACGGCCATCGAGGACGCCGCGCCGCCGCCGAGTCCGATCCGCATGGCCGGTCCCCCGAGCTGAACGATTCGGGAGCCGGGTGTGATGTCGTGCTTGGCGGTATGGGTTCGCTTGATGACGCCCATTCCGCCCGCAACCATGATGGGCTTGTGATAGCCGCGGTAACGGCCGAGGCATTGCTCTTCGTAGGTGCGGAAGAGGCCGCAAAGCTGCGCGCGGCCGAACTCGTTTCCATAGCCGGCGCCGCCGATGGGACCTTCGGTCATGATCTGGAGCGGCGTGGCCAGCCGGGAGGGGAACTCGGCGTAGTTCCGCTCCCACGGCATGATCCAGCCGGGGATCCGCAGGTTCGAGACCATGAAAGCGCTCAGTCCCGCGCGGCTCTTGCCGCCGATTCCGGTTGCGCTCTCGTCGCGAATCTCACCGCCGACGCCCGTAGCCGCGCCGGGGAAGGGGGCGATGGCCGTGGGGTGGTTGTGTGTCTCGACCTTCATGATGAGGTCGAGTTGGCACGGAGTGTGACCGTACACGGGTTCGCCGTGGCGGCGGATTTCAAACCAGTTGTCGTTGAATCCTTCCACGACGGCCGAGTTGTCCTTGTAGGCCACGAGCGTTCCGGCGGGATGCGTGCGGTGCGTGTGCCGGATCATGTTGAAGAGCGTCGTGTCCTTGCGTGCGCCGTCGATGATCCAGTCCGCGTTGAAGATCTTGTGACGGCAGTGCTCGGAGTTTACCTGCCCGAACATGACCAGTTCGGCATCCGTGGGGTTGCGGCCCGCCGCGGCGTAGGCGCGGTGCAAGTACTCGATTTCCTCTTCGCTGAGTGCGAGCCCCAGCGCGCGGTTGGCCTCGCGCAGGGCGTCCGCGCCGTGATGCTTGAGGTCAAAGGTCTTGACCGGGGCAGGGGCCGGATGCACGAAGAAGTCCGAGACGTCACAGTAGACGCCTTCGGTCATGCGGTCATGAAGGAGGTTGAGCGCGGGGCTGAGCGCTGGAAGTTCCAGCGTGGTTCCGGCCTGATCCTGGATCTCGAAGTAGATGCCGCGTTCGACCCGTCGAATCGACGTCAGCCCGCAGTTGTGGAAGATGTCGGTTGCCTTGGACGACCAGGGCGAGATGGTGCCCTTGCGCGGGGTGACGAGGAATCCGTGTCCGAGGTCAATCGTGTCGCCGGCCGCGAGGAGCGCGCGGGTCCGCTGCCCGACCTCGCTTGAAAGGCGATGTTCGGTGTCGAGCAGGTAGACGAAGTCGGCCTGAAGTGAAGCGATGTTCGCCTTGGGGAGTGCGGCGCGGAGCCGTTCGACCAGCGCGGTGACACGGAAGCCCGCAAGCGCGGGTCCGCCATGCAGCAGAAGTGGTTTCATATTGACCGTGTTCCGTGAATGAGGGCGTGTTCTTAGCACGGGAGGGGGTGCGAGTCAACGGCGACGGTCGGATCTCAACGGTTCCAACTCAAGGGGGTTGGAGGCTGGAAGGAGCGAGGGGAAGCGCGAAGTCGGACGATAAGGGCAAAGTCTGGTGGTCCGATCGGGTGGGGTCGGTTGGCCATTTGTCGTTGTCGGCAGGAAGGTCAACAGCATCTGCCACCCGATATGGCGAGCCTCCGTGGCTCAGGGCGCATCCCTGATTCATTGACGTTGCGGCGAGGCACCGTAGGCCGCAACTCCGATTGCGGCACGTTCAGCGGCCGGAACCGCAGTTCCGGCCCACCTGATGCGCGGGTTATTCGGAGCGCCGCGCCTGCCGGCAGCCAGGGAATTCGTGAGAATTCCGGCCTTGGCCGGTCACCAGCAGGAGATCCGTTCCCTTCCAGACCGGACGGAATTGTCACCATTTTCGCTCCAACCCTTTGGCCGACGCGCACGGCGACGCTTGGGAACGGCTGCTCTTCTGGTCGTCCGTACGCGTCGCCGTATGCGTCGGTCCATCTGCGCCATCCGCGAAACAGATCCGTCGGTCAAGGCACCCGGATGCGCCGTCCCGCGGCGACTTGCACACGGGCCTTGGGTCTGGTTACATGATGCCGATGTCACCCTGCACCAATACCAGCGGGAAACGGCCGACCGGAATTGTCTATGACCCGCTGTATCTTGAGCACGTCACCGGACCGGGCCATCCGGAACGCCCGGAACGGACGCTGGCTGTCATGCGAGGGGTGTCGGCCGCCGAACGCAATGTGGCAACGGTTGCGATCACCCCACGCGATGCGACGGCGGAGGATTTGCTGCTGGTTCATTCGGCAGGATATGTCGAGCGGGCGCGCCGGGATTGTCGCGACGGGTACGGGGAACTCAGCACCGGCGACACCTCGGTGTGCGAATGCTCGTACGACGTGGCGCTGCGGGCGGCCGGCGGCGTCCTGGCGGCCGTTGACGCGGTCATGTCCGGCTCGTGCAGGAACGCGTTTTGCGTCGTACGGCCCCCGGGGCACCATGCCGGTTCCGAACGCGGGATGGGCTTCTGTGTCTTTAACAACGTGGCGATCGCTGCCCGACACCTCCTCAGACGGCATGGCTTGAAACGCATCCTGATCGCCGATTGGGACGTCCATCACGGCAACGGAACACAAGACGCCTTCTATGACGATCCGGCGGTCTTCTTCTTCAGCACCCACCAGTGGCCGCTCTATCCCGGGACGGGTGCGGCATCGGAGCGGGGCGTGGGCGAGGGCCAGGGCTACACGATGAATGTTCCGGTGGCCGCAGGATCCGGACGACGGGAAATCGTCGGTGCGTTCCGCGAACGGTTGGTGCCGGCCATGGAATCGTTCAGACCCCAGTTCGTCCTGGTCTCGGCCGGATTTGACTCGCGGATGGGTGATCCGCTCGGTGGGCTGCTCCTGACGGACGATGACTTTGCCGAGTTGACGGCCCTTCTAATGGACCTCGCGGACGCACACGCGCAAGGACGCGTCGTCAGCGCCCTGGAGGGCGGCTATTCGTGGGAGGGATTGGCCGCCGCCGCTGAGGCGCACGTTCGCGCGCTCGGGGCAGACTGACTACGACGCATAGGGCTTTCGGCAGGGGTAGGAGCCGACTACCCGCACTTGGGCCTCATTCCGCCTGGCCAGCGTCAGGGCCATGCGCACGCATTCGTCGTCGCTGTGGCCCGAGATATCGACCAGAAAGGCGTACTCGCGTGGGCTGCCGCGGAGGGGGCGCGAGACAATGCGGGAGAGGTTGACCTGCGTGATGCGGAACGCCTCCAGAAAGGTGCAGAGCGTGCCGGGTCTGTTCGCCAGGCGAGCCGACAGTGTCGTCTTCCATGGCGCCGCGGCGGGCTTTGGAGCGTGATGGCCGATCACCAGGAACACGGTCAGATTGGGAACATCGGCCTCGACCGGATACTGAAGAACGGATAGCCCGTGTCGTCGGGCCAGGTAGCGGCTGCCGAGGGCGGCTCCGTTTGGATCGGCAGCGGCCTGCTGCGCGGCGACGGCGGTGCTGGACAACGCTTTCTTCTCGGCGCGCGGCAGGTGACGTTTGATCCACGTCGCGGTGTGCTCCAACGGCATCATGTGTGAATACAGTCGCTTGACCGGCGCACCCCGGTGTCCCAGGAGTGCGAGCTTGACGTTGAGCGACAGTTCCTCCACCACGGCGACGCGGGGGCGGTTAGCCATGAGGATATCGATGGTCTCGTGGATGACACCTCCTGATGAGTTTTCGACCGGCACGACTCCGACGGCGGCCGAACGGGCCGCAACATAGGCGAATACGTCTCCGATCGTCGGTAAGGGGACGGCCTTAAAGCCGGCGCCGAACCGCTTCATCGTCACGAGGTGCGAATAGGTTCCTTCGGGGCCAAGAAAGGCGATGGGTACCTGTTTCATTGTGTGTCCCTTTTCCAAGTGCGCGTCGTGTTGGGGTACGATACAGTAAGGCGCGATTGTTTCACAAGCCGATAGGGGCGGATAGGAGTCTGGCGCGTGAGTGGGCAAGGGGTGGGGGCGGCGAAAGAGGCGTGGCTACGCCAGTGCATGGCGAAGCTGGGAATCCTGGAGGCGGATCTCGACGAAAGCTTTGTCCTGGGCGGCGGTCCCGGCGGCCAGAACGTGAATCGGACCGCCTCGTGCGTGGACCTGCTCCATCGTCCGTCGGCCATTCGTGTGAAGTGTCAGCGCACCCGGTCCCGGGCGCTCAACCGTTTCCTGGCGAGGCGGGAGTTGTGCGACCGGCTTGAAGAACGCCTGCTGGGTGCGGCCTCCCGCCGCCGGCAGGCGATCGAGCGTATCCGGCGGCAAAAACGGCGTCGCTCCCGTCGCCAGAAGGAGCGGATGCTCGAAGCCAAGCATCACGTTTCGCAGAAGAAACGCGAGCGGCGGAAGCCGGCGACGGACGCGGAGGGCTGACCGCCCTTCCGGAACGCGAATGAACAAGACGGAATACGCACCGGCATTTTGCCGGGAACTTGAGAAGACCGCGGCCGGCCTGGGGTTGCTGGTTCCGTTCCGGCGCGATCGTTACGAACCGGGCGACGATGTCGAGGTCGCATTCAAGACCCTTTGGCCTGAAGTGACCGGTCAGGGACGCTTTCGCGTGGAGCGGTATGCCGGCAGTGGATTTGCCGGACAGGTGTATCGGTGTCGGTTGCTCTCCGTTCGCGGCGACGATGGCGCGGACACGGGGCTGCGCGAAGGGGGCGTCTATGCACTGAAGGTTCTCAAGCCGGTATCGCGCGGCGGGCGCGCGTTTCGGGATTTGATCTATCGGATCGGATTTCAATCCCCCTTCAGCGCCGAGGTCAGTGAGGCGGCCTGCCGGGCCGGCTTGCTGTGGCAGCGTATGGTCGGCCTGGCTGCGCGCGTGGAATTCGGACGATCCGACGCCGTCGCCGAGGTTTACGCGTCGTTCTTCGATTCCGAGTTGCGCGCGTGGGGAGAGATCCGCGAGTGGGTGGAAGGCCGTCAGTGGCGGTTGGAGGCCGATCCTCGACCGTGGCTCAGACGGCGCTGGCGGACGGTTTCGCCCGGGCAGACAGGCAGCCCCGAGTTTGTGGCGAAGCGCCAGTTCATGGATCGGCTCGTGCGCCTGATGCGTGACCTGGGGGCTGACGAACTCTCCCGCCAGTACGTCTGGTGGACGATGAAAAGCCAGCCGAACGTGCTGAAGCGCGACGGTTTCGATGCCGATCCCGCCGGCGGCCTCTGCGCGGTTGATTTTCGCGCGGGGCTGGCGCTGTTGCCGCTTCTACCCATGAGCCCGGCTGACGTTGTCCTGATCGCGCGCGGCATGGCACGCGGTTCGCTGGTGCAATTCGACCGCGCACGATTCGATCGGCTGCGGGCATGGGCCCGGGCACACCCGGAAGCGCTGCGCGGCAACGAAGGGTTTGTCGAGAATCTCGAGGCCGTTGACTCGGCGTACCGCGCCTCCATGCCGGACGTGACACATCAGGGAGTCCGTCTCTGCGCCGACGCCCGTCTGCGCCGGTCCGTTCGCCAGGCGATGATCGAGGCGCACCGGGTGGAGGAGACCGTTGATGATGCGCATGCGGATCACCTCGCGGCGTGCCCGGGACGCCACTTGGTGTTCTGGGCGGTGACTGTTCTGCCGTTTTTGGGGCGCTGGATGCGGCACCTCTGGGGCAACGCGACCTACCGCCGGCACGTCGGCCGTTGTCTGACCAGTCTGCGCTACTTCCTTGTTAATTCGAGGGCCAACATCATCCGGTGTGTGATTGGCTGGCACCGGGCGGGGCGCGTCGGCGAGGGGCATGCCCGGACGCTGGTGTCGAGGACTTGGCGATTCTGGGCAGAGCGACTGACGCTTGGGTTGCTGCCGTCGGGGTTCCATCGGTTCGTGATTGACCCGGGGCACTGGTGGGGCGGGGTTCGTGAGTGGTTCACGTTCATGCGGCGATTCTATCGGGATCCGGGTTTCCGCCAGCGATGGCTGCAGGAGGAGATCGAGGAAGGGCATCGCAAGGGCATGTTGACGGCCGACGAGCGAGCCACGGCCTTGGCACGGATTGAGGACCCGTTCATCGCCAAGTATCTGAAGTGTGTTGCCGTGCATATTGCGACCTTGCCGGTCTCGGAGATCTTCTGGGCGCTGTTTGCCGGCGTGGCCGTGATTTGGGCGGCCGTGACCCACCTGACCTGGGCGGAGACGTGGCATCGGGTCGGGGCCGTCATGGCGGTATTCATCCTGTCACCCGTGTCGCCCGGTTCCCTGGTTCGCGGTTTCTACGTGGGCTACCTGATCGTTCGCGAACGGACGGTCAGGCCGTACCTGGTGGCGGCGCCGATTTCGTTTGTGAAGATCATCGGCTATCTTGCGTTTCCGATCCAGATGGCGGCCACGCACCCCGTTCTTTCGACTTTCATGGCCAGCCGGTGGGCCACCAACGCCGTGCACGTCGTGCCGGTCTTTGGCGAGAAGGGGGCGCTGCTGGAGCACGGTGTGTTCGATTTGGTTTTCAATCTTCCGCAGGCCGTCGGGCAGTGGGTGCGGTACCGGGTTCGTTGGGTGCTGACCGCGTGGCTGCTGGTGGGGATTGGGGTCGTGGGGATTGCCTTTGCGGTCGGTTGGGCGGACGTTGCGACTCATGTTTCACGCACGGTGAACCTCTGCCTGGGTGTGCTTTGCCTCAACGTTCTCCCGCGGGTACTGTTCTATCCCCTGCTTCGCAGACGGTAGCCGCGCGAATCGTCCACGGGGCGGGTGTTCCGCGAAGAAGACGGTTCTGTAAAAAGACCTTGTTCGGCGTGCCGTGCCATGATAAACATGAATCTCGGAGTGTGCGCATGTGAACACGCATGGCAGTTCCGGAGCGACAAGCAGACGGTCGTTCGTGAAAGCTGTCGTGTGTGCCTCCTTGGTTGCCGTTGCCGCCGGCATGATCGGCTGCGACAAGGCCGAGGACAAGTCGGGCGACGAACGGGACGTGCCACCTCCTTAGTGACGCAGTGGACGGAATACAGAGTCGGGGCGTAGCGCAGCCTGGTAGCGCGTTTGCTTGGGGTGCAAAAGGTCACGAGTTCAAATCTCGTCGCCCCGACCATTTTTCGATGACGAACGGAGTGCGTGTGATTCGCAGGATGCCCGCCATCTTTCCTGGTGTGCTCCTGCGAAACGGAGGCTGAATGCAAGCGGTTATCAACCATTTGGTCCAACTTCAGGAGATGATTCTGGTCCGTGACGAGCAGCGTGTCCACGCGGCTGAAGGCAAGTCGCCCCATCTCGAGCAGTTGGACGAATCCATTATCGCGATGACGAGCCGGCTGCCCGAGGATGTGCGCATTCATGTCGAGAAACTTGCCAAGAAGGACCGGACCGTCATTGCGCCGGTCACGAACGGCGTTTGCGCGGCGTGCGGCATGATGTTGCCGATCAGCCTGATGCAGGCGGTGCGCATGGCGCACGCGATCCACCAGTGTCCGAACTGTGCTCGCGTGCTCTTTCATCCCGCGGCGGGCGCGAAGCGCGTGGGCAAGCGTGAGTCGCGTCTGGCGCCCCGCAAGGTCGGCGTGTGCCGGTTTTCGTCAGAGGAACTGATGGTGCCGCGACTCAAGGCCACGGACTTCGAAGGGATGATCCGCGAGCTGGCGCAGGTGCTGGAGCAGGGCGGGTTCGTGGAACAGGCTGAGATGCTGGTCGAGCCCGCGTTGCGTCGTGAGGCCATCGTCAGTACGGTAGTCGACCACGGTCTGGCCTTTCCGCACGTTCGCGGCATCGAGGGTGGCGGCCTGGCTTTTGCGGTGGGCTTGAGCAAGGACGGTATCAAGGCGCCTGACGGCAAGGCGGCGGCAAAGATCGTTTTCTTCCTGGTGATTCCGACGGCTGCCAGCGCGTTCTACCTGAAGCTCCTGGCCGGTTTGACCGAGACGTTCCGCAAGGAGGAAGCGCGGAAGGCGATATTGGCGGAGAAAGATGCCGCCGGTTTGTGGAAGGCGCTGGTCAAATTGACCCGCACCACGATCAAGTAATGTCGGATCAGATGTCGGTCTCGACCGGCCCGGCGGTCTCAGCAAGAGGCGAGGAGGGCGAGGCGACACCTGCGGTCAGCAGCGCCGCGAGGCTTTCGATGCCCGGGATTTCCCGCGCGGGGCTGTCGCCGTTCATTCGCTCCCCGGGTTCGAGCCAGGCATTGCCGCGCCGTGGAGGCATGAACCAGACTTTTACCGGGATGCGCTTTCGTCCCCACTCGAGCGCTTCGCGGTGGGTCTCGAAGAAGATGTCGATATGATCGCCCTTGATGGCGCCGCCGCAGTCTTCGACTACCCCGCGTCCGTAACCCTCGATCTGCATGATCGTGCCGTACGGGTAGCGAGTCGGATCCGCGGCGATCGTTCCGCGTTGCGCCGTTTTTCCTGTTGATGTGAGGCCGATTTCCTTGCGTTCGCCCCGTCGCGGGCCGCTCGCGTAGACCGGGGTGCCGAAGCAGGTTCGTCGCCATCCGCAGCAGTCGCCGCAAGGGCAGTAGGCGGTGACTTCCATCATCCGGACGACCGGCCCGGCGGCGTGCGGCGGGGTGAATCGTGCGCAGGCGGCCACAACCAGCGTGCACGTTGCGATCGCCAACCCGGTCCCTATCTGACTTCGGTTCACGGGGGTGAGGGTACGTTCGTTGATCGGCGGCGTCAATGGCGTGGTCTTGACTTGCGGTGGTGGCTTGCCCTATCGTTCACCTGTCTTGCCCGATGAGGATTCTCGTTGTGGCACCTTCTTTGTTCGTCATAGCGTGGAGAGGTGGCTGAGTGGCTTAAGGCAGCGGTTTGCTAAACCGCGGTACTGGGTTAACTGGTACCGGGGGTTCGAATCCCCCCCTCTCCGCCAGTCTTTGCCCGGAGCGCAAGCGCCGAGCGAAGTCTGCCCGGCGTCGTCATTCGAGACGTTCCGTGCTCACATCCACATCTTCCGTCCCTCGCGTCGGCCGTCGGTCGCCTTGCGCCGACGGATCGACTGCTGCAGTTGTGCCGCATGAAACACCCATCGAACCGCTTCCTCATCGGGGTTTGCGAACTTGAGGGCGGCCTTGGAGGAGAAGAGCGAGCCCGCACGGGAAACCGTCTCCACCCTCAGGATATCCGCGGTTCCCAAGTCGCGGTGCCCACCCACCGCCCGGCCGTCCGTGACGATCACACGAACACGCTCTCCGGCGCGAAGATCCCCGTCATAACCCATGTAAAGTCCGCCGGTTGAGCAGTCGACAAGTTCCGCCGCTACCCGAATCGGAGGCTCTCTTTCCACGATGAGTTCCGCTCGAAAGTCAATGTCGATTCGTCGGTATTGTCGTCTGTCGTCGGCCATCCCATGAATCTCCGTTGCTGCCTGCGTGAAGAGCGGACGGTGGCCCAAAGACAGGGTAGGGTACGTGATCGGAGTTTTGCTGGCAAGCCGGAATCCAGAGGAATCCAGAGGAACTGCTGGGCCGGGCCGGTAAACAGGCCGACGGCACGGCCAAGACCCGCCAAGCCAATGAAACGGATGCGCCCCTACTGTGGTGTCAACGGCGGGGGTTGCAACGAGCCGGAGGCCTGCCGGAATACGGTCAGCAGTTCAGCGGCGGCGTGTCGCGGGTCCGGCGCCTGCGTGATGGCGGTGACCAAGGCGATGGTTCTCGCTCCGTGCCGGACGAGTTCGGGGATATGGTGAGCCTTGATCCCGCCCATGACGGAGAAGGGGCACGACAGGACGCGACGGACCCGATCCAGTCCGTCGACGCCGAGAAAGTCGGATGACCATTCCTTGGTTCGGGTCGGGAACAGAGGCCCTATGTTGACGTACGTCGCGCCGGACACCTGCGCGGCCTGCGCCTCGTCCTCCGAGTGCGAGGAGGCCCCGATGATCAGCGAAGGCGCGATCCGGCGTGCGTCAGCGATGGGGAAGTCGTCCTGGCCGAGATGGACGCCGTCGGCCTCGCAGGCCAGCGCGACGTCGAGACGGTCGTTGATGATCAACAGCGCGTCGTGACGCCGGGTGAGCTCGCGGGCTGCTCGCCCGAGTTCGGTCAGACGCCGGACGGAGAGTTCCTTCTCGCGCAGCTGCACAAGCCGGATCCCGCCCTCAAGCGCGGCTCGGAGGACGGCCAGGGTGTCACGGCCTGCGGAAAGCGATCCGGATGTGACGAAGTAGATTCCCGCGGCCGCGAATCGGCGCATGCGCTCGTCGTGCGTCGGGCTCATTTCCCCGGCAGCGGTGCAAGGATGTCGCGGATTTCCTCAACGGTTGATGCCTGAAGCAAACGGACGCGGACTTCCGTCGACGAGAGGAGGCGGCTGATTTCGGCCAGGTACTGCATGTGAGGTCCGACCATGGCCGCGGCGGACAGCGTCATGACGAAGATCGTACACGGTTGGCCGTCCTGGGCGCCGAAGTTGACCCCTTCCTTCTTGATCCCGAACGCGGTCGTGAAGTCGGTCAACTGGGGCGATTTTCCGTGCGGGATGGCGACGCCGAATTGCATCCCGGTGGACATCTTCTTTTCGCGTTCCATGACCGCATTGAGTGCGATATCGCGCTTTTCGGCTGGCAGGCGACCGGCGGAAACCAACATGTCAATCATCTCAGCGATAATTGACTTCTTGTCGCACCCCTTTAGCGATAGGGCAACGGGCCCCCGTCTGAACACTTCGCAGAAATTCACGATTTCACATCCTCCAGAGAAAAGACGCGCGGATTCTGTTACGTGATCCCTGAAAAGGCAAGCGGCAAAAGAGACACCCGATGATTCCCCCCGTTCCGGGGTCAGTAGAGCAGTTCGCGAAAGGCGGGTATGAGCCCGAATTCGATCCGGGTGCCGCCGCGCGGCGGTTTGCCCGCCGGCATGCCCGCGGTCCAGACGACGCACAGGTCAGCGCCCCGCACCGCCATGGCACATTCGTAACGCAGCTCGGCAGGATCATCGGATCCCGCTACGTATCCCACGGTCCACCAGTCGAGCAGGTTGCTCGAGACGCTCAACTGCAGGCGGCTTCTCTCCACCCCCGGCGCCTCGCGCGCGGTTGCCGGAAGTCGGTCCGGCCGCGTCAGGCTTCCGCGCGTCTGGTGACTGAGCAGCCAGAACAAACCCGACGTTTCGTCGGTCAGCAGGCTGAATGGGAGGTGTCCACCAGGAATGGGCAGGAACAGGAAGGCGCGGCCCGAAGGTGCGTGCTCCGGTTCGAAGACCGGCTTGCCGTCGGGACCATCGCTCATCCGCAGCAGCATGGCGGTGTGGCTGCGCAGGCCTTCGGCTGCGATCACCGCGTGCAGGGCTTGTCCTTTGGGGTCGTGCCAGAGATGGTTGGGGTCGGTGATGCGGAGCACGTGCGCGTGACGCCAGCCGGGGGGGTCGGCCCATCGGCCGCCGCCGAGGTTGATGCCGTGCCGGATATCGGCATGCGCGTAGAAGGGGACGCCGAAACCGTCGCCGGCGGAGGCGAAGAAGGACTCGGGGAGAAAGTTGGTCTCATGGAAGGTCCAACTGCGGCGGTCCGACAGGTCCGCCCCTTCCCGCGCGCGAACCACGACCGGTGAAATCGCGGCGGCTGGAGACCCACGCCGGCGGGGGTCGTCAACCTGGGCCATGGCAAGGCCCTGGAGCATGCCTGACGCCGATGCCAATCCCGCGACGGGCGAGATGAAGCGGTCGCCCGGTCCGGAACCGATATCCGTGAGTTGTACGGGATGGCCCCAGGTCTCGCCGCCGTCGGGCGAGCGGAGGATGCAGAGGGCGCCCTGGTTCCCGAGCAGGTAGACGTTTGCGCCGCTTCGGAAGAGCAGGGCGTCCCGGAACGGATAATCCTGGCGCTGCGACCAGTGTTCACCCTTGTCGGACGAGACGAGGATCCGGCCTTGGAGCCAGTGGTTCAGGTGGGCCAACCGGCCCTTGGCGCCCGGCAGATGTTTCACGCCGGGCCCCGACAGATCGGCGGCGACCACGATGCGGCCGCTGGCAAGGGCCAGTACGCTGGGATTGGCGACGCGGACCGACGCGGGATCGGGGCTGGTGAGGACCGTTGCGGGATTGGGGATCAGCGGGACCGTTTTCCAGTCGGGGACGTTTCCGGTTCGCACAGGTGCTCCTGGTACGCGGATCTAGAGGCGGCTGATGACTTCGTTCTCGGTCGCGGCGACGGCGTCGAACATGCCGGCGGCGTCCTCGGCCTTGCGCAGTGCCGGCAGCAGGCCGGGCGTTTGGCACATGGCGCAAATGCGGGCGAGGGTGTGCAGATGGATGCTGTCGTCCTGGCAGCAGATCAGGAAGAACAGGTCCGTGGGCTTGCCGTCATGGGCGCCGGCGTAAATCGGCTGAATCGTGCGCCCAAGGACGACGAAGGAGTCGGCGAACATATAGGGATCGTGGTGTCGCGGATGGAGCAGCGCGATTCCGTCGCCGATGGCGGTGGGACAGAGTTTCTCCCGTTCCTCGATACTCACCAGGAGCGCGGCCTCGTCGTAGACGAGTTCCGTGAAGATGGCGAGGGCCACCATGTCGCGCAGGACCGACGCTTTGGTCTTGGACTTGAGGGCCGGATCCATCCACTCGACCCGCGTAAGTTCCGGCATGAGCGCACGGCGGCGGGAGAGATCGTGGACCTTGGCTGAACTGAGGCGGTGATAGTCGTCCAGGTGACGCGATCCCATGCCCAGAATGCGTTGGGAAGCCCAGGCGTCGACCTTGCTGCGGACAAAGATGACCTGGTCGCCCCGTTTCTCGCTGGGGATCTCGTCCCGCTTGACCAGGTGCTTGATGTCGGTGGTCGACAGATGCAGGTACTCGGACACCTGCTGGACCGTCATCGTTCGGTATGGCATGGTCTCTTGACCGTCCTCTCTGGTGTCAGGGAGTAAAGCACATCCGGCGCCTCTGCGTCAAATCCCTGTCCAGCGAGTCCTGCAATTCGCATTATGGCGCAATCGCGGCGAGGCCGCCTTACCCGCCGCGATTACGCGAATTGCTGAGCGACGTCGCTGCCTCAATCGGCCGTTGCGAGGGCGAAGATGTTGCCCATCACCCGGAAGGCTGAGTCTGGTTTGTACCCCATGCCGCCGTAGATGTTGACGCCGGCCAGCGCAGCCGTCAGGTCGGCGGACGAGAAGATCACGGCGGGGCGCTTGCCTTCCATCACGACCTCCAGCCGCTGGCTCTTGGCCGATTGGTCTGTCCGTCGCATGTCCCGCCTTGCGGCAAGCGTGTAGCGGATGCCCTTGGAGAGGTCCGATCCGCCCGTGAACAGGCCGGATGCCAGCATGGACGTCGGATCAAGAGGGACCATCGCCCCGAAAACGGCTTCCACCTGCTTTCGCGCACTCGCGGCAAAAGGCGCGGCCCCGCCGAACGCGTCCACCAGCACCGTCCCGCCGCTGGAAACGAACGCTTTCAGCGCGGTGGACTCCTCAGGCGTCAGGGTGAGTGTCCGGCGTCCCGTGAGGTGAAGGAACTGAATGCCGTCCAGATTGTCGCGCCCGAGCCTGACCGCGGGCTTCTCGGCCAGTTGTACGCCGTTGAGGTGCCGAAGGTACGCGGCGAAGCGCGGCCAGGCGCCGGGTCCGGTCGACCAGTCCATGGGCGCGGCGCCGGACGCGTCATGGCGAACCCTTGCCACGGTGACGGTTGTGGCGTGCGGCCCGGCCGGGTCCGTATCCGGAAGCCGCGTTGCGAACCGGCTTTCGAGTTCAACGCGGTCGGTTGCGTAGAAGAGCAGGTTCATCGCGAACTTGAACGCATCGCTGTCGGTCCTGTCCATCTGCCAGTCTGCCGAGAGGTACCCGTCCGAAACGATGAAGAAGGTGCGGGAGCCGTCGGAAGCGCCCCGGAGCCGCGGGCGCTGTTTCCAATCCTGCTTGATGACCGTAAAGACCGGGTGGTCGTCGGGAAGCGCTTCGAGCTTGCAGTCCGGATAGTCGCGTTCGGAGTACAGTTGGCGAAGGAATTTCTCGATGCTGTCGGCGAAGGGCTTGCTGCCGTCCGTCGCTTCAAGCAGGATTGTTCCGCCCGCTTCCGCATAGGACCTGAGCGTGGCGGCTTCCGCGTCCTTGAACGCCAGCGCGCGACTGCCGCTGATGAAGAGGATGGGCGCCTCGAACGCCGAGGCCGGCGAGGCGATGCTGACCGAGGCCCAGTTGAGTGGCCGTTCGTAGGCCGACCACAGGTGCTTGGCCGCGTTCGCAAGGTCGCGCGGGTTCAGGTTCCAGTCCTGTCCGTCGCCATACTCCAATTTGTTGTAGGCGGTCGGCGCGCCCCCGTAGACCATGAACAGGGCCGCGAACGCTGCGTTTCCGAGCGTGCCGCCGTGTCCGCCCAGGGAGAAACCGCCGTACGGTTGCTGCGACCGCAGAACCGAGATCACGCCGTCGGCGAACCAGTCCCGGCCGCCGAACGTGCGCCGCCCGCTGGCGACACCGGTCCGCTCGATGCCGTAGAGGTAGTAGCCTTCGCCGTTCGAACCGCCGCTCTTGCCGAGCCACTCCATGCCGCGGGCGATGGACTTGAGGCAATCGGCCGCTTCGCCGGTCGAGAAGACGTCCGGCTTCTCGCTCGTGTAGCAGCCTTTCCCGTGGTACTGGTCGAAGACGAGGAACAGGGTGGCCAGTCCGGCCGTGGCCATATTGGGCGTCGAGCCGGCGCCCTCCGTGTATCCCCAGCCGCCGTCGGCGTTCTGGACCCGGCGGAAGTGGGCCGACATCCGGCGCCAGAACGCGTTGCCGGGGTCAATACCCGCGCGGGACGCGGCCCAGATGCCAAGCACGCCGTACTGGGTCACGGAGTTGTCCCAGTCGGTCGAGGACAGGCTGTAGCGCCACCCTTCCTTTGCCGCCAGGGCCTTGATCAGCCAGTCGTACTCCTGTTTCAGCGCGACCTTGAGCCGCTCGTCGTAGGGCGCCTTGCGCAGGGCATATTCCCAGACGTTGGCGCAGATGCCGCGTATGTAGGTGTTGTCGGTCCGGTTCTGCTGGCGTGCGAGCAGCCATTCCAGCGCGCGGCGCAGGGAGTCGTCGGTGGTGGGGCTCGCGCCTGCCGCCAGCATCGTCAGCGCGCCGAGCGCGGTGTAGCCCTCGTCCTGGATCGAGCCGTCGGGCCGTTGCTGGCTCTTCAGGTAGGCGACGGTGTCGGCGACCGAGCGTTGGATCTTGGCGGCTGTCACCGGTTCCTTGAACGGTTTGAACGCGCGGTCGGCGGGCGTGTCGATCTCCTCGATACGGTCGACCAGGATTTGCTGCCTGCCCGGCATACGCCGGAAATCCTGCACGTTCTGTCGCACGTCCTGCGCCTCGCGACCGGAAGCAGCCGACGCAACACCGGCAACCAGCACGATTAGAAGGGTATTTCTCATGGTCTGTCTCCCGTGGCTACTCAATGACTTGAATGCGCTCGCCCTTGACGTCCATTTCCACACCCACGCCGAGCGTCTGGGCCTCGGCGAACGCCTTGTCTTCCCGGACGAGCTTGAGGTAGTCGTCGCTCATGAACTTGATCTGGCGGGCTTTGGTTTGTGTGTTCGTGGACTCCGTTTTCGCTGCAGCCGAACTCTCGACCCAGCGCTTGTCCTTCTTGAAGAACGCGCGTCTCCCGATCTGGACGATGCGCGACTCGCGTTGTTCCTGGCCGGCCTCGTCCTCGAAGACATTGATTTCCGCGGCGGCGGCCACGCTGGCGTCCTGCATGCGCTGCTCGTTGCGCGCCTGGGCCACGGCCCATTTGCCCCCGATTTCCCGGTGTGCCTTTTGCATGGCGCTGCGGGCGGCGTCGGGCGCCGCCACGCTCGGCAGGGGACGCGCGTCGGCAAGGAATCGCGTATACTCGGTGATGATGCCGAACTGCCGCCCGAGCCGCACGACCTCGTCCGTGAGCTCCTGGTTCTGGCCGTGCAGCCGGATTTCCTGCGTGAGATGGCCGATCCGTCGGACCGCCCATAGCAGGGCCACCTCGCCGTTGCGGGGCTGCTCGGCGGCGGGGAAGTCGGCCTCGTACGGGAACGAACGCGCCTCGCCGGCCACGGTCCCGCGGATCGTGACGGTGTGTTTGCCGCCCTTGCGGTAGCGTCCGAGCAGGACGAGCTCGCTGCCCTTGAACAGCGTGGTCACCTGCTTCGGATAGAGGGCGTTCACAGCCAGTCCGCCGAAGTCGAGAACCACGTCTGAGAGGATCGGATTGCTGAGCCGGTTGTAGAGCGCGGCGACTTTGATGTCGATTTCCTCGTCCGGGCGGATGAATTCCGCCGAGCCCTGGCCGGTCTCGGCGATCTTGCCGAGCAGGCGGGTGTCCACGTCGGTGCCGACACCGAACACGTAGATGCGCGTGGCGCTCTTGTTCCGCGCTTTCACCTGTTCGATGATCTTGTCCGGCACCAGTTCGCCGGCCGTTGGCGCGCCATCGGTCAGGAAGAGCATGATGCGCATCCGTCCCTTGCCGGCGTCGCCCGCCATCGCCTTGGCGAGCGCGTCGCCGATGTTGGTTCGGCCGGAGGGTTCGAGGTCGTCGAGGAAGGCCTTGGCCGCCGTGACGGCGGCCGGTGAGCGGGTGACGACGTCGGGCTTGAAAGCGGTCACCTCGGTCCCGAAGGCAACGATATTGAAGCGGTCCTCCGGGTTGAGGTTGTCGAGGCAGTACTCGATGGCGGCGCGGGCCTGTTCCATCTTGTCTCCGCGCATGCTGCCGCTGGTGTCCACGACGAAGAGCATATCCTTGGGAATCGGGGCCGCTTCCTTTTCGCTGCCGGTGGGATTCGCCAGCAGGAGGAAAAAGCCTTCGTCGTCGTCCTTCATCCGATGGGCGAGGATGCGTACGCCGAGCGGGTCGATGTCCGCGACGTACTGGACGACGAGATCCCCGGCGCCGCTGTACTTCTCCGTCCGCGACTCGACCTGCGCTTCCTTGAGGCCCGGCCGGGCGATCTTGACGGGGTGTGTGGCGCAGAAGACGGTGCGCAGCGGAAGGGTGTGTTTGATCGTTGCCGTGAAGGTGAGTTTCTCGATGCTTTCGCCCGAGAGGGATGTGTCCGGCATGGGGGCGACATACCGCAGCAGCCCGGCCTCCTTGACGACGGTCTGGTTGAACGTGATCGTGAGCTGGGCCTTGAGGCCATTGGGCCGGAGCGGCACGCAGACGGCCTGTTTGCCGACATGGGCGAGAATGGCAGGCTGTTTCAGCGCGCGCGCCGCGGACTCGTACAGGGACTGGGCCTTGTCGGGCGGCAGAATGACTGCCGACAGGTCCGTCTGCTTGTCGTTGGCGACCATGGACGCCTTGACCTCGGCGAGCTGCAATTCCGCCGGGAGGGGCATGATACAGACGGTATCCACGGGCGTGTCCTGTTTGGCCCGGATCGCCAGTTCAACGGTTGTGCGTGCCGAGTCGCCTTCGACGGTGCCGCGGATCGTTGCGTACAGAGTGGTGGGGACGTCGTCCGCCTTCGCCGCGGGGGCGAAGGCGCCGTCCTTCATCGTTCCGGACAGGAACAGGACGCCCGCCCTTGCGGACACCGTGCACCCTAACGCGATTGCCATCAGAACTGCTGCCGTCCTACGCATGACACACCTCCTTGATCATACCGATCCAACGTGTAGACGCTTCTGCGCCGTGATTCCTTCAGGGAATCCGCGACAAACTATACCAGCAGCCTCGTGGTTGTGTGTAACGGGTGTGTAAAAGGGGGGCGGCATCGGCAATCCATCGAAGTTGGGCAAATCAAGGGTTCCTGAGACACGAGTGTCATAAGGGCACATGCCCGTCCCCCGCCAGCCCCACGTGATCCCCGACCATCACTTTCCCACCCCGCTCCAGGGTGAGGACGCCCAACCGCAATCCCAACCGCAACCGCAATCCCATTTGACACCACGGTGGGCAAGGCATACCTTCTCTGGTCGGTGCGCGCTTCCTACAGACGACGGCATCGTCTCAACCAGGATCGGGGGGCTGTCAAACTGTGACGTCAGACTGGCCAAGAGCCATGCGTTGCTCCTGCATCGCCCTGCATGTTCTGGAGTTCTCCACCATCTGCAGCACCCCAACTTCAAACCATGTCTAACCCGTTCTTTGATCACCCGATCCTCAACTCGCCTTACGACTATCCCCGACGGCATTGGGAGTTGGATCCCTCCGGCCAACCAACACAACAGATCATCGAGAAACGCCGTCGCGCTGAATTCATCACCCCGATCCCCAAACCGAAGAAACGCA
>Ga0172375_10003665_pt1 | contig 23209 bp, 22 predicted proteins | sample LakKiv1m_FD_114537 | JGI IMG/M metagenome (GOLD analysis project Ga0172375, IMG submission 114537) | Freshwater microbial communities from Kabuno Bay, South-Kivu, Congo - kab_092012_11.1m | ecosystem: Environmental > Aquatic > Freshwater > Lake | place: Democratic Republic of the Congo... | reverse complement strand
TGGTCAGGCACGGGGGTACGGTCGTCCTGAGCGAAACCCCTGAGATTTACGGGGCCGAACATCTCCTCACCCGCCGGGCGATAAGCCGCGAAGTGGGTCTCAAACTGGTTGACCGGATCCGGTGGTGGGAAACCTATACCGAACGAAACCACGCAGAGATCAATAACAACCCCACTCCGGGAAACAAGGCGGGGGGCCTGACCACGATCCTGGAAAAATCCTTAGGGGCCATGGCCAAAGGCGGAAAAACAAACCTTGTCGCGGTTTACGGCTATGGGGAGAAGGTGACGAAAAAGGGGCTGGTCTTCATGGACACACCGGGTTATGATGTGGTCTCAGTGACCGGGATGCTGGCAGGCGGCGCCAATGTGGTCTGTTTCACCAGCGGAAGGGGCACGCTGTGCGGATTCAAACCCGTCCCAACCCTCAAACTGGCCTCAAACACCCCCATGTACCGGCGGATGGCCAAGGACATGGATGTCAATTGCGGCACCGTCATTGATGGGGAGAAGAGCATATCGGCGCTGGGCGAAGCGATCTTTCACCTGATCCTGGACACGGCCTCCGGCAAGCGCACCCTGAGCGAGAACCTGGGATTCGGCGATCACGAATTTGTGCCATGGCAAATCGGCGCCGTCATGTAGCAGTACAATCGAAAGAGGGGCAGGCCAGCCTCACGACATCCATATTGTTCGGAATGCCCGCTTTTGACAGCCGGGAACTCCCCGGACATGGTAAAGCTCATCAAGGCACAATATGCAGGAATGATTCCCGCATATCATGTGCCTTTTCAACATCCTCCGATGCGAGGTCTCGTGAGTTATTATGCATATCAATGGGGACCAATTTTGTCAAAGATGCAAGGGATAACCCTCTCAATGCTAACGAGGGGGCCACAAAAACGCGAGGCAAGTTATGTTTTTCCAGCTGCTTTGGCCCGCTCAAGAACTTTTTGGGCATTCTTCAACAACGGCATATCTATCATCTTTCCATCGAGTGCAAAGGCTCCCCGCCCCTCTTGTTGATGGGACTCGAAAGCTTCAACCAGGCTTTTGGCATAGGCAATGGATTCATCACTCGGAGTGAAAGCTGCTTGAACAGGTGCGACTTGATTCGGATGCACCACCTGCTTGCCGCTAAAACCAAGCAACGCGCCAAATTCCGCCTCCCGGCGGACTCGCTCGATGTCTTTGAAATCAATCGTCACTATGTCAATCGCCTGCAGACCGTACGCTGCGCAAGCCGTAACTACAGCCTGCCGCGCATACAACAACTCTATGGAGGAATCCGTACGCGCCGCGCCGATAGAGGCAGCAAAATCCTCACCGCCGAAGATGATGCCGTCAAGTCTGGGATGTGATGCAATCTCCTTGAGACTCAATATCCCTCTGGCAGTTTCTACCCCCACCAAAATACGGATGGAACTAGATGAGCAGCCATTGCCCAACTCCGCGGATTGGATGATCTCACTACCCCACTGGATTTGCTCATACGATTCGACCTTGGGGATGACAATCCCATCAGGGAAATACGGTAGCACAGCTTGGATATCGTCCTGTTCCAACCCGGAACCGATGGCGTTGATGCGCGCAAGTTTTTCGGTTGTGCCGAAGTCCAGTTCTGACAGAGCCTTAGAAACAGTAGTGCGTGCTTTGGTTTTTTGCTTGAGGGCCACGCCATCTTCCATGTCCATGCAGATACAGTCCACGCCTAGAGTCAAGGCTTTGGTAATCTTCTTCCAGTCGTCACCGGGCGTGTAGAGCAAAGCGCGTCGAGAATGCATATGTAAAAATTCCATTCGATTTGGTAATACTTGCATTATTCTGAACTACTAAATTCATTTAGGTAAACCCCCGGCTCTGCCGGGCGACTCACCGGAGTTTGACTGATGGAATGACGATATGACGAACTACTGACAACTCTTTTGGAAACCTCAAAATTTCCGCGCACCAAAAACGTGAGATAACCTACGGCCAGAGCAACACCACCTTATCTAAAAATGGGAGGTGATGGCGATTTCGGGCATTTCAAATCGCGGCATTCCCCGCAGCATCTGCAAAGGCTGCGCGCAGGTAGGTGCGACTTCAGACGCACAAAAAGCTGAAATCACCCCCCTTGTTGATCAGGAAAAAGCGCTGCCATATTGACAGCGGTATGTAAACGCACATTTCTTGATGTCCCACCGCTACCTATTCATTCCTTGACCGCTGTGCCTGTGTGGAGTATCTTTGTCCGTACTTTGGACTCGAACACAGGCACCCCGAACGATTTGACCGTATGGAACAAGACAGATAAACACACCCAATGGAGAGGCATCATGAAAGGGGCTCTTATGTTCGCACGTTATTTCCATGCCTTTTATTCCAAAAAACAAGAAAATCTCCCTGCGCCTTTGCGCCTTTGCGCGGGGCATCTGGGCTGCGGCTGCGCCGCATTGATAATTAGCGCCATATTGTGGGCAGGTTGTGTCACGAATTCCCAAAGCAGCCCGTCCACCGCGTCCCAGACCCGCGTAGTGGTTGCCCAGGACAGCCGTTTTGTCGCCTACAGTGACGGAACGGTATTGGACATGGCCACCGGTCTCATGTGGGCCGCCAAGGATAACGGCAATCCCATCACCTGGGACGAGGCGAAGAGCTACTGCGCCAACTACCGGGCAGGGGGATACACCAACTGGCGCATGCCCACCCTTGACGAACTGACCGCCCTCTACGATCCTAAGGTTAGCAACAACACCCCGCCGGCCGCCGGCTGCGAGGGAGGGTGTCATCTCACCCGGTTCATTCACCTGAATTGCTGCCCCGTCTGGTGGTGGAACGGCCTCGATGAAGTCCCGGGGTTTTTTCACTTCCGCTTGGGCCCCAGCGACTGGAGCGACGATTCCCTCAGTACCTTTCACCCCCGGGCCCTCCCGGTGCGCAATATGCAATAAATCGTAATTGGTTAGCCTTCTAAAAAATGTCTGATCCTGCTGGCCGGTGGGGCCTCTACCCCAAAGGCCGCAATGAAATCCTTCAGGCGGACGTAAGACGCCCCCGCGAAGGTCAACACCGGGCCTCGGACAGACAGAGGAGACTGCCCCTTTGAAAGGAGCTCCCTCACAGGGCTGTCCGGTGACGGATTGAAGAGCCTCGCTGCCGTTATGTGCATTGATCCCCGTATGTGCGGCCTTTCAGGGGAAGACCCCCACGGCCCTGAGCGCCTCCCAAAATGACATCAACGGGGTGCGAAACTTGAGATCCTTATCTCGCGAGTGATGATAAAGGGTAAGGGCTCGGTGAGAAAATTCTTTTCATCACCACGGGTTGCGGCATACTCCGGGCTCGAGGCCGAGCGTCGCATGGCGGCTGTGTCAGCAAACCACGTCTCAGCAACCCCATCGTACGCCGGAGGCGTCTCCCTGCCGTACTCCCCCATAAGGGTATGGGACTGTACATAGCGCTGAATAACCGCTATCTTCGCGGCAAGAGGCCCATGAATATCACGCCAATAGGCATGAAACTGAGGGACAGGCATGCCCTGTTTGCGGGTGGCAAGCTCGATGTTCTTGACCATGTCCGGGCGAACAGCCCCCGGCTTGATCTCAACCTCTTCCGTTAGAATGCGTCGAACACGATTTCCATCCACAAAATTAGCCAGATCCGATATGGCAGCCTTCCCGGCTGATGTCTGGAGTGCCGAAGCGAAGTCTGCTGTTGAATCAAATGACAGCTCCTCCACACCGTCCAGAGCCGGGGGTGATGGCCTGCCGTACCCTGACAACAGCGTATGGCATTGCGCATAGCGTTGTATGCCCGGGAGCTGTCGCACCCGATCGGCGTGCGTTGTGCGCCAGTACTCTTGAAACTCTTCCACCGTCAATTCCGGCCTTCGGTTGAAAAAATAGATTGCCTTGATCACGAGGCGCCTCCATTCTCAATGGGTGTCTTCAGGCTCTTCCCCTGGGCGGTTTAATTCTGGGTCAGTGACGCTTATTCATAACACTGTGACATTGAGGATCAGAGCGGCATCCTTTCACGCAATCCAGCCTTGCATCACCAGCTCATGAACTACCCCCAAAGGTGAACACCCTTCCCGCGGACGCAGCCGCAAATCGGTCGCCGAACCGGTTTGCGAGGGCCACTGCCGCCTGAAAACCGGTGCAGTGCGAGACCCCCACCACCTCGATGGAAAAACGCTCCAATTCGTCCATCACAGAGGGCAGGTCCTTGGGGCCATAGAACATCAGGTGGGTTCCGCCTAAGACGGCGCGCAACCGGGTGATCCCCATCTTGTTCCGGACGTGGTTCAGGATATTCAAAATGCCGGCATGGGCGCACCCGAGGATCAACACCGGGGGACCATCCGTTTCCACCAGAAGCGATGCATCATCCGGGACGGCATCCAAGGTGAACCTGTCCCCATCAGGCAATACCAGCCGGGCATCATGGGGCGTCAGGGCGGGGTCCCGTTCGATTCCGGTCACAAAGAAGACCCCTGGCATTATCTCCATCGTCTGATCGACCAGCCTGAAGACCGCCCCGGATCGCTCCAGCTCTTCCCTGCCGGCGGGTATTCCGATGTATCGGGGAGGCATGCCCGGATCCATCACCATGTGCCGGGAAAAAACCGCCGGATGGGCAACCACCTCGATATGACCGACCTGTTTCGCGACCCACAGGAGCCCGCCCGTATGGTCATAATGGCCGTGGCTGATAAACACCCTCTCAATGCCTGACAGATCCTCATTGAGCGTCTCCAGATTGAGGGGAAGCGATCTTCCCGGGCCTGTATCGAAGAGGCATTTCTCCCGGCCCCGCTCGATCAGGCAACTGAATCCATGTTCGCCCACAAAACCGGACCGGCTGATGCTGTTGTCGCACACAATGGTGACGCGCATGTCCATTCAAGACTCCTTTTCTTCCATTTCAGTTTTCCCCTGCCCTACCCTTTCATCCGACCACCCTGCTTCTCTTATCATAACAGCCCCTTTTCTTCCAGAAACGCGAAGATGGCCTCGGTGGTCTCGTCAGGCCGTTCCATGGGGACAAAATGGCTGGTTCCCTGAAAGCATTTGACCACCGCGTCCGGCGCCTTGGCTTGAAACCGCCTCACCGCAGGAGCGAGAAAGGTGTCGGAATTTTTTCCATAGAGAACCAGAGTGGGCTGTTGAATCTGAGGGATCTTTCCCCAGATGTCGTGTGAACAGACCGCAAAGCAGCGGGACTCCCATGCCGGGGTGCAGGACAGGCGCACGCCCCCGTCTGCCTTCTCCACCGTGCCCCCCGAAATGTAGCCTTCCAGAAATCCCTCCTTCCAGGAGCAAAACGGATGCCTTGGCCGGTAGGTCTTCAGGATCGTGTCCCGGTCGGGCCAGTAAGGATTGCGGCGGGCGGCCCGGGCCGAGATCGGAACGAACCGCGCAAGACCGGTCTTTTTGGCCAGGAACCACCACCACATCCATGAAAAGGGAAGGATCGTGGGATCGATGAGGACAAGGGCGCGGATCATCTCCGGCCGCCTGACGGCCAGGAGAAGGCTCGCCACGGCGCCCCGGGAATGACCCATGGCAATCACCGGCTCTCCCAGAAATTCGAAAAAGCGTTCCAGGTCGTCGGCAAACAGATTCCAGTCTTTCAGGGTTGCGGGGTCTGCGGGCGCCGTGGTCCTGCCGTGACCCCGATCGTCCATGCCGACGACCCGAAGACGACGGCACAATCGCGTCGCAAGGGGGCCGTAGGTCGCCGCGCAGAATCCGGTGGCGTGGGAGAAATGGGCGAGGGGGCCTGGCCCTCCCCAGTCGATGTAGCTGAAATCGCCCCCGTCTCCCTGAAAGCTGCGGTGGTCTTCGCTCACGTGTCGAATCCCGCGCTCAAACGGATGGTCATGAAGTCTTCATGGATGGTCATGGGCGGTCATGGAGTCGCTTTCGGTTCCCCCTCGCGCTCTCAACGTATTCCTCGTTCTCAATCCGGCCTTACAGCCAGGCACGACATGCCCACCATCTCCGGCATCGTCTCCCTGTCCGCCTCATGCCGGGCAAAAAAATCGAGGGCGATACGGACATAATCATCGGGCCGGTACTGATAGGTGTTGTGCCCGCACTTCGGGAGCACGGACAATTCCCCCTTCGGCAGACTGCGATACATGGCTACCCCCTGCTCCACCTCGAAAAGCGAACTCCGGTCCGGATAGAGCACCAGGGTCGGACATTGGACCAGGGCCAGCACAGGCCTCAAATCAAACACGCCGGTTCCGTAGGCCCCTCCAAAGCGTCGAAACTGATTGTAAAAGGATTCGGCCCTGTGGCCGTGCCATTCCGTCAGCTTTGCTTGAAGCGGTTCCTCCAACTCATCAAAAGCCTTTGGGAAATCTGCAGTGTTCTTTTCGACCATGGTCCCCGGACTGAAGCACTGGGTGCTGGAGATGACCATGCTCTTGACCTGTTCCGGGTACCTTGCCGCATAGTCCGCGGCGACAACGCCCCCTTCGCACTGCCCGATCATGTGAAACCGGTTTATGCCCATGGCGGTGACCAAGCCTCGCATCTCTTCAACGCTCTCCGGTCGAAAGCGGTCGCTGACATAAAAAGCCATAAAGTCTGGACCTTCCTTGGATCTGCCGTAACCCCTGCGGTCGTACATGAGAACCCGGTGCCCATTCTCCACGAGCGATGGGTAAATCTCCTTCCAGATTTGGGTGCACCCGAATCCATGGTGAAGCATCACGATGGGCGTCTTGTTTCCAGGCCCGCCGTGCTCCTCATGGTATATGTCGATATCTTTGATGCATGAAAACGGCATGAATTCCTCCTCTCCGTCGGGTGAAAAGCGATCCCCCGGAATATATGGGGCCTCAACGAAAATCACGCCTCAGCGTGATCCAGTCATTATTGCAAATTCCGGAATGCCCAAGGCGGAGCAGTGCCCGCAATCCGAGGTCCATCACACGAAGACCACAAAGGATTTTTCGGTGCAATACAAAAAATGCCCTTCTTTGTGTTCTTCGTGCCTTTGTGTGAGTCCTAAGAAATGCATTACACCCAAGAGATTTTCTTGTTTTTCGTGACAGAAGACCAGGGAATAAGGTACTCATTTGGGATTATGAAGCAATTTAAATCGTCATGTCATTTCCGCCCGGCCCATCGGTGCGCACTTTGTGCTTGACCTGAGAGGCATATCCTGATATAGCGCAACCAACATCCAAACCCCGATGCGCACATTGGACGCGGATGCCGGACAGGTTCACCCCTTGATCACGCCGAGGGGTCTCATCCGTGCCACCTTCGTGGCCAGTTTGGCGGCTTCAACCACATCGACCACCTGTGATATGTCCTTATAGGCATCCGGCATTTCTTCTTTGAGAGTCTGTTTGCCTCTGGACTGAACAATAATGCCTTTGTCCTCCAGCTCCCGGTTTATGGCGCGACCCTTTGCCTGTTTGACGGCCTGGGTCCGGCTCAGAACCCGGCCGGCCCCGTGACAACTGGAGCCGAAGCTCCGCTCCATAGACCCGGGGGCCCCGGCCAGCACAAAGGAAAAGGTGCCCATGTCTCCCGGAATGAGCACCGGCTGACCTGTGCTGCGATAGATCTCAGGGAGCAGAGGATGGCCCGGGGGCAGGGCTCGGGTGGCCCCCTTGCGATGGACACAGACCCTAATTGCCCGGCCGGCGACCTGGTGCAGCTCCTTCTTGGCGATATTGTGGCAGACATCGTAAAGAAGGTTCATGCCCAGTTCCTCGGGACGGATGGACAGGGTCTTCAGGAACATCTCCATGGTCCAGTGCATCAGGATTTGACGATTGGCCCAGGCGTAGTTGGCTGCACACGCCATGGCGGCCAGATACCGCCGGGCCAGTTCGGATGTCAGGGGGGCGCAGGCCAACTGCCTGTCAGGGAGTTCAAAGGGGAGGAGGCCTTTATGGGCGCTTTGCCCCATCTCTTTGAGGAAATCGTCGCATATCTGGTGCCCGAACCCCCGTGAGCCGGTGTGCATGAAGACCGTCACCTGCCCTTCGAACAAATGGAACTGTCGGGCTTTTACCGGGTCATAGATCTGATCCACCGTCTGGATCTCGAGAAAATGGTTCCCGGATCCGAGGGTCCCCAACTGGTCGCGGCCCCTCTGCATGGCCCGACCGCTGAGTACGGATGGATCGGCCCCGGCCATGGCCCCATGATCCTCGGTCCTCTCCAGATCCTGGGGCGTGCCGAACCCCTTTTGGACCGCCCATTCCGCCCCCATGACGGCGACCCGGCTCTCATCTGACGGGGACAGATGAATGGGACCCCGCGAACCAACGCCGGTCGGGATATGGTGATAGAGGGCCTGCACGAGATCTCTGATCAGAGGACGGATGTCGTCGGCACGCAGGCGGGTCGTCATCAACCTGCACCCGCAGTTGATATCATAGCCGACCCCTCCGGGCGACACGATGCCTTCCTCCAGATCGAAGGCCGCCACGCCCCCGATGGGAAACCCGTACCCCCAGTGAATGTCCGGCATGGCCAGGGAGTAGCCGACAATGCCGGGGAGCGTGGCCACATTGGCCACCTGGGTCAGGCTCTGATCCTGCTGGATCGCTCGAATCAGATCGCTGTTCGCAAAGATGAGGCCAGGGACGCGCATGGCCCCGGATTTCGGGATCCGCCATCGGCAATCGTCTATTTGCTCCAGGGAAATCATCATATGTCTCTATGCGCCCTCTCGGGTTACAGATCGAAGATCACCGTGGCCTGCCAACCGTCCTTGCGCCGGGCGACCTCGATCTGGTGATAGGTCACCGCCTTGATCTCGGTCATCATCTCATGCACTTCCGGATCGAACGGGACCGTGTACACGGTGGCATCGATCCGGTTCTCCCAGATGCTGTCGATATCCATGTCGGTGACGACCTTTCCCTCGCCCTCGAAGAGGAACAGGATCTCACCCAGCCAACGGACCATGAGATCGGGCAGGTCCTCTCCGGCGACCGAGAGCCTGACAGGGGATGTCCTCCCGGCTGGCCGCTGTTTCAGCATGGTGTCGATCACCGCCTCACCCGCCCTTTCAAATAGATCCGCCAGGGTGGGGGCTGTCACCCTTATTCCCATGTCGGCGGTATGATTCAGGAAGGTAACACGGGCCTTTTTGGCGGTCATGGCTCAATTAATCATTGAACTTTTAATCATCGCGTCCGGACGTCTTGGGCGGAGATTCCAAAACGGAGGAAATACCCATGCAATGCGCCTTTTGTGGTCAACCGGTGCACCTGGTTGACAAGGTTATGAGAAGAGATACCTGCCCCCACTGTTCAAGAGATCTCAGGTGCTGCAGGCAATGCAACTTCTACGACCATCATGCCTACAACGAATGCAAGGAGGTCATGGCGGAGCGGGTCATCGACAAGGAGCGGGCCAATCTCTGCGAGTATTTCGTGCCCAGAGGCGCCTCGCCTTCGACGTCCGACAAGACCGCCAACGCCAGAGAAGCGCTGGAAGCCCTTTTCAAGAAATAGCCGGATCTCCACCACCCGGTTTCGCTGACCGGACCTATCGCCGGGAGCCGACCGCATCGGTGATGCACTTCACCATCTCGTTCATTTCATAGTGCGGCTGATTGAAAAATATGACGAAATAATAGAAATCGGATGGTTCTTGCTGGATGTATCCCACCCGTGCGCGCACCCCCTTCAGCGTCCCGGTCTTGTAGTAGACCCCATGCCTGCTCCTGAGAAGGTCTGCGTAGGGACGGAACCGCTTTAACACAGCCAGCATGTCCGTTGCCGCGATACGGTTCTCCCTGGAAAGCCCCGATCCTTCCACGATGCTGATAGCCTTCAAGCCAAGCTCTTTCTCCACAAACCGGTTTACCGCATTCGCCCCTTTGGCGAGGCTCCCCGGAGGGCCGTACACGGAGGCGCCGAGGGCGAGAAAGAGCTGATTGGCCATAAAATTACTGGATGTGTTGAGCATGCTTCGAACCAGCACATTCAGGGGCTGACTCGACTCGTGGACATAGATCAGTTTGTCGCCCGGGCCTACTGTTCCTGAACGGATGGAACCGCCGCACGCCACCCCCTTTTTGCTCAAGAAATAGACCAGCAGTTCGCCCGCATAACGGGCCGCGCCCCGCGAATCAGAAAAAAACGCATGCCTGCCCGGGCCCAGTCCCATGGCATTAATCTGTTCCCGGGCAAAGGGCACCAGCGGCGTCTGCTTTTCGCCGGAGACCATTCGCCCTTTTTTGTCCCGCTGAAAAGCCACCGTGTTGAAATTGGCGCTGATGGCGCCCACAGGGGCATCATAGGGATTGGTGGTGCCGTCGCTGCCGGGGATGGCGATGTCGGGGGCGAAATAACTGTCATCCATGATGAGCGATCGAACGCTGCGGATCTTTGAGGAGAGCACCCCCGCCGCTTCCTCCAGGACCTCGGAAACCAGGAAAGGGTCCCCATACCCTTTGACCTTCAGGCATTGGTGTGGATCCAGGTAAAATTCCGTACGAAACCGGTATGAGGGTCCGAAATGCTCCAGGGCCGCCAGGGCCGTCAGGACCTTGAGCGTGGATGCCGGAATGCACTTCCGCGACTCGTTCTTGTGGTAAAGGATCCTCCCTTTCGAGTCTGCAACCAGCAGGGCATCCACTTCGGTGATGCTCGACAGACAGGAGAGGGACTGACCCCCATCGGCGTCATGGACTTGACACCAAGAAAGGGCGGCCAGGATCAACGCGCACCCGATCAGCCGCAACGCCACTCCGTGCGGCCGAGCGAAGAAAGAAGGACATCTGTCGGAGGGTGTCCGCAGGGGGCCGGGAGAACCATTCATTGGGTCTTGGGGGTCGTGGGCTGGTAGGTTTTGTAATATTCCATCACCCGCTGCACAAACTGCCGGGTCTCGGGAAACGGAGGGACGCCCTTGTAGGATTCAACGGTCTCCGGGCCGGCGTTGTAGGCGGCCAGGGCCAGCATTTTGTTGTTGTTGAACCGTTTCAGGAGGAGGCTCAGGTAGCGAACGCCGCCATAGATGTTGTCTTCCGGGTCAAAGGGGTCCTGGACCTCCATATCGTTGGCGGTGCCGGGCATCAGTTGCATCAATCCCTGGGCCCCCTTGCAGGAGACCGCCTGGTGGTTAAAACCTGATTCCGCCCTGATAACGGCCTTTATGAGATGGCACTCGATGCCGAACTGAGCGGAGGCCTGCTCAATGATCCCGTGATAATCATGCAAATATTTTTTGAGGTTCTTTCGGCTGGGCACGAAGAGCCGGTACCGTTCGTCGGTCTTGATATTGGTAAAGTGCCATACCCCGTTCTTATCGATATACCGGTAGATATCAGCCTGTGCAGGCGTGGGCACACAGAGCCACACGCCCGCGATCAGGGCGCCGGACCAGGCTATTTGGCAAAATCGTGCTTTCACCCGAGTCGCTTCCAATCCGCAAGGAATTTTTCGAGCCCGATGTCGGTCAACGGGTGCCGAATCAACTGCTGAATCACCTTAAAGGGAATGGTGGCAATGTCCGCCCCCATGAGGGCTGCATCCAGCACATGGAGCGGATTCCGAATGCTCGCAACGATCACCTCAGTATCAAACCCGTAATTCTCATAGATGCTCAGTATCTGCTCCACCAGATCCATCCCCACGTGGCTGATGTCGTCCAGCCTTCCCACAAAGGGGCTGACGTAGGCAGCGCCGGCCTTGGCGGCCATAAGCGCCTGGATCGGCGAAAAGCAGAGGGTCACATTCACCTTGATCCCTTCCCTGGCCAGGATGGCAACGGCCTTCAGCCCTTCTTCAATCAGGGGAATTTTGACAACGATGTTGTCGGCAATGCGGGCCAGGTCCCGGGCCTCACTGACCATTCCCTCCGCATCCAGGCTCACCACCTCTGCGCTCACCGGACCGTCCACCATCCCGCATATCTCCTTGATGAGGCCCTTGAACTCCCTTCCCTCCTTGGCCACCAGACTGGGGTTGGTGGTGACGCCGTCCACCATGCCCAGTTCACTCGCCTTTCTGATCTCTTCAATGTTCGCCGTATCGATAAAGAATTTCATGTATCCCCCTGCCTTGACTTTTTATTTTGAATTTTCGATTTTGGATCAATACCGTCTCTATCCCGCGATATTCTCGCTCTATGACCCCATGGTCTCCTTCTCAAACCGCTCTGCGCACGCCTCGCTGCAGAAGAAACATTCCTTTCCCCCTATGACGCGCCTGTGGGCCGTCCTCCGCGGGACATAGGTTTTGCAAAAAGGGTCCTGGACCATCTCATCGATCTGTCCCGATTCGGGAGGCGTTTCCGTCTTCCTCCCGGGACCCAGGTATCTCCGAATCACGTGAAACGCGAGATAGGCCAGACCTATGAGTATCAGAAATCGGATCATGCGTCGCTCAACCGCGTAACAGTCTGCCCTTCGACTCCCAAATCCTCCAGCAGATCCGCCATGCTTTTTCTCAGGACCGGATGGATCCTGCCGGGATCCAGCTCCGCCATCGGCTGAAGCACAAATCGTCTCTGGTGCATCAACGGGTGGGGAATCGTCAGGCTATCCCCTTCAATGATGGAATCCCCGTACAAAAGAATGTCCAGATCGATGATGCGAGGCTCCCATTTCTGCCGTCGGATCCTTCCCATGACCGACTCGATGGACATAAGGGAACTCAGAAGGTCATAGGGGTCAAGGGTCGTTTCCATGCGAATGACCCCATTGACATACCAGTCCTGCAACGCGGCGCCCACCGGCTCGGTTTCATAGAATCGGGACGTCTGTCCAACCCTGCATCCCTCGATGTGATCCATCCGCCTGATCGCCTGTCGGCAGTTGGCGAGCCGTTCTCCGATATTCGACCCAATCCCGATATAGACGGTTTGACTCGCCGATGGATGCCCTTTGGACACTTAGAGCCTCATGCCCCTCAATCGGTCGATGGCCTCCGCCAGCCTCTCCTTTTTCTGCGTCAGAGCGATTCGAAAATATCCTTCGCCCGGCTCTCCAAATCCATTGCCCGGGGTCACCACCACCCCTGTCTCCTCCAGGAACCGGGTGGCCACCTGCGCGGACGTGTATCCCCTGGGGACGGTCACCCACAGATAAAAGGTCGCCCTGGAACGGCCCACCTCGTATCCAGCAGCCTGAAGCCCCTGAACCATGATGTCGCGACGCTCCTGGTACACAGCGGTCATCTCCCGCACGCAGGCATCGTCCCCCCTCAAGGCCTCGATTCCAGCCATCTGAACCGCCTGAAAGACACCGGAATCAATATTGCTTTTGATGGCCCCGAGTGCCTCCATCCCCTTTTCGTTCCCCACGGCAAAACCGATGCGCCATCCCGTCATGTTGAAGGTCTTGGAAAGAGAGTGAAATTCCATGCCGACCGCTTTCGCCCCTTCTGCCTGCAAAAAGCTGGGCGGCTGGTAACCGTCAAAGGCCATTTCCGTGTATGCTGCGTCGTGGCACACCATGATGTCGTATTTCCGCGCAAATGCCACCACCTCATCAAAAAAGTGAAGGTCGGCCACCGCGGCCGTCGGGTTGTTCGGGTAATTGATGAAAAGGAGGCGGGCCCGCCTTGCCACAGATTCAGGTATCTGTTTCAGGTCGGGGAGGTAGTCGTTTCGAGCCACCAAAGGCATGAAAAACGATTCACCGCCGGCAAAGAGCGTCCCGATATGATAGACCGGATATGCAGGGGTGGGCACCAGGGCGATATCTCCGGGATCAATAAATGCGAGGGGAAGATGGGCCAGGCCCTCCTTGCTTCCGATCAGGGACACCACTTCCTTTTCAGGGTCCAGATGCACCCCGAAACGCCTCTGATACCATTCCGCCACCGCCTCCTTGAAATCGTTCATCCCGGAATAGGACGGATATCGGTGATTGGCCGGATCATCCACCGCCCGTTTCATCGCCTCGATGATATGCTGCGGCGTGGGGAGGTCCGGGTCCCCCACCCCCAGGTCGATGATATCCACTCCCCTCGCCTTGATTTCCGCCTTTTTTCGGTCAATCTCCTTGAATAAATAGGGCGGCAGTTGTTTTAATCGTCCTGCCTTCTCAAACAATGTCATATCGTCGGTCCCATCCTTTGCAGGGCATATCTGCTTAAAATAACTTTGTTATAGTATCGCTTTCCACGACAAAAAACAAGCACATGTTTTTCGGGTCCTGTGTGAGCCCTCTGCTTGCTTCACACACCGTCACGAAAGGCTCAACTCTCTCATTTCAATCCCAATACGTCCTGCATGTCATACAGCCCTTTGGGCTGCTGGACCACCCACAGGGCCGCCCGCACGGCCCCCCGGGCAAAATTATCCCGGTTATGGGCCCTGTGGATCAGCTCCAGTCTCTCGCCGACCCCCCCAAACATCACGGTGTGCTCCCCGGTAATGTCCCCGGCCCGCCAGGTCTGAATCCCGATCTCTTCGCGGCTTCTTTCGCCGATCATCCCCTTCCGTTCGTACACCCCGACCTGTTCCAGATCACGGTTCGCGGCATCCGCAAGGATTTGGGCCAAACGCATGGCTGTCCCGCTCGGGGCATCCTTCTTGAGGCGATGGTGCACCTCAAGGATCTCCATATCATAATCGGCGCCCAGGATTCGGGCCATCTCGCCGGCGATCTTAAACATGACATTGACGCCCACGCTCATGTTGGGAGCGAGGACACACTGAATCTTCCGCGCATGAGTTTTCACCTCGTTGAGGACCTCCCCCGCGATCCCGGTCGTCCCGATAACCATGGCAAGCCCGCTGTCGGCGGCGGCCCGAATATGCTGCAGCGTGGCCTGGGGGGATGTGAAATCGATCAATACATCGGCCCCTCCCCGCGCTTCCGCAAGAGAACCCGAAATGGCAACGCCCAGCTCCCCCGTACCCGACACGAGACCAGCATCCCTGCCGACGCACGGGTTTTCCGGGAGTTCGAACGCGCCCGACAATTTCGTTTCAGGATGTTGATGGATCATGTGGATGATTCGTTGTCCCATCCGTCCGGCAGCCCCCGCGACCATCACCTGGATCATCGTCCTTACCCCCCTGTTCAAACATTCGACCCGGATCTCTTTCGCATCCGATCGGCACCCTATCCTTGAAACGCTGCACCCAGAGCACCGCCGCATGCGGCCAATCCCAATGAAACGCTTTTACCCAAAATCTCTGAAATTTTCAACGAAATTCGGACGAATGATGATTTTCAAATGGGTTCCACATGCGGCGACCTAACACCGGAGCGATCTCCGCTGAACCTGAATTCCAGGTCAATCCTCTGTTTATCGTTGACTACCTGAGGGGTTATCTATAAAGATTTTAGGGAGGGGTCGCGGCCGCCTTTACAGTCCGAGTGACAGCGGATGCAACAACAAAGAGAAGACATCGTTTTCAATCGCATGCAGGAGGCCATGGAGTGGCATCGGGCCAATCGGCACCGTCTTCTTGCGACTCCTGAGATGGTGTCCCTTCTCCATCGGTATGATATGGCTATCGACCACACCCAGGAGGTCATGAGGGGGGTTGGGGTGGCAGCCGGGTGCAGCCTTTGCGCAGCCCAGACCGGAAGCTGCTGTTTTCAGGAGGTGGAAACATGGTACGACACCATGCTCCTTTTCATCAATCTGTTGCTGGGCGCCGATCTCCCCGGGTCTCGACCCATTCCGGACCAGTGTGCCTTCCTTGGGCTGAAGGGATGTGGCCTCCGTGCCCGGTATTCCTTCTGCCTCAACTACTTTTGCCCGGGCCTCAAGACACGACTGGGCCCCATACCGGTCCAGGCCGCAATGGCTGCCGTTGGTGAAGAACTCGCGGCCGGGTGGCAATTGGAACAGTCGCTGTATCGATGGTTTAACCAACAGCCTCGAGAAGGCAATGGCCATGAGCTGTACGTGGTACAGGACGTGTTCCCCGAGACGCCTTGAGGAATCAGGTCATCTCGACGGGCGCCGGGCACACGGGATGGCCGCGTCTGCCATGATCTCAAGCAATGGTAAGGGGTCGTTATGCCGTTCGCAGGTTTCTCTCTGGAAGGAAAAATCGCCCTCGTGACCGGCTCCGGTCGAGGGCTCGGACTGGAGGCGGCCAAAGGCCTGGCCGCAGCGGGCGCCTCTGTCCTGCTCAACGGGCGGACCCTCGACGGTCTGAGGGATGCCATGGCCGCCATCCGATCAACGGGCGGGATTGCAGAGCCCCTCCCCTTCGATATTGCGGATGAACCCGGTGTGAGTCAAGCCTTTGAGTTTATCCGAACATGCCGTGGACGCCTCGACATCCTCGTCAACAACGTCGGCATAAGGGACCGCCGGGGGCTCTTCGAATTCGACATGACGGCGGTGCGGCGTCTGATCGAGGTGAACCTGATCGCGCCTTTTCACCTGTGTCGGCAGGCGGCAAAGCTGATGATACCCCAGGGCCAGGGCCGCATCGTCAATATCACATCCATCGCCGCCCTCATCGCAGGCCCCGGGGACCCCGTCTACACCGCGGCGAAAGGCGGTCTTTCGTCCCTCACCCGGGCCCTTGCGGCGGAACTGGGGCCTTTGGGCATCACGGTCAATGCCGTTGCGCCGGGTGTTTTTGCCACGGAAACCAATGCAAGCCTCATCTCGAATCCGGAACTGGCGCCTTATCTGGCCAAGCGCACCGCCATCGGCCGCTGGGGAGAACCCCATGAGATCGCCGGGGCCGTCCTCTTTCTGGCCTCGCCGGCCGCATCCTACGTCACAGGTCACGTTCTCGCTGTTGACGGGGGTTATCTCGCCCATTTCTGAGGCAGCGGCACATCAATTCTTCCCCTATGACCCCACAACGACCGTGTGACTCGATGACGATCTCCACCCGCTTTTTCGGCAACCTCTCTCCTATATGTCCATCCAGCGGTTGGGTCCGCCCCGCCAAAGAGAAATGAATGGGGACGAGGAGAAATCCCTTGACAGGGTCCCTTGTATACAGTACACAACCATGACCATGATACCTGGGGAGAAGCCTGTCTCTCCCTGACCTGAATATTGGAGGGGAGTCGCCGCCATGGAAATTCTCGTATTGATCAAACAGGTTCCTGACACCACAGAGGTGAAACTCGATCCCAAGACCGGAAACCTGATTCGAGAAGGAATCGAGAGCATCATCAACCCGGACGACAAGCACGCCCTTGAGGCCGCTGTGGCCCTTAAAGAGGAGCTCGGAGGAAGGGTGACGGTGGTTTCCATGGGACCACCCCAGGCCATTGACGCCATATCGGAAGCCCTTGGAATGGGGGCGGACAAGGGGATCCTTCTCTCGGACAGGGCGTTCGCCGGGGCGGATACCTGGGCAACCTCGTCCACGCTCGGAAAGGCCATTGAAAAGATCGGCCAGTACGACCTGATCCTCTGCGGTCGCCAGGCCATCGATGGGGATACCGCCCAGATCGGACCCCAGGTGGCCGAGTATTTGGCCATTCCTCATGTTTCCTATGTCTGCGGAATCGAAGAGGCCAGGAAAAAGAGCATGGTGGTCAAGCGAAGACTGGAAGACGGTTATGAACGGATCCAGTGCACCCTCCCTGCCCTTCTGACCGTGATCGACGAACTCAACACGCCCCGTTATCCGGTTGTGGGGCAGTTGATCGCCGCCTGCGAGGAGAGGGCACCCATCACCGTGTGGAATGCTGCCGATATCGGCGCGCAAACGCGCGATCTCGGGCTTGAAGGTTCCTTGACCCATGTCATCAGAACCTTTTCTCCGAAGACCAAGAGAGAGGGAGAGATCCTGCAGGGAGATGCGAAGGCGGCCGTGGAGACCCTGGTCGGCAAGCTGAGAGAGAACAGACTCATCTGATGCGGCACGCGGCGTGGGGGATGACCGGTCCGGACTACTGAACCCCCATTTCCTGATTTCGTCAATTCATCTATTGTTAACCACATAGCCATTCACCACAAAGGAGCTGTTTATGAAAGAAGTTGTGATTGTTTCTGCATGCAGAACGGCCATCGGGGCCTTCGGGGGAAGCCTGAGAGATCTGAATGCGGCCGTTATCGGCAGCGTGGCCATGAAGGAGGCGATCACCCGCGCCGGGATCGCGCCGGACATGATCGACGATGTCCGCTTTGGCAATTGTGTGGAACCCGCGGATTCCCTCAATGTGGCGCGCGTCGCCGCCCTCATGGCGGGGATTCCGGAGCAGGTCACGGCGGTCACCATCAACCGCGTCTGCACATCCGCCATGGAGTGTGTCATTTCAGGAATGGCCATGATCCAGGCGGGCATGGCCGACATCATCCTCGCGGGCGGCACCGAGCACATGTCGGGCGTGGCCTACACGGTTCCGGCGGCCCGATGGGGATGCCGGCTTCAGGACCAGGCGTTCGTAGATTCCCTCATCCATGCGCTCCACTGCGGCTCCCATCTCCTGCCCCATCCCGAAGAGGGCCCTGTGAAAGAGGGCATGCCTCTCGATCTTTTTAAGGGGAAGCCTTACATCATGGGCCATACGGCGGAATTCGTCGCCCAGTTGCTCAACATCAGCCGTGAGGAGATGGATGAGGTGGCGCTCCGAAGCCACAACAACGCGGAGCGGGCCACGCGGGAGGGGGATTTCAAGGAAGAGATCGTGCCCGTGGAGGTGCCTCAGCGGAAAAAGGCGCCCCTGATATTTGACAAGGACGAACACTTCCGTCCAGGCCTGACCATGGACGATCTGGTCAAGCTGCCGCCGGCCTTCGTCCCCAAGATCGGGAAGGTCACCGCAGGGAACTCCTCAGGCATCAATGATGGATCCAGCGCCGTGGTCATCATGTCGGCAGACAAGGCCAGGGAACTGGGAATCCAGCCGATGGCCCGAATTCGCGCGACCGGCCGGGGCGCCTGCCATCCGTCGGTCATGGGACTGAGCCCTGTCCCCGCGGTTAAGAACCTTCTCGCCCGGCACTCCGACCTCAAGCTGAAGGATTTTGAACTCATTGAACTCAACGAGGCCTTTGCCGCCCAGTATCTGGGCTGCGAAAAGGAGCTGGGTCTCAACCGCGAGATCACCAATGTGAACGGTTCCGGGATCGGCCTGGGTCATCCCGTGGGGTCCACGGGGGTGCGCATCATCGTCACGCTCCTCTATACCCTCAAAAAGAAGGGAAAAAGCCTCGGTCTGGCCACCCTTTGCGGCGGCGGGGGCGTCTCGATGGCCTGTGCCGTTGAGATGCTTTAGGCCCTGTCCTGGTCTTCTGTCACGAAAATCAAGAAGGTCTCTTGGGTGAAATGTGTTTCTTAAGACTCACACAAAGGCACGAAGAACACAAAGAAGGGCATTTTTTGTATTGCAGCGAAAAACCCTTTGGGTGCTGCTTTGTGCTCTTCGTGTGAGTCCCGCCGTGGCGGGATTGGGTTGCGGGCATCCGCGTTAGACCCTGACCTCAAACACAAAAAGGCCCCTCCTCGAGGGGCCTTTTTTCTGGTGCATGCCCGGCGAAACAAGGTTATTCCGTTTCACTTTGCCATCTTCCTCTCCATCTTGCGGAGCGCCTCCAGATATTCCTGAGAGTAATCCAGATAAAATGCCAGGGCCTTTGAGAAGTTCTTTCCAACCAGTCCCTCGACAAAAAGAATGGTCACATCCCGCTTTTGCCTCAGGATGGATTGGTAGCCCATCAGGATCTGACGCTCTTCATGCGGCAGGCTCCGAATCAGCAGCCGGAAGGCGCTCCTGGCGCGCGGCTGATACATCCAGAAGTAGAGGAGATCGAGGGCATCCACGATCATAATCTTCATGAAGCCTTGAATCTCACCGCTGGGGGTGGAAACCAGCTTCTTCGGCGATTTGAGCAGCTCCAGGGTCTCAACCTCAGGGAACAGGAGCTCCAGCCTGGAGTAGGTGTCAAATACCTGGGCCAGCTTGCTCTTGTAATCCATCAGGCGCTTTTGAATATTCTGATACCGATCGGCAATACCCTCGATCATGCCGGCCACAAGATCGGAGGCGGCCTTGGAGATGATCGCGGCCCATTTCTGTAAGATTTCGTCCACGCCCGCCACCCCAAAGGCCGTCAGAACACCTCCTGTTGCCGCATTGAATCCCACGGCAAGAGGAATGGATAACAGGGTACGGAACAGATTTCCAAGGGCCACAGCCCTCGGGAATCCCCTGAACATATTGTGGCTCGCAATATATATCCCATTCATCAGGGCCATGGCCGCATAGAGGGCCAATGGATGGTTTGCCGCGGTGATGTTCAGACCCTTATCGAGGATCAGGGTCTTGGTGACATAGTCCAGCAGGGGCACCGAAAGACCCGTGAACAAGAGGGAATCGGACAACCGTTCCCAATTGACATAATCATCCCATCTCAGCAGCGGTGAACGCCGTATGCCGCCCCCCCCGAGCACGGACTGGAGGATATTTCGAAGCCCGGTGATTCCGAACCAGATAACCGCCCCGAAATAAGAGAGAGGCCACCAGTCCTTGGTCAGGGCGAAGGTCAAAAAGGCGGGGACAAACCCGATCAAGGCCTTCAGTCCATTCTTGATCCAGGTGCTGAGGTATCTCCATGAGATGCGGGTCCTGATGTTATCGGGGCCTGAGGGCCCAAGGCTTAGCTCATTCTCTGAGTAGGCCTGAACGCCCCCCAAGGTCACCACATTTCCCGGGCTTGCCAGACGCGTCGAATCCTCCTGAACCACCCAGTCGGTGAATCTCTCCACCGCCAGCCGTCCCAGAAACGGCACTCGTCTCAAGAACCGCAATACGGCCTCATCGAGGGCATTCGGACTCGAACGGGGTTCAAACCTCGTCCGTTTGAACGCGTCTATTCGGACCGGGATGATCTTACGGGACCGTCCACGGGGATTTCGGATATCACTCTGGGCGCGGGCCGGGAGGGTATCTCTGATGGCAAAGCCCATTCCGTGGACCCGAGGCGAACGACCCGTGGAATCGCTCCCGAGACGGGCCTTCAATGGGCTTGCCTTGTAAAAATCCCTCAGGCTGGCGATATCGTGCAGGATATGGCTCAGCTTGTGGACCCGGTCGTCCCGGTCCGGAAGCCTCGATGAGGCGACGCGCTGCATTACCCTCAAAATGATGCGCTTCAACTGGATGACATTTCCGCGGTTGAGGGCCTGCTGAAGCTCACTGATCTCGGCGAGGTGGGCCGTTTTTCCCGCCGCATCATCCTTCAGGTTGAAGATCTCCAGCCGTGTGATCATCCCTTCGCAGTCGTAGAGAAGTTCAATCACGTCCTCCACATCCACATGGCTCAGATTCAAGGTCGTTCGGAACCCGGAATGGAGCCGGCCCAGACGACCGATGAGCTCATGGGGACCCAGCCGAAGCATCTCCGGGACATCCAGCCCATCCCGTGGTATGTTCGGGTCAGGAATCCCCGGGTTCCGGTCCGGTTCGAGGTACTCCTGGACGATCGTCTCCCAATCCAGCCGATTCATCTTTTCCACCTGGCGCCCGAGTTCAGCCCGCTCGTCGGCATCCGCATCCTTGTACCGTTCCCTCATGATCGCCAACCGGGCCTTCATGGACTGAAGCATCCGGAGGTGAATCAATTGGGCAAGATGGAGAAGGGAGGCCTGACCGGTACCCACAAAGCGTAAAAAGTCCGCTGATTCGATGGGCGCCACATCAACGCCGTAGCCGGCCGCGAGCGAGTGCCGGTGCGTGGCATTGAATGCCTCCAGGGCGGCGAACACGTACTCCTGCTGGTAGGCGGAGACCTTTTTTCCTTCCGCCATGAACGCAGCGACCGCATCTTCCGTCAAAAACGACAGGAACTCCTGAGAGTCCGGAAAGCCGCGGGGTACCCAGATGATCTGAATGAATTTATCTCGGAATCTGGCGCAGAGCTCAATCCCGATTCGCATGTCGATCCCCATGATTCGCGCCGCTTCCAACAGTTCAAAGGCAAATCGGGGTTCCAGGAAGTTGTAATACACGACCCTGAGGCGGCGGATCCCCTTGATCCAGGCATCCATGATCAGATGACTGGAAGACTTCCGTCCTTTGGTGTTGGCGTCGTGGACATGGTCATCAAAGGAAATCTGGTTCCACTCCTCAGGCATCTCCAGCAGATGATACCGACGCAGCAACCTCCGGACCACGCGGGGATGGCCGGAGACTGCGGCCCTGAAGTCGTGGGCAAGGCGAAGCTGTCTCTCCTTATTCCCATGGGCACGCACCAGCTCCTTCATGATCTGAACGAGAACCCGCGCCGTGTTTTTGGGGAGGGAACCGCCGGCCGTATGAAGGACCTCATCGCGCAGCGAAGCAAGGGCCGTCAGACGGTCATTCACCCCTCCCGCTTCCAGGGATTCAAGAAGATTGACCACCGCAAAGGCCATGCGAAGCCCTCTCGATTCTGCCAGCTCTTTGATGCCGTGAGGGTGGAGATAGGGCGACACCAGCCTCCTGGCGCTGGAACGGGCCTCATCCCGGTGAAGGACATCATTGACGATGTTCAGTAGCTGATGATCCCGCCTGTCAAACAGAATTCTTCGCATCACAAAGCCTCAGCGATAGGGCGCTCCGATGATCTTGTTGAAGGGTTTATATGGGGCCGCTTCCATGCCCGCAAAGAGATGCCTGATACCTGAAAATTCGGAATCCATAGGTCTTCAGGAAAGCAATAGGCATGCCAAAGGGTAGGCCCAGATGGTACCAAGACCAATGCGGACAGGAAAAAAGGGGCCGGCAGGACGCCATCGTTACCCGGGCTTGCCAGGAGGAGGGATGAACGCGCCGGTCTCGCAGCGATCCGAACGATCACAGCCGCACAGGCCAGGACCGGCGCCTTTAGAGGGAATCCGGATCACTCACCGGATTGCCAGCAGTGCGCGCCCACCTCTTCGCAGATATGCAAAATGCCATTGATGACATAGGTGGTGTCCTGCTTCGTATTTCCCCCTGAGGAGACCACCAGGATCTGAGCGAGATCATCCTGAAGACGCGCCACCTTGAGGCTGATGGCCAGGCTGCCATGCTTGAAAGAGATAAACCGGTCCGCCTGATTCGTGGACAGGATCGTATTCTCCGGCTTTTTTCGAATAATCCTCTCGGCCGCCGAAAAAACCTTGTCTGCATCGCCCTCCAGAAGGACCGAGGCCGTTTCGTGCCCGTGCACATCATCGGTAATCCGGGAGATCAACCCCAGGGCTTTTCTGGCCAAAAACACCGCCTGTGCCGGCGCAATGGATGGAAAAAGCAGCAGCACCGCCACTCCTAAAACGATCCCCCTTGTCTTCAAAAACATCTGCGTCGCCTCCTGTTTCGTGTCGTCA
>Ga0172375_10003663_pt1 | contig 23219 bp, 19 predicted proteins | sample LakKiv1m_FD_114537 | JGI IMG/M metagenome (GOLD analysis project Ga0172375, IMG submission 114537) | Freshwater microbial communities from Kabuno Bay, South-Kivu, Congo - kab_092012_11.1m | ecosystem: Environmental > Aquatic > Freshwater > Lake | place: Democratic Republic of the Congo... | reverse complement strand
TAAAGAAAGTTAGAATTTCAAAGGAAATTGTGGAAGTCATTGTCATACTTGAAGATACAATTCAGCTTAATGAGAGACAGGTGGACGGGTTTCTGGGCGTGGCGGCGGGGGTGAAAAGCCGCGCGGGGGCCGTGAACCTACCGACCCCCGCTTACAGCTGTGGTTCGTCACTTCAGAAAAGCGACCCCACGGGGATTCGAACCCCGGTTCTCACCGTGAAAGGGTGGTGTCCTAGGCCGGGCTAGACGATGGGGTCAATCTTTTTTCTGTAAAAGGGTGTTTACGATACCTTAATCAAAAGCCTTAGACAAGCGTTTTTTCGGTCGGAACCGGCTCGTCCTCTTCGGGCTCGACTTTCGCCAGTGCCGTGACGCGATCCTTGTCGCTGAGCTTGATGAGCCGCACGCCCTGTGCCACGCGGCCGGTCTCCCGGATGTCTTTGACGGGGCTTCGGACCGTCATTCCCGTCTGGGTCATGACCATGACATCGTCGCGGTCGGTGACGCACTTAAGGCCGACGACTTCGCCGTTTTTGTCGGTCACTTTGATGTTCGTGACCCCTTTTCCGCCGCGGGACGTCACGCGATACTCTTCGACTTTCGAGCGCTTGCCAAATCCGTTTTCCGTGACGGATAGAAGGGTCGCGTTCTTGCTAACGACTTCCATCCCGATCACGTAGTCTTTGGCTTCGAGATTGATTCCGCGCACGCCACCCGCCGCCCGGCCCATGCTGCGCACGAGCGTTTCGGAGAAGCGGATCGCCTTGCCTTTACGCGTCGCCAGGAAAATCTCCTGCTTGCCGTCGGTGAGCTTGGTCCCGATGAGTTCGTCCTTGCCGTCCAAACCAATCGCAATGATGCCGCCGCGCCGGGTGTTTTCGAAATCGGTCAAATCGCACTTTTTGATCTGGCCGAGCTTCGTCGACATGACCAGATATTGGCTTTCTTCGAATTTCCGGATCGGAATGTAGGAGGTGATTCTCTCCCCTTGCGCGAGCGAGACGAAATTGGCAATGAATTTGCCCTTGGACGTGCGGCTAGCCTGAGGCAGCTCGTGCACCTTGATCGCGAAGGCCTTCCCTTTCGACGTGAAGAGCAGAAGATTGTCGTGGGTGGAGGCAATGAAGAGATGCTCAACAAAGTCCTCTTCCTGTCCACCCGAGCCCACGCCCACTCCGCCCCGGCGCTGCTTGCGATAGGTCGAGACCGGGAGGCGTTTCACGTAGTTTTGATGGCTGATCGCCACGACGACGTCTTCGTCGGCGATGAGATCCTCGATTTCGAGCTCGGTGTCCATGCTCCGCGAGATTTCCGTGCGACGCGCGTCGCCGTATTTTTCCCTGAGCTTGGCGAGTTCTTCTTTGATGATCTCGAAAATCTTTTTCTCGGACTTCAGGATCGATTCGAGATAGTCGATACGCTTCTGGAGTTCTTTGAATTCTTCCTGAAGCTTGTGAATTTCCAGGCCCGTGAGTTTTTGAAGCTGCATTTCGAGGATCGCCTGGGCCTGCTTTTCCGAAAAGTCGAATTTTTCGACGAGGGCGACTTTGGCTTCGGCCGGGGTCTTGGATTTGCGGATCGTTTTGATGATCGCATCGAGAACGTCGACCGCCTTGATGAGACCTTCGACGATGTGCGCGCGTGAACGGGCTTTTTCGAGATCGAATATCGTCCGGCGCGTGATGATTTCTTTGCGGTGGCGGATATATTCGGACAAAATTTCTTTCAACTTCAACACCCGGGGGCTGCCGTCGACCAGCGCCAACAGGATGATGCCGAACGTCGTCTGCATCTGCGTGTGTTTATAGAGCTGGTTCATGACGATCTGGGCGTTGGTGTCGCGCTTGAGATCGATGACGACACGCAGTCCGTCCTTATCGGATTCGTCGCGCACGTCGGAGATGCCTTCGATCTTCTTGTCGTTGACCAGGTCCGCGATCGATTGAATGAGATTGGCCTTGTTCACCTGATACGGGATCTCGGTGACGATGATGGCCTGCTTGTTGTTGCGGAGCTCTTCGATCGAGGCCTTCGCGCGGATCTTGAGAATCCCACGGCCCGTTTCATAGGCGCTCTTGATGCCTTCGGTTCCGCAGATGAGCGCGCCCGTCGGAAAATCGGGGCCCTTCACGTGTTTCATGAGTTCTTTGGTTTCGGCTTCGGGATTGTCGAGCAGCACCCCGATCGCGTCGGCGACTTCGTTCAGGTTGTGGGGTGGAATATTGGTCGCCATTCCGACCGCGATCCCGCTCGAACCGTTGCACAGCAGGTTCGGCAGCGCCGCCGGCAGCAGCGTGGGCTCTTCGAGCGTTTCGTCGAAATTCGGCGCAAAGTTGACCGTGTTTTTTTCGATGTCGCCGAGCACGTCCTCGGTGATCGCGGCCAGGCGCGCTTCCGTGTAACGCATGGCGGCCGCCGTATCGCCGTCGATCGACCCGAAGTTTCCCTGTCCGTCCACAAGCGGATAACGGAGCGAAAAATCCTGCGCCATGCGCACGAGCGTTTCATACACCGCGGAGTCGCCGTGCGGATGATATTTACCGAGAACTTCACCGACGATACGCGCGCACTTTTTATAGGACTTGTGATGATCCAGGCCCAGCTCCCGCATCGCATAGAGGATCCGGCGATGAACCGGCTTTAATCCGTCCCGCACGTCCGGCAAGGCTCGGCCGACGATGACGCTCATGGCGTAATTGAGATACGAGGTCTTCATCTCCTGTTCGACGAAAACCGGCATTACTTTTTCGTTACGCGTATATAAATTTTGAGGTGTTTGTTCAGCCATCGATCGTGTCCTTAAAAGTTGTTAAACGTCCAGATTGCGCACTTCGCGCGCTCCCGCCATCACTACGCCAGCGGATGCGCACCGATTATACGTCGAGATTACGAACCTCTCGCGCATATTTTTGTATGAATTCTCTTCGCGGCTCGACTTCGTCGCCCATGAGCATCGTAAAGGTCTTGTCGCACTCGAGCGCGTCTTCCAGCGTGACTTTGAGGACGGTCCGCTTTTCGGGATCCATCGTCGTTTCCCAAAGCTGCTCGGGATTCATTTCTCCCAACCCTTTGTAACGCTGGATCGTCATCCCCTTCTTACCTTCGGTCTGCACCGCCTGTAACACGTCGGATAGGCTTTCGGCGAATCTGTCTTCTTCTTCCTTGTGCGTCAGTTTATAGAGCATTTTCTTTTCGGCGGCGGCGTCTTTCTTTCCTTTGGCGGCTTTTTTCACGATGAGCTTGGGATCGATCGGAGCGGGTTTGAAGTCGTCGATGTCGACGCCCAGTTTTTCGATCTTGCGCACGCACTCGGCCAAGTCGTCGGCTTCGTAGAACTCGACCAGATCCAGTTCTTTAACGATCGAGTGTCGGCGGTCTTCGTCTTTTTCCTGCTCTTCGGCTTTTTCGATGTCGACTTCCTTGCCCTTCCATTTTTCGAAGCGCTTGATCACTTCCGCGAGTTCTTTGTCGTCGAACAAAAACTGTTCTTCGCCTTCGACCGTGACGCGGTAATAAGGAAGTTTCTTCGTCTTCTTGTCCATGAACTCGATATACGTGCCCAGATCAACGCCCCGCTTTTCCAGACCCGAAGACATTTTCGAAAGCTGGACGAGGAGCTTGAGCAATTCCAGCAATTTCTTGTCCTCGACTTCTTCCTTATCCTTCAGGCGCACGAGGGTCAGGCCTTCGCTGCCGAGCTCGAGCAGGAGATCATTCATCTCTTCTTCGGTCTCGATGTATTCCTCGCGTTTGCCGCGCTTGATCTTGTAGAGCGGGGGCTGCGCGATGTAGATATGCCCGCGTTCGATGAGCTGCTGCATCTGCCTGTAGAAAAAGGTTAAAAGAAGCGTACGGATATGGCTCCCGTCGACGTCGGCGTCGCACATGATGAGAATTTTGCCATAACGCAGTTTCTCGAGATTGAATTCTTCGCCGATGCCCGTTCCGAGCGCGTTGATGATGGTGCAGATTTCGTCGTTGGAAAGAACCTTGTGCAAGCGCGCCTTCTCGACGTTGAGGATCTTGCCTTTGAGCGGCAGGATCGCCTGAAAACGCCGGTCGCGCCCTTGTTTGGCCGAACCGCCGGCCGAATCACCCTCGACGAGATAGAGTTCGCAGAGCGAGGCGTCGCGTTCCTGACAGTCGGCGAGCTTGCCCGGCAGCGAACCGCTTTCCAGCGCGCCTTTTCGGCGGGTCAGCTCACGCGCTTTACGCGCGGCTTCCCGGGCCTTGGCCGCGAGCACCGCTTTTTCGATGATCTTGTTGGCGACGCTCGAATTTTCTTCGAAGAATTTCCCGAGCCCTTCGTTGACGATGGACTCGACCAATCCTTCGACCTCCCCGTTGCCGAGTTTGGTCTTGGTCTGCCCTTCGAACTGCGGATTGGGGACTTTGCAGCTGATGACGCAAATGAGTCCTTCGCGGATGTCGTCGCCCTGGATCGAAATATCGTCTTTGAGGATATTCTTTCCTTTGCAATATTGATTCACGCACCGCGTGAGGGCGGACTTGTAACCGCTTACGTGCGTGCCGCCTTCGGTCGTGTTGATGTTATTGACGAAGCTGAAGATCGTTTCCGCGTAACCGTCGTTGTATTGCATCGCGATCTCAACCTGGATGCTGTCTTTTTCTTTTTCGAAATAAATGACTTTGTTGTGGAGAACGGATTTGTTTTGATTGAGCTCTTGTACGAAGAAAATGATGCCGCCGTTGAATTTATACTGGGCTTCTTTTTCCTTCCCCGCGCGCTCGTCCTTGAGCGTGATCTCGAGGGTTCGGTTCAGAAACGCGAGTTCGCGAAGCCGGTTGGCGAGGATGTCGTAGGAATACTCGATCGGAACGTGGAAAATTTCCTTGTCGGCCTTGAACGTGACTTTCGTGCCGGACGATTTGGATTTGCCGATGACCGTGAGCTTGGAGGTCGTTTTGCCGCGCTCGTATCTTTGGTGATGAACTTTGCCGTCGCGTTTGATTTCGACTTCGAGCCACTCCGAGAGCGCGTTGACGCAGCTGACGCCGACGCCGTGGAGACCGCCGGACACCTTGTAACTTTTCTTGTCGAATTTACCGCCCGCGTGCAGCACGGTGAGAACAACTTCGACGGCGGGCTTCTTTTCCCCTTTATGAATGTCGACGGGAATTCCGCGGCCGTTGTCCGTAACGGAGATGCTGTTGTTGCTGTGGATGACGACGTCAATCTTGCTCGCGAATCCGCCCAGGGCTTCGTCGACCGAGTTGTCGACGACTTCATACACGAGGTGATGGAGTCCGCGCACGCCGACATCGCCGATATACATCGCCGGCCGCTTGCGGACCGCTTCCATGCCGCCGAGGACTTGAATATTTTTTGCGTCGTAATCGCTGTTAGTTTGAACCGGAGTCGTTTCGTCTTTCGTCTTTGCCATTCTTTTCCTCTTGCGTCAAAAATCGCCCATTTTTAAATGAATGTTGAGAATTTTATCTTGTCCGAATTTCCTTTTCAATGCTTTTAAAATCGGTCGCTTCTTCATCGCCAGCTCCTGCATCCATGCCGAGCTGTCGACCTGGACCGTCAAAACCCCCTGTCTGAGCGCGACGGGCCTGGCGTGTTTGGCCGCTCCGTCTCCGGCGCTCTCGCGCCAAAACGCCTCGACATCTTCCCGTGTTAGAACTTTTTCGGTTTCGATCTGCTTAAAAACGGTTTTAATGACGCTTGCGATTGGAGTCGGAGAAAATTTTGCCATACAATTTATCGGACCCCTTCCAACCTAAAAACTCCTCAAAGCTCTCACGTCGCTGCGATAGATCTCTCGCTTCGACGAGAATCTTGATCCCTCGGCGTCAATGACGCCTCGGGATGACTCAAAACTTCCGAAGAAAGTTTTAAGTCACCTGCATGGGGAGGACGATATAAGTATAATCCTCGCCGCTTCGAATCACAGCGGGTTTTTCGGCATCAATAAACCCGAATTGAACATTTTCATTCTCGATGTTTTTTAACGCATCGATGAGAAAAATAGGATTGAACCCGATCGTGAGCTCTCCCCCTTTATAATCCACCTCGAGCTCTTCTCTGGCCTCTCCCAACTCGGGGGTGTTTTTCGTGATGATGAGGCGATCCTTCAAGATATTCATCTTGATCGATTGCGAATCCTGATTGGTCAATACACTCGCGCGCCGCGTGGCCTGCAAAAGATCCTGCGTCCCAAGCTTCAACTCTTCCTTGGTTTTTTTCGGAACGACTTGCTCGTAGTTCGGGTATTCACCCTCAATGAGTCTTGAGGTGATACTGACATGACCAATCCCGATCTGGAGCTGATTTTCTCTGAAGAAAAAGAGTACATCCCCGTCTTCCCCGAGGTTGCGATTGAGCTCTTGAATTGTTTTCATCGGCACAATGACGTCTTTTTTCGTCGTGTCGATTTCCGGGATATCTTTTTCAATGATCGCCAGCCGCCGTCCGTCCGTGGCGACGAGTTTGAGTTTTTTTGTTTTGAAACTAAACAAGATTCCGTTCAGCACGTATCGCGTTTCGTCGTGACTCATCGCAAAGGCGGTGAGTTGAATCATGTTTTTTAAAATTTTCTGAGGTACTTTCAATGCGTCCGTGTTTTTTGTGGGTAGATCGGGTAGTTGCGGGAAATCTTCTTTCAAAAGACCCATTAATTTAAAGTAACTCTTACCCGACTCGATATGAATGGATTGCCCTTTTTTCAAACTAATCGACACTGCTTGGGCCGAGGATAATTCTTTTACGATTTCGCTGAATTTCCGTGCCGGAACCGTCAGTGCGCCTTCTTCGACAACCTGACCTTCGATTTTCGTCGAGATTCCGATCTCCAGATCCGTCGCGGTGAGTTTGATTTCGTCTTTCTTGGCTTCTAAAAGAATGTGGGAAAGAATCGGTAATGTATTTTTATTGCTTACTGCGTTTTGTACAGCTTGAATTCCTTTCAAAAGACTATCTTTCGAGGTATTAATTCTCATTCTTTCACCATCCTTCGTACTGTTTAATTAAATCTCGTAAAACAGTTTTAGTCGTATCTACTGTTGATAAAGTGGAAAACTTTTATTCTTTTTGAAATCAAATACTTACAGAACCGCATTCTGTGGATAACTCGGCATTTATCCACACGTTATTTATTTTCGAATATCTATCATCAACTTATCCACAAGCGATTTTGCCTTCTGATCTTTTTTCACATCTTTCTTAATTTTTTCGTACGCATGCAATACCGTCGTATGATCCCGCCCCCCGAACTGTTCGCCAATTTCCGGCAAAGAAAGCCCCGTCATTTCTCGGGACAGATACATCGCAACATGTCGCGGGTAGGCCACGCTCTGGGACCGCCTCTTGGCGGTCATATCCGAGGGACGAATTTCAAAATATTCTGCCACTTTTCTTTGAATGAGGTCAACGGTGATCTTGCGTTGGGTCTCGACAATCAAGTCTTTGAGAACGTCATACGCGACCGCTTCGTCGACTTCCCGTCCAACGAGCTTGGAATACGCAACAACTCGGATAAGCGCGCCCTCGAGTTCGCGGATGTTGGATTTGATCCGATCCGCGATGAAAAAAGTGACGGGATCGGGAATGTGGAGCGCTTCCCTCTCGGCTTTCTTGCGCAAAATGGCGGTCCGCGTCTCGAAATCCGGAGGCTGAATGTCGGTGACCAACCCCCACTCGAATCGCGACACCAACCGCTCTTCGAGATTGTTGATGTCCTTCGGGGGTTTGTCGCTCGAGACCACGATTTGTTTATGGGCGTCGTAGAGCGCGTTGAACGTATGGAAAAATTCTTCCATCGTGGCTTCTTTTCCCGCGATGAAATGAATATCGTCGATGAGCAGACAGTCGACGTTGCGGTATTTTTCACGAAATTTGATCGTCGTGCCGGTTTTGATCGAATTGATGAGCTGATTCGTGAATTTCTCGCTCGTGATATAAAGTACGCGCGTCGAGGGGTTCTTTAAAAGGATCTGCTGGCCGATGGCCTGCATGAGATGCGTTTTTCCGAGTCCGACCGGCCCATATATAAAAAGAGGGTTGTAGGATTTGGCCGGGGATTCGGCGACCGCCATCGAGGCGGCGTGGGCGAAGCGGTTTGAGGGGCCGACGACGAAGCTTTCGAAAGTGTATTTCGGGTTCAGCATGCCGTCCGGGGAGGGACTGGCGGCCGGGGTCGGCATGAAAGCCGGCGGCATTTGCACCGCTTCCTCGGTCGCGGGGGCTGCCGACGCGGGGATGACGCCCTCCACGATCTCAATTTCGATGGTGACGTCGGCCTGACCGGTCGTTTCCTTCAGAGTGGCGACCATCATGGTCAAATAATGATCCAAAATCCAGGTTTTGTAGAAATTATCGGGAACGCCTAGATGTAAAACACCCTCAGAAAAGCCCAGCGGTCTGATCGGAAGGAGCCATCTTTCGTAGACGTGGGAGGCCAAATCACGCTTCAAGAGGTCCAAAACAGACGGCCAAACTGGGTTTTGATTTACAGAATCTTCGGAGTTACCCACAATTTATTCCAGAAATCCAAATTTTTATGAATACTAACGGTTTATAATATATTCAAAAATAATGAGTTATGATAATGAAATAAACGAGTCTCGAAAAACCTCAAAAAAGCACTATTTTCCACAAGTTTTCCACAAATAACCCAATTCAAAATCTTTGACGGATTATATCAATCGGAGCTCTATTTTGCAACGAATTTTGAGAATTCGGGTCGTGAGGTGAGGCAGGCAGGCTGTTTCTATGCTTGACTGACCGTCTGGGTATGTTATAATCACGCTTTTCCCAAGGACCGGTTAAGAGGAACATCATGAAGAAAACCCTAACAAATAAGTCAAATATCAAGCGTAAACGCACCCATGGTTTTCGTAAGCGTATGAGAACCAAGGACGGCCGTGCCGTGTTGCGGCGCCGCCGCCAAAAAGGGCGCAAAAGTTTAACCGTTTAACCGGATTCTCGGGGCGTTATGGCCTCGGATAACTGGTTGGTGCCCGCTCCCTTTCGGCAAGTCCATCGAGGGCAAGCGGGTCGAGTTAAGCCGCTCGTCCTGAAGGTGCCGAAATCCCTCGTTCGTTTGGCGACTCGTCGCAATCAAATCAAGCGTCTGGTTCGGGAAGCCTTTCGGCAAAATCCTTTAATTCAACCGGGACGGATTTATTGTTTTCGCGTGATCAAAAAACCGGCGACGTTGACTTTGGCCGACGTTCAAAGGCAAATCCATGAAGCGCTTCAAGATGATTTCAAATAAACTCACCGGCGCACTGAGTGCGCGCGCCTGGGCCAAACGCATCATTTCTTTCGTCGCTTCTTTCGGCAGAGCCATGGGATGGAGGGCTTGCCGTTTCGAGCCCAGCTGTTCCCGATACGCTCTCGAGGCATTTTCTAACTTCCGATTCGGCAGGGCTTTGGTTTTGACGACGACCCGCTTGGGGCGTTGCCATCCGTTTTGTAAAGGCGGTTACGATCCCCTGCCGCCCGTTTTTGAAAAGGAGTAATTATGGAAAAAAGGACCGTTGTTGCCGTCGTTCTTTCTTTTGTGATCATCGTTTTTTATCCGTTTTTTTTACAAAAGTTTTTTCCTAAATACGCGCAGCGACAATATGCGCATCGGCCCGTTGCGCAAGAGACCCAGCGGCCCGTGTCGAACGTTCCGGCGCCGACCGTGCCGGCGATCCGTCACGACGTCGACGCGTTTAAGGGCGAAGAACTTGTTTTACAGAATTCCGCTTTGCGCCTGGCGGTCGATTCGGAAGCCGGCGCAATGCGCTCGATCGCGTTTTCCCGCTTCATCGATTCTTCCAAGGGCCAGCCGATCCGTCTTTTCGATCTGAAGAGCCCGGCCGTCGCTCCGGGCGCGTTCATCCTTCTCAACGCGGGCCATCCGCCCGTGGTGACCCGGTTCAAACAAGTTTCGTCATCGGACGAATCGGCGGTGTTTACGTCTTCGGTCAACGGGCTCAACGTGGAAAAGACCATTTCTCTCTCGAAAACGGGTTACTCGGGGACGCTGACGCTCACGTTCCAAAATACCGGATCCTCCCCCGTCGATTTGAACTATGAGCTCGTCGTCGGTCCGGACATTCCCGCGAGACACTCGATCGACGCGCAATACATCGAGGCGAATTTTTACGATCCGTCGAAAAAAGAAGTGCGACATCTCAAAGAATCGCGCGCCGGCAAGGACGTCCAAAGCGTCGGTCCGGTCGAATGGGTCGCCGTCAAAGACAGACATTTTTCCGTCATCATGAAGCCGCTCGGTCAAGCCGTTTTCACGGCCGTCGAACGCGGTCAGGGCGACCGTCATTTCAATGCCGGGCTCGTGTCGGATCCCGTGACTTTGCCGGCCCACGGAACCGTGAAGCAGGAATTTCTTTTTTATGCGGGTCCCAACGAACTCGAATTTCTCGAGCCGCTCGGTCTGGGCACGATCGTCAATTTCGGCAAGCTCGACGGCATCGCCAAAGTTCTCGTCGGAGGCCTGGACCTCTTGACGAAGATTTTCCGCAATTACGGCACCTCGATCATCGTGCTCACGATGCTTATCAATCTGCTCTTGTTTCCTCTGACTCGCGCCAGTTATATGTCGATGAAACGCATGCAACTCATCCAGCCTCAGATGAGCAAACTGCGCGAGCAGCACAAGAAAAATCCCGAAAAGCTCAACAAAGAAATGATGGAGCTGTATCGCAAGCACAAGGTCAATCCGTTCGGCGGATGTCTACCCATGTTGCTTCAAATGCCCGTGTTCATCGCGCTGTATGTGGCGATTTCGAAGTCGGCTCTTCTTATCAACCAGCGATTTTTGTGGATCGGCGATCTGTCGAGCCCGGACAACGTGAGTCTCCCCTTTTCACTGCCCTTTTTGGGAGACCGAATCCACATCCTGCCGCTCATCATGGTGGGTGCGATGGTGGTCCAGCAGAAACTGACTTCGATGAGCACGGCCGGTCAGGATCCCGCGATGGCCGCGCAGCAGAAAATGATGTCGGTGACGATGCCCATTCTTTTCGGATTCATTTTTTATTCCATGCCCTCGGGGTTGGTTCTTTATTGGCTCACGAATACTGTGCTCATGTCGCTTTATCAGTGGCGTTTGAAAAAAGTGACACTGAGCTAAGATCGTTTTTTTAATTTAAAGAGAGGCGTTCTCTCGAGTGAAACAAGGGATCAAACGTTAAACCGTTTGATCCCTTGTTTTTCGTGTATTCGAGCAACGGGTGACGGCGGAGGCGAGTCCTCTTTTCGCCCGCAGGCCCCGTTGCCAAAAACGGAACACTTAGGCTCATGTCAGATAAAGATTACGACGTCATCGTCATCGGTGCGGGCCACGCAGGTTGCGAAGCGGCGCTGGCCGCCGCGCGCATGGGTGCGTCCACCCTGCTTTTGACGATGAATCTCGACGCCGTCGCGCAGATGTCCTGCAATCCCGCCATCGGCGGCATCGCCAAAGGCCACATCGTTCGCGAAATCGACGCGCTCGGCGGCGAGATGGCGAAGATCACCGATCGAACGGGACTTCAGTTCCGCATGTTGAATCGCAGTCGCGGACCCGCCGTCTGGGCGCCGCGCGCGCAGTGCGACAAAAAAATGTACCACATCGAAATGAAGCACGCGCTCGAAAAACAGGCCGGACTCGAGCTGAAACAATCCGAGGCCGACGAAATTCTCTCGGAAAACGGAGCGATTACCGGCGTTCGCACGACGCACGGCGCCGTGTATGGGGCGCGAGCGGTCATCGTTACGACGGGAACGTTTTTAAACGGCGTCATTCACATCGGCGACGTCACGTTTTCGGGCGGCCGCGCGGGCGATTCGGCCTCGCGGGGAATTTCCGCGAGTCTGGCGCGGATGGGATTTGAAATTCGCAGACTCAAAACCGGCACGCCTCCCCGGCTCAACGCGAAGTCCATCGATTTTTCCAAATTGGAAGCGCAGCACGGCGACGAGAAGCCCTCCCCTTTCAGTTATCAGACTGAGATGATCTCTCAGGGGCAACTCCCCTGCTATATCACGTATACCAACGCGAAGACGCACGAGCTCATTCGAAAAAATGTTCACCGCTCAGCGCTCTTCTCGGGGAAAATCACCGGACGCGGTCCCCGATACTGCCCTTCCATTGAAGATAAGGTTAATCGTTTCGCCGATAAAGAGCGACATCAGCTCTTTCTTGAACCCGAAGGCCGTAATACAAACGAATATTACATTAACGGCTTATCAACAAGTTTTCCACAGGATCTTCAAATACAAATTGTTAAAAGTATAGAAGGTCTTGAAAATGCTGAAGTTATGAGATTTGCATACGCGATAGAATATGACTTTTGTCCACCGACCCAGATTTTCTCAAACCTGGAAACAAAAAAAATCTCTCATCTTTTCTTTGCCGGACAAATCAACGGCACGTCCGGATACGAGGAAGCGGCCTGCCAAGGCCTCATGGCCGGAATCAACGCGGTTTTGAAGTTGCGCGGAAAAGAACCTTTTGTGCTCAAACGAGACGAGGCGTATACCGGCGTTCTTATCGATGATCTGGTCACTCACGGCACGGAAGAACCGTATCGAATGTTTACTTCTCGCGCCGAGCATCGTCTTCTTTTGCGGCAAGACAATGCAGATGAACGACTTATGAAATATGGACATGAATTTGGATTAATTTCTAAAGAAATATATTCGGCTTCCGTAAAAAAATATGAACACATTTCGACATGGATTGAGAAAATAAAAAAAACACGGCATGGAACAATTTCATTAGATCAATATTTGAGACGCACGGATATTTCAATAAAACACGTTCTTGAAATTCTCAACGAGCGTATCGATGATGAGGAAGTCGAATCAAAGATCGAGACGGAGATTAAATACTCGGGTTATATCCAAAGAGAAGTTGGAATAGCTCGAAGATTTCGCCAATACGAAGAAAAAAGAATTCCCAGCGGGTTTAATTTTAGAACCGTACGCGGCCTTAGCAGAGAGGCTACTGAGAAATTAGAATCCATTCAGCCCGTATCTCTAGGGCAGGCGACTCGAATCTCCGGCATCACGCCTTGTGACATTTCCATTCTGGCAATACACCTCGAGAAGCTATCCAGACAGAACTAACTTTTAGTACATCTTCCACGTGGAATAAGCTTAAGCTTAGGTGTACATTTAGCACTTTTTTCATTTATTTTAGGAAAATAAATCACAAATAGTTGACAATTTTTTGAAATCATATAATATGGTCGCAAATGGCAAAAATCATCTCTGTTTGCAATCAGAAGGGCGGAGTAGGGAAGACCAGCACCGCCATATCTTTATCCTCAGCTCTCGCTCTAGAGGGACACAAAACTCTCCTTATAGATCTTGACCCACAGGGGAATGCCACCAGCGGCGTTGGGATTGACAAGTCGAAGATCGAGAAGTCGATCTATCATGTTATTATTCAATCTGTTCCGATATCGGAAGTCATTATAAAGACAGCGATCGAGAATTTTTTTATTGCGCCGGCCAATCAACATCTTTCGGGGACGGAAGTCGAGCTGGTTTCCGAATGGGGGAGAGAGGGAAAATTGAAGAAGGGGATTTCCTCTCTCGAGGCTTCATTCGAATATGTCATTGTCGATTGTCCGCCTTCATTCGGACTTCTTACGATCAACGCTCTCACGGCAAGTCACTCCATCGTCATTCCGATTCAATGCGAATACTATGCTCTCGAGGGTCTAGGGCAGCTTGTGAAGACGGTCAATCTCGTGAGGGAAAATTTGAATCCGGGCCTCGAGATCCAGGGTATTCTCATGACCATGGCGGATTTTAGGACGAATCTGACCCAGGAGGTCGTCAATGAGGTGCGTAGACACTTCGGGGAGAAGGTCTACAAGACGATCATTCCGAGAAATATCCGGATCAGCGAAGCGCCGGGATTCGGTAAGCCTATTTTCATTTATGACCGGGAGTCTGAAGGGGCTAAAAAGTATAAGGAGTTCGCTCACGAATTCCTTTTGGCATTCAAACCTAAACCCGCACGCGCTCAGGAGGCTATGCCTCAGCCGCGTGTGATCATCGATCCGGTCCAACCGGACGTCAAAAAGGAGTAGGCGATGGAACGGAAAGTCTTGGGTCGCGGATTGGACGCATTGATCGGAGGCGATGAAGGCGCTCCCAAAGAGCGGGTTCAGATGATCCGAATTGACCAGGTTCAGTTGAGTCCGTTTCAGCCCCGCATGACTTTTTCGGATCGCAAGATCGAAGAGCTTGCTCAATCCATTCGCGAGAAGGGGATCATCCAGCCGGTTTTGGTTCGGCCCGGCGAGAATGACACCTTTGAGCTGATTGCCGGAGAAAGACGTCTTCGGGCGGCGACCCTGGCCGGCCTGGGAGAGATTCCCGCAATCGTCCGCCGGGTGGCGGATTCGGACGTGCTCGAGATGGCTATCGTCGAGAACGTCCAGCGCGAGGATTTGAACGCCATTGACGAGGCCAAAGCCTACCATAGGCTCTCTTTGGAGTTTGGATTCAATATCGAGCAAATTTCGAAAAAGGTCGGAAAAGATCAGTCTACAATCTCTAACATATTGAGATTATTGAAGTTACCAGAAAAAGTTCAGGATTTTTTGAATCGTGAATTGATTACCGTCGGTCACGCAAAAGCGATTTTGTCTCTGATCGACCCGGAAAGCCAAATTCAGTTTTGCCATAAGATCATCGAGAAAGGGTTATCGGTCCGTCAGGCCGAATTCCTCACCAGCCGTCAAGCGCGGCGGCACAAGAGTCGGGGCCGAAAAGAAGACGACCCGAATATTCGCGCTCTCGAAAAACGTCTCATGGATGTCTTTGGAACGAAGGTCAAGATTACCCACAAGAAAAAAAGAGGGAAGATCGAAATCGAATATTATTCCCTTGATGATCTGGAACGGGTTCTCCGCAAGCTTTGCGTGAACGAAGAATAGACGCGTAGGATTTTGCGGGTCCTCTTCTTTTAGTTCGTTGTATCATTGACATTCCCGCGCAATTCTTTTACACTGCCATACTTAGCCATGGCCAAAGAAGCGACGCTCGTCATTATTAAACCAGATGGTCTCGTTAAATCGCTGACCGGAAACATCCTGACACGTCTGTCCGAAACGAAGCTGGTCATCATCGGCGCCAAGATCAAAACCGTTTCCAAAGAGCTCGCCGAAGAGCATTATCGTCATCTCAACGACAAGCCTTTTTTTCCCGAAATCGTCAAATATCTCATGGGCGAATTCCACACGAAACGCACGATGGCGCTCGTGTACCACGGAGAGACCGCGATCCAGAAAGTCCGCGAAATTTGCGGCGCCACCAATCCCGAAGAAGCGCAGCCCGGAACCATCCGGGGGTCCTTCGGTCGCATCACGACCAAAGGCGTGTACGAAAACGTCATCCACGCGTCCTCGTGTCCCGAGGATGCCGAACGAGAAATCAAACTCTGGTTTGACCCCGACGAGATCGAGTTTGACAATCTTTACCCCACCAAAAAGGCAACGCTTTCTCAGGTTACCCGAACGGTATGGGCTTAAAGCCCTTTAAACAAGAAGAACGAAAAAAATGATCAAGAGCATGACCGGCTTCGGCCGGTCGGAGTTGCGTACTCCCTACGGTTTTATCCGGGTTGAGCTTAAGACGACGAACCACAAGTTTCTCGAGGTGTCGTCGAAGCTGCCGCCTCACGTCAGCGAGTTCGAGGACCCGATCCGTCGGGCGATTTCCGAAAAAATTCGGCGTGGAAAGGTGTATTTGTTCGTGCACACGCCCGATCCGTCGGCGTTTACGAGCCGGCTCATGTTGAACGAGGCGCTCGCGCGCGAAGTGGCGAAAAAAATTCGTCAGCTCCGAACAGTCCTTTCTCTCGAGGCTCCGATTCAGGAGCGGGAGCTTTGGCGCGAGGTGTTGCGTTATCCCGACGTGTTGACGAAAGACCAGTCAAGGCGCGACGATTCGACTTTTTCCAAGGATCTTTTCAAGGCACTTGCCCAGGCGCTCGAAAAACTCGAGCGTTCGCGTGCGCAGGAAGGGCGCGCCCTGGGGCGCGATCTCGAACAGCGCGGTTCGCAGATCCGGCAGGCCCTTACGGCGATCGAGCGACGACTGCCGCGCCTGGCCAAAGAATACGCCAAGCGACTCCGCGAGCGCGCGTCGGAATTTTTGAAAAACGGAGAGGTTGACCGGGATCGTTTGACGCAGGAAGTGGCGCAGTACCTCAAAAATTCGGACATTGCCGAGGAGATCACGCGACTTAAGAGCCATCTCGATTCACTCCGGCGGACGCTCGGCGAGACGGGGGAAATCGGACGCAAGATCGATTTTATCGGACAGGAAATGATTCGCGAGGCCAATACGATCGGCTCCAAGTCCAGCGACGTGGATCTCGCCGAGCGCGTGATCCAGATCAAGAGTGCCATCGAACGCATTCGCGAACAGGCGCAGAATCTCGAATGAGCAAAGGTCAACTCAGTCATAAAGGACGTTTGATTATTCTCGCGGCCGCTTCCGGCACGGGCAAGACGACGCTGGGGCAGGCGCTCCTCAAGCGCGATCGCCGCATCGTGCGGTCGATTTCATACACGACGCGCGCGCCGCGCAAAGGCGAGAAACATGGCCGGGATTATTTTTTCGTTTCCGAAAAACAATTTCTCGAGTTGAAACGAAAAGGCGCGTTTCTCGAGTGGGCGAACGTGTTCGGACGGTATTATGGGACGCCGAAAAAGGAAATCGTAGCTTCCATGAAGAAGGGGAAGGATGTCCTGCTTCTTATCGACGTGCAAGGGGCCCGTCAGGTCAAAAAAATTTGGCCGGATGCGACGTTGGTTTTTCTGGCTCCGCCCTCGAAAGAAGAATTGCGGAAAAGACTGACCTCGCGGGGAACGGATTCGAAGGCCGAGATCGAAAAACGGCTCAGAATCGCCGTGGGAGAGATGGACGAATTGAACGACATTCGACTTTCCGATTATCGCATCGTGAACCGACACGTCGAGTGTGCCGTCATGGCGCTTCAGGGCATCGTCGCCGCCGAGCGGCACTGCCGGTAGGGATTGAACATGGAAAAAAATCAGTCAAAAAAACGAATTCTTTTGGGCGTCACCGCGTCGATCGCGGCTTATAAGGCGTGCGATCTCGTCAAAGAGCTTCGCCGGGCCGGATTTGACGTCACGGTCGCCCTGACGAAAGACGCGCATCATTTCATCACGCCGCTTTCGCTTCAAACTTTTTCCGGCAATGAAGTGCTGACCGATTTTTTCGGGCCTCAGGCCAAGCCCGTTCATATTCAGGCGGCGCGCGAGTCCGATTTGGTCGTCGTCGCGCCCGCGACGGCCGATTTCATCGCGAAAATCGCGCATGGATTGGCGGATGATTTGCTCACGTGCGTGATTTTGGCGACTCCCGCTCCGATTCTCGTCGCTCCCGCGATGAACGATCGCATGTGGCTCAATGCGTTCACCCAAGAAAACGTGATCCGTCTCAAACAGCACGGGATCGGGATCATCGAACCGATCAAAGGGAGCCTGGCCTGCGGTTATGAGGCCGAAGGGCATCTCGCCGACAATTCAAAAATCCTCGAAGCCATACAGGCCCGCCTTTGAAGATGCGTTTTTTGATCGCATCGGGTCCGACGGAAGAGCCGATCGATCCGGTCCGGTATCTTTCGAATCGTTCCACGGGGGTCATGGGCGCGTATCTGGCCGCCGAGGCCCGGCGCCGCGGACATTCGGTCCGCTGGGTTCAAAGTCCCGCTCAAGCCCGAACGGCCCGCGATCTTTTGAGGCTCTTGAAGACCGAAGTACCGAAGACGGACATTTTTATCATGGCCACCGCGGTGTGTGACGTCCGGCCCAGATCGGTTTCCACGACGAAAATGAAAAAAAATCGTCTTTTCTCTTTGCCACTCGTCAAAAACCCGGATCTTTTGGCGGAATTGTCGAAAAAGAAGAAAAAAGGCCAAATTTTTGTCGGATTTGCTCTCGAGTCGAGCCACGAGAAAAAAAACGCGACTAAAAAAATATCAGAAAAAAAGTTGGAAGTTATTTTATGTCAAAGAGTTACGGAAAAACTTTCTCCCTTCGGAGAAGCCCGTGTTTCCGCATTTTTATTATTTAAAGACGGGTCCAGCCGGGCGCTCGGGACTTGCTCAAAGAAGACCGTTGCGTCGGTCGTCGTGCGCCAGGCGGAGAGGCTCTTTTGTGAAGAAAAATCGCGTGACTCCAAACAGGCTTTTTGCTAAATTAAATAGCCTCAAGTTTTGGCATCTTCACGGTGCGAAACCAGACCGCGGAGAGGCTCTTTTTTTGTCTAAAATTGAATAGACCCGGAATGGTTCGTTGCGGCACCACATGCGGTGCCTGGCGGTGATTTTGGCGCGATGGCCGAGAAGTTAGGCAGCGGTCTGCAAAACCGCGTACACCGGTGCGATTCCGGTTCGCGCCTTAAATGAGCGCGAGGCTTAAAAGTCCGACGGGCGAGTGGTGGAATGGCATACACGACGGACTTAAAATCCGTTGGGCTTCGGCCCATGAGGGTTCGACTCCCTCCTCGCCCAGAGGTTTGGGAGTCACAAAGTTTAGGGCAATTAGCTCAGTTGGTTAGAGCGCCCGCCACTAGAGCATTGGCGGGCGGCCGCCGATGGTTTGATGGCGGCCGTTTCCTATGTATAAAGTATATGTTCTGAGAAGTATGGCCGACGGCAAGAAATACATCGGTTTTACTTCGAAAGAGCTTTCAGTTAGAGTTGAATGGCATCGTCTAGGGTCGAATCGTTCTACGAAGCATACCGGCCCATACGAGCTTATTTATTTTGAAGAATTCAGCGATCGTTCGGTAGCGTTGGCACGTGAGAAGTTTTTTAAGACCGGCGCCGGAAGAAGGGTCCTGGATCGAAAGATTCGGGCAATTAGCTCAGTTGGTTAGAGCGTTTCCTTGACATGGAAAAGGTCAGAGGTTCGAGTCCTCTATTGCCCATTTTTTGCGGGGCTTACGTCGCTTGCGACCGTGAGCGACGTTAAGTCCGCGAAAAAAAAGATCCTGTGGAGTGGGAGTTCGTTTCAACAGAATGCGTAGGAGGGGTTAAAGAGTCTGAATGAACAAGGCCGTCCGCGATTGTGAATTCACGCTTTCGCTTCAACCTTCCGATCATACCTTGTCCCGGATTTCGAAAAGATCATGACCGAACTGGAAACGTTAAGACATAGCGCCGCCCATGTGATGGCGCAGGCGATTAAAGAATTGTATCCGCAGGTGCGCCTGGGGATCGGGCCGCCCGTCAACGACGGTTTTTATTACGATATCGACAGCGATCACGTTTTTGTGCCCGAGGATCTCGAGAAGATCGAAAAAAAGATGCGCGAGATCGTGAAGACCAACGCGCCTTTCGTGCGGGAAGTATTGACGAGGGAGAGCGCGCTCGAGCTTTTTCAGAAGATGGGCGAAACCTATAAGGTCGAGTTGATTCAAGGGCTCCCGACCGGCGAAGAAATTTCCATCTACAAAGACGGTTCGTTCGTCGATTTGTGCCGCGGGCCGCATGTGGCTTCGACGGGTGCGGTGAAGGCGTTCAAACTTCTTTCGATCGCCGGGGCGTATTGGAAGGGCGACGAAAAAAACAAGATGATGCAACGCATTTACGGCACCGCGTTTTCGACGCAGAAAGAAGTCGATCAGTTCGTTCACGTGAGGGAAGAGGCCAAGAAGCGCGATCATCGCAAGCTCGGGAAAGAGCTGGATTTCTTTTCGTTCCAGGAAGAGGCCGGACCGGGCCTGGTTTTTTATCATCCGAAGGGCGCGTTTTTGCGCTATCTCATCGAACAGTTCGCGCGTGAAGAACACTTGAAGCGCGGATATCAGTTTGTCATAGGACCTCAGATTTTAAAAAGCGACATCTGGGTCCGTTCGGGGCATTTTTCTTATTACAAACAAAACATGTTCGTGTTCCAGACCGAGGAAGAAAAGGAATACGCGGTCAAGCCCATGAATTGTCCGGGGCACATGTTGATTTTCAAAACGCAGGGCCGGAGCTACCGGGACCTGCCGCTGCGTTTTTTCGAGATGGGAAACGTTTGCCGCTACGAAAAGTCCGGCGTGCTCCACGGATTGCTCCGAGTACGGAATTTCACGCAGGACGACGCGCATATTTTTTGCACGGTCGAGCAACTCGTTTCGGAAATCGAATCGGTCGTCGATTTTGTTTTTTTCGTTCTCGACACGTTCGGATTCAAAGAACGCGAGATTGAAATCAGCACGCGTCCCAAGGATTCGATCGGCACGGAGGCGGATTGGGAGTTGGCGACCCGGGCGCTCGAAGGGGCTTTGAAGAACAAAGGCGTTTCTTATCAGATTTGCGAAGGGGAAGGGGCTTTTTACGGTCCCAAAATCGATATCAAAATCAAAGATGCGCTCGGACGCTCGTGGCAGTGCAGTACGATCCAGTGCGATTATTTCCTGCCGGAGCGTTTCGATCTCGAGTATACCGGCGCCGACGGCAAGAAACACCGGCCGATTATGTTGCATCGCGCGATTTTCGGCAGCGTCGAGCGTTTTATGGGCACGCTCCTCGAGCATTATGCCGGGGCCCTGCCGCTTTGGCTTTCGCCCGTGCAAATCAACGTGATTCCGGTGGCCGAAGCCCATGCGGAGTACGCGAAAAAAGTTTTCGAAGCGCTTAAGGCCGAGGGGCTTCGATGCGAGATCAAGATGCCCGACGAGACGCTCGGGGCGCGCATCCGCATCGGACAGAAAGAAAAGATTCCTTATATGCTCGTGGTGGGCGAGAAAGAAGTTCAGTCGGGAAATGTGGCGGTGCGTTCGCGCTCCAAAGGCGATTTAGGGGCGATGCCGCTCGAGGCGTTTATTTTGAAGGTGAAGGAAGAGGCGAACGGCAGGGCCTCTTAAAAAGAGCAACAGTGTCCCGTTTGGACGGGGCTTTGAACACACGGAGGTGGTTCGATTTCCAGGAATACAACGCGAGTGAATGAAGGCATTCGTACCCCGCAGGTACGTTTGATCGACGGCGACGGAAACCAAGTCGGTGTCGTTCCCATCGATCAGGCGCTTCGTATGGCGCGCGAAGCGGAATCGGATCTTGTGGAGGTTGCGGGGCAGGCTTCGCCTCCGGTTTGCCGGATCATGGATTTCAGCAAGTTCAAATATGATCAGGCCAAAAAGGAAAAAGAAGCCCGCAAGAAGCAAAAGGTGATCCACCTCAAAGAAATCAAATTTCACCCGTTTATCGAAGAAAACGATTACAAGGTGAAATTGCACAGCCTCGAGCGGTTTCTCAAACAAGGGGACAAGGCCAAGATCACGATGCTCTTCCGAGGGCGCGAGATGAATTACATCGCGACCGGCCGGAAGGTTCTTGAGCGCTTAGCGACCGAGATATCCGCGCTGGGGGAGGTCGAAAAAGCTCCTTATATGGAAGGGCGAATGATCACGATGATCATCATGCCCAAATAGCGCGAAAAATACGCGGTCTTCACGATAGAGCGTCCGTTCTCGCCGAAAGAGGTTTTAACCAAACCGATTTTGACGGGGATCTATTTTAAGCGTTGAACCTTCGTTACTGCGAGGAGCCGGCAACACGGTCTCAAGCGGTCCAAACTGAAAGCAGGAGAAGTTATGGGAAAATTAAAGACGAATAAATCGGTTCATAAAAGAATCCGCGCGACCAAGAGCGGTAAATTCAAAAGGATGAGCGCCGGCAAGCGCCATCTTTTGCAGCACAAATCGTCCAAGACCAAGCGTCATGCGCGCGAAAGTCAACTCGTTCCAGAGACGATGGAAAAACAGATAAGGAGACTTCTACCCTATGCCTAAAGCAACCACAGTGCCCGCCGGGCGGCGCCGCAGGAAGAAATTCCTCAAGCTCGCCAAAGGATTCGTCGGCGGCCGGCATCGTTTATATCGTACGGCGCGGGAAACCGTTCAACGCGCGCTGATGTTCGGAACGCGCGATCGGCGCGATTCCAAGTCCGTCATCCGAAAGATGTGGATCACCCGCATTTCGGCGGGTGCCGCGGAGAACGGCATGACGTACAGCCAACTGATCGGCGGCCTTAAAAAAGCCAAGATTTCGCTGGATCGCAAAATTCTCGCGGAATTGGCGAACGCCGACAAGAATGTCTTCGCGGAATTGGCGAAGATTGCCAAGGGATAGGCGACGCTACTTTATTCATGTCGATGATCGAGGAGCTACGCCAACTCGAAGAGCAGGCGAAGGCGGAGATTTCCAAGGCCGATAGTGCTTCGTTCGAGGATCTGAAGACGAAATACTTGGGCCGTAAGGGTCTCTTTGCGTCCGTGTCCTCCAAAATCTCGACTGTTTCGCCGGCGGAGAAGCCTCTGGCCGGCCAAGAAGTCAATCGCGTCAAGCGTGCGCTCGAAGAACTTTTCGCCTCTAAGCAGGACGGCTCTTCCGAGCGGACGGCGAAGATGGATTTCGATCCGACCATGCCCGGGACGCTCTATGCGCCCGGGCATCTCCATCCCTTGACCCAGGTCATCCGCGACGTAACGGACATTTTCACGCGTTTGGGTTTTACGCTGGCCGAAGGTCCCGAAATCGAAACGGAGTATTACAATTTCGAAGCCCTGAACATCCCGCTCGATCATCCGGCGCGGGACAGTTTCGACACGTTTTATCTGGCCAACGGCCGTCTCTTGAGAAGTCAGACTTCCACCGTGCAGATTCGCGTCATGGAAAAGACCCGGCCGCCCCTCAAAATCGTCGCTCCCGGAAAAGTGTACCGGCCCGATGCGACGGACGCGACTCATTCGTTCATGTTTCACCAAATCGAAGGTCTCATGGTGGACGAGGGCGTCACGTTCGCCCACTTGAAGGGCATTCTCTTCGCGTTCGCGCGAGAGTTCTTCGGCGAAAACGTGAAATTACGATTTCGTCCTCATTTTTTCCCGTTTACGGAGCCCAGCGCGGAGATCGACATGGATTCCCCCCGGGGATGGCTCGAAATTCTCGGCGCGGGAATGGTGCATCCCAACGTGTTGAAAGCGGTCAAGATCGATCCCGAGAAATACAGCGGATTTGCGTTTGGAATGGGGGTCGAGCGCATGGCGATGTTGAAATACGGCATTCAAGATATCCGTACCTTTTTCGAAAACGACATCCGATTTTTGGAGCAATTTTGAAACTACCCGTCGATTGGCTCAAAAAATACATCGAGGTTTCCGTTTCCGCGGATAAGCTCGCGGAGCTTTTGACGATGTCCGGTACGGCCGTGGAGTCC
>Ga0172375_10003662_pt1 | contig 23225 bp, 20 predicted proteins | sample LakKiv1m_FD_114537 | JGI IMG/M metagenome (GOLD analysis project Ga0172375, IMG submission 114537) | Freshwater microbial communities from Kabuno Bay, South-Kivu, Congo - kab_092012_11.1m | ecosystem: Environmental > Aquatic > Freshwater > Lake | place: Democratic Republic of the Congo... | reverse complement strand
AGTTCCTCGATGCCAAATGGTTTGGTCAGGTAGTCATCCGCGCCTTTGTCGAGCGCGGCCACTTTGTCGCGTTCGCTGTCACGCACTGACAAAATGATGATCGGGCATTGAGTCCATTCGCGCAGGCGCATGCAGACTTCGACTCCGTCCATGTCGGGCAGCCCCAGGTCGAGGATGACGATGTTGGGTTCGTTCGCCGCCGCGAGCGTGAGGCCCTCCCCGCCGCGGCTGGCTGTCGTCACCTTGAATCCTTTTTCGGTCAAGATGGTGCGGATGGCGCGTTGAATCTGCGGCTCGTCGTCGATGACTAAAATGTGCGGGGCATTGCTCATTCGGTCTCCGGTTCCATCGGCAGGTCGGGAGGGGGAATGCCTTCCCATGCCAGCGGGATTGTGAAATTGAAAGCCAGTCCGTCCGGCACATTTTCCGCCCAAAGCCGCCCGCCGTGCGCTTCGATGATTCCCTTGCAAATCGAAAGACCCAGCCCGGTGCCGGTCACCCGGTCTGCGGCGGTGATGCGAAAAAATTTGTCGAAGATGCGTTCGAGATGTTCGCGCGGAACCTGCGGCCCCTGGTTGCGAACCACTACATGAACGGCATCGTTTTCGAGAAAGGCGCACATCCGAATCACCGATTTTTCCGGCGCGTACTTCACGCTGTTGCTGACCAAATTCGTGAAGACCTGTTCCATCTGCACATAATCCACGGGGATGAGCGGCAGGCTCTCCGGAACATCAACTTCGATGCGGTGCTCGCCCGCCAGGTGCTTCATGCGCGCCATCACGCTCCCGATGATCTCGGATAAAATATTCCACTCGCGTTTCGGTTTGAGCGCCCCCGACTCGATGCGCGACATGTCCAGCAGGTTGCCGACCAGCATATTCAAATGGTCGGCTTCATCGTCGATCGCGGCGATCAACTCCGGGCGCGCGGCAGAATCCCAGCCGACTTCATTGCTCCGTAAACTGGAGGCTGCCGCTTTGATGGTCGAAAGCGGCGTGCGCAGTTCATGCGAAACCGACGATAAGAGAATCGATTTCAAATGGTCGCTTTCCTCCAGAACACGCGCGCGGGACTCCGCCTGCGCAAGACGCGCCCGCTCGAGCGCCAGCGCCCCCTGGCTTGCGAAGGTTTGCAGCAGCCGCTTCTCACTGGACGTGATGGCTGGCGCCGCCCGCCAAAGCCGAATCTCTCCGAGAACGCCCCGCGCCACCTCGATGGGAACGATCCACTCCGGTGGGCGTTTGGGCGAATATTTCCCAGGCAGGCAAAAGGCAAAGGGCCGGGTTCCCGAAATATTCAGTTCAACCGCCTCGCCCTGCGAAACCTCATGCACCTGTTTGGCCACGATCTGCGCGATGGCATGGTCCTCGTGCAGATTGGCCAGCGCGGTACTGAGTTCGTAAAGCCACGTGGCCTCCAGCTCGCGCGCCGTCGCCGCCGCGAGACTGGCCTGCATCCGCCCGACCAACTGGCTGATGGCGATGGCCACGACCAGAAATATCACCAGAATCACCACATCGGTCGGGCGGTGAACGGCAAAGGTGTAATAGGGCTTGATAAAAAAATAATTTAAGGTGAGGAAGGTTGCCAGCGCGCTGGTAATGCCGGGGCCAAGTCCCCAATACGCGGTGATCAGGCCCAGCGGAATTAAATACAAAAGCGCGACCAGTGTTGTATCGAGCGCTTCGCGCAGGGCGAACAGGATCGCTGTGGCAAGGGTGATCAATCCAAAGGCGAACAGGTATTGGGACGGGCGTGAAATAAAACTGGAAGGTTTCGTCATCCTGGAATTGATTATACCTTTGTGGCTTGGCTGTCTCCACACCTCTCCAATCCTTTTGCACAATTTCTGCACAATTGATTGTTATCCTCAACCTGAAACAAAAGGCAAAAGGAGAACAAAAATGAAATTCTTGAAATCGAAATGGACGATTGGCGGCCTGGCGGCGCTTTTGGTGGTGGTCGTTGCCGCGCAGGCTTTTGGAAATGCGAATGCCTCTTCGGAAATGCAATATGAAAAGGTGACCCGTGTGGAAATTGCCGAAGTGGTGGAAGCGACCGGCTCGCTGGAAGCGCGTCCGTTTGCAAGCCTGGATTGGAAAACAGGCGGCATTGTCGAAAAGGTCAATGTAAAACCTGGTGATAAAGTCGAGGCGGGCGATTTGCTTTTGACTCTTCAACCGTCCAGCACTTCTGCAAGCATTGCCTCGGCCCGGGCGGACCTGGTAACCGCCCAAAAAAACCTGGAGGATTTACTCGCCTCTGACCTTGACCGCGCCCAGGCCGTGATTGACCTGAAGGAAGCGAATGAGGAATACGATGATGCCGTCCGCTATCGAAGGTACCTGGAAAACGAGGACAGGATTCCGCTGACAGATACCCGCACATATCTCAAAAAAACACCCAATGGCTGGAAATATGATTATCACATCAGGACTTATAAGGGGCCTGCCACCGAGGATATGATCATCGAAGCGGATAACGACCTGGCTTTGAAAAAGGCCGAACTGGTCGAAGCCCAGCGCACGTATGACCGTCTCAAGGACGGCCCGAACTCTGATGACGTGCTCGCCGCGCAAGCCAAGGTGGACGCGGCCCAGGCAACCGTCAATTCATTGAGCATTGTCGCCCCGTTTGGCGGCGAAGTGTTGTGGATCGAACACCGGAAAGGGGACGTTGTCAGCGCGGGCGAGTTTTCGGTCAACCTTGCGGATTCAACTCATCTCTACATCGAGGTGCAGGTGGATGAATCGGATATCGCGAATGTCAAATTGGGGGATCAGGTTCAAGTCGCGATGGATGCGCTGCCGGTTGGCTTGACGGGTGAAGTGGCGGCGATCAATCCGGTTGGCGAGGAAATCTCCGGCCTCGTAAAATATACCGTCCTGATCGGCGTGGATAAAACCGAGGAGCAGATCCTGCTCGGCGCAACCGTGGACGTGACCATCCAGGTCAGTGACGCGGCGCGCGCGCTGGCTGTGCCGTTGAGTGCAATTCAGAATGATGCAGAGGGCGAATATGTGATGGTGGTGGATGCCGATGGTTCGATGCGTCGCGTGGACGTGACGAGCGGCGCAATCGTCGACGAGCGCGTGGTGGTGACAGGCGACTTGCAGGAAGGCGACCAACTTGCGGTTGCGCAACCTGCCGGGATGGATATGCCTGGGCCGTTTGGCAGTGGGAAATAGGTGCGCCATGATCCTTGCGGAAAATCTTTCCAAAGTTTTTGCGATGGGCGAGAACGAAGTGCGCGCATTGGATGGGGCAAGTTTCACCATCGGCGGAGGTGAGATGGTTGCCATCATGGGGCCATCGGGTTCAGGCAAGACCACGTTGATGTCCATTATCGGCTGTCTCGATGCGCCGACTGGCGGCAGGTATGTATTGGACGGCGAGCCGGTCGAAAGCCTGGGTGAAAATGAACTCGCGGCCGTGCGCGGAAAAAAGATCGGCTTTGTGTTTCAGCAGTTCAACCTGCTGGCGCGCACGAGCGCATTGGAAAATGTGATGCTGCCGCAGTTGTACGCGGGCGCGACCATGAAAGAGCGGGCCGAGCGCGCGAGGAAAGCCCTGGAGCGCGTCGGACTCGGCGACCGCATGGATCACAATCCCAATGAACTCTCGGGCGGACAGCAGCAGCGCGTGGCGATTGCGCGCGCGCTGGTCAATGAGCCGTCCATTATTTTGGCGGACGAGCCGACGGGCGCGCTGGACAGCAGGACGGGCGTGGAAATCATGTCCCTGTTCCAGAGTTTGCACCGCGATAACGGGCAGACCGTCATCCTTGTGACTCACGACTCGTACGTGGCGCGCCACACCGACCGCATCATCCGCCTTTCGGATGGCCGTATCGTATCGGATGAGAAAAACCCGAATCCGATCAAGGCGGGTGCGCCGCGGCCGGAGGAAGGAATCCAGTAATCATTGCCGGCCCGCCCGGCCAAAGATGTGCGAAAGGAATTTAAATGTTACTCTCTGAAAACTTTTTACTCGCCCTGCGCGCCTTGAAAGCCAACACCCTGCGCTCGGCGTTGACCATGCTGGGCATTGTGATCGGCGTGGCGACGGTGGTGGCATTGCTTGCCATCGGCAACGGCGCGACGGCCAGCATCACCAGTGACATCGAAGGCATTGGCTCGAACCTGATTACCGTTATGCCCGGCCGCCAGACGATATCCATGCACAATTCAACCCAGACTCAAACGAGTTATCTTTACTTTAGCGACTACGAGACTTTGAGCAAACGCGTTGTCTCGAATGTTTCTGGAATATCGCCCGCCTTCTCGTCCTCGTACAAGATAAAATATGGGAGCGAAAGTTTCCAGGTCAGCGTGACGGGTGTGACGGAGGATTATTTCCCTGTTCGTTCCTATGACATTGAAACCGGGCGCGGAATTACGGAGAGCGACAACGACGCGCGCTCGCGCGTGGCCGTCCTTGGCGCGCAGACGGCAGGGGATTTATTCGGCAATCTCAACCCGCTTGGCAAGGACATTTCCGTCAACGGCGTGAAATTTCAAGTGGTGGGCGTCTTGCAGGCAAAAGGTTCGTCCGGGTTTGATAATCCTGACGACGTGGTGCTTATTCCGCTCGAAACAGGATACGCCAAACTGTTCGGCTCGGCCGCTTTGAAGGATGGCAAACAAACCTTAAGCGTGATTTTACTCTCCGCAGATACATCCGAAGCGGTGGACTCGGTCATCGGGCAATCCGAATACCTCCTGCGCCGCGAGCATGACATTGCCCCCGACGAAGAATCGGATTTCAACATCTCCAGCCAGGCTGACTTTTTATCGGCGATCAACACCGTCACGCAGACATTGACCATCTTCCTCGGCGCGATCGCGGCCATTTCCCTGCTCGTGGGCGGGATCGGCATCATGAATATCATGCTGGTCTCCGTCACCGAGCGGACGAAGGAAATCGGCCTCCGCAAAGCCGTTGGCGCAAGCAAGGATCAAATCCTGTTGCAGTTCCTGATCGAGACGATGACCTTGAGCGTGCTGGGCGGCCTCATCGGTATTTTGTTCGGCGTTAGCATCGCCTGGGGCTTCACGATTTTGGGATTGATTACTTCCATCGTCTCCATTGGCAACATCCTGATGGCCTTCACTTTTGCCCTCGCGATTGGATTGTTCTTCGGCATCTATCCTGCCTATCGCGCCGCCAGCCTGCACCCGATGGAAGCGCTGCGTTACGAGTAAATACAAGACCGGATATGTCTCATCCGCTTTATCAACTCCTCGCGAAAAGAAGTTTCAAGCGCATGTAATTCGCCCGTCTTATTTTTGTTGGGATTGTGGGACGGTTGCCAGACTGTCCCACAATCCCATTTAACCACCGCTTTACCATCTTTGGAACATCATTAATTTTCGGCAATTCCTGCCATGGCTTCGCAGGATTGCCAAATCCTGCGAGCAAGGCGCGGATTTGACAATCCGTGTGCCAGCGAAAGTGATGAAAAAATTCTCATATAGGGAATTGCTGGCCAATTTTGGGCTTGCATGAAAAACGAAGAACGATATAATAGAGTTGTCGAGTTTGTCTATCATCCCACAAGGAGAAATATCCATGACTCATATCATTACCAGTCTGTGCGTTCGCGACCGCGGCTGTATTGAAGTCTGCCCGGTCGAATGCATTGTCCCCGGCCAGCCCGTCGCTGAATGGCCCTGGATGTACATTGACCCCGATACCTGTATTGACTGCGGCGCCTGTGTCCCGGAATGTCCTTTTGCGGCAATTTTCCCGGAGGATGAGGTTCCCTCGGCTTATACAGCCAAAGGCGGCGAATATATCAGCAAAGTCGGCCTTACCGGCCATTATGAAGGCACCAACCATCACGGCAAGCAGGTTGTTCTCGATACCACCAAACAACTGGCGGCAGGCGAAGTGGTGGATTTGACGGCTGATACCAAATCGAACTACGACTTCTTCAAAGCCGGTCCTGGCTACAGCGCCAAGGACAGCGACAGCGGCTCGTAGGTGTAGTTATATTTGAAAAAGCCAGGCTGGCCCGCCTGGCTTTTTTGTTGAACGGATCCAAATTACCCATGTGGCGAGAATCCGACGGAGATTTTGGCTGGTTGCCGGTCCTGGTGATTGCTGTGTTAATGCAGGCGTGCGTTGCGCCGCAAGAACCTGCGATTTCCGGCAAGAAACAGGCGGCATCGGAAACGCCCGCTCCTGTGTCCACCCTGGCAAACGTTCCGCCGCCGGTGTCGATCCTCCCTGCAACGAGTACGCCTTTTGCCAGCCCGGTGACCATCATCCTGCCGACCATGGAAAAAGTTGAATTTCGTATTACTGCAACAAATGGAAATCTGGCTATTCTTCGCGGTCCGGGTTTGGCATACAATTCAGTTGGCGCGCTAATGGAAGGTGAGAGCGCAATCGCACTGGCGCGGGATGTGGCCGCGGAATGGGTTGAAATCGCTGTTCCGTCGAAACCAGGCCGGACAGGCTGGATTTCACTTCAGACAGAATATTCCGTGATTCATGGCAATGTGATGGGGCTCCCCGCCAAAGTGATGACCGATAAGGCGGTCCCTGCGTACGTAAGGAATTGTACAAAACATGCAATGGTGATTCAACCGGGGGATATTCTCATCCCTTCCGCTGTGTCAAGTCCGGGTAATGAAGTTGCGCTTAATCCTGGAATATACGTGGCTCACGACCTGGATATGATGATGAATGCATTCACAGCCGTCATGGATATTGACTTGAGCGAGGGGCAGACTGTGGAGATCCGTGTGGACGGAAATGGCCTGTATCGCAAGTGTCCATAAATGCACGCATGTTCGGGGTAAAATTATCGGGAAAGATGTAGTCTGATTTTGGGAAGTAAAAAGGAAACCCATGTCTCGAAAATTTTCAAGATTTTACTCCGGGGTGTTGGCGCTCTTGTTCGTCATCTCGAGCCAGTCCTGCAATGCGCCGCAGGCAAATATCGATACAACTCAACCTCCCGTTCAGGTGGATGTAACGTCAATCCCCTTTACCCCGTCGCCTTCGTTGGGTTCACCCGCCATAAACGCAACGGCAACACTTGCTGCAAGTGAAAATACCCAGACTGTTCCCTCCGCGACAGCCAAAGTCAGGATCACCGTCGCGGGTGGAAACTTGTTCATTCGACGCGGCCCGGACATGGCGTACAATCCCCTGGGTATTTTGGAGGAGGGGAACAGCGTGGACGGCCTGGCGCGCGATGTTCTTTCTGAATGGGTGGAGGTGGCGATTCCCTCCCAGCCCGGCAGGACAGGCTGGATATCCATTCAAACAGAATATTCCGTTATCGATGGCGATGTCGACGATCTCCCGATGAAGACGATCACCGATTGGCCTGTCCCGGCCTATGTCAGGAATTGCACCTATCATTCCATGGTGCTGGAGCCGGGCGATATTGTCATCCCCTCTTATTTGTTCCATCCTGAGCATGAGGTCTGGGTCAACCCCGGCATTTACAAGGCATATGATATGGATATGGATGGCTACCCGGAAATCATGGATATTCGCCTGAGTGAAGGCAGTGAAGTTGAGATTCTTCTGAACGGTGACGGCGAAAGAAGAAAATGCCCGTAATCTACCGAGTCAATGTTCCTGCAAGTATTTCATCGGCTATGAAACGCGCAAGATAAACATTATCTTCCTCAAGCGTGATCACCAGTGTGAGGGGCGTGCCGTGCCAGTCCGGCAGCGTGCCTGCAATGACCCAGGTGACGACCGACTCTTCGAGGCTTGCCTGTCCGAGATGCTCCCAATATGCCTGGCCTTCGGCGATGAAGGATTGCGCCGATTCATCCGCCGCCGTGGCCTGGATCGCGTTTATCGATTGTCCCAGCGCCGGCAGGACAACCCATCCCTGTTCGGGTGTGTTCACGGCCATGGCAATCCGGGGCGCGGGGATGACGCCATGGTTGCTCAATGCAGATGCGGCGAGTCCCATTTGCAGGGGGCTTACGCGTAATCCTTCGACGCTTGCAGTGAATACGCCGCTTGCAACAGGCAGGTTGAGTTCCGGGGATTGTGAAAACCCGAGCGCGCGGTAGTAATTCAGCAGATCAGAATCGGATGGTTTTGTTTCATTGAATTGGGCACGGATGAGAGGCAGCGCGGCCGTGCCAATTGGATAAAGCCCCTGCGCCGCGCGGTTGACCAGGGGCGCGTTGGGGTTTTGCGACAGTAACGCGCCCTCCTCGTCGAGGCGATTCGGATCAAACGCCGGGTGGGAAGCCATGGACAGGATCTCGCCCGTTTGGGAATTCATCAGGATGATGGCGCCCGCATGTTCGCCAAGCAATTGATCCGCCCGACTCTGCAGGTTGAGGTCGATGCTGAGGCGCACGTCCAGGCCGGGCGGGGGCATTCCATAGAGCAGGTGATCCCACCAGATCAGGCTGGCCGGGTTGCCCTGCAGGCCGCGCAGGTATTCATCGAGGCTTGCTTCCAGGCCGGCCTGCCCAAAGATGGGGTGGGTATAACCGCTAATCGGGCCGAGGTCTGCGTAAACATAACTCCTGGTGTAACTTCCGCTCCTGCCTTCCGTGATGTTGATGGGCTGGCTGTTTTGGTCGAGCAGGCTGCCTCGAGGCACATACCGGTCCGCGATGGAGCGGCGCGGGTTATCTGTGCGTGTGAGTAGGTCTGGGCCGCGGATGATTGCCCACCAGGCGGCTGTCAGTGCGGTGACTGCAAGGCCAATTCCCAGAAGCCCTGACAATAGCGCGTAGGGACGATGATCCGGCAATGCGGCGGGTTCGGTTTCGTTGTCGCCTCCGATCAGGATCAGGATGAGGAGCGCGATGTAGGATGTCAGCAGGGATGAGCCGCCATAGGAAACAAAGGGCAGGGTTACCCCGGTCAGCGGCAGGACCCGCAGATTTCCGCCGATGATAAGCAGGCTTTGAACGCCGAGGTATGTCGTTACACCGGCGGCGAGAAAACGGCGGAACCTGTCGGGGGCGCGCAGGGCGGCGATCAAACCTCGGGCGAGGATCAACCAGATGAGCGCAAGCAGGCCTATCGTCCCGGCCAGGCCCGTCTCTTCCGCAATCGCAGAGAAGATAAAATCCGAGATTGCGACCGGCACTAGTCCCGGACTTCCAAGCCCGGGTCCGCGTCCTGTTGTTCCCCCGTTTGCAACAGCGAGCAGGGATTGAATAATTTGATATGAGTTGCCTGCAGGGTCGGCCCATGGATCGAGCCAGGCGCCCACGCGGATCTGAATGATGCCGACGAAGGCGAAACCGATCAACAGGGCTACAGCCAGCCCGGCGGCGGACGCAAGCAAAATGCAGCGGCGCCCTGTTGTCAGAAAAAGCATGATCGTATAGATCAATATAAAAATGGATGCAGTTCCCAGGTCGCGCTGGACCAGGAGGAGCAGGAGCGCCAGCCCGGTTACGATCAATGTCGGCAGCAGGAGGAGAAATACGTTTAAACGAACATCGAGCCGGTCTGCAAAGTATGCTGCCAGATAAACGACCAGTAATAGTTTGAGAGGTTCCGAGGGTTGAAAGTAAACGCCGCAGCATCCAAGCCACAGACGCGGGCCAAAACCGCCGGGGTTTGTTCCAAGGATCAATGTGAGCGCAGTAATCAGCAGGCCCCCGCCCAGCAGGACGTATTTATATCTTCTTAGAATGCCGATCGTTTGTGGCCGCCACAGGCCAAGAACGAAGACAAGCGCGCTGACTGCCAGCCAGACTGCCTGACGCAGGCCAAAGGCTTCATCCAGCCGCCAAATGGTGAGTACCCCCCAGCCGCTTAACAGCGCCGCGGCAGGAAAGAGATAAGGGTCGCGATCTGGCACTTGGCGTGAAATTGCCCTGTTCAATATGAATATGACCGCAAACCAAATCGCGAACCCGGCCCAATGCGAAAGGCGGTAATCCACATCCCACGTGCGCTCACGCGCAGCCGGGGAGAGCGTGAGAATGGTGGAATACAGAAAAAGAAACGCCGCCGCCCAATGCAGGAGGCGATTTTGGGTTGTGTCCGCCATGGACTGAAGGCGCGATGAAAAGACGATGGGTTTATTGATAGTATTTGCCAATGAGCAGGTCTAGTTTTGTACGCGTTTCCGGCCGAATCGCTTTGGGATTTGTAATCAGGGCTGAAGCCAGGGCGTTTTGGCACCCGCAGGTTCTTTCGGTTTGCAGGTTTTTTGCAAGGATGCGGATGGCTTCCTGCGCGAATTGAGTATTTTTGTTTAGTGTTTGGATCACCATTTCCACGGTCACGGGGGCTTCGCTGACGTGCCAGACATCGTAATCCGTCACATGCGCCATGACCGCGTAACAAAGTTCGGCTTCGCGGGCAAGAAAGGCCTCGGGGGAGGCTGTCATACCGATGATGGACATGTTCCACGCGCGATATGTGTTTGACTCGGCTTTGGTCGAGAAGCGCGGACCCTCGATCGTGATGAATGAACCGCCGCGATGGGTGGTCGCGCCGCTTGCGCGCATGGCGGCCTCGAGTTGGTCTGATAGATTTTCGCAAAATGGGTTTGCAACGCTCACGTGCGCCACCAATCCCTTGCCAAAGAAACTTCTGGATCGTTCCCTTGTAAAGTCGAAAAGTTGATCGGGGATTACGATGTGGCCGGGGGCATAATCTTCACGCAGGGAACCGCATGCGCTGACGCTGATCACATGCTGTGCGCCCAGCATTTTCAGGGCGTAGATATTGGCGCGGTAGGGAACCTCGCCTGGGGTTAGGTGATGGCCGATTCCGTGCCGCGCGAGAAAGGCGATCTGCCTGCCTTCCAGCGTTCCAGTGACGATTGGCGCGCTTGGTTTGCCAAAGGGAGTATCGATCTCGTATTCTTTTGCATCCTGCAAGCCGGGCATGCTGTATAAACCCGAACCGCCAATGACGGCAAGTGAAGCGGTCTGTATCATGATTTTTTCTCCAGGCGTTCTGTTGGGGAGACCAGGGCATTGGTTGAGAGGTTTACGGTGAGGGTTGCCTTCCCGCATTGTATTTGATCCCCTGCGGTTAGTACCGTTGGCATGGTCACCGCAGTCTTGTTCAGGAGGGTGCCGTTTGTTGAGGCCAGGTCTTCCAGCCACCATTGGGCATGATGGTATGTGAGTTGCGCGTGGCGTGTTGAGACAGTCTCGTCTGTGAGGGGAACATCGCAGCCAGGGTCGCGGCCCAGTATAATTTCAGGTTGCGAAAAATGCCGCATCATGGGTGCGGCGCGTCCATGGCGGACTGTCAGGCTGATGGCCGGCACCCGCCGGGTTGCAAGCATCTGGCCTTGTTTCTGAACGTCCCGCCAGAGCAGGAACAAAGCCCAGCCCAGGAAGCCATATAAGGTTAGGGCCAGGGCCGCTCGTAACACCAGTACGATCAGACTGCTCATTTTTTTTTGATTCTGGCGGTGTTTCGTTCTTTCAGCGTGGCTGTCGGCCTGTCCGCTGCGGCGCTCAACAGCGGGGCTGTGTCTTTTAGGTCCGGGCGGGGAGGCGGGTTATCCTGGCCGAAAATCAAGGCGACGCCGGCCAGTGAAATAACGTCCCCGGGATACAGTACGCTCTGGCTGGTGCGCTGTCCATTTACAAAGGTTCCCCCGGTGGAGTTCAAATCGAACACCACAAATCGACCTTTAATGGCTCGCAATTGTGCGTGATTGCGGGATACGCGCGGGTCATCGACCACCAGTTGATTATCGAGTCGGCGGCCAATATTTACAACGGATTCGACCAGCGGAAACACTTTTACGCCTTCCACGATCAGGAATGCGTTCTCTGGGATTTTCCCGTTGCCGTCCAGGCTGCCTGTATCAAGCGGCGATGCTTTTGTTTCGGCCATAGGCTCCACTCGATGCGATGCGATTACAGTTGCATCATTTGGGGATATTTTCTCGTCAGTGGTGATTGTGATGTTTGGCGCGGTTATAAATCTAAACCCGGCTTCCTGCCCTGCAATATCGATGCAATGGAGCAGGATTTCGATTAAACGGCGTTCCTGCCATTGCCATGCAGAATCAGGGTGTACGATCAGCGTGTAGACGTTTGGCGCTGTTGTAATGCCGTCTTCCATTTTGATCGAGTTAAGTTGAATTGCCGCCGCCAGTTTCTGAATGACAACATCCTCCACTTTTTTACCGGGCAGCACACTCATCAGGTCGATTTCAACGAGGGTTTGCAGGCGGGCTTCCAGTTCTTTTATGTTCATTTTTATTCTTCTACTTTTGGAAAATCATGTCACCGACATTTATCGTGAATATTATAGAGGGTAGATGTTTTTTGTGCAAGCCGAGCCAGGCCGAATAAATGAAAACCGGCTGTCATCTCCAGCCGGTGAACGATCCATCTACCTACATATTGTACCCGCAATTTGGGCATTTCTTTTCTTTCTGTTTGATTACAAAACCGCATTTGGGGCAGGTGCCGGGATGGACACTTCCCAGGGGGGCCCCACAGGCAACGCAGGCGGGTTCCCCAACCGGATTGGCCGTTCCGCAGTAATCACAGGCCAGACGTTTGAGCCGTTCCGATAATTCCGTGGATGCGCCCGCGGCGCGCGCCGCCTGGCCAATCACCTGCCAGGCGCGCTCGCCGATCTGGATGCTCTCAATATCCTGGGCGATATCGTCAAGGCGGCCCAGCAGGCTGAAGGGATTCCGCAGTGCCGCCAGCGCGCTTGTGCCAAGGCTTGCGGCAACTCCCAGCCAGGCTTGTTGTCCCAACTCCACCATGACGCCATCCTCCACCTTCTGGATGGTCACGGTGATGGCGGTTTGCCCGCCGGACATTGCTCCCGGGTGTGTCCCTATCTGTACCATCATTTTATTGCTTTGCCCGAGAGTTTGGGCGCGCAGGTTCCCTTGATTGAACTCAGCCAGCAAGGCCTGCGCAATATCCACTGGCTTGAGTGACCCGTGAAAAATTCGGCGTTCCATGTTTTCGATTATAATCGCCTTTGCGATTCTCCTTAAGTGTTTTACGAAATGAAGCGATCCTGGTTTCAACCCACTCTCATAACTTTTCTCATTGCGGCTGCTCTTGGGTGGGCGGTCAGCGCGTCTTCAGCGACCGTTGTGCGGGCGCAACAGGAAACGCCTTCTCCCGCCCCGGAGAGCGCCCGGCAAACCGGCCTGTATATTACCGTGATTACCGAGGAACCGCAAATTAACGTACGCATGGGACCGGGTTCTGCAGTCTATCCAGTCGTTGGTACATTGCCTCGGGGCGCCACCGCGCCAGCGCTTGGCAGATCGCCTGGCGGGGATTGGATTCAGATCGAGTTTCCGGGAGCGCCTAACAACAAGGGCTGGGTCTATTCACCGCTGGTGCAGGTTTCGCCGGGAACCCTGCAGATTGTCGAACCTCCACCCACGCCGCTGCCGCCCCCAACTGCCACGATCGATCCGACGCTTGCGGCCCAGTTCAATGTGATTCCAACCCAGACGCGATTGCCGACATTTACCCCGCCTCCGGCTCGCACCTTGGCGGTATATGCCGATATTCCCGCTTCGCAATTCGCCAGCCCGATTCCCCTGGGTACGATCATCCTGTTTTTGGGATTGGCAGGCCTGGCTGGCTTTGTGATTTCATTGCTCTCCCGCCGTTAGAATTCCTGGTCAGGAAGAATTGAATCGAGCGTTCATGGCACGTGGATTAAAAGTTTTCGTGTTTGTATTTCTTGCAGGGTGGACCTTTGCGCTTGCGTTTTTCACCCCGTTACACCTGAATGCTTTTGCCCAACAACCTACAGGCTCCATACCAACGGTCACAGGCACGCCCCAGGGAGTCGTTGTTGCGGTATATCTTGATCTTGCCCAGATTAATGTTTACGCCGGTCCCAGCACATACTTGTATCCTCCCATAGGGATATTGCTGGCAGGACAGGAGGTCCCTGCCTACGGCACATCGGAGGATGGCAATTGGATGCAAATCTACTATCCCGGTGTACGGGATTCGGTGGCATGGGTCTATGCACCTTACGTGACAATCAAGAAAAATGGCGACCTTCCGGTGATTGAGCCTCCTCCAACACCCACGCCCGCCTCCACTCCCACCATCAACCCAACCCTGGCCGCGGCTTTCATAGCCCCGGAGACTCCCACCCGCCTGCCTACATTTACAGCCCCCGCTCCCATGGTTATTGCCACGTTTGTAGACGATGCCTCCTCGGTTGGGCGCGTGCCGATGGGATTGCTGATCGTCGGTTTTGGGTTTATCGGCATGTTGGGAGTGCTGATATCGTTTCTTCGCGGAAGGTAGGATAAAACAAAAATGGCCGTCAGGCCATTTTTGTTTGTCGTTAGCTGTTGCACGAGCAGGAACTGCCGCAGGAGCAGCCGCCTTCATCGTGTTCGTGCTTCGATGCGTTGACGTCTCTCACCGCAAAACCCTGCCCCTGTTGCGGGTCATTGATGAAATCAATTGTCGCGCCTCGCAGATAGTCAACCGACACCTCATCCACGACAACTTTCACGCCGTTGGATTCAAAGGTTTGGTCGGCGTCGCGAAAATTATTATCAAGGGCCATCCCGAAGTTTACGCCGCAGGAGCAACCGCCGCTGGAGACGTACACGCGAAGAGCATAACCCTCCAGGTTCCGTTGGGCAAGAATATCTTTTACAGCCTGGCTTGCCTCGGGAGTTACGGTGAAAATCTGGGTTGTGATTTCTTGAAGCATTTTTTCTCCTTGCATACCTGCTAAATTTCGTGCATATTATCAGGTTTGAGTAGGGTTGTCAAATGATGATTCAGCAAATTTCGATTATTTGCAGTAATTTCCAGCGAGTGATGAACGCCACGTGTATAATTCTTGACACAATCATTGCCCGACAGTACAATGCCAGTTGCATTCCTGGCGGGATGCAATAAGTTTATCCTATATTTCGAGAGAAATAATCTTCAAATGAATGTCATGGGACTCTCTTTGCTTGAAACGGTCGCCATTTGGGCAGTTTTGGGCGCGGGCGCCCAATTTTGTAAGAAGTTTCTCTAGGCAGCAGGCCAAATCGGTATGCATGTGGCTGTAGCATCCATGAAGTATATTGGCCGTGCTTTGCTCATTGCTTACCGGGCAGGTACGATTACCGGCAGTTAACCGATGGTCTTGGTATGCCGGCATATGTTTTGTGCAATAAAAAATCCCAAATTTCTCGGAGGTGGTAGTATGGATATTCTTTGGTTAGGCAGTCGGCATGGCCTGAATGGTTTTGAACAGGTTGCCATTATCATGGTCTTGGTGGCTGCATTTATCAGCCTGGTGTATGCCTGGTGGCTGCGCAGCACGGTGCTTAAGAAGGATAAAGGCACTGAGAAAATGCAGGAAGTTTGGAACGCGATTCGTGTTGGCGCGGATTCTTATCTCGGGCAGCAGCTTAAGACCATTTTGCCGTTGATCGGCGTTTTGACGGTGGTCATGTTCTTGAGCGTTTACGTTGTTCCACCCAGCCTGGAGGCCCGCGAAGAGTTCAAGGCTTTTGGCGATCAAGGCATTACATTTATTATCGCCGTTGGGCGCACCATTGCTTTTATTATGGGTGCGTCTTTTTCATTGATTGTAGGCCAATGGGGTATGCGCATGGCGGTTCAGGCCAATGTGCGCGTTGCCTCTGCTTCCCGCCGCGGATTCAATGAAGCCCTTTCCATTGCCTACTACGCAGGCACTTACACCGGCATGCTTACTGATGGTCTGGGCCTGCTCGGCGGCACCCTGATCTTCATTGTCTTCGGTAAAGCCGCTCCCGATACCCTGCTGGGCTTCGGCTTTGGCGGAACCCTGCTAGCACTCTTCATGCGCGTGGGCGGTGGCATCTACACCAAAGCCGCGGATGTGGGCGCGGACCTGGTTGGTAAGGTTGAAAAAGATATTCCTGAAGACGATCCTCGTAACGCCGCCGTTATCGCTGACCTGGTCGGTGACAACGTTGGTGACTGCGCTGGTATGGCTGCCGACATCTTCGAATCCTACGAAGTGACGATTGTCTCCGGTTTGATCCTCGGTCTTGCCCTGGTTGCCGTTACCGGCGACCTCAAGTGGATCGTATATCCCCTCATTATTCGCGCTGTGGGTGTGATTTCCTCCATCATTGGAACGTTCACCGTGCCAATCTGGGAAAAGGTCAACCTGCCTTTACTTGGCAAAGCCCACGACGCCGAAGAGTCGATGTTCCGCTCCTATGAAGTATCAAGCATTTTTACCGTCACAGTTTCCATCTTCCTGGCCTGGCTGTATGCCAATGACTGGCGCCTCGCAGCCCTGACGGCGATTGGTGTAGGCTTGGCGGTGGCGTTTAACCCGCTCACCTCGTACTTTACTTCCACAAAGAAGTCTCCTGTTAAGGAAATTGTTGGTTCCACTAAAACCGGCCCGGCTACAACCATCCTTTCCGGCCTTTCCGTCGGCATGGAATCGAGTGTGTGGGCTCTGGTGGTAATTGCTGTCAGTTTCATCGCCGGCATCCTGCTCTATAACGGTGACGGCGCCCAGTATGTACTTTATGCCATTGCCATGATCGGTATTGGCATGCTCAGTCACACTGGTAACAACGTCGCCATGGATTCTTATGGCCCCATTTCCGACAATGCGAACGGCATTGGCGAAATGGCCTGGCATGATATGGAAGACGAAAACACTTTGAAAGCCCGCCAGATCATGGCTGACCTGGACGCGGTTGGCAACACAACCAAGGCCATTACCAAGGGTGTTGCGATTGCTTCGGCTGTCATTGCCGCAGTCTCGCTGTTTGCTTCATACATCACTGATGTTGGACGCGTGCAGAGCCAGTTGGGCATGGCGGTGATGGATTCCATCCGCGTTTCTGATACGCGCGTGTTCGTGGGGTTGCTCCTGGGTGGCGCGCTGCCCTGGCTGTTCTCCTCCCTTTCCATCCGTGCCGTGAGCCGCGCTGCGGGACAAATCGTTGAAGAAGTTCGCCGCCAGTTCAAGATTCCGGGCATTATGGAAGGTACCAAGACGCCTGACTATGCCCAGGTTGTGGGCATCTCGACTGCCTCGGCGCAAAAGGAACTGGTCCCGCTGGCAACAATTGCGGTATTGATGCCGCTGGTTGTGGGACTGGTATTGCAAGTGGAGGCGCTGGGCGGCTTCCTTGCGGGTATCATTCTCTCCGGCCAACTACTGGCAGTCTTTTTGTCCAATGCCGGTGGCGCGTGGGACAATGCCAAGAAATCCATTGAAGATGAGCCGCGTGACCTGGTAAACAACACCGGCAAAGGCTCCGAACGTCACAAGGCTGGCGTGGTGGGCGATACCGTCGGCGACCCGATGAAGGATACCGCTGGTCCTGCCCTGAACCCGATGATCAAGGTTGCCAACCTGGTGTCCCTGCTGGCGGCGCCCATCATCGTCAAGTACCCGATGGTACGGGTTGACGGCTCGGTGAATATTATTGTCGTCGTTGTGGCAGTTGCCTTGCTTGCCGCCACCATCTGGGCGATTGGACGCTCGAAGGCTCCGGTGAAGGAACTGTAGTTTATTTGGATGTGACAGAGCCTGTCCGCAAGGGCAGGCTCTGCTTTTTTTGTTGGGGAGTAAAATAAACTAAAGGAATGCGGTGTTATCGGTTTTGGAATCTATACAGGACAGAAAGTTCTTGCTCCCTGTTTGAATTGGCAATTACGTCTGTGGCTCAAGCCGACTGCCTGCACTCTCATAACTTGTAAGTCATCTGCGCCCGCTAGCGTGATGCGCTCCATGCTTTTCTTTCTCCCCACGAAATTGGCACAGCGATTCATTACCCCGTCCCGATTCACTTGCAGCCTGCCTATGCCGAGTCCAAAATCCCTGTACTCCTGCCTGCTACCGAATAGACGGCAGGCGAATCCTCTCCCTGCCGCTATATCCGCAAATGACGGTGGAGCAGGTTGGGGAGGTTGCGGGTAAAATAGGGGAGTTCTTCTAGCAGAATGTGCTGTCATTATTTGTTTGTCGTTATTTTTGCTCTTCTAAATTAGGACATTTGCCAAATCTTGAATTTAGATGCAATAGCCTTGAGTTTTAAGGACTTGGTGATTTTATTTTTGCACTAATTATAATATTCTGAAGTTGGATTTTCTCTCTTGTATCCATGCCGTACAAGAATAAAAATATTGCAAATAATATGCTTGTGATGACAAAAGAGAGAAAAGTATTTGCTACTATTCCAAAGGGCAACTGGACTGTAAGCGGGTAGGCGATTAGTCCGGTAAATATGGCGGTTGCAATTATTCTAATGTGACTAATATCCAAAAGCCAAAACCGTAAGTGATGTTTCAAGTAAAATATCGACAAGATGCCCAAAAGGAAAATCATTGCGGTGGAAACGACGCTGGCTCCCATCAGATGGAATTTTGGAATTAAAAGCGCGTCAAACAGAATGGTTAGATAAAATACAATTGCGGAAATAGCCAGCCATTCTTTTTGCTTCCCAGTCATAAGCAGTATTTGGTCGATTATGCCGTACATCACATAAAAGGATTGCCCGATGGTTAGTATGAGCAAAGGCGCGGCACCGGCTTGATATTGTTCTCCAAAGAGAATTGTGATGACTCCGTTTGTGTTGATCAGCACGGATAACAATATTGGCAATGTAATATAGAGGCTCCATCGAGATATGGATTTGGACAGGCTCTCTATTTCCGAGCGACGATTGTTATTGTTCATTTGTGAAATTGCCGGGGCGGCAGAGATTTTCATTCCACTTAGAACAATTGTGGTTAACATGGTAATAATCGAAATGGATTGGTATATCCCTGTGTCGGATTTCGTTCCAAAATAGCCGACAAGCAAGCGGTCTCCCCATAAATTGAAAGCGCCCAGCGTTGCTCCTGCAATTGCAGGCAGGGAAAATTTAAGTAAAGGAATTAGGTCTTCGGTGATAATGTTCTTAAATAAAAAAGTGTTAGGAATTAGACGCCTTACAAATATTCCTCCAATAATTGTAGAAAGCACATATGAAATAATAGTTGATGTGATCGCCGCGTTTATCCCATCATTTGGATCGCGCAATAATAATAAAGCAAAGAAGGTTATTTGCGCGAGGGGTTGTATGACATCTTCAAAAATAGCGCCATATAATGTTTTTCCTTGAAGACTGCTGGTTGCCGCTAAAACTCGCAAAGTTGTGGCAAAGGGGAATACTAGTGCAATTCCTTTTAGTATAGAATCTAACTCTGGTTTTTTGAAAATAATTTCTGATAACCACGATGATGAGGCGCTCAAAATTACCCCAAAAAATATCCCAGATATAAATGCCCCGCTAATTGAAAATATAACTAGGCTATTAAACTTTGCGTAGTTTTTTCCAAAATACCGTGTTCCAAATTTTGTTATTCCATGATCTAAACCTAAATGTCCTGCAATAGAAAAAAGCCGTAAAAAGGTCCAGCCTATTGCGAATAAACCATATCCTTCAGGGGCAAGGATTCTGGCTAGGATGATTTGGGTTAAGTAGCCTATTCCTCTGCCAGCAACCCGTCCTATCATTGCAATGCTGGAAGAATATATGATGTTAGGATAGGGATTGTTGAGAGTTGCTTTTTCAGACATTGTCGTAGATAGGTTTGCACATATTGGATTCCAAATAGATTATGAAAATTGTAATCGATGTATTGATTGCTGAAAGCATTATAATAAAGTCGATTTGCGCTTTAGGGTATTTCACTGAAAAATTGAGCGACCAAGGAATGCTTTATGTTAAAAAGTAGCCGTCATAAGATGTCCGAAATGTCAATTGAGCGCCTGCGCGTATCTTTTTTTAATCGTATTATGGAGATTCCTCATTGGTTTACTTGGCACACATCAAGTTTGTCTCGGTTAAATAAAAATCGTATTCTTCGTTATAGAAATGTTCATGCGGGCGAGAGATGTTTTATCGTTGCAAATGGTCCCAGTTTAAAAAAAACAAACTTGGATTTACTAAATGGCGAAATTACTTTTGGGATGAATCGTATCTATTTATATTTTTCTGAAATTAGTTTTAGACCTACTTATTATGTAGCGATGAATGAATTAATTCTTGAACAATTTTCGCACGAAATAAAGAAACTTTCAGCGCCAATGTTCTTGAACTGGAATCGACGCTCATTTTTTTGCGAAAACAAAGACGAAAGAATTTCTTTTTTGAAATCAAAGATGACAATTAAGGATTATTTTCAATATGACATAACCGCTCCAACTGTAATTGGAGGAACTGTTACTTTTGCTGCGTTGCAGATTGCATATTATATGGGGTTTCACGAGGTTATCTTGGTAGGGCTTGATCATAACTATGTTGAAAAAGGTATTCCTAATAAAACCGAAATTCGTGTGGAAGATAAAGATCAAAGTCATTTTCATCCACTATACTTTCCTAAAGGCTCTAAATGGCAATTGCCCGATATTTTGCGGTCTGAGGTTGATTATAGCCTTGCTCGAAAAGCCTTTGAAGCAGACGGGCGGAAAGTGTATGATGCAACTATTGGAGGAAAGTGCGAAATATTTGAGAAAAAATCTTACCAGTCTTTTTTTGAATCTGACTGACAATGGATACGAGAATTTCAATTCTTAAGATGCAAATTTCATCAGTTAATTATTTTTACTCTGTTATGTGCATCTTGAACTGGGCTAAAATATTTGCCAGCCGCATTGTCTTCGCCGCCAATGTCCACATGCTGATGGAAGCCCATGACTCGTCCGCCTTCAAGCAAATTGTCAACTCTGCCGACCTTGTCACCCCCGACGGAATGCCCCTGGTGTGGATGATGCGCCTCAAGGGACAAAAAGACCAGCAGCGCGTTTACGGTCCCACCCTTATGCTGCATGTGCTGGAAGCCGCCGTGCGCGAAAATGTACCGGTTGGTTTTTACGGGAGTTCGCCCGAAATCCTTCGATCTTTACTCGCAAGAATGCAAGCCAGATTTCCGAGTCTGAAAGTGGCATATTCATTCAGCCCTCCTTTTCAGGAATTGAGTCAGGAAGAGGACGCGGGAATTGTTGAGCGCATTAATGCATCTTCTGTGCGGATTTTATTTGTCGGTTTGGGCTGTCCCAAACAGGAAAAATGGATGGCCGAACATCGAGGAAGGGTCAATGCTGTGATGCTTGGCGTGGGGGCGGCTTTTGATTTTCATGCAGGCGTAAAATCGCAGGCCCCCTCCTGGATGCAAAAAATGGGATTGGAGTGGCTGTTTCGTTTTGCGGTCGAGCCGCGCAGGTTGTGGCGGAGGTATCTTTACCACAATCCCCGTTTTGTCTTCCTTGCAATATTGGATTTGCTTGGATTTCTTCGATAAAATCAGTTCATGCTCAGACGCTTTTCGATCAACTTCGCGCTGTTGTCAATCACGATGGATGCCGTGGGGGTGTTGCTTGGCTTGTGGCTGTCGGCCATTCTCCGCCCGGCAATGAACTCATTTTCCTGGATCGAACCGATTGCTTCGCCGGTGGTCATCCCATCTGCTTTGTATGTTTTATTTCCGATTGTCTGGATTGTTATCTACTCCTCATTTGCGATTTACGATGGGCGAAAGTATTTACGGGTTGTGGATGAATTCGCGGCGTTGACCGGTGCAATGGCAATCGCCTCCATTTCCGCCGCAGGGATTTTGTATTTTTCATACCGCGAGGTTTCGCGCGCGTTATTTTTACTTTTTGCCGTGCTGGTTTATTTCTTCTGCCTGGGCTGGCGTTCCGTGGTGCGTATTTATTTTCGCACGCAAAGTAATTTCCCCGATCGCATTCGCCGCATTTTGGTTGTCGGCGCGGGGACGCTGGGAGGGAAAATTCAGGCACAGTTGAACGAGTTTGGCAACCCCAATTTGGGCCTGGTCGGCTTTGTGGACGATGAACCTGCACAAGCCCGGGATCCCGCGCTTTTGCTTGGAGCCCCCGGGGATATTCGGGAAATCATAAAGCAATATGCGATCACGGACGTCGTGATTGCCCTGCCTCATTCGGCATATCATCAGATGGGCGACATTGTTCAACGGCTGGACGACATCGCGGTTCAGGTTTGGGTGGCGTTGGGGTTTTTTGACCTGGCCTTATACAACACGACCATCGAAGACTTTGCCGGAATCCCGATGCTCGACCTGCGCGCCTCCGCGATCAACGATTATCAGCGCATGATGAAACGCGCCTTTGACTTTGTGTTCGGCCTGGCCGCCCTGACGATTGCCCTGCCGCTCATGGCATTTTCAGCGCTGGCGATCCTTCTCGAAGACGGCCGCCCGGTCCTCTTCCGCCAGAAACGCGTGGGCGAAAACGGACGGTTGTTCGAGATGCTCAAATTCAGGACCATGATCAGGAACGCCGAGCAGTTACAAGGTCAGGTCGGGAAGCGTGACAGGGATGGGAATCTGATCCATAAATCGAAGGATGACCCGCGCGTTACCAAAATTGGAAAATTCCTGCGCCGCTTCAGCTTCGATGAACTCCCTCAATTTATCAATATTGTCCGTGGCGACATGAGCCTGGTGGGACCGCGCCCCGAACTCCCGTACCTGGTTGAAAAATATCAACCGTGGCAGCGCAAGCGGTTTGCCGTGCCGCCGGGGCTTACGGGCTGGTGGCAGGTGAGCGGACGAAGCGACAAACCGATGCATTTACATACCGAAGAGGATTTGTATTACATCCAGAATTATTCCATCTGGCTGGATGTTCAGATATTAATGCGGACGGTTTGGGTTGTGTTGATTGGGAAAGGCTCCTATTGAGGTGTTTATGTTCAAGGAACAGAACCTTTCGAAGGCCGAAGAATTTGTGTGGATAACCGCTTTTGTTCTTTCATCCTTGCGCGCCACCATCTTCTGGGATCTTTTCGTGCAGGCGTTTCACCTGGCATCGCTGCCGTGGATCGAGGTCGGCTTGTGGGTTGTGCTGGCGGCGCTGGCTTTCCGGTCCTTGCAAAAGGATGAAAAGATCACGGAGTTCCGGCTGCTATGGAAAAGGAATTGGTTTCTGGCGGCCTTTATCGCTGTTGCGCTTGTTTCCATTTCATGGTCGGTTGCGCCCTGGGTGACGCTTTATCGCAGCCTGGCGCTTTTGTTTTCGTCCCTGCTTGGCGCGTACATCGGCTTCCGTTATTCCGTTCGCGGATTGCTGGATATTTTATATAAATTTGGCGCATTCCTCCTCATCGTCTGTTTTTCGTTTGCCGTGTTTTTGCCTGTCGCGGGAGCCATGTTTTGGGAGCCGTATAACGGCGCGTGGCGCGGCGTGTTTTGGCATAAAAATCACCTGGGGAGCATTGCGGCATTATTCAATTTCATATT
>Ga0172375_10003659_pt1 | contig 23228 bp, 19 predicted proteins | sample LakKiv1m_FD_114537 | JGI IMG/M metagenome (GOLD analysis project Ga0172375, IMG submission 114537) | Freshwater microbial communities from Kabuno Bay, South-Kivu, Congo - kab_092012_11.1m | ecosystem: Environmental > Aquatic > Freshwater > Lake | place: Democratic Republic of the Congo... | reverse complement strand
TGCAGTCTGCAATTCGGTTCACCGGAAGGTGAACCGAATTGCAGACTGCTGTCAGTGCCTATACCTGCGTCCCTCTGCGTTCATCCGCGGTTACATTTCTTTCCGAACTGCATCGTTCAGGCTTAGAGGCGTTTTTCGGGCCCCTTTTTTGGCTGTAAGGGCCCGGACATAATTAGTAACTTCCACAGCAAATGCCCCGGGCGAACCGATATCTTGTTCCTGGTTACATCTGCCATGTGACGCACAGGTGCCACAATAGAAGCTATCTGTTCAAGTTTGCCAGGGACCGCGAGGAGTACCGGAAGAGGCTGAGGCAGTCGCTGCCCTGCTACGGGGTAGAGCTTCTAACCTATACGATCACATCTAACCACACTCACCTGCTGCTGCATGCGGAAACGACAGATTGCTTGAGCGGGCTAGAAGCGGGGTCAGACCTTGAGATAGGAGTTAGCAACGGGGAAGCGGGGTCAGACCTTGAGATAGGAGTTAGCAAGGCGGATGGGCTATGAAATGGGATGGGCATGGGATCTGAGATTGGAACCCCTTGACCCTATCTATTACGTGAACGGCCGTATGATGGGCAACAGGCGGCCGGAGTTACCTCCTATCTCAAGGTCTGACCCCAAGGCAGAACAAGGTCTGACCCCAAGGCAGAATGACCCCAAGGCAGAATGGGGTCAGGCCTTGGATAGTGAATACGACTGCAAACGGTGTGAACGTGAACGCATCTTCACATTTCACACACTGCGCCAGGACGAGATGACACCGTTGGATGAATGCGGGGACAATCCATGATGTAAGCACACGTCAGCAATGGGTCCCTTTTTGGCAGACACCGTACGGAACTACATGCGAGTTGCTCGCCTCGCCGAAAAAACGAAAGCGCTTCCGTTTTTTTTTCGAGATCGAACCAATCGTCTTGTATCGAAAAAAACGACAACGTTTTCGTTTTTTTCCAAGATCGCCAATCGTATTGTATCGGATCCGTCTGAACGGAAAGGCCGAAGATCTCTACTCCGGGAGAGCATTGGCCACGGGAATTACTTGGTAGAAGCGGTTACTTCTTACCAAGAACCGTCCACTTGTAGTTCCGCTCGGTGCAGTAGGCCTTGTTGTTCTTCTTGGCAAGGCCACGGGTGGCAACGATGACGTCCATGTAGCCCCCACCCTCGACATCAACCCGCTGCGTGGCTTTCTCAACCATCTGCGTCGTGCAGGCCTGGACAAGCAACCTGTCGATCCCGGCGGGCTCGCAGGCAACGAGTTCCAGTGGCAGCCGAACCCACGTATTGGCCAGGTCCGGCGAAATCCTGTAGTTGGATATCACAACGGTCTCGCGCCCGTCTGAGAACGTGTCAAAGACGCTCACGTAACACTCCCTGTTTGCCTTCACAAGCATCTGCGGCTCGTCGCCGAACCGGTAGACAGGTTCCGGAATCATCTTGTCCGTCTGGAATGCCAGGGTAAGGCGTTCGTCGTTCGTTATCGCCGTCCACAGCTTGACACGGTCAATAACCTCCGGACCCCATTTCTCCGGCCGGATGCTGTCCCAACCTATGCTGGCGCATGTGTTGCTGCTTATGAACACCTGCCCCACGTTCACCTGTGCCCCTTTGGAGTCCCTGAGACGGATGGTCGCGCTCACCCCCGAGCACAGCTCGGCGAAATTGCCATGCGCCGCGTAGTCCCACGGCCCGCTGCCGCTTCCATCCCAGCATGACCAGCCCGACTTCGCGCTGATCCCGGCGGCAAGTGCATCCGAAAGTGACTCTCCGAAACGCGAGACAAGGCCGCTGTTGTGGAACTCGAAAGGCGAGAATGCAATCCGGCCCGGTTCCAGTTTATCAAGGCCCAGTGCGGAAAGTAGTTCGTCCGCTATCTCGGCAACAGTACGCGGGGTACGGTCGGCGAGCGCGCACAACCTTTCCTCCACCTTCCCCCGGTCCGGTAGCGGCAGTTTCGCGGATATGTCGTCCTGCCACTTGTTCAGCAGCAGGTACACCTTCATGTCGTCGGCAAGCGCCATGATACGCGCAAGGCAACGCTCATATACTTTGATCGCATCACGCGGCTTTCCCTCACGCTGCGATTCGGCCAGGTCGAAATCGGTCGCGATCTCCTTCATGGCCCGCTCGACACGCAACTTGTAGATACTCCGCAGTTCCTGGTGCGGCACTCCGGCCAGGACGTATACGCGCTGCTTGTCCTTTTCGGTCTTCAGCACCTTGCATTGCGTCAGCTCGAGATCGGTCACTATCCTGGACTCGTCCGCGAAAAAGTCTTCGCCGCCCTTTCTCTTCCCGGCGGCAATCACTTCCGACTGACGGCTTATCGTCTCCCCGGACACGCGGCAGTAGACAGATGCCGCCGCATCCTTCAGGGCCGCCTGTCGGGCTTCCTTCTCAGCCGCCGCCACGTCGCCGTCCTTGATATCAGCACAGCCCTTCCCGCACACCCAGCCGGCTTCACCGTATGGTTCGAGGTACCATGACGGGACGGCGCACATTCCGGTTGTGAGAAAAGCACAGACAGAAGCCAGAACAAGGCTCCACGTAGTCACGAACTTGTATGTCTCCATGGTCTGTACCCCCACTAGTCCCCACAAGGAATAAGCAAACGTCCGGACGCTAGCACAGCAGCAGATGCACCTCAAGGCCCATGCGGTATCCGGGAATTGGTGAGCAGTGTGAACATGCTGTCGAGATGCGTCTTGTCTTGTTGTCTTTTTCATGTAAGGCCCCACTGAGAGCCTGTCCAAAAACCTACGCGGCGACAGAGCGCCGCGGCTACAACGGATACGAGTGCACTGCGGGGACCCCTGTAGCCACGCCGCTCTGTCGGCGTGTCTGGGGTGGCCTGGGTTTTCGGATAGGCTTCAACACGGGTGGCGTGTCTATGGTAGTTTTCCCGCATGAGGCGGTTTAGCCTGAGGCTAAACACCGACTGCAGCCGACATAGAGTCGGCTCTACCTGCAAGCTGTTGAACATCAACCGGTCCTAAGCCGGAACCATGCAGTTCAGAAAGAGATGTAACCGCAGGTCCTGCGTCGCCAACCTGCTTCGTCAAGGCTACGCCGGGACAAGTCGGCGGTTCGTCTTATCTCCAACTGAATTATTCCAGCTTAGTTGTTCCTCTTTCTCAATTGACTTCCAAGTGTCTTTCCCCTATCCGGTCATGCTCTGATTTTTAACCACAGGAAAAGGAGAAGTCATGGCGAGAATAGTGTTCATAGGTGCAGGCAGCCTGGGATTCACACGCGGTCTTGTTCGGGACATGCTCACGTTCCCGAGTCTGCGCGATGCAGAGATCATGCTTGTCGACATCAACCGCGAGCGCCTCGATTTTGCGCGCCGCGCATGCGAGAAGATTGTCGCCATGGGCAAGTACCCGGCAAAGGTACGCGCCACGACCAACAGGCGCGAGGTAATGAAGAATGCCGACGCGATCCTGGTGACAATCCTCTGCGGCGCGACGGATGTCTGGCAACACGACATCCTCATCCCGAAGAAGTACGGCATCGATACCAACGTCGGCGATACCCGCGGTCCCAGCGGCATCTTCCGCGCACTGCGCACGATCCCAACGATGCTCGGGATATGCCAGGACATCGAGGAGCTCTGCCCGAACGCGATCATGCTGAACTACACTAACCCGATGGCGATGCTCTGCCATGCGATGCAGCGGCAGCATCCCAACCTGCAGATATCCGGCCTCTGCCACAGCGTGCAGGGCACCTCGTACATGCTGGCCAACTGGGCCGGGGTGAAATGGGAAGGCAAACACCCGCCGAAACTGGACTACGTGTGCGCCGGTATCAATCACATGGCGTGGTTCACCAAGTTCGCGTATAAGGGCAAGGACCTGTACCCGATCCTCCGCAGGAAAGTGGCTACGAACCGGAAGATCTACAACGAGGAACACGTCCGCAACGAAATGTTCCTCGCGCTTGGTTACTACGTGACAGAGTCGAGCGGACACAACTCAGAGTACAACTGGTGGTTCCGCAAACGTCCGGACTTGATCAAGAAGTACTGCACGACAGGAACGGGCTGGAACCCCGGCCGTTACGCCTACATCCTTGACGGCTACCGCCACAGCGAAAAGCACTGGAGGAAGGACGTCAGGAAATGGCTCGACAGCAAGGAGCCCATCTCTCTTGAGCGCGGCCACGAGTACGCGGCCTCGATCATCAATGCCCGGCTGGGCGGCGAACTCTTTGAGTTCAACGGCAACGTGCCCAACAACGGCGTGGTCACAAACCTGCCGCAGGGCGCATGTGTCGAAGTCCCGGTCATGGCATCACATAAGGGACTACAGACGATCCATGTCGGCGCTCTGCCGCCGGCATGCGCCATGCTAACCGGCCTGAGCGCGCAGATTGAGATGATGGTGGTCGACGGTTGCCTGACCGGGGATCCGGCAAAGGTCTACCGGGCCATTGCACATGACCCGCTAACGGCGGCCAAGCTTTCCCTGGCCGAGATCAAGCACATGGTCAGCGATATGTTCAGCCAGAATCGGAAACACCTGCCGCAGTTCAAGAGCATCAAGTTCTGATAAGCGAGTGGTTTTGCATCGGTCACGGCGGCAGAGCGCCGTGGCTACAACAGGAGAGATGCCTCACCATCGGGATGTAGCCGCGGCGCTCTGTCGCCGCGTCCCGATGTCCACGATGATCAACGGCACCCGCCTACGACCGTCGCGCGCGCCCCAGGAGCCGCATGCCGTTGTCCCAGAATATGCCGTGGACATCCTTGCGGCTGATACCCGCCAGTTCCGCGGCCCACCTGATGGCGAGCGCGATTTCCCAGGCCATGAACGTGGCGCGGACCTCGCCGCTAACACGATAGCTGCTTGCCGGATACCCCGGCAGGACTACGTCTACCCAGTGGTCCATCACCCGGACACGCCTGCCCCGCATGGCCGCGACCGGAAAATCGGTGGCATACATCAGCCGGGATGGACCTATCGCATCCAGCGCAATCTGCACCACTAGTGGGTCCATCACCATCGACAGGTCCATGCTGACGTTACGCAGGTTCCTGATCGAACCGATCGCCTTCTTCATCTCAGCCGGCAGGTAACACCGCCCCGCGTGCGCAAGCACGATGGACGCGTCAGGACACTCTCCCGCGAGCCACTTGACTCCCCTTTGCACAACCGGGTCTGCAAGACGCCCCGCGCGCGGCACGTGCAACAGGACCACTAGTCTCCTCTCATTCGCCAGACGCGTCTCAACACGGCCCAGCATGCGCTCTACGGTCATGTTCCCGTAGTTGTCGCCATACCACGGCAGGAACACCTTGAAACCGTAGAAACCGTGCGAGTCGAGCGCCGATTCGTACTCCCGGCGTCCTACCTCCAGTCCCCTGCCGCCCAGAACAAGGGGAAACAGCGTTTTGTTCATTCTTGCCGCCGCGGCAACAAAGGCCGTGTCTTTCTGCCAGTCGACTACCGGGACGGGATACCCGAAACAAACCGCATGGTATTGCCGATCCGGGAAACAGCGGCGTCCATCCGCAAGCATATCTGCCGGCAGGTACTTCTCTGCCACAACCATGTACTTGCCGCCCTTTGCGCCGGTCCGCCACGGGACTGTCTTCCAATTGCGGGCCGACCACACGTGGGTATGAAAATCGAGCACCTTTGCCGGCAGAAAAGGAGCGATCTCGTTCCTGTAGAACGGCAGGTCGAACTCCACGTAACGGTCGTGTTCTGACAAGTTTCTCTTCATGACGCCATCTTGCGCAGCACTTCACGCATTCTGTCAGATATGCAGGCCACCAGTGCCTCATCAACTATCACCGGCAGCTTGGTCAAGGCCACGGGCGGGCAGGACGCCTTGTAGGACTGGACGCTTATGTCGAAGCCTGCCGCCGCAGTCAGTTCCGCAAACTTCTTGCCCTTCTCGATGTCCTGGAACCGCAGCCCGAGCAGATGCCCCTGCCCTTCTATTCCCGCCAGTATTGCAGGAAAGTCAGCAGCCAGTTTGCGAAAGGCCGACTCGAGGGAGCGACCCATTTCCGTGATGACTTTCCCGTTTGCGCGCGTCCATGCCATCGTAATCAGGTAGGCCAGCGATGCCAGTTCCTCCTGGCCGTTCGTTACCAGCGCGCCAAACTGCGGGAGCAGGTCAAAACGCGGCGTCGATATCACCCTCGATGCCGGGAATTCCCCGCCCGTGAAGCCTTTACCCATGATCACTATCGACGGCTTGAGGCCCAGGCGCTTGAACAGGAATGTTCCCTCGTACCACATGCACGACTGTATTTCGTCGGCCACTGCCGGCACGTCGTTCGCCCTGCACAGCTCGTATGCCCTGCGAAGAAATTTCTCCGAGAGCAGCCGTGCCCCGTAGTTCATCATCACGATTTCGTGGAAGAAAGCGGCAATCCGGCAGTCTCCGCGATGATACTCACTGAAAGCCTTCTCGAGATCTTCAACAACGTTTGGCCTGACGGCCCGAACCATGAACACACGCCCGGACTCGAACCGCTCTTTGAGACCGGGCCACATGCCGCGAAGCACCTGCGTGAGAGTTGTTGTGCCGTGGTAGTTGCCGCTCACTGACCCGGAGTCATCTCCGACTACAAGTATCACCGGTGTCTTGCCCTCATGTTCCGGCTTCGGTCCGCCTGCCTCCGCGGCGTAGAAACGCATAAGGACCATCTTCACCGCGGCCTCAACCGCAAGGCTGCCGGTCTCGATGTTCAGAACGCGGTTGAGTACATCAGGAGCCGTGGACTCGAGGGTCGGTTTGATGTCCCCGTCATCCCCCACCCCGTTAGCCTCCCTGACCAGCTCCTCTTCCAGTTTCCGGACGATGTGTCCACGTGTGTTGTTGTGGGTCGCGTTCGGAATGCCCAGCCGGCGCGCCCGGTCAAGCAGGGCATAGCCGGGAAAGCCGTGTCCCAGCAGCGCGTGATAATGTTCGCTCTTGGCGATCACGCGGAGAACACCGTCTTCGCCGACCCGATAGTAGCCCAGGCCCGAGAGTGGAGCCGGTCCCTTGCGCGAGACCGCCTGGAACGCCGCGGTTGTGGCGCCACGTGACGAGGGCTCCAGCGGGGCAACCACCCGTGTCCCCACCCTTGGAAGCAGTTCCTTCAGTCTCTTCCTGATTGCCACAGGAAACAGATCCACGGCCTCGCCAGCAAGACGACGCAGTGAACTCTCGTCCTCACCGGAGAGAAACGCCCGCGCACGGCATACGGCCTCCACGTACTGCTTCCCCGTCAGATCCTCAAGCGAACGCGATACTGAACGAAATTCCACGGCCCACCCCTGCTTTCTTCTCACGCCCTGTTGCAGGACCAAAGACTAGTAGATACACACGAAATACGTAAGCGCAAATGATACGGGGACACCTTCCGTTGACACCCGGCACACGTTCCCATACTGTCTTGTCCATGGTTCCACAGTGGATAATCGAGAAAAAACGAGACGGTGGTGTACTCAGCACTGACGAGATCCAATCCTTCATTTCCGGCTACACAAGGGGGGAAATCCCCGACTACCAGATGGCTGCCCTTGCCATGGCCATCTACTTCCGGGGGATGACCTTCGACGAAACCGCCGCCCTTACCGATGCCATGATGCGCTCCGGCGACGTCCTCGACACATCCTCAATTCCCAATCCTACAGTTGACAAACATTCCACCGGCGGTGTCGGCGACAAGGTCTCACTCATCCTTGCCCCACTAGTGGCCTGCTGCGGAGTTGCTGTGCCCATGCTGTCGGGACGCGGCCTGGGCATAACCGGCGGCACACTTGACAAGCTTGAATCAATCCCGGGCTACAACACCAGACTCACACCGGACGCTTTCCTGGAAGTAGTACGTAAATGCGGCTGTTCTATCATGGGCCAGACAGAGAACCTTGCCCCGGCTGACCGAAAACTCTATGCACTGCGCGACGTTACGGCCACGGTGCCGTCAATCCCGCTGATCTCCGCAAGTATCATGTCAAAGAAACTTGCCGAAGGCGCATCAGGCCTCGTCCTCGACGTCAAGTGGGGGCGCGGCGCGTTCATGAAGACACGCAAGGAAGCGCGTACCCTCGCGACAACCATGGTCGAGATAGGCGCCCGGATGGGACGCCGCATGACAGCCCTGCTCACCTGCATGGATCAGCCCCTTGGCGACACCGCCGGCAACGCGCTGGAAATCGAGGAGACTGTCCGCTGCCTCAAAGGCAAAGGGGAATCAGGGCTTATGAAAGTGACGATGGAGCTGTCCGCCCACATGCTTGTCCTTGCGGGCAGGGCGTCCGACTTGAAAGACGCTACTGCCCAGCTCCGTAAACAGCTTCTAAGCGGCGCTGCATTCGAGCGATTCCGCCTGATGGTATCGCTTCATGGCGGCGATGTGTCGGTTGTGAACGACCCCACTAGTCTCCCCCGGGCAAAGGTCACCAGGCCTTTCCCCGCAAACCAGGGCGGTTACCTGTCACAGGTCGACGCTGACGCAATCGGACGCGCCTGTCTTGCGTTGGGTGCCGGAAGACGACGTGTTGAGGATGCGATAGACCACGCCGTGGGCGTGAGCGGCATCCGCAAGGTCGGTGAACACGTGCAGCAGGGCCAGCCACTCCTGGCTCTGCACGGCAATGATGAATCCAGGGTCAGGGAGGCTGAAAAGCTTCTCGAATCTGCATTCCAATACTCACCGGAGCCTGTAAGACGGACGAAGCTCATCGGCGAGGTTATCCAGCCGGGAGAGAGGCAGCCCAAGTGACTATGAACAGCAAACAGGCGGTCCGTCTGCTCAAGGCAGCTTCCCTTGCGTCGCGGAAGGCGTACGCCCCCTACTCACGTTTCCACGTCGGCGCGGCACTTCTCCTGCGCGGGGGCCGCATTGTGACCGGCTGCAATGTCGAGAATGCCTCGTATGGCCTCACGACCTGCGCTGAACGGGTGGCCATCCAGAACGCTGTCGCCGCAGGCCAGCTGGACTTCACGGCAATCGCAGTCGTGGCCGACGGGAAGGACATTCCTTTGCCCTGCGGCGCGTGTCGCCAGGTGCTGGCCGAGTTCTGCGACCCCGCGATGCCGGTACTGGTGGCGAAACGGTCATTCTTGCGCAAGGTACAGGTGTTCAGGCTGCAGGAGCTCCTGCCCAACGTATTCAAACTGAAACATCATCAGACACGACAACGCTGAGGAATGACACATGAAGACATGGTGGAAGGGCCCCGTCAAAGCTGAACCTGACTTCGAGAACCTGTTGCGTGTTCTCCGCCGGCAGAAACCTGCCCGGCCGACGCTGTTCGAGTTCTTCCTGAACAATCCGCTGTACGCACGGCTGGCAGGAGCGCCACCGGTACGCGAAGACATGGACGCCATGGAGTACAGGCGTCTCCAGATAAAGGCTTTCCGCAACGCCGGCTACGACTATGCAACGATCCATGTGTGGACATTCGGTTTTCCGGCCAAGGCGCGGCACTCCGACAAGACATGTTCCCTCAACGAGGGTTTCGTGATCACGGACCGCGCAAGCTTCGAGTCCTACGCCTGGCAGGATCCCGACAAGTGTGACTACAGCGTGCTTGAAAAGCTGCGCCCGGACATTCCACGCGGGATGAAGCTGGTTGTCCCCGGCCCCGGCGGCGTGCTGGAGAACCTGATCTCGCTTGTCGGCTACGACAACATGTGTTTCATGCTGGCCGATGATCCGGATTTACTTCGCGACATCACCGATGCCATAGGCAGTCGCCTCGTCCGCCACTACGAGAAAGTTGCCGTCTTTGACACAGTTGGCGCCATCATCGGGAACGATGACTGGGGTTTCAAGACTCAGCCGATGCTGTCACCGGAGGCCATGCGGCAATACATCATTCCGTGGCATCGGAAGATCGTGGCGGCTGCGCACAAGGCCGGAAAACCGGCAATCCTGCACTCATGCGGCAACCTCGAAACACTCATGGAAGACATCATTACCGACATAAAGTATGACGGCAAACACTCATACGAGGACGCCATACTGCCCGTGGAGAAGGCCTACGATCGCTATGGAAGCAGGATTGCCATCCTTGGGGGCATAGACGTCGACTATGTCATCAGGGCGGGTCCTGAAGCCGTCTACAAGCGTTCAGCAGCCATGCTTGAGCGCGCATCAAAGCGCGGAGGATTTGCGCTCGGTACGGGCAATAGCGTGCCGGCCTACGTGCCGGACGACAACTACTTTGCCATGACCGCGGCCGCTATCCAAACAAGGTACTAGCCCTTCTGGAGGACCCCGGCCTTTCCGAAATCGCCCTTTTTCGGTGAGAGTTTCTCGAGCGGCTTTGAGTTCGGGCAATCGTCGGCTATGCGGACCCTTGCACGGGCCCACCTTACGGCGTTGGTGATTACCTTCTGCACATCCGGATTATGGAAGATCGGGAACGTCTCATGCCCGGGACGGAAGTAGAATATCTTGCCATGCCCCCTGTCAAAGCAGCAGCCGCTACGAAAGACTTCGCCGCCCTCGAACCATGATATGAAGACCAGCTTGTCGGGCTCCGGAATGTCGAATCTCTCGCCGTACATTTCCACGTTGGGAATTTCGAAGTACTCGCCGATGCCCTCGGTGATCGGGTGACCGGGCGCAACGTTCCAGAGCCTCTCTTTTTCGGCAGCTTCGCGCCACTTGAGTGAGCAATTCGTGCCCATCAGCGCCCTGAATATCTTCGAGAAATGACCCGAGTGAAGCACTATGAGCCCCATGCCCTCTAGGACCCGTTTCTGTACCTTCTTTACAATCTCATCCTTCACTTCGCCGTGGGCAACGTGTCCCCACCATGTCAGGACGTCGGTCTCGGCAAGGACCTGGTCCGTCAAGCCGTGCTCCGGCTCCTGTAAAGTGGCAGTCTTCACAACCATGTCTGGTTGCTTCGACAGGAACGCTGCAATCGTCTGGTGCATCCCCTTCGGATAGATCTCCTTCACCTTCTCGTTCTTCTGCTCATGCACAAACTCGTTCCACACCGTGACCCTTATTTTCGCCGCAGTTTCTTGTCGCGCCATGACAGTCAACCCTTTCTTCTTCCATGATAAAGCGTGTCTCGACCAGTTCAGTGCCGTCGCGAAACAAAACCAGTTCCGGGCGGCAAACGCAAGACGTGAAAAGAACGTGTCGTCCTGCCTTTGAAGTCCAAGGGGTCCCCCGCCTTCGCGAAGGAACCCCTGTTTCCCCGACAAATCTGGACTGTACCCGTGCCACTCCGTCTGAGCAGTCCTACTTCACGACCAGTCTCTGAACCACGTCCACTATCTGGGTGTGGTATAGATACAGCCCATAAATAACCACAAGGAGAAGAAACAACCTGACCAGCGATGCCGTCTTCCGCAACCGGGCCTCGGCTAGATGATCTCTCTCCGCCCAGTGTGCTCTTTGTTCCAGAACCTTTACGAGAACTGACATTGTCCTACCCTCCTACCCTCTCATTTCCGCTGCTTATTTACTAAGCATGTCTCATGCCAAGAATGTGAAACATACGCAAATACGGGCAATTCCGGAGAGAAGGGAAAGCGAAAGTATCAGAACTGAGAACAACTATTCCAGAGTCCGCGTGGAACTGTGGAATTCGAGGTTCTTTATGATGTCACGCTCGTCGTAAGGCTTTATCAGGTATCCGCAGGCACCCAGCTTGAACATCTCCTGCAGTACACTCTTCTGCGCAAGTGCGGTACTGAGCAGTACCTTCGTCTTCCTGGGCACCTTGGCATTGCGAAGAAACCATGCACCGTCATGCTCAGGCATCTTGTAGTCGAGGAAGATGAAGTCAAACATTCCTTCGGCCACCAGCTCCAGGCCTCTCTGCGCGCTGGAAGCGCTCAGTACCTCATGCCCCAACTCGATGAGTATCCGCGTCACGGCGCCAAGCAGCGCTTCGTCATCATCCACAACGAGGATTCTGAATCTGTTGCCTTCACCCATCTCATTCACCTTGTTTACCCATAGCACAGTCCCCTCCTGAAAGACAAGCCTTCACGCGTCCCCAAGATCCGCGCGTAAAAGTACTCGACCCGGCGATGCAAGCAACTTCACCCCGGGTCATCCACACATAGTATGGAACTCGTTGTGGAGAGCGAACGCCCTCGTGAGCCGAAAAGACGGTGTACAGAACATGCCGGATACTTGCCTGGACATACCTTGCGCACGGATCTGGACGTTCCCGGCGTTTTCGTCTTGCACGGCTGAATCGTCCGGAGTCATCCTTCCCCAAATATAAGGAGACACATATGCCCCTGATCAACATCAGCATCGCCGCTCAGTTGGACAAAGCCCGCAAGGACAGCCTGCTCAAGTCCTGTTCCCGCATTCTTTCGGAAACAACAGGCAAACCAGAGGCCTACACCATGGCAGTCGTCCATGATTGCGCACTCTCGTTTGCCAGCAACGTCGTGAAGGGCGCCTTTGTTGACATCCGCGGTATAGGGGGCTTGACCCCGGAGGTTAACAAGAAACTGTCAAATGCCATATGCGAGCTCCTGAAACGTGAATTGCAGATTGCGCCGGAGTACGTCTACATGAACTTCACCGACGTGCCGGCCACGAACTGGGGATGGAAAGGAGGCACGTTCGGTTGATGCCACGTCCTCCCACTAGTGCCCCGCCAACCGTGGACATGGACTCGCTTCTGCGTGACTGGTTCAAGCTGCTGACGTTCCCAAGCATCAGCGCTGACCCGACGCATGATCACGATTGCCGTGCCTGCGCCGAATGGCTCCTCAAATGGCTGCGGCTGCATCGCTTTCAGGCAAGGCTAATCCGCACATCCGGCAAGCCCGCTGTGTTCGGTCTGTTGCCCGGTGATCCGTCGAAACCCGTGGTCCTCGCTTACGGCCACTACGACGTCCAGCCGCCGGACCCTCTCGCGGAATGGACATCCCCGCCCTTCAAACCGGTTCTGCGCAATGGCCGTGTCTACGCCCGGGGCGCAGAGGACAACAAGGGTCAGTTCCTCTACACCCTCTCGGCGATCGCACGCCTGGCAGCGTCGGGACACGCCCTGCCGACAGTCAAAGTCCTTCTCGAGGGTGAGGAGGAATGTGGAAGCCGGGGCCTGACAGAAGCGTTACCACGACTTCGCAGCATGCTGAAGGCCGATATCCTCCTCGTTACGGATACCAACACTGTTTCCTCGGGTGCTCCCACACTGGTGATGGGCCTGCGCGGTATCGTGCACCTCACCGTGCAGCTGTCCGGCCCGAAGCACGACCTGCACTCAGGCGTCCACGGAGGACTCGCACCCAATCCCGCCACCGAATTGTCGCGTCTCTTGAGCACGCTTCATTCGCCGGATGGACGTATCGCCGTCACACATTTCTGCGATGCTGTCATACCGCCGTCGCGGCAGGAGAAACGCCTCCTGGCAAGAAGCCCGTTCAATCCGGATTCCTACAAGGCAGTCACAGGCGTCGCACCCGTATCCGGCGACCAGTCATTCCCTCCGGCGATGCGCACAGGCTTCCGGCCGAGTATTGACGTGAACGGCATACATTCCGGTTACGGCGGGAGCGGGATGAAGACCATCATACCTGCGACCGCGACGGCCAAGTTGACCGCACGCCTCGCTGCCGGCCAGGACCCGCAGCGATGTCTCGCCCTGCTTTCCGCGCACCTCCGGAAACACACACCCCGTGGCCTCAAGCTGGACATAGCTGACCGCGGTATCGGTGGACCCGGATTCCGGCTGGACCCTTCATCGCACCTGGCAGGAAAGGCGCTGTCAGTCCTTGACCGGCTCACAGCGCGTCCCGCCGCCCTCCTCTGGGAAGGCGCTTCGATACCGGTTGTTGCCCTGCTGCGTGAAATATCGAAGGCCGAACCGCTGCTGGTCGGGTTCGGGCATGACAGGGACCGCGCCCATGCGCCCAATGAATCGTTCTCGCTGGACCAGATGAAGAAGGGCTTCCGGTTCGTAACGGCATTCCTCGAGTCGCTGTGATGTCCGACTGGAAGGACGACGCAGCGCGTCGTCTCTACCACTGCTACTGATGGACCTTGTCGGTTCCCGGGCGGTAGGGTCAAGGCGCCTGCCCGCAATGCTGCGCATAGCGCTGCAGGCGGGCTGCCTTGACCTCTCATCAAACCACGGCCGGCGTTCGTCGAGTCGGCGGCACCTCAATACGTCTTCAACCGTACCTTGTACATACGCGTGTTCACGTTTGTCGGGTGAACACCTGTTTCAGTACCGTCATCGCGCCAGGTTGCGCGTGATGCGCCGTACACAATACCAGTGGCAGTGATCCAGCTGCTTGTCATCGATGCCGCCACGGCAACGCGGTACGGCCTGTTGCTCGAAGCGTTTAGCGGCGTCGCCCAGGACACGACCTGATCGCCGTCGTTGGTGGCTGCAAAACCATCCACCTCGGTCCGCGCAAGCACCAGCGAATTGTAGACATTGAGGCGGCCCCACCCGTAGTGGTTGTCAAAACCTGCCGTGTCGTTCGTATCAGCCAGGCCGCTCTTCTGGTCGCGATCATCCGCACCTGCACACAAAAGCGCTTTCACCTGGTACTGGTTCAGGCCGGGCCGCAACGCACAGATCAATGATGCGGCGCCTGAAACCTGCGGGGCGGAAAGAGAAGTGCCGCACCACGCCAGCCAGGTATTGCCCGTTGTCACCGTGAATATGTTTGTGGCCGGGGCAACCAGGTCGATTTCCGGACCACTCGCGCTGAAGGAACAGTTGCTCCCCACCTCGTCAGTTCCGCCCACTGTGATCGACTCTGACAACAGGCCTGGATAGCTTATTCCCCACCCTGGATTGTTGTGCGTTATGGTGACGAATATGCATCCATGGGCAATGGCATTGCTTATTGCGTTACGGAGCGCGTTGTTTGTGTCCGTCCCCCACCCGCCTGCAGAAAGATTGATAACCTTCGCCCCGTTGGTTACAGCCCAGTTGATTCCAAGCGCCCACCATGCGTAGTTTCCCCTCGTCTTGGTGGGATCACCGGGATCAGGTTCAAGGACCTTGACCGGCATTATCCGGCATTTCCAGTCAACGCCTGCGCCCCTGTTAGTATTCATGCCCGTGGCGGCCAGCACCGACGCCACTGCCGTGCCGTGCCCGTGGTCATCAGCCGGATCATCGTCGGTGTTGGCAAAGTCATATCCAGCCACGACACGCCCCGCAAATTCCGCATTGTTGCTCTCTATGCCGGAATCCAGGACTGCCACTATCACGCTCGATGTACCTGTCGCCAGGTCCCATGCCAGCCTGGTGTTGATGTGTTTGCCCACGACGGGATTGCCGCCGACATACCACTGGTCACTGTAGTTGGAATCGTTGGGCAGGGCCCCGCCCCAGCCGATCGGGTCCACCTCGGCATATTCCACCAGCTTTGACTTGCGCAACCGCTGGACGCATGCCTCGGGGCTCATTCCGGGCGGAAGGTCAAAGTAGAGAAACTCATCGAAATCAGGCAGGACATTCTGCTGCCCGGCCTTGCCGCGCTTTGCTGCCTTCCACCGGGCAAACGCATTCTCTCTCAGCCCTGCCCCGGCAGGCATCTTGAATTCCTTCAGGAGCCTCTGGAGGGGCTTCCGTCCCCCTTTGACAGCAATGGCACGCGCGGGTACCGGGCGCAGCTTCACGAGTACATGGTCAGTGCTGCGGGCGTCGCGGACCTGCCCGATTCCGTCGTCCGGACGGAAAGACAGCACACCCGCGACCACCAATGCCAGAATGCTGCGCGACCAATGCATATCTTCAAATACTACCCCAAACGGCATACCCTCTCAACAAGTTACGGTTGACACTCCCGCGGGTGGCGCGGATTATCCCAACCGAGGAAATCCAGTTGAGACCGGCCTATTTGAAGAAGAACAAGCCGCCTGCCCCGGCGAAAGACTTTGCCCTCGAGACCGATCTCGAAGGCGCCGTGGACAACATCGTCTACCGGTCGGATGATACCGGCTACACGGTCTGTGCCGTGCGGATCGATAAGCGTCCCGACCCGGTGACGGTCGTGGGCAAATGCCCGGTCATCTGGGTCGGCGAGACGCTCAAGGCCCATGGCAAATGGGTCCGGCACAAGCAGCACGGGCACCAGTTCCAGGCCGACACGCTGATATGTATCGCCCCGACTTCCATTGATGGTATCCGCCGTTTCCTTGCCGGGGGCCTCATCAAGGGTGTCGGCGACGTAACCGCCAAGCGCATCGTCGAGAAGTTCGGCGCCGACACGCTCAACATCATTGAGCACGAATCCAGCCGCCTCGAAGAAGTCGACGGCATAGGCCGCGTGAGGCGCCAGATGATCAAGGAGTCGTGGAACGAACAACGCGGCGTGCGGGACATAATGATCTTCCTCCAGTCACACGGCGTCGGCCCCGCCCAGGCAACGCGCATCTTCAAGCAGTACGGCAGCAAGGCAATTTCGATGATCTCTGAGAACCCCTATCGGCTCTGCCGGGAGATATGGGGCGTGGGTTTCAAGACTGCCGATAGCGTGGCGCAGAGCATCGGCATACCGGCAAATTCGGGCATACGCGCAAGGGCAGGCCTGATCTACACGCTCCAGACAATGACCGACGAGGGTCACTGTTTCTGCAACTCAACTGAACTGCTGCTAATGGCGCAACAGCTTCTCGAAATACCGGTCGAAATACTCGCCCCTGCCCTCGAAGAGGAAGTTAAAACCGGAGCCCTGACACGCGATAACAACCGCATATATATTACGGACCTCTATGTCGCCGAAACCGGTGTTGCCAAACGGCTTGGAATCCTTCTCCGCACCCCGCCCGGCTTCCAGCCAATCGTGGTCGAGAAAGCCGTGCCGTGGGCGGAACAGCGCATGAAGATTGCCTTTGCCCCGCGCCAGTCGGAAGCGCTGCGCCTTTCGATATCCAGCAAGGTATCAATGATAACCGGTGGTCCCGGCGTCGGCAAAACCACGATCATACGGGCACTGGTGGACGTCTTCATGGCCCGCAACCTGATCGTCTGCCTTGCGGCACCGACAGGCCGCGCTGCCAAACGGATGGAGGAAGCCACCGGTCACCCCGCAAGCACAATACACCGCCTGCTTAAGTACCAGCCGCGTGAGGGACACTTCGAGCACACCCGCAGCAATCCCGTCGACGGCCACGTATTCATCGTGGACGAGATGTCGATGATCGACCTGCCTCTCTTCAATTCGCTCCTGCAGGCGCTCCCGGACTCCGCGCACGTCGTCCTCGTAGGCGATCCGGACCAGCTGCCCAGCGTCGGACCGGGTAATGTCCTGAAGGACATGTTGGCCGCCGGCACCATCGGCAGTTCACGACTTGAGACAATCTTCCGTCAGCAGACCGGCGGATGGATCGTCCAGAATGCCCACGCCGTCAATGAGGGAAAGAATTTCACGCTCCCTGCCGAAGGCGAGGAATCGGACTTCTTCTTCGTTGAGTCCAGCGAACCGGACCAGGTGATCGACCACATGCGTAACCTCGTCACCACAAGGATCCCGAAGAAGTTCGGTTTCAACCCTCTTAACGACATCCAGGTCCTTACGCCCATGAGGAAGAACCAGCTCGGGGCCGATAATCTCAACATGGTCCTGCAGGAGGCGCTGAACCCTGCAGGGCGCAGTGTCGAACGCTTCGGGCGCGCCTACCGCGAAGGCGACCGCGTGATGCAGATCCGGAACAATTACGACAAGGTCGTGTTCAACGGCGACATCGGCAGGATTGCGCGCGTCGATACCGAGGAACAGAAACTGGTTGTTGATTTCGACGGGACACAGGTGGGCTACGACTTCCCGGAACTGGACGAACTCGTCCTCGCTTACGCCTGCTCAATACACAAGTCACAGGGAAGCGAATATCCTGCCGTTGTCGTGCTCATCTCGACACAGCACTACAAGCTGCTGCAGCGCAACCTGCTCTATACGGCCATCACGCGCGGGCGGAAACTCGTGTGTGTTGTCGGGTCGTCAAAGGCCATAGGGATGGCAATCAGGAACAACAAGATATACATGCGGCGTACCGCGCTTGCGCAACGTCTTTCGGGAAGACCCGATACAATCAACGATGACCCTGCATCTGGCTACTACAGCGATCCCATTCCGGTCGAGGAGTGAGACGGCAATCTCTCCACCGCCCTGACCAGCCTGGTCAGATGCCGCAGTGACTGCGGCCTCTACACTCGGATCGGATGTAGCGGCGCCAGTCCACTGGCGCATCCGGCTTTACCACTTCAGCAATGACAGCACTGTATGTGCAAGAATGCCGTAGGCAACGACAACGCCGACGGCGGGAGCAATCAGGCGAAGTATCCGGCGCATTGAACCCGAGAAGAAGTCGCGAGTCACAAGCAGGCAGAGATGTACCGGCGACAGCATCATCCCCGCATACCCGAACCCGTAGGCAAGCACCAGGGTTGCCAGCGGCGTCAGCCCTGACCCTTCAGAAGCCATCAGTCCCACCACCAGCGGGAACGAAGTACCGGTGAATCCCACGGCGAGGCCGGTTACCATACCGGCAAGGAAAGGCAAACCTGCAACGGCCACCACCAGTGGTATGCCGCTTTCGGTTAGTTCCTTCCCCGCCAGGGGAAGCAGCCCGGATGCCGTCATCAGGTACTTGAACACGAGAACGCCGGTCAACGATACCAGCACGTTGGCGGTGCGGGCGGTCAGCACCTTCCTGAAGAGCGTAACCTTTCCGCTGCGGATCATGTCGCACAGGATCACGACTATTCCACCGGCAAGCCCGATATCCACGCCAAGCATCTTCCGTATCTGCAGGGTCAACCCCGGCAGGACGATTCCCAGCAACTGCGGCACAAAGAAAAGGCTGCCGATTACTACGATGATCGGGAGCATCAATACGAAGGCACGCTTGTTGTTGCCGCCTTCGCCGCTTCCACCATGTGACGCAAGCCGCTTCACGTGCGGACGCACGAGAAAGTAGTAACCGGCGCCGACCGCCACTGGCGTGTAGAGGAACTCGGCGGATATGAACTTCCACACCTCCATCTCGAACACCGACATCGCGACGATCACACCGGGATACAGCGGCCACCAGTATTCCCATATGTGCCTGAACCAGTAGTTCACCGCTGATTTCCAGTCCGGCGTGCTTCCATCCACCCCCGCCGCCTGTTCGACGAACGGGGCTGAAAACAGCGCGCCCGCCGGCATCGGGATGAATCCTATCACCGCCGGCACAGCCATAGAGGTTACGGCCCTGCCGTGTTTGCCGCCCCATCGTTTGGTTGCCGCAATGATCTCGTCGGCATTCTTCTGCTCTGTCATGTAGTGCCCGATCTCGACGATGAGCACGGTCATGACAATGAACAGCCACAGCTCGGGATTCACGAAGGATTTGCCGAGGCTCAGCGCGGTTGCGCCGGCGGTCATGCCGGCCCAGAGGTCAAGCACCAGTCCCCCGACAATGAGGGCGGCCCCAAGCGGAACCTTTGCCCTGCTGACGGCAAGGACAGACACAAACACTATGATGATCTTGAGTACAGCAGGCATGTGCATGAACGCATCTCAGATTTCAAATTTGAAATCTGAAATCGCTGTCCGCAGCGTCTACCCAACCAGGAATGCCGAGAACTGGAGGCCGGGCACCTTGGTCAGGCGGATCGTTGAACCCTTGACCGTGACCCCAGCGTGCGTGCCGTTGATCTTGAGCGGCCTGATCTTCGCATTCCGTGCCACGTCGAGCTCGTTCAAGGTGAGTTTCACGTCCCCTGATTCCGGCTTGTCGCCGAGGTTGGTGACCAGCACCAGCGCCTTCCTGCGGTTGCTCTGGAATACGCTGGGATACAGGTTGTCCGTGCCCATGCTCACAGCCCTGGTTGGGATATAGGCAGGGTTATGCAGTTGCGTGATGCGGCCCGGCAGCTTGTTCATCGAATCCCACAACGGCTTGATATAGGCAACTCGGTCATCGAACGTTACGTTGGGCTCCATGAACGGATGGCTCATCATGCCGAACGCCGCACAGACGGCCTGCGCCTTCGGGCTCGAGAACGCCACACGGTCAGGCAGGTTACCGCTGATCAGCTTGCCGCCGACGCACGCGAGGTGCGCGTAGTAGGCCGTGGACTCCGGGCTCGCAAGCAGCTCGTCATGCCGTACCGAGAATTCGCCGCCGATTGCCGCGTCAAAACAGGCCGAAGCGATTGAGTTGGCATTGCCGGTGTGGCCGATGAGGATACCGCCATCGCCAACGCGGCGCCTCTGCGCCTTGGTGAAGTGGAAGTAGTTGTGCATCGACGCGTGCAGCGGCGAGCATTTCAGGTATCCCATCGAGAACGCCGAGTTCCAGTCCGAGTACATTCCATCCCTGTCCTTCTGGAGATACTCCTCGAAGAACGGGCTGAAGTGCTGCCAGTGCTCGGTCCCGCGCACGTAGTAGACCACGCGCATGCCGAGCTTGTGGCAGTGGTCGGTAAACTCGCGGAGCCACTTGGGATTGTTCACCTGGTAGTCGGCAATGGGCTCGTTGTTCGAACCCGGGTTGCGCATCCAGAACTGGTGGATGATGAATATGTCCGCTCCGAGCCTGCGTGCCTCGTCGGCGCGTGAAATATCCGGGTTGCCCTTGTAGAACTGGGGCGCCTGGACAGCCACCTGCTTGATGGGCATCGATACCCAGGGCCACGTCTCGCCGGCGCGGGCGTACGGGTACATGCAGTGGCAGACCTTGCTGCCGAGCGCGTTGTTGCGAACCGCTGGGTCAGCATCAGCACCTGCCTTGTTCCGCGCGCGGCCGAACATGATACCCCAGCGGTTACGGTAGCGGTACGAACCGGTTATCTTCGCCGTGCGGCCGTCATGGAAGCTCCACTTTGTCTGCCACAGGCCGTGCTCCTCCCCCGCGCGGGTTTTCGTCTGGGTCAATGGCCCGTCGTTGTACGAGGTCCAGTCCTCCATCATGAATTCAATGTGGTTCGAGAAGAACCGGGTGTCTTTCCACCCCATGCTCGCCGAAACGTAGGGGAACAGCTCGCGCTCTTCGGATATCTCATTCGGCTTTCGGTGCATCTTGAACTCGGTGAACGCGTGGACGGTCGAGTAGTCGCGCTTGTACTTTGGCAGGCGGGTGTAGTGCCCCCAGCGCATCAGCTTCGTGCCCTTCGTGTCCAGGGCAAACAGCATCGAGCAGTCGCTCAGGTCGAAGCTCTTTCCAGCGGGTGTATCGACGGCGAAGTTGCAGAATAACGCGCCTTCCTCATGGATCTCGTATTCCTGCGTGACAATCGCGGCGTCGTGCAGCACAGCGCGGGTGGAGATGCGGCAGTAGTCGGGAGCCTGCTTGGTGATTTCCATCTCGGCGCGTACGGAGGAGAGGAACAGGCGCTTGCCGTTGATCGTCATCTGGAGGCCCGGCAGGCACATCCTCTTTGCCAGCAGGGCATGCTGGGCCAGTTCGCTCTTTACTGTCAGGTCGCACACCTGTCCGCCACAGGCCGCGTCCAGGGTAATGATTCCGCTCATCGTCTCAACAGTGATCTGACCGCTCTTGCGAGATATCTTCAGCATGGCCTTCCATCCCTCCCAGGTGCGTTCTTGTGTGGCTCGAAATGGAGGCGGACCTTATCACCCGTCCCCACACCATTCAAGGCCAAATGACTATTGCACGTTTCCCGCCGGGACGTATACTCATGCCTTCTTTTCACCACAAACAGGCACACCACGGAGGACGCCATGGCAAAGGGGTTTGTTGATATCCAGAACAACGGGTGGATGACCACCGACTATTCGCAACCGGGCCTTACAGTCGAGCGCGTGAAGGAAATCACCCGCGATCTCATCGCCCGGGGCACAATTGGCTACTGCCCGACAATCATCACCGGCAACGTCGACGTCTATAAGCAGAACATGGCCGTCATAGCAAAGGCCATGAAGGACCCGGAGGTCGGACAGCACATCCTCGGCATCCACCTCGAGGGCCCGTTTATCTCCCCTGAATTCGGCGCCGTGGGCGCGCACCCCAAGGAATACGTCCTCGCCCCTGATGCCGCCACCTTTGACAAGTTCCAGGAATGGGCCGAGGGCAATATCCGCATCCTCACCGTCGCCCCGGAACGCCCGGGCTGCGAAGCGCTCATCAAGCACGTCACAAAGAAGGGCGTCGTCGTCTCCATCGGCCATCACCTGGCCAAGGACGAGGACATGGCCAAAGCAGTAGCCGCCGGGGCAAAGCTCTGCACGCACGTCGGCAACGGGATACCCAACCAGATCCACAGGCACGACAACCCCCTCTGGTGGCAGCTGTCCGAGGACGCGTTGACATGCATGTTCATAACCGATGGCCATCACCTGCCCGCCGACCTGATCAAGGTTGCATTACGGGCCAAGACGCCGGACAGGTTCATAGTGACCAGCGACGCTTCCCCGCTCGCGGGAATGCCCGCCGGCAAATACGTTGCTTTTGGAACGCTGCCCGTCGTCATCAGCGAGAACGGCCTGATCTACTCTGAGAAATCGCAAAGCCTCGTCGGTTCCCATGCAACCCTGATGGAATGCATGAACCATCTCGCCTCGCTGAAGCTTCTCGCCGAAGCCCAGCTCTGGCAGGTAGGCCTTGTCAACCCGCTAAAGATGCTCGGGCTGAAGCCTGACAGGTTCAACGCCATGAAGGGCCCCAGAGTCACATTCAGAAACAACCGTTTTGAGATTGTGAAATAGACGGGGGCGGGCTGACGGACCATATCCGTTTCGTCCAAAAGTGTAGCCACGGCGCTCTGCCGCCGTGTCCGGAGCGCCCCGGCAGAGCGGGGCGGCTACAACTGGATATCGGGTTCGGCCGGGAACGTGCGACATTGACGCAACTGTAGTAGCGCCGCTGTGCGGTGCATCCCCATGCCCGGGGAGACAAAAAGATTCAGGATTACTGGAGAACACATATGACAATCGGAAACATGCATACGATCAAAGAATGGCGCGCGATGCTGGACGACAAGTCCGGGAAGCTTCACACCCTCCTTGCCACGGTGTACGGCGGGAAAGATCTCATCAAGAAGCCTGTCCTCCTCCTGCGCTCCGCCATTGACGAATTCGGCAAGTCTTTCGGCGAAGATCGAAGCGTGTTCGTCGTGCGATCCACCGGACGGATCAACCTGCTTGGCATGCACGTTGACCACCGCGGCGGCAGCGTGAACCCTATCGCCATCAAGGAAGCCTTTTTCGTTGTGGAGCCCCGCGAGGACGATCGCGTGGTTCTCCGCGACATCAACGGAGCGAAGTTCCCCGAAGAATCGTTCTCCATCGGCGAGTGCCTGCCGAAGGGCAAGA
>Ga0172375_10003658_pt1 | contig 23238 bp, 16 predicted proteins | sample LakKiv1m_FD_114537 | JGI IMG/M metagenome (GOLD analysis project Ga0172375, IMG submission 114537) | Freshwater microbial communities from Kabuno Bay, South-Kivu, Congo - kab_092012_11.1m | ecosystem: Environmental > Aquatic > Freshwater > Lake | place: Democratic Republic of the Congo... | reverse complement strand
CGCCAGGCGGTGCTGATCTACCGCATCCTCTACCGATAGGAGCGGCCGTGCGCGGCGTGCGGCATCCCGTGCTGCGTTCCGCGTGGCGGCTGCCGGCCGCCCTGGTCCTGCTGTTCGCCTCGGCCCTGCCGGGCCCCGGCGCGGCCGCGACCACGGCGGAGCCGGCCGGCCCTCCGACCACCCTGCGCGAGACCGAGTGGCACCTGCTGCCGCCGGGCACCGCGAGCCTCGTCCTGGCCCACCCCTTCGTGCGTGCCGACGGCTTCGAGGCGGTCGTCGCCGGCGTGACCTGGCGCGCCGACACGGACTACCGGCTCGACGGGACGCGCGGCCTCTGGTACCCGCTGCGCCCGCTGGGCGAGCCGGGCGCGGTCGTCGTCGCGGTCCGCCTCGCCTACGACTTCGTCCCGGCCGTGGTGCCGCCCGACGAGGAGCTGCACGCGGTGCGCGGGCCGCCGCCGGCCGTCGATGCGAACGCTCCCGCGACGACGGCCGGCGCGTCGCCGTCAGCTCTCCCGGACGGCGCGCCGCTGGACGACCTGCTGGTCAGCGGCAGCAAGTCCGTGCGCATGGCGTCGGGCAACCGCCGCGACCTCAGCGTGGACCAGAACCTCCGCCTGGACATCTCCGGCCGGCTCACCGAAACCATCTCGGTGCGCGCTGCGCTGTCGGACGACAACCTGCCGGTGGTGCCGGAGGGCAACACCGAGGAGCTGCGCGACATCGACCGCGTGCGGGTGGAGCTGAGCGCGCCGCGCTGGAACGCCGTCCTGGGCGACTTCGTGGCCGAGCGCGACGGCACCGCCTTCGGCGACTACCGGCGCAAGCTGCAGGGCTTCGTGCTGGAGGCCCGCCCGGGCGCCGCCGGCGTCGCGGTGCTGGCGGGCTCGCCGCGCGGCCTGTACCGCACCGTCCAGATCCGCGGCGAGGAGGCGAACCAGGGCCCGTACCAGCTGGGCGCCGGCGGGGCCGGCGTCTTCCTGGTCGCCGGCAGCGAGCGCGTGCGCCTGGACGGCCGGCCGATGACGCGCGGCGCCGACCGCGACTACGTCGTGGACTACGTGCGCGGCACGGTCACCTTCACCTACCGCCGCCTGGTCACCGCCGACTCGGAGATCGTCGTGGAGTTCGAGGAGGGGGAGGGACCGTACTCCCGCACCGTGGCCGGCGCGCAGGCCCAGGCCGCCGTCGACGTCGGTCCCCTCGGCGGGCGCACGGCCGCGCTGACGATGCGGCTGGTCCGCGAACGGGACGACCCGGTCCGCCTGCGGACGGGCGAGCTCTCGGAAGCGGACCGCGCGGTCCTCGCCGCGGCGGGCGACGAGCCCGCCGTGGCCACGGGCCTGACCGCCGTCGCGGCGGGGACGGGGGACTACCGTCTCGACTGGGTGGGCGGCATCCAGGTGGCGGTGCACGACACGCTCGCCGGCGACTACCTGGTCGAGTTCTTCGACGCGGGATCCGGGCTGGGCGACTACGGCGTCGCTTCGCTGACGGCCCTGGGCACGACCGTCTACGAATACCGCGGTCCGGGGGGCGGTTCCTACCGGATCGGCCGGCTGCTGCCCGCGCCTTCGTCGCAGCGGCTGGCGACGTTCCTGGCGACGCTCGGCGACGCCCGCCGACCTCTGGTGTCCGTGGAGTGGGACGCGAGCAGCCTCGACGCCAACGTCCTGTCCTCGAGGGATGACGGCGACGACGCGGGCACCGCCCTGCGCGCCGCGCTGGACATCGGCGAGCGACCCTGGCGGCCGGGCGGCAGGCGCGTGGGCGTCGTCGCGCTGCAGGCGTCGCACGAGGACCTCGGGGCGCGCTTCGCGCCGTTCCAGCTGGCCCGCGACCGTTTCCGCTACGAGCGCTGGGGCCTGGGGGACCGCGCCCTCCGCGAAGGGTTCCTGCAGGAGCGCGACGCGGAGTCGTCGGCGACGGGCTCGTTGACCACGGGCGGCGGGAAGCGCCGCCTGCGCCTGGAGGGACAGTGGGGCCGCCTGTCCCACGGCGCGGCCCTGGACGCCCGGCGCGCCGGCGCCGAGGCCGGCTGGGCCTGGGGCCGTCTGGACGGCGTCTCGCGCTGGCAGGAGGCGCGCAGCGAGGACGACGTCGACCCGCTGGATGTCCTGCGGCGCGAACAGAGCCACGGCCTCGGCGTCGACGCGGTGATCGTTCGCCCATCCTTCGTCTACGAGCGCGCCCAGCACGCCGACGCCGCGGCGCCGGCGGGCCGGACGGCCGGCGCCCGCCGGCGTCGCTGGACCGCCGGCCTGGACGCCCCGGCCGACGCCGCCTGGGCCTGGGGCGCCAGCTTCGAGCGCGGGCTGGCCGACAGCCTGCGCACCGGGCACTGGGTGCGCGACCGCGACAGCCGCACCGCGCGCTGGCGGCTCGGCACGCCGGAGCTGGGCGGCGTCCGCCTGACCGCGGACGGCACGCTGCGGCGGGTCGAGGTCCCGGACGGGCAGGACCTCACCACGCGCCTCGCGCGCGTCGACCTGCACGGCCGCTGGGACCGCGCGGGCAGCGACTGGGGCCTGGTCTACGCCGTGGACAGCAGCCGCAGCGAGGTGCTCGACCGCCAGATCCTCTTCGTCGGCCTGCGGCAGGGGGACTACGACCAGAGCGGCGCCTTCGTCGGCTACGACCTGGGGGACTTCGACGTGGTGACCGTCGGCACCGATTCGCTCGTCGCCACCACGGAGGTGAGCGCGGACCTCTCCTGGCGGCAGGATTTCGCCATGCTGGGCAAGGACCGCCTCTGGGGCGCCTGGCAGTCGGTGACGCGCGCGACCGTGCGCGGCCGCAGTCGGACCGACGACGTCGGCGGCCTGATGCGCCTGGATCCCGCGCGGATCCTCGACGAACAGGACACGGTGCTGGGCGAGGTCTCCCTGCGGCAGGACCTGTGGCTGCTGCGGCACCTGAAGCGCTGGGACCTGCGCGGGCGCTTCGAGTTCGACGAGGGTCTCGACCGCCAGTACGCGACCCACCCCGAGGAGCGGCTGCGCCGCCTGCACCAGGGCACGCTGACCTGCAACATCGACGAACGCACGAGCCTGCGCCTGCGCGCCACGCGCACCGACGAATCCCGCGCGAACCGCGAACAGGCGGTCGCCGGCAACCGCCCCTACGACTCGCTGACCACGGGCTGGGAGGTCGAGGCCAGCCGCCGCCCGTCGCCCGGCAACGAGCTGGTGATCGCGCTGGACCGCGCCGAGCGCCGCGACCTCGTCTCCGGCGTCCGGCAGCGCGACTGGGGCCTGAAGCCGCAGGCCCGCCTGCGGTTCGAGCGGCGCTGGACGGGGTACGCCGAGATGCGCTGGTCGTGGGTGGCGGCCGACGAGCCGCCGGGCGCGCTGCGCCCGTACTTCTACCCCTATCCCGGCGGGAACGTCGAGGCCGCGTCCCGATTGGCCTGGACCCCGTCGCCGACCCTGACCGTCACCGCCGGCTATTTCGGCCGTCGGCTGGGGGAGAGGGGGTGGCAGCACGATGTCCGCCTGGAATCGACGGCCCGTTTCTAGCGTCCCGCTGATCGCGCTGCTGTGCTGCGCAACGGCCGTCGCCGCGCCGGCGCCGTCGGTCCGTCTGTCGGCCGCGGCGGCCGGCGATCGCGGCCTGCAGGAACTGCTCCGTGACGACGCGGCGTGGCTGTCGTCCCTCCCGACCGGCATCGCGGTCCTGACCGCCGGGGCGAGGGAGGATTCCCTGCCCGGCTGGCTCGCCGATCCGGCACGGCCGGACGGCGAGTCGCGGCGCCCGGCCGCCTCCCTGGTGCGCGACCGCTGGCTCGAGCGCGGGTACCTGGGCTGCCGCGTGGAACCGTCCGCCCCGGACAGCATGTCGGCGCTGGTGGTGGAACCGGGGCCGCGCTACCTGCTCGGCGAGGTGAGTGTCGAGGGCGAGGGCTTCCCGGGGCGCGCCGCCGCCCTGGCCCGCTGGCTGCCGCGCCCGGACGACCCCGTCGACGCCGACGTCTGGCGGCGCGCCGTGGCGGGCCTGCTGCGGGCGGCGGGGGAGGCCGGCCACCCCTTCGCGCACTGGATCGTGCGGCGCGCGGCGATCCGCGGGGACCGGCCCGTGCTGGACGTCACGGCGATCCTCGTGCCCGGACCCGCCGTGGACTTCGGCCCGATGACCTCCGACCTGCCCGGCGGTCGCGGTGCGGAATTCCTGGCCAAGGCGGCGCGGCTCGCCCCGGGTTCGCGCTTCCGCGAGTCGGCGCTGGCCGCGGCGCGACGCCGCCTGCAGCTGCGCGACATCTACGCCGAGGTCGGCGAGCCCGTCGTCTACGCGACCGGGGACGCCGCGGCGGTCGGCGTGCACTGGCCGGTGCGCCTGAAGACGCGGCCGAACCGCGCCTCGGTGATGCTCGGGCTGAGCCGCGACGGGCAGGACGGCGCCTCGCGCCTGAGCGGGCAGGTGGACCTGCGCCTGACGAACCTCGCCGGCAGCGGTCGCGGGCTGGACCTGCTCTGGACCGACGACGGCCGCGAGCGTTCCCGCCTCGAGTTCGGCTGGCGCGAGCCCCTGGTCGGCGGCACGCCGCTTGATGCGTCCCTGTCCGTCGGCCACGAAGTCCAGCAGCATGTCTCCACGCGTTTCCACCTGGACGGCCGCCTGCTCCTGCCGGTCACCGGTCCCTGGGGCGTGGAGTTCGGACTGGGGCGCGACCGCAGCACCTATGTCGACGGCGCCTGGTCGGGTACGTCCCGCTGGCGCACCCGGGCGGGGATCCTGCGCCGGCGCGGCGACCCGGCGCGCAACGGCTGGTCGGGCGCCTTCGCCCTGGAATCGGCCCGTCGCGGCGCCGAACTGCGCACCGGCGACGGCGCCGTCCCCGGCGCGTCGTCCGGCGAGGCGCGCCAGACCATGGTCGAGGCGGATCTCGGCGTCGAGCGCTGGTGGGGGCCGGCCACGAGCACGGCGGTGTCGGGTCGTTTCCGGGACCTGCGCGGCGACGGGGCCGCCGTCCCCCTCACCGAGCAGTACCGGCTCGGCGGCGCGCGCAGCCTGCGCGGTTACCTGGAGGACCAGTACCACGGCGAACGTGTGGCCTCGGCGGCGATCGAACTGCGCTGGGGACGACCGGACCGCTCGCGTGTTTACACCTTCTTGGACCTGGGGTACGTTCGCGATGTCGCCGTCGACCCCGCGGATGCGACGGCGCGGATCACGACCATCAGCCGCCTGCGCGGCTACGGGCTGGGCCTGCTGACGGCCTCGGCCGCCGGCGAGGTCTCCCTCGCGATCGGCTTTCCCGGCGCGTTCCGCTTCGAGGACGCCAAGCTGCACGTCGTTCTGCTGCAGTCCTTCTGACATCCGGTGGTGCGAGGCATGGACACCCGCGAGGCGCGCAAGGCGGTGCGGACGTTGCGGGCGGAGATCGCACGCCACGACGAGCTCTACTACCGCCGCGCCGCGCCCGAGATCGAGGACGGCGAGTACGACGCCCTGGTCCGCCGCCTCGCGGAGCTCGAGGCCGCCTTCCCCGAGCTGGCCGCAGCCGCCAGCCCGACCGCGCGCGTGGGCGACGACAGCGACGCGCGCTTCCCCTCGCTGCCGCACAGCCGGCCGATGATCAGCCTGCAGAACAGCTACGACCTGGACGAGGTCGCGGCCTTCGACGAGCGCGTCCGCAAGGAGACGGGCCGCGCCGACGTGCGCTACACCGTCGAGCCCAAGGTCGACGGCGTGGCCCTGGCCCTGCGCTATCAGGAGGGCGTGCTGACGACGGCCCTCACGCGCGGCGACGGGCGCGCGGGCGACGTGGTCACGGCCAACGCGCTGACCATCGCCGGCGTGCCGCCGCGGCTGCCGCCGCGCTGGCGCGAGCGGCTGCCGGGACGGCCCCGCTCCATCGAGGTGCGCGGCGAGGCGTACCTGTCGCTGCCCCGCTTCCGCGAACTCAACCGGCTGCGCGAGGAGGCGGGCCAGCCGCTGCTCGCCAACCCGCGCAACGCCGCCGCCGGCACGCTCAAGACGCTCGACGCCGCGGCGGTGGCCGCCCGCGGCCTCTCGCTCTTCTGCTACCAGATCCTCGGCCTGGACGGCGACGAGACGGGCCTGGCCACCCACCGCGACGAGATGGCGGCGCTGCGCGAGCTCGGGCTGCCGGTCAACGGCTTCCTGCGCCTGGCCGAGGGCGCCGCGCAGATCGCCGCGCACCTCGCGGAGCTGGAAGGCCTGCGCGACGGACTCGACCACGTCATCGACGGCGCCGTCATCAAGGTCGACGAGCTGGGCCTGCACCCCTCGCTGGGGGCCACGGCGAAGGCCCCGCGCTGGGGGCTGGCCTTCAAGTACGCGGCCCAGGAGGCCGAGACCCGCGTGCGCGACGTGGTCCTGCAGGTCGGCCGCACCGGCGTGATCACCCCGGTCGCGGAACTGGAGCCGGTCCTGCTCGGCGGCACCACGGTCCAGCGCGCGACGCTGCACAACTGGGACGAGATCGCGCGCAAGGACCTGCGCGTGGGCGACGCGGTGGTGGTGGCCAAGGGCGGCGAGATCATCCCGAAGGTCGTGCGCGTCCTGCTCGAACGGCGCCCCGCCGGCGCCCGATCGGTGCCGCCGCCGGACCGCTGCCCCGTCTGCGCGACGCCGGCGGTGCGGCCCGAGGGCGAGGTCGCGGTGCGCTGCCCCAACCCGCTCTGCCTGGCGCAGGTGGCCCGGCGCCTGCGGCACTTCGCGGGGCGGGACGCCGCCGACATCGAAGGGCTCGGCGAGCGCGGCGTGGCCCAGCTGCTCGAGGCCGGCCTGGTGCGCGACCTGCCCGATCTGTTCCGCCTCGACGCAGCCGCCGTGGCCGAACTGCCGGGCTGGGCCGGCAAATCGGCGGAGACGCTGGTGCAGGGGATCGCGCGGGCCGCGCAGCGGCCCTGGGCGGCCAAGCTCTTCGCCCTGGGCATCCCCGAGGTGGGCGTCACCACGGCCGCCGCGCTGGCGGCCGCCTACCCCGGCATCGACGCGCTGCGCGCGGCGGACCCGTCGGGCATGACCGCCCTCTACGGCGTGGGCGGGGAGATGACGCGCAAGATCACGGCCTTCCTGGCGCGCGACGACGTGGGGCGACTGCTCGACGAGCTCGTCGCGCTCGGCTTCCTGCTGCCGGTCGAGGCCGCGGCGACGGCGCCGCCGCCGGCCGAGACCTGGTTCCGCGACCGCACCTTCGTGCTGACCGGCACGCTCGCCACCCGCCCCCGCAGCGAGGCCAAGGCCCTGCTGCTGCGACTGGGCGCCAAGGTCGCCGCCGACGTCAGCCGCCGTACCGATGCCGTGATCGCCGGCACGGATCCCGGCGGCAAGCTCGACCGGGCGCGGGAGCTCGGCGTCGAGATCCTCGACGAGGAGGCCTGGCTGCAGCGCCTGCGCCGGGAGGGCATCGACGATGGCGCCTGATGCCGGCGACGGCCGCCTGTTCCTCTCGCTGCGCAACGACGATCCGGCCGCGCCGGTGCTGCTGCAGGACGCGCGCGATCCCGGCCGCCTGTTCGAGATCGCCAGCCTGGATCGGCCGGGCGGCGAACTGCGCGGCGCCTGGATCCTCGTGGACGGCCCCGGTCCGGACCTCGCGTCGCGCGACGGCTGCCTGCTGGCGCCGCGCGGGCTGGTCTGGGCGCTGCTCGACCCCCTCGCGGCCGGGCAGGGCAACCGCCTGCAGCTGCAGGACCCGCTCGCCGGTCAACGAGCCCTGCGGCGCGAGGGCGGTCGCCTCTGGAGCGGGCTCGCCCGCTGGCAGGCGCTGCCCGTGGAGCTGAAGCGGGACGTGCGCCGCCTGCTCGCGCCCCTGCCGCACGCCGCGCCCCTGCTGGACCTCTTCGACGCCCTGGCCGCGGGCGGCGCCACGGACCCCTTCGACGGCCAGACGGTCCCGTTCGCGGCCCAGCCGCGGGGGGACGGTACGGCGGTTCCATCCCCGTCGGGCCTCGCCGCCGCGAACCCGCCGCCCGACGACCCCGAAGCCCTGGCCGCCTGGCTCGAGGACCCCGCGGAGTTCGGCCGGCTCTACGGCCCCTCCTTCACCCCGCGCGCCGAGCAGGGGATCATGGCCCGCGACGTGGCCGAGGCCCTGCGAACGTCCAACCCCCTGTTGATCGAGGCGGGCACCGGCGTGGGCAAGACCCTGGCCTACCTCGCGCCGCTGCTGACCCACCTGCGGCGCACGGGCGCGCGCGGCGTCGTCTCGACCCAGACGCGCACGCTGCAATCCCAGCTGCTGGAGCAGGACCTGCCCCTGCTCGCCGGGTCGGTCCCCGAGGTGGAGCACCGCCTGCTGATGGGGCGCAGCAACTACCTCTGCCGCACCGGCGAGCGGCGCTTCCTGGAACGGTCGGCGGTCACGCCCGCCGAATCGTGGGCCCAGGCCTCGCTGCGGCTCTGGCTGGCGGCCACGACCGACGGCCTGCGCGAGGAGGTCCAGGATCATCCGGTGCTGCGCCGCTACGTCCCGGAGATCTTCGACACGCCGGAGCCGTGCTCGCCCTCGGTGTGCTACGGCCCGCGCGAGTGCCACGTGCAGCGGGCCCGCCGGCTGGCTCGCGAAGCCCGCCTGGTCATCGTCAACCACGCCCTGCTGATGGTCGACTTCGCGGCGGGGCACACGCTGATCGGCGAGTACGACGCGGTGGTGGTCGACGAGGCGCACCGCCTGCCGCAGGCGGCGCTCGACGCCTTCGAGATCCGCTGCGATGCGTCCCGCTCGGTGATCATCGAGGACTTGCTCGGGGAACCCGCCCGCAGCCCGGGCGGTTTCCCGTCCGTCCCGCGGCGGCTGATCGCGGAGCTGTCCCGCGGCGGCGAGGTCGGCGAGACGGCGGCGGCTCGGCTGGCCGACCTCGTGCTCGCGCTGCTGGGAGCGCTGGCCGCCTACCGCGCCTGGTTCGCGGCGCTCGAGGCCCTGTTCGTCGAACGGCGCGGCCAGCAGCGCCTGCACGGCAAGGTGCGCGTCCATGACCGCGACGAGACCTTCGGACCGCTGACGGTGCGGACCACCGCGTTCCTGGACGCCGCCGCCGCGGTCGACCGCGCCTACGCCGATCTCGCCGCCGGCCTGGAGAGCGCGCCGGCGGTCGGCGACGACCTGGCCGACGAACTGGGCACGCTCGCCCGCGCCGTCGAGATGGCGGCGCGCCTGCAGCAGGACGTGGCCTTCCTGACCACCGAGGACGACCCGGACTGGGTGGTCTGGTTGGAGCCGGGTCGGGAGCAGGGGCTGATCGCCGCGGGAGCGACGCGCCTGGAGTCGGGGCCGCTGCTGGGAGATCTCTGGCGCCGTTCCAGACTCGCGCCGGTGCTGACCAGCGCGACGCTGGGCGTGGGGGAGGACTTCAGCTTCATGGAGCGCGAGCTCGGCGTCGGACGTCTGGGCCGCAGCACGGTGACGTCGCTGGTGCCCAGCCCCTTCGACTACCGCGAGCAGGCGCGCTTCCTGACCACGCCCGACTTCCCGGCGCCCGACACGGCGGCCTGGCAGGCGGCGGTGGCCGACCTGGTGGAGCGTCTGGTGCGCGTGGCGCCGCGCAAGACCATGGTCCTGTTCACCTCGTACGCCGCGCTGCAGGGGGTCGCGGGCCGATTGCGCGAGGCGCTGGACCGGTCGGGCCCGTCGGGCTGGCCCGCCCCGCGGCCCGTGCTGCTGGTGCAGGGCTCGGGCGCCGGCGCCGGCGAGCTGATGACCCGCTTCCGGCAGGAGCGCCACTCCCTGCTGCTGGGTACCAGCACGTTCTGGGAGGGGGTCGACCTGCCCGGGTCCGACCTCGAGATCCTGGTGGTCACGAAGCTGCCGTTCGCGGTGCCGACCGATCCCTGGGTCGAGGCCAAGTGCGAGCGCATCGCGGCCAACGGCGACAACGCCTTCATCGATTTCGTGGTGCGCGACGCCGTCCTGCGGCTGCGGCAGGGCGTCGGCCGCCTGATCCGCTCGCGCCGGGACCGGGGCGTGGTGGTGCTGCTGGACAGCCGCTTGCACGGCAAGCCCTACGGCATGACCTTCCTGCAGGCGCTGCCGTCGCCGGTCACCTACTGCGCCGACGCGGACGAGATCGTCCGCCAGACGGGCGCTTTCTTCGACGCCGAGCGTCCCGTCCCCGCGGACGACGGGGCGGGCTTCGCCGCACGGGAGTGATGATGGCTTCGATCGACCGTGTCATCTGCGGCAACGACGCCGCCCTGGCCGCGGGTCCGGACCTGCTGGTGCGCAACATCGGCCAGCTGTGCACGCTGGACGCGCCGGACACTCCGGACGATGCGGGCGCCGGTCCGCGGCGCGGCGCCGCTCTCGACGATCCCGGCCTGGTCGGCGGGGCGGCGCTGGCGGTGGCCGGCGGGCGCGTGCTGGCCTACGGACCGCAGACGGAGTTGCTGGCCCGCTGCGGCGCGCCCCGCGCCCTCCACGACGCCGGCGGCCGCTGCGTCGTGCCCGGCTGGGTCGACCCCCACACCCACGCCGTGTTCGGGCGGACCCGGCAGGACGAGTACGAGCGCCGCCTGCGAGGCGAGACCTACCTGCAGATCGCCGCGGCCGGCGGCGGGATCCAGTCTTCGGTGCGGGACCTGCGCGGACGCGGTGACGACGACCTGCGGGAATTGACGGTCGCTCGACTTCGTGAAATACTCGAACATGGAACCACAACCATAGAAATAAAAAGCGGATATGGTCTGTCGTATCACGACGAGGCTCGCATGCTCCGCATCGCCGGTGACGCGGCCGCCACCGTCGGCCTGCGGGTGGTCCGCACCTGCCTCGCCGCCCACGAGGTGCCGCCGGAATACCGGGACCGGCGCGACGACTACGTGCGGCTGGTCTGCGACGTGATCCTGCCGCGCATCGTCGGCGAGGGCCTCGCCGAGCGGCTGGACGTCTTCTGCGAGCCGTCGGTCTTCGACCTCGAGCAGACCGCGACGATCCTGCGCCGGGGCCGGGAGCTCGGCCTGCGCGCCACCGTCCACGCCGACGAGCTGGAGCCGTTCGGGGGCGCGGCCCTGGCCGCGCGCCTGGGGGCGGATTCCGCGGACCACCTCATCCGCATCGACGACGCGGGCGTCGCCGCCCTGGCGGGGTCGCCGACCGTGGCGGTGCTGCTGCCCGGGACGGTCTTCTCGCTCGGTCTGCGCGGCTACGCCCCGGCGCGGGCGATGATCGCGGCAGGCGTCGCGGTGGCCCTGGCCACCGACTTCAATCCCGGCAGCTGCCCGATCGCCTCGGTGCCCCTGATCCAGTCCATCGCCTGCACCCAGATGCGCCTGACGCCGGCCGAGGCCCTGGCGGCCTGCACGGTGAACGCCGCCTGGGCGCTCGGTCTCCAGGACGAGGTCGGTTCGCTGGCGCCGGGCCGCGCCGCGGATTTCCTGGTGCTGGACGTCGACGACTTCCGCCTGGTGCCCTACCACGCCGGGCGCAACCCCGTGCGCGAGGTGTGGCGCGACGGTCGCCGGCTGGTGGCGCGATGAGGCGGGGACGCCCGGCCCGCGCGTTCTCGGCCGGCGCCGCGGCGCTGGTGCTGACCGTGGTCCCGGTCATGACCGCCGGCGCGCAAGTCGGCGCGCCGGCCGTCGCGCCGGCCGGCGTCTGGTCGTCGGCGCTGGTCGAGGTGCCGACAGGATCGCGAGCGCTCTGGGTGCCCTTCGCCGGAGACCTCGCCGACCTGCTGGACCGCAGCACGCCGCTGGTCGCCGTCAGGGACGGCGCGCCGGGCGCGCCCCTGCTCGCGCTGCACCTGCCCGGCGACGACGCCGTCCCGTTCGCCGAACTGGACGGTCTGCCGCTGAACCTCGGGCACCGCTGGGCCGACGATCCCTGGACCTGGTCGCTAGCCGGCGTGGACCTCGCGCGGGTCGGCTTCACCCAGGATCCGCGCGGCGGCGGCGCGCCGAGACTCTCCTGGGTGTCCTGCCCGGCGGACACGGGCAGCAGCCTGCTGGACAGCGCCTTCTTCAAGGGGGCGGGGGACACCTACCTGCGAAGGCTTTCGCTCCGCACCCAGCAGGCGCCCTGGGAAACGCGTTTCGACTTCGAGGAACTGCTCGACGAGCTGCCGCAGGACGGCAGCGCCACGGCCGGCGTCGCCGAGAGCCGCTCGCGCCTGTCCCGCACGACCCTGACCCGCCGCTTCCCCGATGCTTCGACGCTGGCGGTGGGCTACGCCCGCGATCGTCGCCACAAGACCGGCCTGTCGCGCTACGGCGCGCTTCGCCAGGAGACCTGGGGCGACCGCACGACCGCGCGCTGGCGGCAGGCCTGGGGCGACGGCGAGCTGAGCGCCGGCCTGTGGTCCTCGCGCGTGGACGTGGTGCGGGAGATCGGCGCCGACGACCGCAAGGTGGAGACGGCCCGCGACGGCGCCCGCCTGGAACTCGGTCGCGGCGCCTGGCGGCTGGATGCGCAGGTCGCGTCCTGGCGATTGTCCGACGACGCCGCGGGCACCGCGGCCTGGGCGGGGGCGGACACCGCGCGCGTGGGCGCGACGGGCCACGAAGCGCACGTCATCGCCGTCTGGGGTCCGCCGGACGCCGCGGCCCGGACCATGGCCGACTGGCGCCTCGAGTGCGCCGGCCGCTGGCACGAACTCGCCGGCTGGTCGCCGCACCTGGGCGCCGCCTGGCGACCTGCCGGCGGGCCGCTGCGCTTCGGGTTGAGCCGCGGCGGTCGGGCCCCGCGGCTGGACGAGCTGTTCACGGCCGAGCGCGTGTTCTCCGACGGCCGGGCCATCGTGCTGCTGCCGGCGCGCGGTCTGGGCTGGGAGGACCTCGCCGAGGCGACGCTCGCCGCCGACGGCCGTGTCGCCGGGCACTCGTTACGATTCGACGCGACGTGGCGCCGGCTGCGCGACGGCATCGGCTGGCGCGCGGTGACCTCCGGCTCGGAGACGGGCCGTTGGGACAACGACGTGGAGCTCGAGGGCTGGGCCGCGACGATCGCCGCCGCGCGCGTCGTCCGGCTGGCCGGCTGGTTGCGCTGGGAGGCGTCGGCGAGTTGGCGCGGGACCGACGTCGGCGCCGGTTCGCCGCTGGCCCTGCCGCCGGACCGGTCCGCCGTGCTGAACGTGTTCTGGGAACGCCACGCCTTCCGCGAGGACGGCATCCTCGAGCTGGGATACGTCCTGGAGTACCGCGGCGCCATGGCGGATCCCTGGCTCCCCGGCGGCGCCGTCGACGTGCCGGCCCGCACGCTGCACCACCTGCTGGGCTCGTTCCGCCTGGTCGGCGCAGACCTGGGAATCGAGCTGCGCAACCTCACCGGCGTCACCACGGCCGTCGACGACCTGGTCCCGTCACCGGGACGCGAGATGCGCTGGCGCCTGCAGTGGACCCTGCGGCGCTGACCCTGCGACGTTGATCTCCCGCCACGGGCGTCTCCCACGCCCTTGACCGCCTCCCCGCCGCCGGCGCGCGCCGGTCGGAGACGACGTGACCCGACGCGAAACCGCGGGCCTGCTGCTGCTGTTCGTCGCGGTGCTGGCCGGCCGCTGGGTCCGCCACGCCCTGCTCGTGGACGCCGACGGCGCCTGGCGCGAACCGGGTTTCCTGGACGCGATGCTGCCGGCCCTGGTCGTCGAGGAGGACGCGCCGGCGCCGCCGGCGCCCCCCTTCCACGTCAACCTCACCACCGCCGATACCCTGACCTGCCTGCCGGGCGTCGGCGCGGTGCTCGCTGGCCGCATCGTGGCCGAACGGGAGCGCGGCGGGCCGTTCCTCGGCCAGGAGGACCTGCGGCGGGTCAAGGGCATCGGGCCGAAGCTGTCGGCGCGTCTCGGCCCGTTGTTGCTCTACGACACGAAACCCGCCGCCGGCCGTACCGGCGGGTCAAGTTCCGGCCCGACCGGCCGATGATCTGCCGGTGAGCCGCGCGCGGTGCGCGGCGCGACCGGGAGGCCGCCGATGCCCTGGGCCCTGTCGGGCTTGTTGCTGATCGCGAGCGCGGAGCTGCTGCGCCGCCTGCGGCGCGCGCGCGCCGAGGGCCGCCTGGCGTCGGCGCGCGAACGGTCGCTGCGCACCGACCTGCGCAACGTCCTGGCGAACCTCGGCAGCGGCCTGGTGATCTCCGACCGCCACGGCGTCATCCAGCGCGCGAACCCCGCCGCGGCGCGCATCCTGGGCGTGCGCGAGGAGGACCTCGCCGGCCAGACCGTCGCCGACGCCTTCGACGAGGGGCGCCGCGAGTTCGCCCGCGCCGTGGTCCAGGTGCTGGCCGGCGGCGAGGCGGTGGCCCGTCGCGAGATCCTGCTGACCCTGCCCGAGGGGCGGCAGCTGCCCGTCGGGATCAGCGTCCACCCCGTCCGCGACGAGGCGGGCCGGCAGGCCGGGGCCGTCGCCATCTTCCAGGACCTGAGCGAGGTCAACGCGCTGCGCGAGCGCATGCGCGAGAACGACCGGCTGGCCGCGATCGGCGAGCTGTCCGCCAGCATCGCGCACGAGATCCGCAACCCCCTGGGCAGCATCCGCGGCAGCGCCGAGCTGCTGGCCGCGGAGCTGGCGGTCGGCGGCCAGGAGCAGCGGCTGCTGGCGCTGATCCTCAAGGAGAGCGAGCGGGTCAACCGCATCGTCAGCGACTTCCTCGCCTACGCCCGGCTGCGGCCGGCGGTGCGGCAGCTGTCGGAGCTGAAGCCCTTCCTGGAGGACGTCGCCTTCCAGGTCCGCATGCACCAGCAGGGCCGCGAGGGCCTGCGCATCGTCACCGCGATCGAGCCCGACGACCTGCTGGTGCTCATGGACCCCGAGCAGATGCAGCAGGTGCTGCTGAACCTCTCGCTCAACGCCTGCGAGGCGATGGACGGCCGCGGCACGCTGACGCTGGGCGCGACGCTGGACGACGACAACTCCGTCTGCCGCCTCGTCGTCGCGGACACCGGGCCGGGCATCGCGCCGGAGGTGCGGGACTCCCTGTTCCGCCCCTTCGTCACCACCAAGACCGGCGGCACCGGTCTCGGGCTGCCCGTCGTCCAGCGCATCGTCACGGCCCACGGGGGCGAGATCCTGGTCGGCGCCGCGCCGGACGGGGGCGCCGAGTTCCGCATCGACCTGCCCCTGGTGCTGGACACCGCCGGAGCCGCCGCCACCCCGGACCTGCTCGCCGTGTAGCCGCCGTTGCATTCTGCCCCGGCCGGGCGTCGCCTGATGAGGATTCCTGCACCTTCGGGCTCAAGCCCCTTGCAATCTGACCGATAACCAGCGGGACGGACGGGAGAAGCACGGCCGCCCGCGCGGCTCGACCCAAGGAGCGTTTCATGACGGAGAACCGGATCCTGGTCGTCGACGACGAGGAATCGATGCGACAGTACCTCTCCATCCTGCTGGAGAAGGAAGGCTACGAGGTGGTCACGGCGGGCTCGGGCGCCGAGGCCCTCCAGCTGATGGAAGCCGACCCTTTCGCGGTCGTGCTCAGCGACATCCAGATGCCCAAGGTGGACGGGATCCAGCTGCTGAAGGGCATCAAGGCCATCGACCCCACGACGCCGGTGATCATGCTCACGGCCTACGCCAGCGAACAGTCGGCCATCGACGCCGTGAACCTCGGCGCCTACTCGTACCTGCAGAAGCACTGCAAGAACGACGAGATCAAGGTCGCGGTGCGCAACGCGCTCCAGCTGCGGCAGACGCGCCGCGAGAACGTGCACCTGAAGCGCGAGCTGACGCGCACGCGCGGCCAGACGCGGATCATCGGCCAGAGCGCGCGCATGCAGGAGGTCTACCGGCTCATCGGCAAGATCAGCGCGACGCCGGCGACCGTCATGATCAACGGCGAGAGCGGCACCGGCAAGGAGCTCATCGCCCGCTCGATCCACGAGCGCAGCGAGCGGGCCGACAAGCCGTTCGTGCCCATCAACTGCGGCGCCATCCCCGAGACCCTGCTCGAGAGCCAGCTGTTCGGCCACGTGAAGGGCTCGTTCACCGGCGCGGACCGCGACCACGACGGCTTCTGCCGCCAGGCGCAGGGCGGCACCATCTTCCTGGACGAGATCGGCGAGACGCCCCACGCCATCCAGGTCAAGCTGCTGCGCATGCTGCAGGAGCGGGAGATCTACCCCGTGGGTTCGAGCAAGCCGGTCAAGGTGGACCTGCGCGTCATCGCCGCCACCAACCGCGACCTCGACGTGGAGGTGGCCGCCGGCCGCTTCCGCACCGACCTGTTCTACCGCCTGAACGTCATCCCCATCGACCTGCCGCCGCTGCGGGCGCGGCGCGACGACATCCCGCTGCTCTGCGACCACTTCCTGCGCAAGACGTGGCCGGACTACCCCGGCAAGCTCGGCGCGGCGCTCGAGGACGACGCCCTGCGGGCGCTGTCGGCCTACGACTGGCCCGGCAACGTGCGCGAGCTGGAGAACGTCCTGGAGCGGGCCAGCATCATCCGCGAGGGCGAGCGCATCATGCGCCACGACCTGCCCCCGGCGGTCGCCACGCCGCTGCCCTGCACGGTCACGGCCTCCGAGGCGATCGGCACCCATGTGCCCCTGGAGCAGATCGAACGCCTGCACATCGAGCAGGTGCTCGCCAGCGTTTCTGGCCACAAGAAGCGCGCCGCGGACATCCTGGAGATCAACCCCTCGACCCTCTACCGCAAGCTGCTGCGCTACGAGACGGGGGAGACGTCGCCCTACGGCGAGGACGAGGCCGCGGAGCAGGCGACCCGCGACGCGACCGAGGCCATCGCGACGGCGGTGCTGGCCGGGATGCGCGACGGGGTGGAGGAGCCCGAGACGGTCGGCGTCGGCGGCGCCGTCTGAGACCACCTGTGACTTCCCTCGGACCGGGCGCCGGGCTGTGCTTGCCCGGCGCCCCCGTTTTGCCTATGCTCGCCGCCGGCACCCCTACGGGTCGGAGGCGCGGCGTGTGGATCTCCCTGATCGGCTTCATGGGCAGCGGCAAGAGCACCGTGGCGCGCCTGCTCGGGGAGCGGGCGCTGCTGCCGGTGGTCGATCTCGACCGCGAGGTCGTGCGGCGCGAGGGCGCCGGCATCGGCGAGCTGTTCCGGTCGCGGGGGGAGCCGGGTTTCCGGGCCGCCGAGTTCGCGGCGCTGGACGCCCTGGCGAAGGACGCCGACCTGGTGATCGCCTGCGGCGGCGGCCTCGTCACGACGCCCGCCGCGGTGGCCCTGATGCGCGCCGCGGGCTGCGTGATCTGGCTGGACGCCCCCTGGGAGACGCTGCAGACCCGGCTGGCCGCGGCGGCGGCGGCCGGCGACGACCGCCCCCTGCTGGCCGCGGGGGACTGGGCGGCGGCCAGGGCGCTCGACGGCGCGCGGCGGCCGCTCTACGCCCGCGCCGCCGATTTCCGGGTGCGCACGGACCAGACCGCGCCCGAGGTCACGGCCCGCCGCGCCCTCACGCGGCACGTCGCCTGGCAGCGACAGCGCGCGGCGGTGGGGACGTGAGGGTCGTCGCCGGCCGCTGGCGCGGGCGTCGCCTCGTCGCGCCGGAGGGCCTGGACACGCGGCCGACGACGGACCGGGTCAAGGAGGCCCTGTTCTCCATCCTGGGCCGCCGCGTCGAGGGCGCGCCGGTGGTCGACCTGTGCTGCGGCGCGGGCGGCCTGGGCCTCGAGGCGCTGAGCCGGGGCGCCGCGGCCTGCGACTTCGTCGACAGCTCGCCGCGGGCGCTGGCCGCCGTGCGGGCCAACCTGGCGGCCTGCCGCGCCGATCCCGCCGCGGCACGCCTGCACCGCGCCGACGCCGTGGCCTGGTTGGAGGCGGCGGCGCCGCGTCTCGCCGCCGGGACCATCCTGCTGGCGGACCCGCCCTACGCCGACCGGACGGGCGCGGCGCTCTGGGAGCGATTCCTGGCGCTGTCCGCGCAGGGGCGCCTGGCCGTGGCCGTGCTCGAACACGACCAGGGCTGCGCGTTGCGCGCCGCCCCGGACGGCTGGCGTCGCGACGACCGGCGCTACGGCGCCGCCACCCTCAGCCTGCTGGAGCCATCGCCATGAGCGAGCGCCACTTCCTCTATCCCGGCACCTTCGACCCGTTCACGCGCGGGCACCTCGACCTCCTGGAGCGGGGGCTCGCCCTCTGCGACCGGATGACCGTGGCGGTGGCCGCCGGCGGCAAGTCGACGCTCCTGGACCGGGACGAGCGCGTGGAACTGGCGCGCGGCGCGCTCGCCGGCGTCGCCGGCGCCGACCGCTGCCGCGTGGTCGGGTTCGAGGGCCTGCTCGTCGACCTCGCCCGCGAGCTCGGCGCGACCGCGGTGCTGCGCGGCGTGCGTTCCCAGGCGGACCTCGAGCACGAACAGGCCATGGCGGCCCTCAATCGCGTCCTGAGTCCCGGCTTCGAAGTCGTGGCGCTGTTCCCGCGGCCCGAGCTGTCCATGATCTCGAGCACGCTGGTGCGCGACGTCGCCCGCTGCGGCGGCGCGTTGGCGGCCTTCGTCACCCCGGACGTCGCCGAGGCCCTGCGCCGGCGCTTCGCCGGGGACTGACCGGTCCGCCCGCGGCGGCGCCAGCGTCCGGGGACGGTTCGTCCTTGCCCCGACCCCGCGGGGAGCCACATTTAGGAGACGCCGGGCAACCGGGCGCGGCGACGATCCCGACACGAGGTGATGGTCATGGAGATGCGGCTGGGCTGGCTGGCGGACGTGATCGACGATTCCCCGACCCTGAAGCTGGACGGGCAGGCCAAGCAGCTGCTCGCCCGGGGCGAACCGGTGATCAACCTGACGGTGGGCGAACCGGACTTCGACACGCCGCAGCGGATCCGCGAGGCCGCGCACCGCGCCCTGGACGAGGGCGGCAACGGGTACACCGCGAGCGCCGGCCTGCCGGCCCTGCGCCGCAAGGTGGCCGACTACTACGCGGCGCGCCTGGGCGTCTCGATCTCGCCGGGCGAGGTCATCGTCTCCAACGGCGCCAAGCAGATCCTCTACAACACGCTGTCGATCCTGCTGAACCAGGGCGACGAGGTCGCCGTGCCGGTGCCCTACTGGGTGACCTACCCGGCGCAGATCGCGGCCCTGCGGGCCCGCATGATCCCGGTCGTGCCCTCGCATCCGGGCTGGAAGATCACGCCCGAGGACCTCGATCGGGCCGGCGCCGGCCGCGCCAAGGCCCTGATCCTCAACACCCCGTCGAACCCGTCGGGCGCCGTCTACACGCGCGCCGAGCTGGAGGCCCTGGCCGAGTACTGCCGCAAGACCAGCTTCTTCATCCTCACCGACGAGATCTACGAGGACCTGGTCTACACCGGCGAGGGCCACATCCCGCTGATGACCGTGGCCCCGGACCTGCGCCACCGCATCGTGACGGTCACCGGCCTGTCCAAGAGCTACGCGATGACGGGCTGGCGCATCGGCTTCGGCATCGCGGACGAGAAGGCCATCGGCGCGATGACGCGCCTGCAGAGCCACTCCACGAGCAACGTCAACACGATCGCGCAGAAGGCGTCGCTGGCGGCCTTCGACTGCCGCGACGAGGTCGAGGCGATGGCCGCCGCCTTCCGCGCCCGCCGCGACGTGCTGGTCGCCGACATGGCGACGATCCCCGGTCTGCGCTTCCTTGTGCCGGACGGGGCCTTCTACTTGCTGGCGGACATCAGCGGCCTGGTCGATCCCGAGCGGTCGGTCGGCGGCTGCTGGCGGCTGGCCGAACACCTGCTGCAGACCGAGAAGCTGGCCGTCGTGCCCGGAGAACCCTTCGGCGTTCCCAACCACCTGCGCCTGAGCTACGCCGCGGGGGAGACGACGCTGCGCGAAGCCGCGGCGCGCTTCCGCCGCGCGGCGGCCACGTTCGGAGGCTGACCGTGCACTTCATCGACGTCGCCGAGATCACCGCCATCGCGGGCAAGGGGGGCGACGGGGCCGTGGCCTTCCGCCGCGAGGCCGGTGTGCCCCGCGGCGGCCCCAACGGCGGCAACGGCGGGCGCGGCGGTTCGATCTGGCTGGTCGCCTCGTCGCTCAGCTCCACCCTGCAGGATTTCCGCTACCGGCGCAGCTACAAGGCGACGCCCGGCCAGATGGGCGGGGGCTGGAACAAGACCGGCAGCGACGGCGAGAGCCAGGAAGTGCCCGTGCCCTGCGGGACGCTCGTCTACGACGTCGACACCAACGACGTGATCTGCGACCTGACGACGCCGGGACAGCGCTTCTGCGTGGCCGCCGGCGGCAAGGGCGGCCGCGGCAACTACGAGTTCCGTTCTCCCCACCGCCAGACGCCGTTCGTGTCCTCGCCCGGCCGGCCGGGGGAGACCCGCCGCCTGCGCCTGGAGCTGAAGCTGCTGGCCGACATCGGCCTGATCGGCCTGCCCAACGCGGGCAAGTCCACGCTGCTGAGCCGGCTGACGGCGGCCCGCCCCAAGATCGCCGACTACCCGTTCACCACCCTGGTGCCCAACCTCGGCATCATCGACCTGGGCGACTTCGTGAGCTGCACGCTGGCCGACATCCCCGGCCTGATCGAGGGCGCCAGCGAGGGCAAGGGTCTCGGTCACGAGTTCCTGCGCCACGTCGAACGCACGCGGGCGCTGGTCTACCTGATCGACGTCAGCGACCCGGCGCCGGTGGCGACCCTGGCGGTGCTGCGCCAGGAGCTGCTGGCCTACGGCCAGCGGCTGAGCGACCTGCCGTGCACCGTGGTGCTGAACAAGCTGGACCTCATCGATCCCGAGGCCATCGAGGAGCTGCGCGACGAGGTCGCCGGCTGGACCGCCGACAACGGCGCCGGCGGCCCGCACTGCATCTCGGCGGTGACCGGCCAGGGGATCGAAGCCCTGCGGCACGTGCTGCGGGACCTCTACCGGGCGGCGCTGGCCGCCACCGACTGACGACACGCCGCCTCCCGCCGTTCCCTCCCGGGAAGGACGTTCCATGCAGGTGGAACGCGACTCTCCGCGCGCCGGTCCCGGCGCCGTCTGGACGCTGACGCCCCGCGACCCCCGTTGGCCCGAACCCTGGCGCACCATCGACACGCCGCCGGTGCGCGTGCGCGGCGCCGGCGACCCGGCGACGCTGTCGGCCCCGGCGATCGCCGTGGTCGGGACGCGCCGCCCCTCGCCCCGCGGCCGGGCGGTGGCGCACCGGCTGGCCCGGGACCTGGCCGCCGCCGGCTGGACCGTCGTGAGCGGGATGGCGCTGGGCATCGACGCCGCGGCGCACGAGGGCGCGCTCGCCGGCGGCGGGCCCACCGTGGCGGTCATGGCCACGGGCGTGGACCGCACGTACCCGTCGTGCCACGTCGGCCTGCGGCGGCGGATCGAGGCGGTCGGCTGCACCGTCACCGAGGCCGAGGACGGCGTCGCGCCGTTGCCGTTCGTCTTCCCCCGCCGCAACCGCCTGATCTCGGGACTGGCGCGGGGCGTCGTGGTGGTCGAGGCGCCCCTGCGCAGCGGCGCCCTGCAGACGGCCTTCCTCGGCCTGAACCAGGGACGCGAGGTGTTCGCCGTCCCCGGCCCGGTGGACGACGACGGCTGCCGGGGCTGCCACCACCTGCTGCGGCAGGGGGCCCACCTCGCCGAGGGAGCGCGCGACGTGTTCGACGTGCTGGGCCGGCCGCAGCCGTCGTCGGGCGAGGCGGGAAGCGGGGCGGGACCGGACAACGGCGCGCCGCTGCCGCTCGCCGGTTCGGCGGCCCGCTGGATCTGGGACCGACTCGACCTGACGGGACTGCGCCTGTCGGAGCTGCGCCGCAGCTGGGCGGGGAGCGAGGTCGTCTGGCTGGAAGGCCTGCTGGCGCTGGAGATGGCCGGGCTGATCGTGAGGTTGCCCGCGGGACGGGTGGCGCGTAGGATCTGGGTCCCTTGAGGGCGGGCGCGGTGCCCGTCCCGTTGCGGGAGGCGCCGTGGCCCGATCCCTGAAGAACGCACGCTGGCGGCTGGAATACGCCGCGCTGGTCGCCGTGCGGACCGTCGTGCGGCGCCTGTCGGCCGGTGGGCGGCGATCCGCGGGACGGCGCCTGGGCGAGGCGGCGTTCCGCTTCTGGGGCTACCGGCGGGAGGTGGCCCTGGCGCAACTGCGCCAGGCCTTCCCCGACTGGGACGAGGCGGCGCGTCGCGACGTGGCGGTGCGCGCCTACCGGCAGATCGCGACTTCCCTGTTCGAGTTCATGGCGATGGACGACCTCACGCCCGAGCGGATCCGCGAACTGGTCGATCTCGACGACCCCGGCATCCTGGAGCCGCTGCGCGCCTCCGGCCGCGGCTTCATCTTCACCACGGGCCACTTCGGCAACTTCGAACTGCTCGGTGCGGCGCTGACGGCCCACGGCTACCCGCTGCAGGTGGTGGTCCGCCGGCAGAGCAACCCGCATGTGGACCGCCTCCAGAATGCGATCCGCGCCCGCTCGGGCATCCAGGCCATCCGCGCGGACAGTTCGGTGCGTCAGCTGGTGAAGCTCCTGCGGGGCGGCGGCACGGCGGCCATGCTGCCGGACGTCAACGCCGGCCTCGACGGCGTGTTCGTGGAATTCCTCGGCGCGCCCGCATCAACGCCCCCCGGTCTGGCGTACTTCGCCTGGAAGATGGGCTGCCCCATCGTGCCGGTCTTCCTGGTGCGGCAGCCGGACGGGCGCCATGTGGCGCACGTCACCCCCGCGATCGAGCCCGACCCGGCACAGGACGAGGCTTCGGCCGTGCTCGCCCTGACGCAGGCGCACACCGACCGCCTGGCGGAGTTCGTCCGCCGCCACCCCGACCACTGGTTCTGGGTGCACCGGCGCTGGAAGACGCAGCCGCCCCGAAAGGACGACGCATGATCAAGGTCCGCAACCTGGTGAAGTCGTTCGGCAGCCTGCGCGCCGTCGACGACCTGAGCTTCGCGGTCGGCCCCGGCGAGATCTTCGGGCTGCTGGGACCCAACGGCGCCGGCAAGACCACGACGATCTCGGTGCTGTCCACGCTGCTGCCCGCCGACGCCGGTTCGGCCTCGGTCTGCGGCCACGACGTCGCGGCCGAGCCCGGCGCCGTGCGGCGCCGCATCGGCGTGGTGCCGCAGGAACTGGCCCTGTACGAGGAGCTGACCGCCGAGCAGAACCTCGACACCTTCGGCCGCCTCTACGGCCTGTCCGGCCCCCGTCTCAAATCGCGCGTCGGGGAGCTGCTCGAGCTGGCCGAACTCGCCGAGCACGCCCGCCGTCCGGTCAAGGGCTTCAGCGGCGGCATGAAGCGGCGGCTGAACATCATGCTCGGCCTGGTCCACGCCCCGGACATCCTGTTCCTGGACGAGCCCACCGTGGGGATCGACGCGCAGGCGCGTTCGCGCATCCTGGACCTGATCCGCAGCATGAACGCCCGCGGCCTGACCGTGCTGTACACGACGCACTACCTCG
>Ga0172375_10003656_pt1 | contig 23243 bp, 23 predicted proteins | sample LakKiv1m_FD_114537 | JGI IMG/M metagenome (GOLD analysis project Ga0172375, IMG submission 114537) | Freshwater microbial communities from Kabuno Bay, South-Kivu, Congo - kab_092012_11.1m | ecosystem: Environmental > Aquatic > Freshwater > Lake | place: Democratic Republic of the Congo... | reverse complement strand
GAACAGGTCGTCATTGCCCATTCTGCCGAAATAGCGCAGCCGGTTCTCATACTCGCCCTTCATGGAAAATTCCCATGCCAGAGCGGGTGCTATGACCGCGAGCACCAGCAGCCCAGCCATTAAAACCGTAAGAAATCGTTTCATCTCTATCCTCCCAATCCAAAAAGGGAATCGAATGAAAAATGCCCGAAGGCAGTGAACTCCTTGCACCATACCGCTCCAAGTGCGGTGGCTCTTGAGCCTCCTGAACGTCCCCCCCCCCGTGGCCATCGGGGCGAGGCTCGTTGGAGTCTCTATCCGGGCGGCAAAAGATTGCCGCTTTTTCCTAACTTTTCTGGATTGACAGTCTTGTAACATCGTGGTCCGCCTGGTGTCAAGCAAAATCTAACAGTTCCCCGGCCGCATTTCCTTCCCGGCGGTTGCGTCGGCCGCATCTGATACGGTCCCGCGGCGCCGGAGTCTTTGACGGTGCAACCCGCAGGGTGTTGCGAATTATTAGGACTCCGTGAGGTGTCCCTCTCCTGGGTCGGGGCCTTGGGGCAAAGGGTCGCCGTTTGGCGGTCGCCCCTGGGCTGACGGCTTGCCCCGACTTACAGGCTTTTACCCCATATATTACACTATCTTGTCAGATTATGCGACATATTACTTTATGGTAATGGGTCACTGGGGTGATTTGAGCCAAATATTTGTGCTAGGGGCAATTCAATCCCCCTTTGCTCCGCTCAGCTCAGCTCCGCTCTGCGAGGCGTTCCTGTAATCTTTTCCTCAAGCCCTGGACATCCCGCTCCGGAAGTAGGACCAACTTGTCCCTGGACGACGCGCCCCGGATGATCTTCAAGGACGTGGGAGGCACCCCCAACACCTTACCCAGAAGCCGGAGCAACTCCTGGTTTGCCTTTCCTTCCCTGGGTGTGCTGGTGACCTTCACCACCAGTCTGTCACGAGCTTGGTTCACGGCCAGCGCGGTGCGCGGCGCGTTGGGAACTACTCGAATCGAAATCGTGCAGCCGCCGGGGTGATCGGTGATGAGGGTCATAGACTCACCGTTGGGGTGGGATGGTTGGAGTATAGCACTCTTCGAGGAATGCGGGGGGGCGTGGGGCGCAGGATCTTCGACGGAGAACGGCGGGCAGGGTGAGCCAATGCTTGTGACTTAAGGATAAGGGCAGGAATCAGATCCGTCGCCCCGACGAAAGTCGGGGTCCAGGACTTCGGCGGTACACGGGATTGACGGAACTGGATTCCGACTTCCGTCGGAATGACGAGTCCCTGGCTTAGTGGAAATACTGAGTCCCGGCCTAGAGTAGTAGAGCCTAAATCACCGGAATTGGCACGATGCCCGCACTACCAACGGCGGCAGCGGCGCACAACCCTACCGCATATTCATTGCTATTTGGTGCAGGGTTCTGACCAGGAATTGCTGGAGGAAAACGATAGCGAGGAGGACGATGATGGGTGAGAAATCAATACCGACCGCCGGTAGCCTCAATATGCGTCGAACCCAGCCGAAGGCCGGTTCGGTGACGCTCCTGAGGAAACGGACGATGGGATTGTACGGGTCAGGATTCACCCACGAGATAAGGGCCGAAATGATCACTATCCACATGTAGATTTGAAGGACTATGTCCAGAACGCCGGCAATGGCTTCAATCAAGTTACCGAGAACAAACATACCTTACCTGCCGATGGAATCTCCCGGGGCTCGTCGCGCCTCAGTTCACGGTCAGGCCGTCCGCCGGGAACAACTATAGCCCCGGAGCACTCGGCGTGGCCGCCGAGCGCATCCGCGGTTATCTTTTGGGCCCACGAGGCCGAGCCGGATACTTTCCGGTCCGAATAGGCCGTCCGCCGCAATCGCGTCCTCGGGGCCGCAAATATCACCGCGCCCCGGCCCGCCGGCGTACAGACCCATCCGCCTCTATGGATACCAGTTCCGGCTATTGGAAGCAATCGTGCTGAAGCTACTTCACTTTTTCCTTCAGCGCTTTGGCGGCCGAGAACTTTGGAGCTTTCGTAGCTTTGATTTTGATCTTCTTCTTGGTGCGAGGATTGATGCCTGTCCGAGCAGCCCGCTTCACCACGGAAAACTTTCCGAAGCCAGGGACTGAAATCTGCTCACCTTTGGCCAGCTCTTCGGAAATTGTGCTGAAAACCATGTCCAGTGCAGCAGCAGCCGCCTTCTTGGTGGTCTCCCCCTTTTTGGCCAGCCTGTCTATGAATTCAGCCTTGGTCATGTTCCCTCCTCACTTTTTTGCTCTGCTTCGTTAGTTCTCCAGATGCGATGCTAACTCTATAGACACCGTGTTCCAATGTAGTCAAGAAAATTCCCGTTTATACTCGATTATCCGTTACGCCCCTTCCAAACACGGCAAAAAGACGCTCTCCCGCCTTATTCTGTATTATTAGTAGGTTACGGGCCCGTCTTTGGGAAAGCCTCCGCTAGTGCTGCAAAATTCTTGGCGGTACCGAATGTTCTGGGCCGCCCGTTAGTCCAAGATTGCGCGTTCAACGCGCCCCTCATGCTGCCGGGTGGGGGGGACAGGATACGCGTGTTTGCTACAACCCCCGACCCGCCGGCAAACGCCGTGGGCTCAGCCTGTCGCGGTTTTCGCGAATAGTAACAGCGGCAACTGATAGCGGAGAATAGTGGTTGACTGACAAATCAGGAAGATGTAAAGCTCACTGAACGTAGGTCCAATTTATCCTCTACCAGCATACAAGGAAAGGAGAGACAATGGCTAAGACAGTCGTTATCGATGAAGAAAAATGCACCGGTTGCGGAACGTGCGCTGCAATCGCGGAAGACTGCTTCGCACTGAATGAGGAAACAGAGAAGGCGTACGTGACCGATGCCAGCGCCTGCGCCGAAGATGCCATCCAGGAAGCGATGGACACCTGCCCCGAGGAGGCCATCAGCTGGCAGGACTAAGGACGCCAATTCTTCCCCTGCCTGTCCCCCGGCTACATCGGAACCCGTGTATTCCCAGTGCCTGAAAGAAGGGATGGAGCGGAACACCTGGAATCCAAGGTGTTTTGGGAACGTTTTGGAGAAAAGACCATGGTATCCGGGGACGTATTGATACCCCGCCTCAGAGAGTTCTATCGTGAAATGGACGCCGTTTATCGGGCAGCCTCCGAGCAGGTGGGATTCACCTGCGTGGGTTGCGACGGTACCAAGTGCTGCACCGTAGACGTGACGCTCCACACGTTTATAGAGATGTTTTACCTGAGGCGGGGCTTCAATACCCTGGACATATCGAGGCAGCTTACCGTGCTGGGGCGGTGCCGAGCGATTGTTCAAGCCAAAGAAGACGACCCTTTCGGTGAGGCTTACAGAAATTCCGTCTGCGCACTGAATTTTGACGGGTTGTGCTGTTTGTATGAATACCGGCCCATGATATGCCGACTTGCCGGGATTCCCCATATAATTCAGCGTCCCGACGGAAAAGTCATCGAGAGTTGCGGCTGCTCGCGGTACGAAAATGACAATTTTGACATCAGTTGCGCCGCGAAAATTGACAGAACTGTCTTTTATCGTAAGATGGCGGAAATTGAGATCCAAGTGGTGCGTGCAGCAGGAAAGAGAACGAAGAGCCGCACCGTAGCCGAAACCCTGGGCGTGGAAGATCCGGACAACTGCTTCCCTTAGTTTCCTGCGTCTGATTCACGGTCACGTTTTTTCACTTCGCCAATCCACTCACAATGGAAGAAAAACCAAGGATCGTTGTCGTTGCCGGCCCCACTGCCTCGGGGAAGACCTCCGCGGGCATAATGCTGGCCGAAAGATTCCGGGGGGAGATAGTCTCGGCTGATTCCGTGCAAATCTACAGGTTCATGGACGTGGGCTCGGCCAAACCTTCGCCGGAGGAACTTGCCAGGGTTCCCCACCACATGATTGACGTCAGAGACCCCGACGAGGACTTCTCGGCCGGCGATTACGTTCGGGAAGCCAGGGAGGCCGTGACCGCGATACTGGGAAAAGGTCGTCTCCCTATTGTGGTGGGGGGGACTGGATTGTATATTAGATCATTATTGGGAGGGATCGTAGAGTTGCCCCGGCCTGACCGAGAGCTGAGACGCAGGCTTGAGGAGATGGAACGAGCCCATGGAGCGGGAACGCTGTACGGGCGCCTTGTCGAGGTTGACCCCGGCACTGCGGCAAAGACGGAGGCATCGCAACTCACCAGAATAATAAGAGCACTGGAGGTCTTCGAAGCCACGGGTACCAAGATGTCGGAATTTCAGAGGGAGCACGCCTTCACCGATCGGCCGTACACGAGCCTTTTCGTTTGTCTTTCTCCGGCGAGGGAACGACTTTACGAACGGATTGATAACCGGGTGGACTGTATGATAAAGGGTGGACTGTGCAGAGAAGTGCGCGGTTTGTACGATCGCGGTTACGCGAGAGAGCTCAAGTCTTTGCATTCTCTGGGATATCGTCATGCGGGACTGTTCCTGGCCGGTGAAGTGGACCGGGATGAGGCTATCCGACTCATGAAGAGGGACACCCGGCGCTATGCAAAGAGACAGCTGACCTGGTTTCGTTCCGAACCCGGGGTTTTGTGGTTTGATCCCGAGCAACAGCAAGGGATCGAATTCGCGGTTGCTAATTTTCTCGGCCACTGATTTCTCGACCGAGAATTTTTCCCTGGAACGCCTTTAAGCCGCGGCGTGAGAAACCGTGACTACCAGGGTTCACCGGCACGGGGGTGCGGAGATATGGCCAAGACTCATTTCAACATTCAGGATCAGTTTCTCAACCAGGTGCGCAAGGCAAGGATCGAAGTGGAAGCGCTGCTCATGTCGGGCACCTCGGTGACAGGCTACGTGAGGAGCTTCGACAGCTTCTGTATCATTGTGGAGGATGCTCACCAGATAACTCTGCTCTACAAGCACGCAGTGGCGCTGATCAGACCGGCGGAAAGCGGCGTAAAAATACCTGGGCTTGTGTGATGGAGCAGCAATGAGATCGCGAGGGAGCCTGCAAACAAAGGCTCCCCGCCGTCCCGCGTCCCGGGATGGACCATTCTTTAAGATGGCACCGGGGGAAGACTTTTCTGCAGAAAAGTCTTCCCCCGGGCCCCCATAAGCGCTAACTTAGAACTGGACCGGGCCGTTGTTCGTCATTCCGGCGAACGCCGGAATCCAGTATTTTTAAGAACTTCTGGACCCCGGCTTTCGCCGGGGCGACGTTTTCTTGTTGAGACAAGTACCTGAAATCACGTGATGCCCAGCCACAAAGTTAGCGCCTATGCCCCGGGCCCCCTTTCAAAAGACTCCCAACATATCGGCGGCTCCCGCTGGTCGCCGGTCCTTCGTGGCCTACCTAGCAGGCAGTGAACCGCATCTGTCGAGAAATGAAGGGAAGAGGGGTATTCTCATCATTCGTTGTACCCCACCAGGGCATAGCCATTATTCGACATTATTTTCGGCAATCACTATACCCCGCCGTTTGCAGTTCCAGCCCTATGGGGCAGTGGTCTGACCCCATGACTTCGGTGAGAATGAAAGCATCTTTGACGGAATACAGCATCTCCGCGCTGACGAAAAAGTAATCTATTCTCCAGCCCACGTTCCTTTCTCGCGCTCGGCTCTTGAGATCCCACCAGCTATATTGAACCTGTTCCGGATGGAGACTGCGAAAAGTGTCCACGTATCTACGCTCCAAGAGCTTGTCCATCCACTGTCGCTCCACCGGCAGGAAGCCCGACACCTTTTCGTTCTCTTTTGGCCGGGCCAGATCAATTTCGTTGTGAGCCGTGTTGATGTCGCCCGTGAAGACTATCCTGGGCTGTTCCTTCCTGAGAGCCTCGACATGATCCAGGAACGCGTCGTAAAAATCCAGCTTGAACTTCAGTCGTTCGGCACCTGACTTGCCATTGGGAAAATAGATGTTGAAAAGGGTGAAATCCTCGAAGTCAAGCCGCAGTAACCGGCCTTCCAGGTCGAAGGGCTCGATCCCCAGGCCCGTGTGAACCGCCAGGGGCTCCATCTTGCTGAACACGGCCACTCCGCTATAACCCTTCTTTGCCGCGGAATTCCAGTAACCGTGATATCCCCGGGGCTCGACCAGATCAACCGGCAACTGATCGGGAGCAGCCTTGGTCTCCTGTACGCAGAGCACATCGGGTGACTCCGATGCCAGCCACTCCATGAATCCTTTCTTGTGAACAGCGCGTATGCCGTTCACGTTCCAGCTGAGAATCCTGATTGTATCGAACATGCTAAACACCGGCGTGAACATGAAAAGAGCGCGGCTGAGTAGCCGCGCTTCCTGGTGAGCCGTTGCATACGCAACCGGCAATCAATGCGAAGGTGGTGCCGAAGGCCGGACTCGAACCGGCACGAGCTCTCGCCCGCCACCCCCTCAAGATGGTGTGTCTACCAAATTCCACCACTTCGGCACGCTGTTAGTTTATCCCCGAGGGAGGGATTCGTCAAGGACTAAAGAGTTTCCGGCGGGTCGCCTTTGCGTGAGGGCTGTTATATAGAAAAGCTTTATATTTTAGCCATTAATATTTCGTTTTTCAAGTTAAAAATGTCTTGACACGGCCATCTTCCGATTATAAATTGATTTTTGACGACACCTACTCTCAGGAACTGCCGCGGCTCCCTTCAGGGCTCTACCCTGACCCAAAACACCGCGGCATCCACGGAGCCGGCGAGAGACTCCAAATCAGCATAGTCAGCCGCTCCTGGTGAGAGTAAGGTCCGGGATCTCAGCTTGAAGACTTGCGAGGCAAACCATGCACGTACCTGTGCTGGTACAGGAAATGCTCCAGGCGCTACGACCCGTGCCCAGCGGGATCTATCTCGACGGAACCCTGGGCGCCGGCGGTTACTCCGAAGCCATCATGGAGGCCTCCTGCCCCGATGGAAGGGTAGTAGGACTGGATCTCGACCCTGGAGCGGTGGTGCGGGCCAAGGCAAGACTGGCCAGATTCGGTGACCGTTTTATCGCAGTGCACGGCGGTTTTCACAGGGCGGCCGAATTCCTCCTGGAACTGGCCGTGACGCATGTGGACGGAGCCGTCTTGGACCTTGGACTCTCTTCTGATCAGCTTGATGACCCTGATCGAGGGTTCAGTTTTCGTTTCGACGGCCCCCTGGACATGAGATTCGACACCGAATCGGCCGAAGATGCTCTCCACTACTTGGGCAATGTTTCTGTCAAAAAACTTGAAGAAATACTTGCAACATATGGAGAGGAGAGGTATTGCAAGAAACTAGCCCGCGGTCTGATACAGGCCCGGGATCGAGGCTCCCTCAGAACCACCGCCGATCTGGCCAAGGTGGTGACGGCTCTTGTCGGGGGTAGAAGAGGCCGGATTCATCCTGCAACGCGTACGTTTCAGGCATTGAGAATCGCTGTGAACAGGGAGCTGGAGAACCTCGCCGCGGCCCTAGAGGAGATCCCCTGGCTTCTCGTGCCCACAGGCAGGTTCTGTGTGGTTTCGTATCATTCGCTGGAAGACAGGCTGGTGAAGATGTCTTTTAGAGATAGGGCCAAAGACAGGGAGCATTGGATCTTGACGACGCCTCGACCTGTCAGGCCTTCCGACGCCGAGATAAAACTGAACCCCCGTGCAAGGTCTGCTCGAATGAGGGTTCTCGAAGCCGCGGCCTCCAAGGTTGAGGTGAGCGGTTCAATAACGGTAGAGTAAGTCATGGGTTCTGCCAGAGCCATTGTTCAATCGGACGCCTTTCTGGACCGTCTGTCACGTGCGACCCTGCGCAGGCCGGCGGTCCGCCGCGCGGCACTGTTCACGGCGGTGGTGCTGTCTGCTGCCGTGCTTTTCGTGGGGCTTTTTTACGTTTGGACCAGGATGCAGATCGTCCAGATCGGTTACGAGATCTCCACCCTGGAGGACAAGAACAAGGATCTGAAGAATCGCAAGCGCGAGCTAATGCTGGAGATGGCTTCCTTGCAGTCTCCTGGAGAGCTGGAAAAAAAGGCAGGCAAATTGGGGCTGGTATTTCCGGCCGTGGGAAAAGTGGTTCATGTCCCCTAGAGAAAAGCCCATCAACTGGGTGGCTGTTCGCATTGCTCTGGTGGCGGTGGTCTTCGCCGTGGGCACGGTGGTGCTCATGGTGCGGGCGTATCGCCTTCAGATTGCCGATGCGGACGCCCTCAGGAAGAAGGCCGACAAGCAGAGGACCAGGATCCTTTACCTTGAGGCCAGACGCGGCATGATCCTTGACCGTTCCGGCGAACAACTGGCAGCAAGCCTGGAAGTGAACTCGGTCTATGCGAAGCCCAGGAAGATAGTGGACAAGAAGGATACGGCAAGAAAACTGGCCGAGATCTTGGAGATGGAAGACAAGGAAGTCTTGTCGAAACTCGAAGAGGACAAAGCTTTTGTGTGGATTCAGCGCCGGGTCTCGCCCCTGGTGGCCGACAAGATAAAGCAGGCCGATCTTCAGGGAGTGCTTACCGCGACGGAGTATCAGCGCTTCTATCCATTGAAGGGCTTTGCAGCTCATGCAGTGGGATTCGCGGGTATAGACAGCAGGGGCCTGGAAGGCCTAGAGCTTTTTTATGACCAGGATCTGAAAGCTGATCCCGTGCCGGTGACTGCCCAGAGGGACGCTCTGGGAAGACCTGTGATGTTTGCATCTGTGGGCCGCGATCCCAGAAGGCGAGACCTTCACCTGACTCTGGACCGCAACATTCAGCACGTCACCGAGAGGGCGCTGGAAGAAGCCGTAGCGCAACAGAGGGCCGCCAACGGCGTTGCCCTTGTTATGGATGCGGACTCGGGCGAGATCCTTGCCTTGGCGGTGCGTCCCGCGTACAACCTCAACGTGTTTCAGAAAACATCCGCGGAGGTACGCAGGAACCGCTGCGTGGCGGACGCGTTGGAGCCCGGTTCCACCTTCAAGGTATTTCTTGCCGCTGCTGCTCTGGATCTGGCCAAAGTTGCACCCGATGAGCAGTTTTACTGCAACAAGGGTGTCTATAAGTACAACGGAGCCGAGATTCACGATATAGCGGCGCACAAAAATCTTTCTTTCGAAGAGGTGATCGTTCATTCAAGCAACATCGGGGCAGTCAAAGCTTCGGAAAAGCTCTCCAAGAGCGATTTCTACCGGGTTCTCTGCGGGTTCGGTTTCGGGGCTTCCACTGGGGTTGATCTTCCAGGCGAGCGCCCCGGCGTCTTGCCGCTTCCCGGGAAGTGGTCGGTGCTCACCAAGGCCAACATAGCCTTCGGTCAGGGAATCAGCGTCAATGCTTTGCAGATGGCGGCCGGCTTCGCGGCGGCAGTCAACGGCGGCAAGCTTTACCGGCCTCATCTCATGAAGCGGATCACCGACGCGTTCGGGGAGACAATACGTGAATATCCCCCGTCCCTGGTAAGGACCGTGATCAAGCCTTCCACATCGGAGCAACTCACCGAGATTCTGCGAAAGGTGGTTACCTCGGGAACGGGAAAGGCAGCAGGCATTCCCGGAGCATACGTGGTTGGAAAGACGGGGACTGCCCAGAAAGCCGATCCTGCGGGCGGCTACTCCAAAGACAAATACGCGGCATCCTTTGTGGGAGCGATCCTGGGCACCAAACCTCGCGTTGTAATCTTCGTAATGCTTGACGAACCCGCGGGAAAGGACAGGACCGGCGGAAAGATAGCGGCCCCCGTGTTTCGAAGGATTGGAGAGGGCATACTGGCCCTGTGCGGGAGCAAGCCGGACGACCCCAATCCGATTTTGGCCTCCACCGGAGGTGGATTCAAGGCCGCGGTGCCCACTCCGAGCCGCCGCGTTCATGTGAAGAAGGGTCCCAAGGCCGGCGAGTGGATCGTGCCCGATCTCAAGGGGCTGGACATGAGGGAAGTCCTGGATGTGTGCGGCAGGATCAAGTGCGACGTTTCGTTGCAGGGGGTCGGCCTGGCCGTGGACCAGAATCCCAGGCCGGGGAAAATTCTCAAGGAAGGAGCACCGCTGGTGGTCTCCTTTGAAGGGCAATCATCGTGACGGCTTATCTGGCCGACATAGTTAAGGCACTGGATTACGCGGACTTCGACGGCGATCCCTCCACGACTGTCCTCGGGGTGACCCACGACAGCAGGAAGGTCCGTCCGGGCCGGCTTTTCGTCTCTGTTCCCGGGGAGAAAACCGACGGTCACGATTTCATCGGAAAGGCACTGGCAGCAGGTGCTTGCGCTGTGATCGCCCAAAGACCGCGGCCGGTCGAGTACGGTGCAATCCCCTGGATAGTAGTCAAAGACACCAGAATGGCTCTCGGGCGGATCTCCGCGGTGGTCAACGGAAATCCCACATCGAAGATCACGCTGGTAGGAATCACCGGCACGAACGGCAAGACCACCCTCACTTTTCTCCTGGAAGCCATACTACAAGCTGCGGGACTGCGGCCCGGCGTGATCGGCACCATTTCCTACCGGTGGGACGGAAGAGAAAGTTCGGCTATCCACACTACGCCGGAGGCCTCCGACCTGCAGACGATGTTCGCGGAGATGGTGGCGGCGGGCGTCACTCACGGGATCATCGAGGCATCTTCACACGGGCTGGATCTCGGTCGCCTCGAGGGCTGTTGTTTTGACGTGGGAGTGTTCACGAACCTTACCCAGGACCATCTCGACTATCACGGCACCTTCGAAGAGTATTACCAGGCCAAGAAGAAGCTCTTCACGAGGCTGCTGCCGGGTTCGGGAAAGGCGTCGGCAGGTGTTGTGAATCTGGATGATCCTTACGGCAGGAGGCTCGTTGACGAGATTGTCCAAATCCCGCTCATTGGCTACGGAACCTCAAGGGAGTGCGCGGTCAGGTCGGAAGAGGTCTCGATAACCCCTGCGGGAATATCCGCGGCAATCTTCACGCCGGCAGGGACGGTCAAGATTCGCTCGGCCCTCACAGGGTCCTTCAACCTTTCCAACATCCTTGCCGCGGTGGCGGTCGCTTCGAGGTTGGGAATCCCGGACCACGCCGTGATCGAGGGCATCCGCAGAGTGGCTGCCGTCCCCGGTCGCCTGGAACGGATTGAATCTCGCCTGGGGCACGTGTTTGTGGACTACGCGCACACGCCCAACGCCCTGAAGAACGTCCTCGAGGCGCTGCGCACAGTGTGCCGAGGCCGTTTGATCACGGTAATGGGCTGCGGTGGCGATCGAGACAAGACCAAACGCCCCATCATGGGCATGGAGGCAGCGGCGCTGAGCGATCTTGTCGTGGTGACTTCGGATAATCCCCGGACCGAGGATCCTTTGGCTATAATCCGCCAGATTGAAGAAGGCGTCCGGAGTTATGGATTGGAGCCTCTGGACGATGCTGGAAAGGATCGTCCCGTGACCGCTCGATACAGGGTGATACCCGATCGCGGGCAGGCCATAGCGTTCGCTGTGAGCCTTCTGGAAGATCGGGATACTCTCCTGGTGGCGGGAAAGGGTCACGAGACTTACCAGGAGATCAACGGAGTCCGCTATCCCTTCGACGACAGGGAAGTGCTCCGCAAAGAATTAAGGAAACTGGAGTCGGCCGGAGCAGACGGCAGCGGTGAACACAGCGGCCGCGGACCGGCCGAATACGGGATCGAGACGGAGAATCGGTGATGCGAGCCGAAAGCGGACCGTACTTGGCGAAAAACATGGCGCAGGCATGCCGGGGGACCCTCGTTTGTGGGGATGCAGGTGCCGTTTTTGGCGGGATCTCAACCGATTCCAGAGACATAAAGAGCAACGACCTGTTCGTTCCCCTCAGGGGTGCGAACTACGATGGCCATGATTTTCTCCTTCCGGCCCTGGAAGCCGGAGCCCGGGGTTGCCTGGTGGACCGCGATGTCAACGGGGAAATCCTCAAAGCCCTCTCCAATTGCGTCCTGATCCAGGTTCAGGACACCCTCCGTGCGTTATCCGACCTTGCATCAGCCCACCGTAAGATGTATCCAGTCTCCCTGATCGCGGTCACCGGGTCCTCGGGCAAAACCACCGTCAAAGAGATGATCGCAGCGGTTCTTCACAGGACGCGGTCGCCTCTTATTTCTCAGGGCAATCTCAACAACGTGATCGGGTTGCCCATGACTATTCTGAATCTTGGTCCAGGCCACACCGCCGCGGTCGTGGAGGCAGGAATCAATCAACCTGGTGAAATGGACTTGCTTGCCTTGGCGGCGGCCCCGGATGTTGCAGTGATAACCACGGTGGGTCCCGTGCATCTGGAAGGCCTCGGCACCATAGAGAACGTAGCCCGGGAAAAGTTCAAACTTGTGCGGGGGCTTCGTGCAGGCGGGACAGCAGTGCTGCCCGCGGAGAATCATTACTTGCAGCCTCTTCTGGCCGAATCCCCGCGAAGAGTCTGGACCTTCGGCTTGGATTCCGGCGATTTCAGGGCCGAGAGAATCTCCCAGGGAGAGAGGACCTCGTTCGAAATCGTCTCACCCGTGGGTCGCGCAGAGATGACCCTGAGCGTGCCGGGACGTCACAACATTGGCAATGCCCTTGCCGCAGCCGCCGCGTGTTCGGCACTGGAAATCGGAATGGATGAGGTATCGGAGGCTTTGAGCGAATTTATACCGCCCTCGATGCGTATGGAGATCATCCCTCTCCCGCGAAATCGTACCCTGATCCGCGATTGCTATAATGCGAATCCTCAGTCCACGGCGGCGGCTCTGGAGGTTCTGGCCTCGATGGGCGATTCGGCCGGCAGTTTGGCCGTGCTTGCGGACATGATGGAGTTGGGCCAACGCGGGGCGGAACTCCATGCGGAGACTGGGAGAAAGGCCGCAAGGTTGGGCATTGCAGGAATAGTGTTTGTGGGAAACTACGGGAAGCATTTCCATGACGGTTTCGTCTCCGGCGGCGGTGATCCGGGTGCCGTCAGCCTGGCGCCCGACAAGGACACTGCCTGGAGACTGATTCAAGAGCGACTCGACAGGTTTGAAACAATTCTGGTCAAAGGATCACGTGCAATGAGGATGGAAGTTATTGCCGACCGGATACTGGAGGAGAATTAGCTCATGCTCTATCACCTACTCTATCCGTTGGCATCGAAACTGATTCTGTTTAATGTTTTCAAGTACATCAGCTTCAGGGCCATCATGGCCACCCTTACAGCGCTGATGATCAGTTTCCTGCTGGGACGGCCGCTGGTGGATTATCTCAGGGCCTTTCAGATCGGTCAGACCGTGAGGGACGACGGGCCCAGCTCTCATTTGGGAAAGAGCGGAACCCCCACCATGGGCGGTTTGTTGATTCTTTTTGCCATGACCTTCTCCTGCCTGCTCTGGACCCGACTGGACAACATATATTTCTGGATCTGTTTCGGGGTGACGCTTGGGTACGGCGCGGTGGGCTTCCTTGATGACTATCTGAAGATAACCAGGAGGAGCCACAAGGGTTTGAGCGGTAAACAGAAGCTCGGGCTCCAATTCGCCATCGGCGGCGTGGTGGGATTGATTCTCTGGATGGATCCGGTTTTCAAGACCACCCTGGCAGTGCCTTTCTTCAAGAACGTCAATCCTGATCTGGGAATCTTTTACATTCCTTTCGTGGCTCTGGTGATAGCAGGCGCCTCCAATGCGGTGAACCTCACCGACGGCCTTGACGGGCTGGCAATCGGGCCAGTGATGATTTGCGGAGCGACGTACCTGCTTTTTGCCTATATTGCCGGTCACTTGAAGCTTTCTCAGTACTTGCAGGTTGCTTACGTGCCGGGTGCCGGTGAATTGTGCGTCCTTTGCGGGGCCATGTTGGGCGCAGGAATGGGGTTCCTCTGGTACAACGCATATCCTGCCGAGATATTCATGGGCGACGTGGGTTCATTGTCACTGGGCGGCCTTCTGGGAGCCGTCGCGGTGGTTACGAAGCACGAAATCCTTCTGGCCATAGCAGGTGGCGTGTTCGTGATCGAGGCTGTGTCCGTGATACTCCAGGTGGCCTCCTTCAAAACCACAGGCAAGAGGATCTTCAACATGGCGCCCATCCATCACCACTTCGAGCTTCAGGGGTGGGCCGAACCGAAAGTGATCGTGAGGTTCTGGATAGTCTCCGTGATCTTTGCGCTTATTGCCCTCAGCACTTTGAAGCTGCGCTGAGAGAGGCTCCGGAGGAGAATGATGACATCGAGAAACGCCACACTCTGTATGAAGCTCCGGGTTGAGCGGCTTCATAGGATTCGCGTGATCAGATGCGCAACGGATGTGGTCGGCGAAGTAGTCGAGTGCGGGGTGAGCCCCTGCCGGGAATCGGCCGGGCCAGATTCCGGAGGCTGCCTTTGCAGTGAAGCGGTCAGGGACGACGGCCTGCGCGGCAGGTTCCCGGGGGCCGAGCCCTATTCCAGCGGACGCCGCTTCAGCCGGCGACTGCTCAGGAGTCCGATCCCAGCAGACGCGGATCCTTGGGATGATACTACCGGGACCCTATGAAACAAGGCATCGGGGAGTTGTTAATGCCGCCGGTTCCCAAAGCAGACGCCCAGAAGGCCGAGACGAAAAGAAATTTCGGGCCGGACCCGTTTCTTCTCATAGTGGTGCTCCTGATCTTGACCATAGGGATCGTGATGGTGACGTCAGCCAGTTACATAATAGCGTCCGGGAAATTCGGCGACGGCTTCTATTATACCAAGAAGCAGGGTTTGGCCATTGGGATAGGCCTTCTGGCGATGTACGTCTTTTCTTTGATCAACCCCGCTTTCTGGAAAAAGGCGGCGTTTCCCCTCATGGGCCTGGGAATAGCACTTCTTATTCTGGTTTTCATCCCGGGCATAGGTGTGGAAATGGGGGGGTCACACCGGTGGATTCGAACGCCGCTGGGGTTCTTCCTGCAGCCCTCTGAGCTGATCAAGTACGCTCTGATAATCTTCTTTGCCCGGTCTCTGGCCAAGAAGGGCGACAGCATACGGGAATTTGCTGTTGGATTTCTGCCTCACATTCTCATAATGGGCGTGGTGGTTTTCTTCGTGCTCTTGCAGCCGGATTTCGGCACAGCGATGATCGTGACCGCAGTGGGTTCCTTGATGCTCTTCGTGGCGGGCGTGAGGCTCCAGCATCTTCTCGGCACTGCCATCCTCTGCCTGCCGTTTCTCTTTCACGTGGCCATCAGTGCACAGTATAGGATCTCCAGGCTCAAGACCTTTCTGGATCCCTGGGGTGATCCTCTCAACGCAGGTTTTCAGATCATCCAGAGCCTCGTGGCCTTTGGATGCGGCGGGATCTGGGGCGTCGGAATCGGCAAGGGCCTCCAGAAGCTATTTTATCTTCCTCAGCCGCACACGGATTTCATCTTTGCGGTAGTCGGTGAAGAACTGGGCCTTCTGGGCGTGATTCTGCTGATAATACTCTTTTATCTGCTCATATGCCGAGGCCTGGTGGCAGCAATAAGGACCGGCGAGAAATTCCACCGTTATCTGGCTTTCGGAATCACTTCTCTCATCGGCTTGCAGGCCATGACAAACATGGCGGTGTCAATGGGACTGCTTCCCACCAAGGGGCTTCCACTGCCCCTGGTTTCGTTGGGAGGCACTTCGTTGGTGATGAACCTGGCAGGTCTCGGGATTCTCATGGCCATAATCAAAGCGACCCAGACAAAGGGCGAGGAGGAAGCCAAATGAGACTCCTGATCGCGGGCGGAGGCACCGGGGGCCATCTGTTTCCTGCCGTGGCCGTGGCAAGGGCGGTAAAAAACGAAGACCGCGCTGCTGAAGTGCTATTCGTGGGCACTCGTCACGGTATCGAGGCCAAGATACTGCCTGAATCCGAGTTCCCATTCAGGTTCATTTCTGCCAGAGGCCTGCGAAAGACCGGCCTGCTCAACACTGTGACCGCGGCGGCTGAAATCCCTCTGGGAATGCTCCAGTCCTTCTCGATAATCGGTGAGTTTCATCCCACAGTGGTTCTCGGGGTGGGAGGCTACGCGTCCGGGCCCACTCTGGCCGCGGCGGTAATCCTGAGGATTCCCACAGCCATCCAGGAACAGAATTCGGTCATGGGGACCACCAACAGGATTCTAGCCCGTTTTGTGGATCGAGTCTTCACTTCCTGGGAAACTACGGAGCCTTCTCCGCCTCCCGGTAAGACAACCTTTGCAGGTAATCCGGTTCGAGGGGATCTCTTCTCGGCGCCCATTGCCGCGAAAGAGGTGGACAAATTCCATCTGCTGGTCTTCGGAGGGTCCGGTGGTGCGAGGAGCATAAACCAGGCTATGACTCAGAATTTAGAACTGCTCCAGCCGATGGCCAGTCAGGTCAGCATAATCCACCAGACCGGAGCGGCCGCTGTTGAAGCCGTCAGGCAGGCTTACCTCGCGGCGGGCATCGAGGCAGATGTGAGGGAATTTATCTACGACATGGGTACTGTTTATGAGTGGGCAGACCTGGTTGTTTCACGCAGTGGAGCCAGTACCCTTGCCGAGATCACCGCTCTAGGCAAACCCGCGGTAGTTGTGCCCTACCCTTACGCCATCGGAGACCACCAGGCCCGCAACGCTCGTGTTTTGGAATCGTGCGGAGCGGTTCGGGTCATTCTCGATCACGAGCTGAAAAACGGCAGGCTGGTCAAGGAAGTAGCCTCGCTTGCCGAGAGCCGCGGGGACTTACTGAAGATGGCCGAAAACTCCCGAAAACTGGGAAGGCCCGACGCGGCAGAGACCATAGCCCAGGCTCTGGCAGAAATGCAGAGGACGAACCGATGATCGGAACCCTTTTCAAGCGGGTCAAGGACGTCCACTTCGTGGGGGTGGGCGGCGTCGGCATGAGCGGTATTGCCGAGATCCTGCTGGCCCTGGGTTTCCGCGTCAGCGGGTCGGACCTTAAGGAGTCCGTCACCACCCGAAGGCTCCAGGAATTGGGCGCTCGCATCTGGATCGGCCATCACCGGGACCATTTGGATTTGGCCGACGTTGTTGTCTTCTCTTCTGCCGTATCGCCGGAAAACCCGGAGATCCAGGCCGCGAGGGAACGCAACATCCCGGTGATCCCAAGGGCCGAGATGCTCGCGGAACTCATGCGGATGCAAACATCCATTGCCGTGGCGGGAATGCATGGCAAGACCACTACCACCTCCATGATCGCCTCCATTCTCTCCCATGCGGGGCTGGATCCCACCGTGGTCATAGGCGGCAGGCTCAACACTCTAGGTGGAGGCGCAAGACTCGGGCAGGGCGATCTCCTTGTGGCCGAGGCGGACGAATCGGACAAGTCGTTTCTTAAGCTCTTCCCCACCGTGGCCATTGTCACCAACATGGATATGGAGCATCTCGACTGTTACTCGTCCATGGAAGAGATCAGGGCCGCTTTTCTGGAATTCATAAACAGAATTCCCTTCTTTGGCTACGCAATAGTGTGCCTTGACGATCCAGAGGTCCAGAAGATCATTCCCTCCATTGAAAAGCGTTTTATCACGTATGGGTTGTCCTCCCAGGCCATGATAAGGGGTGTCAAGCCACATTTGAAAGGCCCCTGTTCAGCCTTCACCGTTTACAGAGAGAACGAACTTCTGGGCGAAGTGTGTCTTCCCATGCCCGGAATTCACAACATCGCGGACGCACTGGCCGCGATAGCGGTGGCCGACGTCCTAGACGTTCCTTTCCAGAGGACGAAAGAGGCCCTGGATACTTTCCAGGGCGTGCAGCGCAGGTTCACTCTGCGCGGCACCGCAGCCGGCGTCACAGTGATAGACGACTACGGGCACCATCCGGCGGAGATCCGCGCAGTCCTTCAGGCCGCCTCCCAGGTCGCGCAGCGACGCATTGCCGTGCTTTTTCAGCCGCACCGTTACACAAGGACAAAGCTCCTTTTCGAGGAATTCCTGACCGCGTTCAACTACGCAGATCTCCTTTACATAATGGACATATACCCCGCGAGCGAGAAGCCCCTGGAAGGAGTCACGGGAGAAGCTCTTTGCCGGGGTATTCGAAGCCGTGGACACAAGACCGCTCGATACATGGGCGACCGAACGACTCTCCCGCAAGAGGTGGCCCGTGACCTGGAGCCGGGAGACATGATTATCACCCTTGGTGCGGGTGACGTCACGAGGCTGGGTCCTGAAATACTCGATGAGCTTCGGAAAAAGGAGGCAGGCGGAAATTGAAGCTGCCCCCCGCTCACATTGACAAGATCCGCCGCATGGTTTCGGGCCGCATCCTTACGGACGTCCCTTTGAGGCGATTCTCGTCTTTCAGGATCGGGGGGCCGGCAGATCTGGTGGTGGAACCCGACACCGCCGATCAGTTCACAGACCTGTTGCGCTACCTGCACCTGAATTCCGTCCCGAGGCTGATTCTGGGAGCAGGGACAAACGTGCTTTTCCACGACGCGGGTTTTCGCGGAGTCGTGGTGCTGACAGGCAGGCTCAAGGGATTTCAGATTTACGAGAACGGCTCGGACCATTCGGTAGTCACCGCGGGAGCCGGGCTGCCGTTGTCCGTAGTCATACACAGGGCTTGCCGTCTCGGCTGGAAGGGACTGGAGCCTTTGTGGGGCATACCGGGCTCCTTCGGCGGCGCTGTTGTTGCCAACGCAGGTTCAGGCGGCGTCTGTCTCGGAGACTTCCTCCACGAAGTGAGGTTGCTGGACGAAACCGGAGAGACCTTGGTCCTGGGAAAGCGAGATCTGGAATACGAGTACCGCTCCATGAAGCTGCCCCGCGCGTCAACGGTGACGGAAGGCAGGCTGAGGCTCAGCCGGGGATCGCGGGAAAGTATCGGGTTGGCCCTGGAAAATGCCAAGGCCGTCCGTATGGCAACTCAACCGCGGTCTCAGCCCAGCGCGGGGTGCGTGTTCAAGAACCCCTCCCAAGACACGCCTGCGGGGGCCGTCATAGATCGCCTGGGATTCAAGGGCATGACGGTTGGTGGAGCCCAGGTGTCGCAAGTCCATGCCAATTTCATTGTGAATATTGGCAAAGCCGCCGCTTCGGACGTCATGGAACTTATAGCCGTAATCCGCGATCGAGTGCGCCAAATCCAGGGACTGGAGCTCGAACTTGAAATACGAATCGTAGGAGAGCACGGAACCGATGAGTGAAGCCGCCGCAGCCAGAACAGAGAAAAATGTGTCACAAAGAAACCGGGACAAGGTGGAGATCCGCAAGCGGAACCGCGTAATCCTCAAGTCCGTGCTTGTCGCAGTGGCTGCTGCCGATGTGATGCTGGCTCTGATGCTTGTCTATTTCTTCTTTCTCCAAGTGCCCTATTTCAATCTCCAGCAGGTTGACGTCACCGGAAACCGTCGGCTGTCCAGGGCCGAAGTAATCGAAGCATCAGAGATCGAAAGCGGTATCAACCTCGTAACCGTGGATCTCGCGGCCGTGGCGGAACGGCTCAGGCGGCATCCTTGGATTCGTTCGGCATCTGTTTATCGCCGCTTCCCGGGACAGTTGATAGTGGAAATAGAGGAACGCACCCCCCGGGCCATTCTGGCGACGGGCAAACTCCACTACGTGGACGAACAGGCGGAGATCTTCACGAGACTTCTTCCCGGAGACCCGGTGGATTATCCCCTGCTGACGGGGGTCAAGCCCGAGCAACTCCAGAACGACGGCCCTGAGATCCGCGAGATGATCCGATCGGGGCTCGGTCTGATGGACCTTCTTGAGCGGAGCGGCTCAGACATGGATCTTTCAGAGATCGGCGAGATCCGCCTGGATCTGGACGACGGCCTGAGCCTCCACACGCGCGGCGGCCGTGTGGTCATTCTTGGGAAAACGAACTTTGAGAGGAAAATATACAGGTACGGGCGGTTGAAAAAATTCTTGACCCAAAGAGGCGAATGGCATAACGCCCGAATCATCAATCTCGACTTCGAGGATCGTGCTCTGGTCCGGTCTGCGGACAGGGCGCGCCTCCAGGGGTAGAAATATGGCACGAAGCGAGAGCACCATCGTCGGCCTCGACATAGGGACCTCCAAAATCTGCGCGATCATCGGCGAAATCAATGCCGACGACATGGTGGACATCATCGGAGTCGGGACAGCACCCTCGCGAGGCCTTCGCAGGGGAGTGGTGGTCAACATAGACCACACTGTCTCAAGTATCCGAAAGGCCGTGGAAGACGCTGAACTCATGGCGGGATGCCGCGCGGAAAGCGTCTTTGCAGGAATCTCCGGCGGCCACATCAAAGGAATAAACTCCCACGGAGTGATTGCCATCAAGAGCCGTGAAGTGACCCCGGTGGACCTTTCGAGGGTCATTGATGCAGCCCGGGCCGTGGCTATTCCCGTAGACAGGGAAGTGATCCACATCTTGCCGCAGGAATTCATGGTGGATGACCAGGAAGGCATCAAGGAACCTATCGGCATGGCTGGAGTCCGCCTGGAAGCCAAGGTCCACATCATAACCGGCGCGGTCTCCGCTGCCCAAAACATTATAAGATGCGCACACCGAAGCGGCCTGAAGGTCCATGACCTCGTCCTGCAGCAGATGGCCTCGGCCGAAGCGGTTCTGTCCTTGGACGAGCGGGAACTGGGCGCGGTCCTTGTGGACATCGGAGGCGGAACCACGGACATAGCGGTGTTCGGAGAAGGATCAATACAGCACACTTCGGTCATTCCGGTGGGGGGCGAGCAACTCACCAACGATATCGCAGTGGGCCTGCGAACTCCGATGGCCGAAGCCGAAAAGATCAAGCGCCGCTTCGGCTGTGCGCTCAGTTCTCTTGTGAACAAAGACGAGACGATAGCCGTCCCCGGTGTGGGCGGCCGCCAGCCCAGGGTTCTTTCCAGGGCCGTTCTGGCCGACATCACCGAGCCCAGACTGGAAGAGATCCTCGGACTGGTTCGCAGGGATCTGGAGAAATTCGACCTCTTGCAGTCAGTGGCGTCGGGGGTGGTCCTCACCGGCGGAACCGTCGCGATTGAAGGAATCTGCGAGCTCGCGGAACAAATCTTCGATATGCCGGTCCGTCTCGGCTACCCCATAGGAATAAGCGGCCTGGTGGATGTGGTCAACTCGCCCGTCTATGCGACTGGAGTAGGACTCGTCCTGTGGGGTTCCAGAAACAAGAGTACCGCGGTCACAACGGCTTATGCGCCAGGCGGAGTCTTCGATCGCGTGATGGACAGGATGAAACAGTGGTTCGCGGAGGCATTTTGAGAGCCATCCGCTCTTTCATGACGATATTTTGGAGTCTTCGGGAGGAGTCCGTTGAGGGGCTGTTTGCACAATGTCCTTCACCGCCTCCCTATGTCATTCCGGGAAGATCTAGAATTCAGGAGGTGCCGGCTAATGCTGGACATTGAAGTGCAATCCAATCGCAATGCGGTGATCAGGGTCATCGGTGTGGGAGGCGGCGGCGGAAACGCTGTCAACAATATGATCAGAACCGGCCTTTCCGGAGTTGAGTTCATATCGGTGAACACCGATGCTCAGTCCCTCCAGCACAGTCTTGCTGAGATCAAGCTCCAGATAGGCGCGCAGCACACCAGGGGGCTCGGCGCAGGCGCTGACCCCGAGGTGGGCAGAATGGCCGCCAACGAGGATTACGATAACATTCGGGATTCTCTGGAAGGCTCGGACATGGTGTTCATTACCGCGGGAATGGGCGGCGGCACCGGCACCGGAGCAGCGCCCATCATATCCCGGGTAGCGCGCCAGGAAATCGGTGCGCTCACCGTCGCGGTCATCACCAAGCCTTTCCTCTTCGAAGGAAAGCGCAGGATGCGCCAGGCCGAGGAAGGAATCGAGATGCTCCGCCGCGAGGTGGACACCATCATCATCATTCCCAATCAGAGGCTCCTTTCCCTCAAGAAAGACGTTTCCTTCCTGGACGCCTTCCGCAAGGCTGATGACGTGCTGCTTCAAGGCGTGAGGGGTATATCCGACCTCGTGACTGTTCACGGATTGATCAACTTGGACTTCGCCGACGTGAAGACCGTCATGCAGGAAAAGGGCGTGGCACTCATGGGGACCGGTTCGGCCATCGGCGAAGCTCGCGTGGAAGAAGCCACCCGCATGGCCATCAACAGCCCGCTTCTCGAGGACGTGTCCATGGCAGGCGCACGCGGGGTGCTCATCAACATCACAGGATCGTCCAACATGTCCCTCTCGGAGATCAACGACGCGGTCTCCATCATCCAGAACGAGGCCCACGACGAGGCCAACATCATCTTCGGCGCGGTTATTGACGAGGAGATGGGCGACGCGGTCAACGTGACGGTCATCGCCACGGGATTCGGTAGGGCTGAAGGTGCTTCCCACTCCAGGACGGAAGAAAAAACCGCTTCCCGTCCTTCGGCTCCTCCTGCCAGGGACAAAGGCTCGGCAGAGAAACCCGTGGCCCGTACTATAATCCCGCCCGATCCCGAGGACGCCAACGTCCCTTCTTTCATGCGCCGTAGCCAGCGCGAACGGGGGGGCCGACACTTGAGCCTTGTGGATTCCTACGATTTGGAGGACGAAGAAAATCTGGACATTCCGACCTTCCTGCGAAAGCAGGCGGAATAAGCAGGTGGGACAAGGGTGCCATTCTGATTTCCGCAACCGGTGGGATTTTTGGACGGAAGCTTCGGCCGGTGGGGCCTCCATCAACGAAGGGACTCCAAATAGATGAATGTTAGCGTCATATTGGCTCATCCCGACAGCCGGAGCTTCAACCACGCGATCGCCAAGACAGCTCGTACCGGATTGGAGCGGAACGGGCATGTAGTGGCCTTCCATGATCTTCATGGCGAGCAATTCGATCCGATACTTCCGGCAGGGGAGATACCTTCAGGAGCCCCTCTTCCGCCGGATATCGAGATGCATTGCACAGAGATCAGCTCTGCCGACGGCATTATCATCGTTCACCCCAATTGGTGGGGCCAACCGCCCGCAATTCTCAAGGGGTGGGTTGATCGGGTAATAAGACCGGACGTGGCTTACAAATTCCTCGAAGGAGACGCGGGAGAAGGAATACCTGTCGGGCTTCTTAAGGCCCAGGCTGCAATCGTGTTCAATACGGCAAACACGCATCCACAACGAGAACAGAAAGTCTTCGGCGACCCTCTGCAACTTCTTTGGAAGAATTGCATCTTCGACCTTTGCGGAGTCCCCACTTTCCATCGGGAGATGTTTACCGTCGTAGTTACAAGCACGTATGAGGAGCGTCAGGGCTGGTTGAGGAAGGTCGAACAAGTCGTTGGCCGCTATTTTCCTTAAGGAAGTCTTTGCCCGACCTGTATCCGGACAATAGAGGCCCCTTGTTGATTTTCACATTATCCTGACTTCCTTTTCCTGATTATTTTGGACTTCCGGTCGGACTTTCAGATTGTATTGACCGGGCCGGAGAGTGGTAATCCGACCCGGCGGGTGGTCGATCAGAAG
>Ga0172375_10003652_pt1 | contig 23259 bp, 24 predicted proteins | sample LakKiv1m_FD_114537 | JGI IMG/M metagenome (GOLD analysis project Ga0172375, IMG submission 114537) | Freshwater microbial communities from Kabuno Bay, South-Kivu, Congo - kab_092012_11.1m | ecosystem: Environmental > Aquatic > Freshwater > Lake | place: Democratic Republic of the Congo... | reverse complement strand
TTGGCGGCACAGGCCACCACCGCATCGAGGAACTCCGGTTCCGCCCGGGTGGCATCCTCGAGGCCAAGGGAGACAAAAGCAAAGGACTCCCGCGCCTGCCGAACAGACCGGGCGACAAGCTCCAAGGCCTCGCGCGGCGAGCAACCCATCTTGCTTCGCAAAAGGCGCTCGGTGACCGGAATGGAGAGCGACAGCACGTCGAGATCGAGGTTTGCGGCCAGGGCGATATCCTCCACCCGGCAGCGCGACCAGAGGGCCAGACGGGGCGCACGACCATGTGCTGCCCGTATCCCCTGCACCAGCTCCGCCAGCTCGGTTTCACGGCGGCCGGCGATGCCGATCTCGATCTCCTCGATGCCGATGGCCAGAAGCTCACCCACCAAGGCCACCTTCTCGGCCAGGGGAAAGGCAATGCCCACTGCCTGGAGTCCTTCGCGCAGGGTGCTGTCGATGATCGCCATGGTTCAGCCCTCCGAATCGTTCACTGTTTCAACCAACCGCCTTTTCCCCGTGGCCCCGACCACCTTCCCGCCAGCGGGAGAGGTGGCAGACCTTCTGGCGCCAACCGCCGGGAACCGTCTCCCGCCGGCCCACCTCGGCCACCCGGCCATGGTCGAAGATCACCAGGGTGTCGCCGAAGACCTCCACGTCGGCCGGGTCGTGGGTGATCACCACCAGCGGCACGGCAAAGCGCTTGCGCAGTTCGAGCAGTTCCAGCCGCATCCGCTGGCGCAGGGTGGCGTCCAGGGCGGAAAAGGGTTCGTCCAGCAAGAGCAGCGAGGGCCTCTTGATCAGGGCGCGGGCCAGGGCCACCCGCTGCTTCTGGCCACCGGAGAGTTCGTGGGGATGGTTGCCGGCAAGCTGCGCGATCTCGAAACTCGCCATCATCGCCTCCACCTCCTCGCGGATGGCGGCGGGGATGCCCCACTGCCACGGCTTCTTGAGCGGATAGGCGATGTTCTCCCGCACGGTGAGATGCGGGAAAAGGGCGTAATCCTGAAAAAGGTAGCCCACCTTGCGGGAGCGCGCGGGAAGATCGATGCCTGCGCCATGGTCGAAAAGGAGGTCGCTGCCCACCTGGATTCGCCCGTGGTCCGGACGGACCAGCCCGGCAATGGCCTGGATGGTGAGGCTCTTGCCCGAGCCCGAGGGGCCGAAGATCACGGTGCACTCATCGGTCGCAGCAAAGGTGGCGTGGAGATGGAACTCCCGCTCCCGGGAACGCAGGGTCTTGTGGATATCGACGGCAAGTTGCATCAGGCGTACCTCCGGCGGGCCATAAGGACGTTGGTGGCGACCAGGATGGCGATACAGGTGAGCGACATGATGGCCACCAGGGTATTGGCCAGGGAGTAGTCGCCCGCTGCCACCGCATCGAAGACCGCCATGGCCGCAGTCTGGGTGCGGCCCTCGATGTTGCCGGCCACCATGAGCGTGGCGCCAAAGTCGCCCATGGCCCGTGCAAAGGCGAGCATAACCCCGGCGAGCAGACCCCGCGAGGCGAGCGGCAGGGTGATGCGCCAGAAAAGGGCCAGTTCGTGGTCGCCTAAAATCCGAGCGGCCTGCTCGTACTCGGCGGGCACCGACTCGAAGGCGGCACGGGCGGATTTGAAAAGGAGCGGGAAGGAAACCACGGCCGCGGCCAGCACCGCGCCCTGCCAGGTGAACATCAGGGAGAGGCCGAGGTGGTCGTGAACCCAGCCACCCAGCCAGCCATTCCGGCCCCAGAGCACGATGAGATAGTAGCCGAGCACCGTGGGCGGCAGAACGAGCGGCAGGGTGCAGAGGGCGTCGAGCAGTTCGCGGCCCCAGAAACGGCGCCGCGCCACCAGCCAGGCAGCGGCCACGGCCAGGCCCAGAGAAAGGGCGGTGGCTGCGGCAGCCACTTTGAGGGTCAACCAGAGGGGGGCGAGATTGGGCATGGAAACCTCCCGGCCGGACTAGGGCCGCTTGAAACCATATTTGCGGAAAATTGCCTGGGCCTCGGGTTCGCGCAGGAAACGGAGAAAGGCCGCTGCCTCTTTCGGGTGCGTGCTCCCTGCCACCAGTGCGGCGGGATAGACCATGGGGGTCGTGGTCGGCAGTTCCGCGACCACCCGCACCCGTTCTCTGGTTGCCACGGCATCGGAACCGTAGACAAAGCCCGCCTCCACCTCGCCCCGCTGGACGTACTCGAGCGCCTGCTTCACTGAGATGGCCATGACAAATTTTGGGGAGAGCGGTTGCCACATTCTTTGTTTCTCCAACGCCTCCTTGGCATACCGACCGACCGGTACCGAATCGGGGTTGCCGAGGGCGATGCGCTGCACCGCGCCGATTTGCAAATCAGCCAGCTTGTTGAGCGTGCCGGAACGGGGAGTCACCAGCACCAGGCTGCTGGCCACGAAGTTCACGCGGCTGCCGGGTAGGAGATGGCCGCCCTTTTCGGCGCGGCCCATGGTCTCCTGGTCGGCGGCGGCAAAGACATCCACCGGCGCGCCTTGCACGATCTGCTGCAACAGCGGCCCCGAGGCAGCGAAATTGAAACTGACCTTCACCCCACGATTGGCCGCCGTAAAGCGGGGAGCGATCTCCTTGAACGCCTCGGTGAGGGAGGCGGCGGCCGAGACCAGCAGTTCGCTACCCGCCCAGGCACGGCCGGGCACGACCGCGAAGGCCGTGAGAAAGGCCAGCAACAGCGCGCCGCATCGTCCGCTGGTATTTTTTCGGCACATAATCCCTCCTGCCCCTTACTCCTTGGGGCTGTAGGTGCGCACGGAACTGATCTTGTCCCAGTCGTAGTAGGTGTTCACGTTGGTGCCGTTCTTCTCCGTCTCGGTGATGCGGACAAACTCGCCGAGGAAGAGGACCGCATCCCCGTAGACCTTGCCCTCGTTGAGTTGGACCTTCACACCCTTGCGCAGCTTGCGCGACATGGTGCCATGCACCGGCATGGATGCGTACTCGAATACCTTTTCCCAGGTTGCCTTCATGGTCTTCTCCTTGTGATTCGTGTGGTGTTGCGTTGTCCTCAGGTGTTGCAGCCGCCGCCGCTTCCGGCGCAGACCCCCTTGGTGCAGGGAACTCGCCGCCCCTTCATGGCCTCGAGATTGCCGCCGTTGTAAATCGCCTTCAAACCATCCTCGATAAAGCCGCTCATGGCCACCGGCCTGATGCCGGACTTCTCCAGCACCTCACGGGGGGAATCCCCCAAGGCGCTCACCAAGAGGGCTTGGCAATCGTTCAAGACCCGACTCACACTGATCCAACGCTGCAGGCCGCCATTGCCCGCCTTGGGCGCCGGCCGCTCCTCGATGAGGGCAAAACCATCTCCTTTTTGAGCGTAAATCTGAAAGCGGGTGGCCTCGCCGAGGTGCTGGTTCACCAGCACCCCTTCCATGGTAGCCACCGCCACGTAGGGGCGCTGTTCCGGCGGCAGGGCCGGGGTGGAGGCGCAGGCCGAGAGGCAGCCGCGGAACTCGGCGGACTTGTCCTCGCCCAGGAGCCCCACGGCATCGGCGCGGCAGCGCGTGCAGTGGCGCATCTGCGGCAGGTATTGTTCCGCCTTCTCGCGGATCGCTGCAATCGCAGCCTTGCTCGGCTCCGGGATGTGGGCAAATGGGGTGTCCACGTTGGGGAACATGGCCATGCAGTTCAGAAGATCGGCGCCCAGTTCCTTCATCTGTGCGGCAACCGCCTCCACGTGGTGGTCGTTGATGCCCGGGATGACGATGGTGTTGATCTTCACCGTGATGCCATGGGCCTTCAGTGCCCGGATTGCGGCCATCTGCCTGGAATGGAGCAGCTCCGCTGCCTGATGGCCGCGATAGACCACGTTGCCGTCGCGCACCCAGCTGTAGACCTTTTCCACCACCGCCGTATCCACGCCGTTCACGGTGATGGTCACGTGGGAGACTTTGAGCGCCGCCAGCTCCGCAACATACGGGGCGATGCCCAGGCCGTTGGAGGCAAGGCAGAGGATGATCTCCGGGAACTCCGCCCGAATGAGGCGCAGAGTCTCCATGGTCTCCTCCGCGTTGGCAAAGGGGTCGCCCGGACCGGCGATGCCCACCACGGTGATGCGCGGCTCCTTGGCCAGCACCTGGCGCAGATAGAGCACCGCCTGTTCTGGCCTCAGCACGTTGCTGGTCACGCCGGGGCGCGACTCATTGACGCAGTCGTACTTGCGGTTGCAGAAGTTGCACTTGATGTTGCACTTGGGCGCCACCGGCAGATGGACTCGGCCGAACTGCCCTTTGACTGCCGGGTTGAAGCAGGGATGTTTGGAAATGTCGAAGTTGGTGATCATACTCTCTCCTTTATGAGCTTTCAGCTCTCAGCCGTCAGCGATCAGCTCAACAGCCCAAGGCTGAACGCTGAATGCTGATAGCTGACCGCTGTTTTTTACATGTAGCTGTAGCCCACCGGCGAATCGTCCTGCTTCTTCTCGATCATGGTGTTGACCACCAGGTCGAAGAGCTGCTGCGCCCCGTGATACCCGAGGTGGAGGATGCGCTGGCCGCCCATGCGGTCGTGGATCGGAAAACCGACCCGGATGAGGGGGATGCCCGCCCGCCGCGCCATGGCGTAGCCCTTGGAATGGCCCAGGAGGAAATCGGGCTTGAGGGCGATGCCCATCTCCTCGATGTCGTGGAAATCCACATCCTCGCGCACCACCGGCATGGCCATTGGCAGGTCGCCGAGCACCTCGCGGATCGCCGCCTCCATGCGCCCGCTTTTGCCGCCCGAGGCGCAGAGCACCGGGGTGACCCCGATCTCGGCCAGGAAGCTGGTCAGCCCCACCACCAGATCCTCCTCGCCGTAGACCACCGCCTTCTTGCCGGAGAGGTACTTGTGGCCGTCCACCAGGCTGTCGATGAGCCGCCCGCGTGCCGCAGCATGGCGCTCCGGCATTGGCACGCCGGACAATTCCGAAAGCTTCGCGAGGAAGGCGTCGCTCTCCCGCAGCCCCATGGGAAGCCCAAGGCGATGGAGCGGCACGCCGAAGCGCTCGGCCAGCAGCGACCCGCCGCCCTCGTTTTCGCCCAGGGTGCGGCCGAATTCGACCGTGGCCCGATTGCCTCCCATGGCGCGGATCGCACCAATGGGGGTGCCGCCTTTGGGGATGAGCGGGTAATCGGCCAGGGCCGGACCATCCAGGGTGTCGGAATAGTCGGGCAGCAGCGTGGCGGTAAGGCCAAAGTCCGCCATTACTTCCTTGAGAAAGCGCAGGTCCGCGGCCGAGACAAAGCCGGGCAGGAGATTCACGGTATCGCTCGCTTCGCCGCCCGTGGCAAGCTGCTCCACCAAGGCGCGCACCGCGCCGTGGAACCCCTCCATGTGGGTGCCGGAATAGCTCGGGGTGGCAACCCGCACCATGAGCGGCAACTCGCCTTCAGCGCCGAACTCGCGGCCATACTCGCTCAAGATCATGGCCACGTCGTCGCCGATGGTCTCGGTGAGGCAGGTGGTGGCGATGCCGATGAGCTGCGGGTTATACTTGGCCGTAACATTCTTGAGCCCCTGCTTCAGGTTCGCGCCGCCGCCGTAGATGGCGTTCTTCTCGCCGAGCGAGGAGGAGGCGATGTCGATGGGCTCGTTGAAGTGGCTGATGATGTAGCGCCGCATGTAGGTGGCACAGCCCTGGGAGCCGTGGAGAAAGGGCACCGCCCCTTCGACCCCGCGAAAGGCGAGGCAGGCACCCAACGGCCGGCAGAGCTTGCAGGCGTTGGTGGTGGAGATGTAATTCGGCAGCTTCTTGCCCATGATTTGATCTCTCCGGTTGCTTCTTGAATCAGATCTCGTGCCCTTGTGTGTGGTGTGAGAAAGCGGCAGCTTTTTCGCTTCACACCTCACTCCTCACGCCTCACGCTTCCCTTCGCGGCACCCAGCGCCAGACCGGGCTCATCACCGAGGCATAGACCTCGCGGGCGAAATTGCGCATCCCCTCAAAACCGGCCAGTATCTCCTTGCGCTCGTGGTTGTGGTCGCAGAAGGCCACGCCGAGCTTGTAGGCGATGGGCCGCTCCTTGACCCCGCCCACGAAGAGGTCCACCTCCTTTTCCTTGAGGAAGGCGGAGAGTTCCAGGGGGTTCGAGTCGTCCACGATGATGGTGCCCGGATCGGTGATCGCCTGGAGTTCCTCGTAGTCCTCGGGCGTGCCGGTCTGCGAGCCCACCATCACCACCTGCATGCCGATGAGGCGGAAGGCCTTGACCAGGGAGAAGGCCTTGAAGGCCCCGCCCACGTAAATCGCCGCCTTCTTGCCGGACAGCGCCGTGCGATAGTGCTCCAGCTCCGGCAGCAGGGTGGAAAGCTCCTCGCGCACCACTTCCTGGGCCCGCGCCATGATGGTGGGGTCGTCGTCGAAAAAGCGGGCCACCGCGTAGAGGGATTCGGCCATGTCCTCGATACCGAAGTAGGAGACGCGCACCGAGGGGATGGAAAAATCCTGCTCCATCATCCGGGCGAGGTCCATGGTGGCGCCGGAGCACTGGACCACGTTGAGGCTCGCCCCATGCGCGCGCTGCAAGTCCGCCACCCGGCCGTCGCCGGTAATATTGGCCACCACCGTGATCCCCATCCGCTCGTAGTAGTGGCGGATGAGCCAGAGTTCGCCGGCCCGGTTGAAGTCGCCCAGGATGTTGATGCTGTGGCGCGGCATGTTGCTGGTATCGCCGGTGCCCACCAGTTGGCGCATGGCGTTACAGGCCGCGGCATAGCCGGCCCGCTTGTTGCCCTTGAAGCCCTCGGACTGGACGGGCAGCACGGGGATGCCCGTTTCTGCCGCGACCCGCTTGCACACGGCGGCGAGGTCGTCGCCGATGATGCCGACGATGCAGGTGGAGTAGACAAAGGCGGCCTTGGGCCGGTGGCGGCCGATGAGTTCGGTGAGCGCCGCGTAGAGCTTCTTTTCACCGCCGAAGATGACGTCCCGCTCCTGGAGATCGGTGGAGAAACTCAGGCGGTGCAACTCAGGGCCGGAGGAGAGAGCGCCACGGATGTCCCAGGTGTAGACCGCGCAGCCGATGGGGCCATGCACCAGATGCAGGGCATCGGCGATGGGGTAGAGCACCACCCGCGAGCCGCAGAAGACGCAGGCGCGCTGGCTCACCGCGCCGGCGAGGCTCTCCTTGTTGCACGAAATGGCAAAGGGGGCATCACCCTTGCGGTGGATCTGGTCCTGCCGTTCCTCGAATATCGCCGTTGCCCCCATGCTCTGCCTCGTGCTGGTTGTTTGCCGTTACGAGGGAGTAGAGCAAGGGGTGTGCCACTCTGTGGCGACCTACAAATACGACGCTATTCCAAATAATTAGAGAGGAAGCGGACGAGACAGATCAATGCACGGAAAACCGAGACAAGGCACGGCTGTCGCTGGTGCGACAATTTGGTAGAGAGTGGGACAATTTGGTGAGCAGGGACATCTTCGCTACCAGCCTCGCCAGAATGATCTGCAATTTACTGAAAAATTGCGATGCTGATCGAGCCAGAGACACGCGAGGTCAATCAGCAAAATAGCGAATACCACTTTAACAAAGGCAGTTATCGCATTTCATAAAACGCGTTCAACGGGCGGTCTCGATTTTTTGAACAAGGCCAAGAGAAGTGTCGCACACAGGTGAAGAGCTACCTCGGCGCAGAACAAACAATTTGAAGCTTTGGCGCAGTGAACTTTGGTGTTCTCCCCTGCCCCCTCATTCCCTGTGTTCGCCTAAAGTCACAACAGAGTAACGGGTCCTCCGCGGCCATCATTTTATGCGGCTCAACGAGGCCTGAAAGTCGCGTCCAGTCAAATCCACAAAAGGGATGGAATCGTGGAATACTCCGAATGGTTCCGAGATCGTGCAGAAATAGGGATGGGGGTCCTTTCCGCACGGCGCCCTTGCGGGGATTTCGCTCCCCGGAGCACCTGCCCATTTGATTTTTTTGGTATGGGTGAAAAAATGAAAACACCCATTATACCGAATGGTTATGACGTATTTTCGTCATTTTATTGACGGCATTTTACAAAGGTCATCGTAAGGACACGCAAAGGGCATGGCAAATAACACCGAAAAAACAAGATGTTGTCGCTTTGTGCCCTTTGTGACCGTTGGAGCACTCCATTATTTTGGGGTTGCTTTTGGGATTCTAAGAGGTGAGCTTTCGAGTGGATCGAGATGGAGAAAAAAGGCCCTAGCCTCTCCTGCCTGGGGGCAACTTTGGGGGCAACCAGAAAAAGTTCTGTAGAAATAATCGCGTAAAAACAGTAAATTATAAAGAAAACTTTACTCACTGTCCCCGCCATTTTTCTTTTCACCCCACTTCCCTCACCCGAATCCGAAGATGTCGCGCTGAGCCAAGCTAGGCGTTGCTGCTACCGTTGCGCTGCTCACCCACGATCCGGCCGTCGCTCACTTCGAAGATGCGGTCGAACCCTTCCACCATCCTCCGATCGTGGGTCACCACCAGGATGGCGGAACGGTTCTCCACCGCTAGTTTCTTGAGGAGCCGCATGACGTTCTTGCCGTTTTCGGTATCGAGCGCGGCGGTGGGTTCATCGGCCAGGATCACCCGCGGCCGATTGGCCAGGGCCCGGGCAATGGCGGTACGTTGGGATTCGCCGCCGGAAAGAAGTGCCGGATAATGATCGAGGCGGTGGCCGAGGCCAAGACTCCCGAGCAGTTCCACGCTCCGCTCCCGTGCCTCCCCTCCAACAATCCCGTTATTCTCCAAGGCGATCATCACATTCTCCACCGTGGTGAGAAAAGGGATCAGGTTGTGGTGCTGGAAAATGAAGCCGAGTTTTTCCCGGCGTACCCGTTTCAGATCGAGCCCAAGAGGCCAACCGTTATCGACGATCAGCTCGCCGTCCAACACCACCCGCCCCCGGGTCGGTTCGGTCACCAGGCCGATGGCGGTGAGCAGCGTGGTCTTGCCGGAGCCGGAAGGACCGAGGATCGCCACCAGTTCGCCGGGCGCCACGTCGAAGGTGGCGTCGCTCAAGGCCACCACCTCGGTGTCGCCGCTGCCGTAGATCTTGGTCAGTTTTTCAATCTGCACCGCGTACATCTCACCCCCCCAAGGCCTCGGCTGGCTCGACCCGCATCGCCTTGCGTATCCCCACGAGACTTGCGGCAATACAGATCACCAGCACGATGACGAAAAGCACTATCAGGTCGATCGGCACCAGTTCCACCCGACGCGGAAACTTCTCGTAGGTGAGACTGATGAGCACGTAGCCGACCGCATAGGCGATGAGCCCCATGAGAAGCGACTGTTGCAAAATGAGGCCGACGATCACCCGATTCCGGGTGCCGATCAATTTCAGGGTGGCGATCACCCTGAGTTTGTCCAGGGTCATGGTGTAGATGATGAGGGAAATGATGACTCCGGAGATGATGAGCAGGAGGGTGCGAAACAGGCCGAGCTGCATCTTGGCCTGTTTGATCATGCCCTCGGTGAGGATGCGCACCTGGTCCTGGACAGTGAGCGGCCGGAAATGGTTCCAACGGCTGATCCGCTCCTGCACCAGAAACAGGTCGGCGCCGGACGAAAGCCGCGCCACCACAGTGTTGGCGATATGGGTCGAGCCAGCAATCCCGGCCACCTGCGGGATCAACTGTTCCACCTGGTCCGGCAGGAGATACGGCAGGCGACCGAGCTGCCCCGCCAGCCGGGCCCGGTTGTTGCGGATGGCGTTATCGTCGTCCTGAAACTGGATCTTCTGGGCATCGGCCAGGGTCACGTAAGCCACCGGATCACCGGCCGAGGAGACCATTTTGGCGGTGTGGCCCACCACGGTATAGTCGTCATCGGCCAGGCGAATCGTCTCGCCGATGGGCATCTTCAGGGCGCGGTCCACCACGATCTCGTAGTGCTTATGCCGGATGGGGCGGCCGGCCACGATCACCGGCGGCCCGCCCAGGCCACCCAACTCGTAGCCCACCAGAAAAAAACGGAAGGGCTTGCCGTAGCGCTCACTCTGGATGTTCTGGAACGAAAGGGCCGAGGCCTGCGCCACGCCAGGTACTGCCCGAATGCGGTACTTGATGTCCTCGGGAATCCGCGAGGTGGCGGCAAAGGGGCCGCTGGTGTCCTGCTGTACGACCCAGAGGTCCGCCGCCGTGGCGTTCAACACCGCGGTGGCGTCGGTGAAGAGGCCCCGGTAGATGCCGCCCATGCTCATCACCACGCCAAGCAGCAACCCTAGGCCAAGGCAGGTCTGGATAAAACGGCTCCGATGATGGCGGATGTCGCGCAACGCCAGATTCATTTGCCTACCCGCACCCCCTGGCCTTCACTGAAGCGCTGCATTTTTTCGGCCGGCGCCAAGGCAACGACCTCCGCCGCGGTCAGGCCGGAGACGACCTCAATCATCCCGTGCTGATCCTCGATGCCGGTACTGATCTCCCGGAAGTGCAATCGCCCCTTATTGATGAGCCAAACCCCGCGACGCCCCTCGTGGATGATTAACGCGCCCTTGGGCAATGCCAGCGCCTCACGTCGGGTGCCGGCGGTGATCAGCACCTCGGCCTGCTCGCCGAGACGGAAATCCATTCGCGGCTGCGCAAAGGCCACATCCACTTCCAACTCCTCGGTAACCCGATCGCTCTCGCGGCCCAAGCGAGCAACCTGGCCGGGGATCTGCTCGCCCGGTGCTGAACGAAGCGTGATGATGGCCGGCTGCCCAAGGGCCAATCCCTTGAGCTGCGCCTCGTCCACATTGGCCTTGACCCACACGGTGCGCGGGTCAGCGAGCAGGAAGATCGGCACCCCGGCGGTCACCGTGGCCCCTGGCTCCAGAAGTCGCCGTATGATGACGCCATCAGCCGGTGCCATGATAGTGGCATCGGCCAGCCGGGATTGAGCAGTCACCGCTGCCTCCCTGGCCAAGAGAAAGGCGGTTTCATACTGTTCCGCCTCCTGCACCGAGACCAGTTCCTTGGCGGCCAGCGCCTTGAAACGGGTCACATTCTTTTCCGCCAACGCCAGGGTGGCGCGGGCCTGCCGGTGCTGAGCCGTAAGTTCGCTGGTATCGAGTCGCGCCAGGAACTGCCCGCGTTTGACCATATCACCCTGATCCGCGCCAACCTCAACGATGCGGCCGGTGATCTTACTAGCGATGTTGACCACCTCTTTGGCCTCCACCGTCCCGTTGCCGTACACCACGGCAACCAGGTTCTGCTTGGCAAGCTGCGCACCTTGGACCTTCGGGGCGCCGAAGATCACGAACCGCAGCAGCACAAAAGCCGCCAGCAGGCCAACCATAATCATGAGCTGCTTTTTCCTGTCCTTCAATAATGCCAACGTCTGCATCACGCTTCTCCTGTTCAGCTGTTACCGGCCCAATGCCCGATCCAACCGGGCCAGAGCGATCTCTCGGTCATATCCCGCCTGAATCCTGGCGGTTTCCGCGCCCAGCGCCTGGGCCTGGGCATCCACCGCATCGATGGTGGTGCCCACCCCTTCCCGATAACGTTCCATGGCCAAACGCTGGCTTTCCTGCGCAGCCGCCGCCTCTTTGACGCTGGCCTCCAACCGGGCCTCGGCCTCCCGAACCCCCAACCAGGCCGACTCCACTTCCTTGACGATCTGAATCCGCAGATTCCGCTGCTGGGCCGAGAGTCCCTCCAAGTTGGCCTTGGCCTCCCGCACCTGGGATTGGGTGGCGAAGCCGGAGAAAATCGGCAACGAGACATTGACCCCCACGGTCCAGACCTCCCCCTCCGGCAAGGCGCTTTGTCCGGCATCGCCATAACTTGCGGTGCCGGAAAGAGTAGGCAGATACCCGCTCCAAGCCGATTGCAGCAAACCAGCGGCCGCCTCCTTCAGGGCGCCAACCCGCTTCAGCTCCTTCCGCGCGGCCAGGGCTTCATCCCGCAAGCGCGGCAAATCCTCCAACGCCATCGTCGGCGCGGCTTCCGACGCCGCCAATGGGCGATCAGCCAAAGTCTCCACCCCAATGGCATGGGCCAATTCAAGGCGGGCGATCTCCCGGTTGTTCTCCGCCCGAATCAAGAGGCTTTTGCCGGCAAAAAGCGCGGCCTCGGTCCGCGCCACCTCCACCTTGGAGCGGACGCCGTGGGCAAAAAACTCCACGGCCTGACGGGCCAGTTTCTCCCTGGCGGCCAGGGTTTGCCGGCTGGCGGCCACTTGTTTTTCCGCCGCCAAAGCCAAAAACCACGAGGCCTTGACCCGAAAGATCACATCCTGACGACTGAGCGCCAACCCTTCATCCGCCGCCTTCCTAGCCCCCCGCGCGGCGGCAGCAGCGCCGGCAGTACGGCCGAAGTCGTAGATATTCTGGCGCACCACCACCGCGGTCGAGGAAAACTCAGTCTCCCGGATGGCCCCCAGGGCGGTGAGATAGGTGTCCCCCCTGCTCCAGTCGGCGGCCAAATTCACCTGCGGCCAATAGTTTGCCTTGGCTTGGCCGACCCGCGCCTCGGCGGCAGCCAGCGCTGCGGCGGCCTCTTCGATCTGTGGGTGATTCTTGCTCGCGGTTGCCAAGGCCTCGGACATGGTCAACGGCTCCGCCGCCCATAGCCGGCCAGCCATACAGAGGAACAGCCCGATCATCATGCAGCTTTTTTTCATACGCCTTCCATCCAGTCTTTCAAACCCGGCCAGTGGGTGGCCCTTCTTGCAGCAGCCGCTTGAAATTATCCCACAATCTCGCTGCTTCCGCCCCCAACGGAAAGGCACCCCGGCTCATGGACCAACGCAACGCCGTGAACTGGATCATCCCGAGCAGGGTGATGGCCGTCTCCCGTGGAGAAAGGTCCGGCCGGAACCCGCCGCTCCGACATTCTTCAGCGATGAGGCCGCTCAACAACTCGACATACTGGCCAACCCGGCTGGCGATGCCGATGGCCAACTGCCGGTCGCCCAAATGAAGCTCCTCGGAAAAAATGAACCGGGGCAGACCTGGAGTGGCGGCAATTAGCGCGACATGGGAACGGAAAATAGCATTGAGCTTGGCCAGGGTCTTTCGCCTGCCAGCCGCGATCCGCAGTGCTTTGCCGACCACCGCCTCGCCGATGAAAGCGCCGATCGCGGCCAGGATATCCTGCTTGCCCCGGAAATGCCGATAGATGTTGGCATCGCTCATCCCGGCCCGAGCGGCGATTTCGGCAATGGTGAGGCCATGCACGCCTTTCTCGCCAATAACATCAAGCGCGGCCTGAACGATCTCTTCTTTCCTGATATAGGTGCTTTTTTTCTTTTTCATAGCCATCGCGATGTGAATATATATTCACATAATAGACTGCCACTTCACCTGTCAAACGGTTTTTTCTTGCGATCGTTTCGTCCCACCTTGACGCAATTGCGCCGCCACCGCCTGCCAGGCGTCAATCCGCGTCAAAAGTGTTGCCTTTTGTCGACCAGCGTGTGCTATATTGGAACCCGGAACCCAACCATGAGGCTGGCAACGACGCCGAGGCCCCACAATTTTGCAGACGATGACGAGGTGACCCATGGCAGTGCATACTGCGGAAGAACTCCAGCACATGACCGTAAAAGAACTGCGCGAACTCGCCAAGGAACTTCCCGGTGCAACCGGCATTCATTCCATGAAAAAGGACGAACTGGTCGTCCTGCTTTCCGCCGGCAATGGCGGCGGTGAGGCCGCCCCGAAGGCCACGGCCGCGAAAAAGGCCAAGCAACCGAAGGCGGAAAAAAAGCCGCGGACCAAGAGCGAAATCAAATCCCTGCTCGGTGAGTTACACAAAGCTAAGGATAGCGCCCAGGCCGCTAAGGACAGGACCAAAACCGAAATGCTGCGCCGCCGCATCAACCGCCTGAAAAAGCAGAGCCGCAAGCCACAGGCCGCCGCTTAGCCACGCCCGGCCATCCCGTTCCTCAAAGGCACCAGACCAACCGCTGGTGCCTTTTTTGTTTACGCGCCAACCGCTCCGGCGGCATCCAGCGCCGCGTCTCAGTTGGCATCCTTAAGTAATTTTTAAAAATTTCTATATCACTCACGCAAAAACATCGCTACAATGGTGCAGGTTTATACACTATGACCCTCTTGCGCAGACAACGACCATGAGCTCCAACTGCCATAACCGCCGCGAAAGTTTCCGTATCGACACTACCATCCCGACCTCGATCCGCAAAATCCCGTCTGGCGCCCAACCAGAGGCAAGGCTGGTGCCAGTGACCCTCACCAACTCCACGACTTGGGCATCTGAACTAATGGCCAGCGCCGAGGAGATCAACACCTCCTTTGCCCTGATTTTGATCGAAATCAACGCCAAGCTGGATATGCTCCTCGGCGCCACGGCTGAAAACCCGACCGGCAAACGGTTGCCGCAGATTTCGCTGAACCAGTTGCTCTACCAGGCCAGCGCCAAGACCGACCAACTCCTTGACCGCCACCACATCGAACGCCCCGAGGATGCCATCCGGGTCAGCGAGGTGAGCCTGAGCGCCAGCGGCATCAAACTCAACACCATAAGCAATGTCTCGGTCGGCGATGTCGTGGAGGTGCGGATGCTGCTCAATCCAGGCCAGCCGGTATGGGTGCTGGTTGGCGGCTCCATTGTGCGAGTCACCGTGGCCCCGGAAGGCGACCGCCAAGTAGCGATCAACTTCCTGCCGTTGGCCGATCCAGTGCGTGACGCCATCACCACTTACGCCCTCAACAAACAAAAGGAAGCGCTCCGGGCGGAACGTTTCCAGGATTTATAAAGGAACGGCGGCCGACCAGCCCTACGCGACCATGAACCATTTCCAGAGGTCAACATGACTGCTATCATCGGTATCGTCGTGGTATTGTTGTCGGTCCTTGGCGGCTACGCCATGGAGAATGGCAATTTCCACGTCCTCTTCCAGCCCGCCGAGGTCATCATTATCTTGGGCGCGGGCACTGGCTCGCTGATCCTTTCCTCGCCCAGCAAGGTTTTCAAGGCTATCATCAAGGACATCGGCCACGTCTTTGCCGACTCCAAGCTCAACAAGGAATATTACATCGAACTCCTGCTTTTACTGAACGCGATCTATGCCAAGATCAAAAAAGAGGGGTTGATCGCCATCGAGGCGGACGTTGAAAACCACGAAAAGAGCGCCCTCTTCCAGAAACACGCCAAGATCATGGGGGATCACGACGTGGCAGAATTCATCTGCGATACCATCCGGGTCATGATCACCGCCAACTACCCCCCCCATGAGATGGAAAACCTCATGGATATCGACCTTGAAATCAATAACCATGAGCGACTGGTGCCCTCGCACAGCATCAACAAAGTAGGCGATGCGCTGCCCGGTCTGGGTATCGTCGCCGCGGTGCTGGGCGTTGTCCTCACCATGGGCATGATCAGCGAACCACCGGAGGTACTGGGCCACCACATCGGCGCCGCGCTGGTCGGCACCTTCCTCGGGGTGCTGTCCTGCTACGGCTTTGTCGGCCCCATCGCCACCAACCTGGAACACAAGGCCAACGAGCGGGCCGCCTATCTGAACGTTATCAAGACCTCGCTGATGGCCGCCTATTCGACCGACTTCATGATCCACTTCGCCATCGAGTCCGGCCGCCGCGCTATCCCCGGCGAAGACCGCCCCTCCTTTCTGGAGGTTGAGGCCGCGTTGAAGAAATGGAAAGCAACAAAAAGCTAACCGTCATCATCAAAAAGAAGAAGAAGGGCGGCGCCGCCGGCCATCACGGCGGCAGTTGGAAGGTGGCTTATGCCGACTTCGTCACCGCGATGATGGCCTTCTTCCTGCTCATGTGGCTGCTCAGCATGACGCCCCAAGAGAAAAAGGAAGAGATCGCCTACTACTTCAAGTACTTCAGTCTGTTCAAGGAGGGCTCGGGCGTGCGGCGCGAAGTAGGTGTTACCGCGCCGGATAGCGCCCAGATCAGTGTCGAACCGGCCCCGCCCAGCGGCCCGGCCACCGACGGCGAGCTGAAGCAGGCCGAAGAACTCAAGGAGCAACTCGAAAAGGAGATATCCACCCAACTGGACAAGCTTAAGGATCAGGTGGTAATCACCGTCTTCCAAGGCGGCGTCAAGGTGGATATCATGGACAAGGTCGGCACGCCGATGTTCCCCCTCGGCAGCACGGAACTGACCGCCGACGGGCAAAAACTCATCGCGCTTATTAGCGAGAACATCAAAACGACCAAATACCAAGTGGAAATCGAGGGCCACACCGACGCCGTCACTTATTCGACCCGCCAGTACGGCAACTGGGAACTTTCCACCGCCCGCGCCTCGGCCGCTCGCGTAGCGTTGGAGAAAAACGGCCTCGATGCCTCCCGCCTCATACGCGTTTCCGGTTATGCCGCCACCCAGCCGGTTATCAAAGAAAATCCATACGACCCGCGCAATCGCCGGATCAGCTTGCGTCTCTACCCGGAAGAGGGTAAAGGCGCCGCCGCGCCGCCGAAGCAAGCCACCCAATAACGCCGGCCCCCTGCCCGGCCCGACCACGGCCCCACCGGATGTACCTCATGTTTCTCGCCAAAAAAATTATCACCATGTTCGTGATGCCACTCCCCCTGCTCCTGCTTATCGGGCTGGCCGGACTCATATTGCTCTGGTTTTCCCGGCGCCAACACACCGGCAAGGCGTTGGTCGCGCTAATGCTCCTGCTACTGAGCGCGGCCAGTTCCCCTTGGGTGGCCAACCGCCTTATCACGCCTTTAGAGCGGCAATACCCCCCAATCATCACCCGCCAGCCGAACATCGCATACGTAGTCGTATTGGGCGGTGGGCAGGTAACGGAACCGGGACTGCCAGCCACCAGCCAACTTAACAACGCCTCCCTGGCAAGGCTTGTCGAGGGTATCCGCCTCCAACGATCACACCCGGGCAGCAAGCTCCTGCTCGCCGGCGGGCCGGTCTTTGATGCCAAGGCCGAGGCATTCACCATGCGGGCGGTGGCCATGGAACTCGGCATGGACGCCAAGGTAATAACGATCGAGGAGACCTCGCGGGATACGGCAGAGCAAGCGGTCAACCTGGCACCATTGCTCCGCGGCAAACAGTTCCTGCTGGTCACCTCCGCCATTCACCTGCCCCGCGCCATGGCCCTGTTCCGCGCCCAACGGTTAAACCCCATAGCCGCGCCCACGGCCTATCGTATCAGACACGGTCAACAAAACGGCCCTGATGGCTACTTCCCCGGAGCCGCCCACTTGCGGAAAACCGAGACCGCCCTGCACGAATACCTGGGGCTGACCTGGATTAAACTACGCTCCCAACTCACGGGGAAAAACGCACCCTGAATCTCCGCGTCCCAAAAGGAAGGAAGCCTTGCGCATTCTTGTCGTTGGCGGTACCGGCTTCATCGGCTCGCACCTTGTTCCGCGCCTGCTTCACGATGGCCATACGGTCACGATGTTGGTGCGCTCCCCCCGTAAATGCCCCTCAACCAGCGCCAGCGTCATCATCGGCGACCCAAACCGGCCCGGCCCTTGGCAAGAGGCAGTAAGCCAGGCCGAGGCCATCCTCAACCTAGCCGGCAGCACCATCTTCACCCGTTGGACCCCTAAAACCAAAGAGTTGATCAGAACCAGCCGGGTGGCGACGACCAGTAACATTGTCAAGGCCATGACCCAAGGCCAGACCCTGATCAATGCCAGCGCCGTGGGCTATTACGGCACGAACGGCGATGCCGGGGCCAGCGAGGAGTCCCCGGCGGGCAACGATTTTCTCGCAAGGGTCTGCGTGGATTGGGAACAAGAGGCGTTCAAGGCGTACGCCAAGGGCAGCCGGGTAATCATCGCCCGCATCGGCATCGTACTCGGCCAGGATGGCGGAGCACTCACAAAGATGCTGCCCGCCTTCCGGCTCGGGATTGCCGGCCGGCTCGGCAGCGGCCAACAATGGTTTCCGTGGATTCACATCGACGATCTCGTCGCCATTATCCCCTTCTGCCTGACCCATTCGGAAATCAACGGGGCGGTCAACTGCTGTGCGCCAGCCGCCGTCACCAACCAAGAATTCACCAAGACCCTGAGCCGGGTGTTGCACCGACCGACGATCCTGCCGGTGCCGGCCTGGGTGGTCCGACTGGCGTTGGGCGAACTCAGCGCCGTGGTGCTCGAAGGCGCGCACATGGTGCCGACCGTCCTCACCAAACATGGCTTCCCCTTCCGCTACCCGGAACTGGAATCGGCGTTACGGGGGCTGCTGCGCCCATAACTGCCAACCAAAGGAGAAACTGATGGACTGCCACCGTGGGGTTTAACGCTTCTTGCGATCGGCGAGGCTGGCCTCCAGAACGAAATCACCGCTGGAAGTCTTGAACGGAATGACCACGATAGGCGCGGTGGCCGGGTAATGAATCTCCGCCCCCTTGCCGCTAACCATGGTCGGGGTGGCAAGGTTGAAGTTAAGGCCCATCTTCGCCAGATTGGCCTTGGCTCCGCCACAGATGATGTTGGTCAGCTCGCCCACCGCATCGATGACGTCATGGTCAATGGCCGCCTTGGGGGCCTCCATCAACATTTTCGACACGATATTAAGGATGCAGGGCGCGGTGAAGCTGATGACCATATTGCCCTCCACCGTTTCGGAGGCCATGCCGATAATGCCGGTCACCTCACCGAAGGCGCCCTTGGCCTCCTTGAGGTGCGGCTTCTGCGGCTCCGCCGGCGTCTGGGCCATGGTCCCCAGCACGTTCTGGGTCGCCAGGATAAAAGGATTCAGATACTCGACCTTCATGCCGCACCCGCATAGGTTAATGGACGACCCGCGACAACCAACTATTATCCCTTATTTAACGCGACGTTACCTTAAAAAGTCAACCGATAAACCGCCCGGCCGCCATTCCCCCGAAAAAATCCGCCCCCCCGCCAGAATCTGCTAGAATGTTCAAATCCAGGCCATCATCCCCCATTGCCGGCGAGGACAAACCATGCAGGAATCACCCTATCTGGAAGGGCGCGAACGTCTGGTCGACAAATTCCAGCGCCTCCCCTTTTTGGGGACCATCGATCCCAAGTACCTCAAAAAAATCCTCAAACTGAGCAAAATCCGCAAATATGGGCCAGGCGAGGTCATTACCCCGGAAGGCAGCTACGACGCCTGGATTTACATCATCCTTTCCGGCTCGGTGCGAGTGGTCAAACAGGAGCAGGAGATCGCCAGACTGGACCATGTCGGTGACGCCTTTGGCGAACTCGCGGTGATTGACGGCCACAGCCGTTCCGCCTCGGTCCAGGCCATGGTGGAGACGGTCTGCCTGGCCATCGACGCCTCCTTCCTCGATCAGGCCGAGGAGACACACGACCGCACCGTCTTCTTCTCCGTTTTCTACCGGCTCTTTGCCGAAATCGTGGCGCAACGCCTCCGCCTGGCCAACGAAGAGCTGGTTGGACTGCGCGAGGAGATCGAACGGCTTAGGCTGGAACGCAAGGGCACCAGGAGCCAATGACCACCCACGACTGCGTTATCATCGGCGCCAGCCCCGGCGGTTTGCAGGCCGCGATCCACTTGGGACGTTACCACCGGCGCGCCCTGCTCCTCGATCACGGCGGCGGCCGCACCCGTCATGCCCTACATATCGAAAACTACCTTGGCATTCCAGCGATTTCCGGCAAAAACCTCACCGACCTCGGCATCGAGCAGGTGAAAAACTTCGGCGGCCAATTCCAGCGCGAACACGTGGAATCAGTCGTGGTGGCAAATGGCGGCTTTGTCGTCACCAGCGACCATGGCCATTACCACTCCCCATTTGTCATCGCCGCCACCGGGGTAACAGAAAAAATCCCGACCATCGCCCGCATGAACCTTTTTTTCGGCCGCAGCGTCTTTTCCTGCATTGATTGCGACGGCTACCACACCATTGGCAAAAAGCTCGTGATCGTGGCCAATTCCCTGGACGGGGTCCGCCTGGCCTTGGCCGCGAAGCAGATGTTCACCCCAGACCTCACCCTGGTGCTGCCCGATGGTCTCCTGTTACCCGATCTTGCCGACCTGCTGGACGAAGAGGGGATCGCGACGCTGGCCGGCACCCCGCAAGAATTCCTCGGCGACCAGGTGCTCACCGGCCTCCGCCTCCACACCGGGGAAGAGACTCCCTGCCAGGCTGCCATGCTGAGCTACGGCTACACCCTAAACGACCGCTACCTCGCTGGACTCGATATTGTCAGGGATGGCAACCGGACCGAAATCGTGACCAACCATCTGCACGAAACCTCGTTGCGCAACCTCTTTGCCGTGGGCGCGCTCAAGCCGGGCAACCCCCAGGCGATCATCGCCGCCGGCCAAGGCTGCCAAGCCGCCATTGAGATCAATCGCCGTCTGCTGGAACTCTGAACCTTCCTGCCCGGGGCCAACGAAAAGGGCCGGGGCAACCCACCGGCCCTTTTTTGATCCAGGCTTAAGCCGAAATTAGCAGCCTTCGATTTTTTTCTTGCTGGCGGGCTTGGCCGGAGCAGCGGGGGTCGCAGGTTCAGCCGGTTTAACCGGGGCGGTTGCCGCGGGCTTGGCAGACTCAGCCGCTTTTGCCGGCTCGGCCTTGGCTGGTGCGACGGCAGGCTTCTCGGCCGCTATGGCCGCCTTCTTCATCTTGAGGGTCACCGTTGCGCCGGCAGCCAGCTCCTTACCCGCCTCGGCACAATTCAAAATCACCTTGGCCCCTTCCACCGACTCCACCTTGCACTCCGCTGGAGCTGCCTTCTTAGTCACCGCCCCGGCCACGCCGGCGTTAAAAACGAAACAGCCCAGGACCATTGCCCCAATTACCATCCTCTTGCTCATCGTGTTTCCTCCATTTTTTATCCACGTTTTCCGCGCCCAGGTTCCTCCTGGCGCCTTTCTGGTTCTACATTACGACAACCTTCCGTCCAAAAACAGCCGACATCGACCGATATCTACCCGATGTCGGACCCCATATCGGCCGACATCGAGTGCAGCACGATGAATTTCCCATTAGTTATAGTGAATGGCGCCCTTTTGGACAAAAACCTTTTCCCCCTTGGGAATGACCCTTATCTTCGGCATGTCAATCTGCTACTATTGGAAAAACATCCTCCCTGGCACGGAAACCATGACCGACGAATCGCAGACCATCGCCCCCCAGAACACCGTCGCCCCCAAAATCGACGGCCACAACATCCGCCGGCTGCGCGAGGGAAAGGGGTTGACCCAACTTTACGTGGCCACCGTGGTCGGGGTGACCACCGACACCATCTCCCGCTGGGAAAATCGCCGTTATCCCTCGATCAAGCCGGAAAACGCCAAAAAACTTGCCGAGGCACTCGATGTCACGCTGAACGAAATCATCGACCAAACCGCGCCGGCCAACGAAGCGGCCGAAGCCCTGCCGGGACCAGACGCCATTGCCCCCTCCCTTTCGTTAAACAACCGGCGATGGGGAATCGGCCTGGCCCTTTTCCTTGCCGCTTTCATCGGCGCGGTCCTTCTGGCCTGGTGGCCCCAAAGCCACCAGCCGCTGCGGGTCACCGCGACCCGCATCCTACCACCCCACGCCCCCATCGGCCTCCCCTTCCCGGTAGCAATCACGCTGACCCCGGCCACCGCCGAGGCAATCCCTCTCATCATCAGTGAAACCATGGCCCAGGAATGCGCCGCCATGGACGGGGTGCCGCCCTTCAACGCGGCCAATAACGAAACCCGCACCTTCAAATGGATTAGCAAGCCAGAGGGCCAGACCATTCTATTCTACATGGCGATGATCAAACCGCATTCACCGACCCGCCCCCAGGTTCCCTTCGCTGGCGAAATCACCCTGCACGGCGATACCGGGGTAATGAACCCCATCGGCGGCGACGTAAACGTCACCGTGGCCCCCTACCACTGGGCCGACCGTAACCGGGATTACATGATCGACGACGAAGAAATACTGACGGTCTACGACACCTTTGGCGCGGCCACCGGACTCAGGCTTGATGCCTCGCTGATCGAGGATATCTGGTCCGGTCACGGCTACCGCTGGGACGCCATCCGCCGCCAACTGGTCGTGATTCCGTGACCCATTTCAAGGAGGAAAAGATGCGACACCTCGCACGCCGCCATCCCATGTTCCTTGCCGCGCTGGCCGCGCTGCTCTGCTGGCAGGTCGCGGCCCCCTCCCTGGCCAAAGAACCGGTCAGTTGCCGTTACCTAGTGGCCAACGGCAACCGCATCGAGCTGGAGGTAACCGTCAGCGCTCCGCCGCCGGCCACGCTCATCATCACCCAATCGCTGCCACCGGATGTCAGCGTGGTGAGCACCACGCCGCCGGTAAAAAAATTCAGCCAACGACCGGGCGAGGCCAAGTGGCTCATCATGGGCAGCGGCCCAGGCACCACGGTCATCGGCATGAATCTCAGCAAACCCGTGCGGGCGAACCAGATCGGCGGCGAGATGATCTACAATGATCCAGCCACCGGCGCGCCGGTCCGGATGCCAATCGCGCCATAATAACCCCGCACGAATGAGATCGAGGGGGCTATTCCCCGCCCGCCAACGCCTGCCGGCAGGCATTGGCAAGATCCTTGATGGAAAGGGGCTTCATGACGTAGCCCCGGACGCCCATGGCCTTGGCCTGCTCCTCGCTCACCGTCTCGCTGAAGCCCGTACACAAAACCACCGGCAGCTCCGGCCGGATGGCCAGCATCTGGCGGGCCATCTCCATCCCGCTCATCACCGGCATGGTCAAATCGCTTACAACCAGGTCAAAGGCATGCGGTTGTGCGACAAAGAGCGCCAGCGCCTCGGTGCTGCTCGTCATCGGAGTAACCACGTAACCTAGATAATCGAGAATCCGCTGGCCAAGTTCAACCAACTGCGCCTCGTCGTCCACCAGCAAGACCCGCTCATGTTGGCCGGATGGCAAGACAGCGCTCACCACGGCGGTAACCGCCGAACCAGTGTCCACCGGTTCCAGCAGCGGGAAATAGAGCCGGAAGGTGGCGCCCGCCCCCGGAGCGCTCTCCACCGTTACCGCGCCGCCATGGCTTTTCATGATGCCGTGCACCACCGAAAGGCCGAGACCAGTAGATTCGCCCCGCTCCCGCGTGGAAAAAAACGGCTCGAAAATATGCGCCATGGTCTGGGCATCCATGCCGTGACCGTTATCGCGCACCATGATCCGGAGGTAACTGCCGGCAGCGAGACCGTGTTCCGCAAGCATCTCCGCCTCGGCCAATTCCTCCGCCGCCAGCCCGACCGTCAACACCCCACCGGTATCCAACATGGCGCGGGCGGCGTTGGTGCAGAGGTTCATCAGGCACTGGTGAATCTGCACCGGGTCGGCCATGATCTTGCCGCTGACCGGGGAAATATCCTGCTTAAGTTCGATGTTGGCGGGCAACGAGGCACGCAGCAATTTCACCGCCTC
>Ga0172375_10003651_pt1 | contig 23259 bp, 16 predicted proteins | sample LakKiv1m_FD_114537 | JGI IMG/M metagenome (GOLD analysis project Ga0172375, IMG submission 114537) | Freshwater microbial communities from Kabuno Bay, South-Kivu, Congo - kab_092012_11.1m | ecosystem: Environmental > Aquatic > Freshwater > Lake | place: Democratic Republic of the Congo... | reverse complement strand
GGCGAACTGGCGCACGAAGAAGTGCTTCGCGGCCACCACGCCGAGGAGGGCCTGGTCCACAGTGCCGACACCGAAGGGAGCCAGCAGCGCCCGGCGCGTCGAGGCGAACCAGTCCCGGCCATCGTGGCCTCCCTCCCCTGCCCTGGCATTGCCCGCCGTGGTACCGTCGGCCACATGGCAGCCCTGGGCCAGCCATGAGCTCCCGTGGATGAGGCGGGCCCGGGCACCGGGGGCCAGTCGGTCGAGCCAGTCGGCGACGCGGCGATGGATGCGGTTGCTGGTGGTCTGGGTGGGCAGGGCGAAGTAGAGCCCGGTGGCCTGGCCACGGCTGAGCAGGTTGTAGGCGGCGATCAGGGCGGCCTCGGTCTTGCCGCAGCCCATGGGGCCCTCGACGACGTAGACCCCTGGTGCCGTAGCAGCTTCGGTGAGGGCCATCTGGAGGGGCGAAGGCGCAAAGGGGAAGATGTCTCTGAAGCCCAGGCCGGCGGCAACTGGCGGCAGGCCGAAGTTGACCTGCTGCCACTGCGCCTCGGCGCGTTCGCCGATCTGGTCGGCCGTCAGTTCCAGACCGGGCGGGAAGCTGTGCTCGTCGGAGGCCAGCCAGTCGGCCACGGCGATGAGCCCGGCACAGAACCACAGGGAGGCACTGTCCCAGGGCTCCTGCCCGGGAGGCGGTTCAGACGGCAACGGGCCGAACTCGCACAGAAGCTCCTCGATGAGCCGGCGACGCTGGGCGGCCCAGGCAGGCCCGCCGTCGTCGCCACAGTTCAGAGCCGTCAGGTGCTCGCCCTTCAGCCGGCCGTGGTGCGCACCCACGATCGCAGCCCAGAAGCGGAGTGACGAGTCGCCGCCGAACCGATCCTGCAAGGCCATCTGGCTGACCTTGGCGTGGTCCGGCTCGGAGCCCAGTAGGCTGGCAGCGGGGACGCCGTGCGCGGCGCCCCAGTCGGTGCACTTGCCTTGGAAGCCTGGGGAGACCTTGCCGACGTCATGGAGCGCCGCCAGGCACACGGCCGTGCGGGCCGACAGCCCCGCCGCCAGCCAGGCAGGGAGGCCCTGGCTGAGACACCTCGCGACCATGGCGGCAGTCCGGCAGTGCTGCAGTACGGAGATGCCAGGGCTGCCGCCTGCGGTCGTTTTGGCCCAGCAGGCCTCATGCCTGGGTGCCTGCTGCGGGCCAGTCCCCTCGCGACCCGGTGCGCCTGACCTGGGCAGTGGCATGCCATCCCCCTAGCCGCGCTTGATGAGGCAACATCGGCACCGTTGAGGCAAGTTCCCGGCCAGGCCGGGAACGCCCGGAGGGCGGGTTCCCCGCAACCCGCCGCCGGGATGCGGAGATCCCGGCCTCCAGACCGCTGGGAGCTCTTGGCGGTTTGCGGGGGAGCTTCGCTGGCCGCTCCCCCCGAAGCGGAGCCGACGTCGTCAGGAGGCCCCGTGCAGGGGGCGAAGCGCTGGCCTCCCGGGTCTCCCCACCGGGCCTACTCTGGCGGGCGTCGGTCGGAAAGCAAGCCGTTCGGGCAGCCCCTACTCCCCGGTCTGGAGGCTGCGGTAGTAGTCGCCGACGATGTCCCGGTACTCTTCCGAGATGCGGTTGATGTCGACGTCGTCGGTGGCGGCGCCGCCGGTCTTGGAGACGCTGGCCACGGGCATGGGCAGGACCACGCCGCTGTTCATCTCGACCTGGGTATCCTCGAGGCGGCGGAGGACGCGGCGGTGGAGGGAGCCGAACTCCTTCATGCGGTTGCCGGCGCTTTCGATCCCGCGCAGCTCGCGGGCGGCGGTGCCGAGACTGCCGGTGCCTAGGTAGAGGAGCCGGGCCGTGGCGTAGACAGCTTCGGTCTCCTGGCGGAGCTGGGTGGGGCTGTTGCCATGGTTGGCGGTATGGAGATCGCGGCGGGCGGCCTTACCGAACATGCCGATGGTCTCGGATTCGCCGCCGAGCTTGCCGCCGCCGGTGGCGCGGGCGTCCATGGTGGAGCCCTCGTCCTCGGTGACCATGCCCTTCTGGAAGGGGTCCTGCGTGCGCCGGGCGTGCGTCTCCCGGCCCTCGAGCCCCTTGACGTGGTTCTCCACCAGCTCGCCGTTGGACTGGCCTTCGCGGCCGGCGCCGCTGCGGCCGGTCATCTCGTTGTCGTTGGGCCGGGTGTTGCCGGACTTGCCCTTGGCCGAGAAGCAGGGCATGGGGCCGTCCATGATGGCCCAGCCCATCTCCATGTCGGCGATCATGTTGTTGCCGGTGGTATCCTGGCTCTGGGCCTCGATGTCGGAGGCCTGGTCGAGCAGGTCGCCGACGATATCCTCGAGCTCATCCGGGAGGGGCACCAGCGGCATGTTCGGGAACTCGTCGGCATCGAAACTCTCCATGTTCCAGACGATGTTGTCGGGGATATCCATGAGCCACATCTCGACGTCCTCGACGCGCTCCTTGGTGCTGCGGATGGCGTCCAGCAGACTGTCCTCCTTCTGGACGGCGATCTCCATGGCGGGGGCATTCTCGCTCTCCTTCGCCTGCTCGACGTCTTCGAGGATCTCGCGCATCTTGGAGTTCAGCTCGTTGCAGACGGGCAGTTCCGGGAACTGGTAGAGGTCATTGGCCAGTTCCTCCACCAGCTTGGCCATCTCCTTCTGCTTCTCGTCCATCTCCCGGAGTTTCTCGCGGACCTCGTCGTCCAGCTTGCCGCGCTGGGAGAGGTCGCGGGTCACCTCGGCGATCTCGTTCTGGCGGGCCTCCAGGTCGGCGAGGGACTCCTTGGTCTTCTTGAGCGTCTCGGCGGCATCCGCCAGGATACGCTGGGCGTTCTTGGCACGCCACTGGTTCAGGATGTTGAGTGCCTGCATCAGGTCGCGCAGGACTTCCTCCTGGCCCTGCACGGAAGCCGCCACGTCACCCGCCTCGAGGGTCTCGGCGGCATTCAGGGCCTTCTCGTAGGTCTTGCCCTTGTCCAGGATGTCATAGGCAGCCCGGAGCTGCTTGGCGAACTCGTCGTCGACACGGTCCTCGATCATGACCAGGCACACGTCCCCGAAGGTCACCAGGTCATTGGCCAGCTTGTCCTCGATGGCGGCCAGGTTCGAGGTGATGGCAGCATCGTTGCCCGGTCCCTGCGCCGCCTTGGTATCCTTGAGGTTCTGTCGCTGCGCGGCGACGATCCGTTGGAGCAGGGCGAAGAGGTCCGCCTTGTCCTGGTGGCGCTGTTCGTTCGCCAGGCCGCTGGGAATGCCGGTCAGGCCGGCGAGGATGGCGGTCTCGAGCTTCACGCAGGCATGCAGCCGTGCCGGCAGGTCCTGGGGCTTGGCCCGATGGGTTTCGTCGAAGCGTTCCAGGACATCGGCCATCTCGTGGTTCACCAGGCCGGCCAGGGTGGTGGCCAAGTCGCCGAGGGCGGCCTGGTTCTTCAGCAGGTCAGTCGCCATGACCCGGATATTCTGCTGAGCGATGTGGAGAGGCTGGATCTGGGCGCTGGCCACGGGCTTGCCCAGGGTCGCGAGGTCGGCGAGGCCGCGCGTGTTGCGCAGGTTCTCCCGTTGCAGCTTGGCCAGGGCCTTGAGCCCATCCTCGGCCTGGTTGGCCATCTCCTTGCGGGCATCGCGCCGGACCTCGGAGGCGGGGACCGTCACCTGGACCACCGGCGAGTAGCCGCGCCGCCGCAGCGGGTCTTCGCCGTTGTCTTCGGCCCAGACCCGGAAGCGCAGCGTGTCCCCCTCGCGGGCATCGAAGCTGGCCACGTCGAGGAGGAACCGTCCGGCGAAGGATTTGGTGCGCCCATCCGGGGCGGCGTCGGTGACGGGCTCGAAGCGATCCTCACCCAGGAGCCGTTCCAGGCCGGCGCGGGTGACCCCGTTGTCGTCTTCGGCCTTGAAGACGATGGGCACCTGGGCGTCGCCGGCGGCGACCACGCGTTGCTTGGTATCGACCAGGACGACGGTGGGCTTCTGGTCCGGGACCATGGCGAGAGGCAACACCGTGGTGGCGTCCAGGCCGTTCTCGCCGACCAGGCGCAGGCGCACGGCTCCGCCTTCGCGCATCTGGAAGGTCACGGCGAATTTGGCCTTGCCCTGGAGGGTCTTGACGGCGAGCTCGACCTCGTCCTGCGAGGCGATGACGCTCTTGAGCGGGGTGCTGGCAGACCCTCCCAGCACGACGGTGGAACCCACGGGGACACCGGCCTCGGTCGAGGTGCTGTCGAGGACGAAGGCCTTGCGTTCAAGGTAGGCTGGCGGCACCACCTTGGCCTCCCAGTGTTCGAGCCCGGGGGGATTCGTGACCCGGACGCTGAACCAGGCTGACCGGGCATCGCCGGCGACGATGCGGTAGCGCGAGTCGTGGAAGACGCCCTTGAGCTCGCCCTCGAAGCGTCCCGAGGCCCCGGGCTTCAGCGGCAGCGCATCCGTCTTGTCCGCGGCCCGCTCCCAGAGGACCATCGCGTTCTCGGGCAGGTCTCCGGCAAGCTGGGCGGCCACTGCCAGCGACTGGCCGCGCGGGATGACGGTGTCGCCGGGCTCGATGGCCTGGATCTGGGTCAGGGTGTAGGGCCGGATCCCCGCCATGGGCGCCAGCACCCGCAGGGCGGCATGTCCCAGACGCTGCGGCATCAGCGCCAAGGTCCCCAGGAACACCGCGGCAGCGACCCCCAGGCCCGCCAGGCAACGCCGGTACAGGACCTGGGAGTATAACTGGCGTCCCTGCAACCTCTCCAGGCCCGGGTCCGCCTCCGCCAGAAGCGCCTCGACGAAGGGGGCCGGAACGGCGGTCATGCCGGCCAGTTGGACGGCGTTGATGAGGTGGTTTCCGATGCCGTCGCGGACCCTCTCGACAAGCACCGCCAGGGCCTCGTCGGACACCGCCCGACGGGCCGTCCGCAGCACCCGCCAAGTCCCCAGACCCAGGATCGCCAGGAGCCCCAGCCAGACCAGCCAGCACCAGGCCGCATGGAAGCGCAGCCACGCGTCCAGAATGGCCGCCGCGGTGAACAGGCCAACCAGAGCCGCGGCCACCCCCACGGCACAACGCCAGGTGCGGCCCTGGACGTAATCGCGGCGGATCCGGGCCAGTTGGTAGAAGAGCAACTCGGTGCGGGTCACGACCCTGACTCCCTGTCTGCGGGGGCCCGTTGCACCTGTGGAGTCGGCAACCTGGCCACCGCTTGAGTATAGTGTACAGGCGACGCACCGGCCGCGCAACCGCCCACGGGGCCGGCACGGCGTACCGGAGGGCGCCTGACCGTGCTTCCCGCCGTCGACAGGGCTGTCTGACGCCCCCAGCCCAGTCTGCGCGCAGGGCAATCCGGGCCTAACCGGGAGCCGGCCGGCCCGCGGGAGGACTTGGTACGGCCCCGTGCCCTCACGGGGTGCCTGTCGCCGGTGAGGGCACCGGCGCGTACCCAAGTCACCAACTGACCTCGTAACGTCCGGCGCCCGCCTTGCCCAGGGCAATCCTCAGCCGGCCGTCGGCGAACTCCGCAGGGACGGCCCCGAGGGGCGCCGCGGTGCCGGCGGCGCAGGCTTCGACGCGGACCCGCTCCGGGGGGACCCGCGCGTCGGGCGCCAGCTTGCCGAGGTCCAGGGCCACGGTGAAAGCCCGGTCGCGCGGGTATGGAAAAAGGGTCAGGCGGTCGCCGGCGCGGTTGACCTTCACCGAGCCATCCGTGGCCACGATACCGAAGTCTGCCCAGGTGCCGGCCGGGTTGAGGCGCGCGCTGAAATCGGCCCGGCCGTTGGCCAGGCGTCGGGCGACCTCGTCGAGGCCCCCGAGGCGGACCCCGGTAATCGCGGCGCCATCGGCGGCCACGAGCACGCGGGCGATGTAGATGGTCCCGTCGCCCATGAGGCCCTTGAGCGGGACGCGGGCCCCCTTGTGCAGCCCGATCACCAGGTCGTATTCGGCATAGGTGGCGTCGGCCGGCACCTCGACCTCGTAGGGGCCATCGGTGATGACCTGACCCGGGCGCCAGGTGCTGGTGGGCTGAGGGGGTTCATGGTCCTGCTGGAAGACGATGCCGCGGTTCTGGGTATCGGCGTCGTTGCGGAAGTGCACGAAGCAGTGGTAATCCTGGTCCAGAGCCTGGTTGACGACCCACTCATAGGTCAGGCGCAGACGGCGGCCGCCCAGGTAGACCAGTTCGCGCAGGCGGGGCTCGATGTCGACCGGGGTCGTGGCGTAGGGCATGGCGATGGCGGTCCGGGCGTCCGCGAAGACGAACTCCGGACAGCGCGCGAAGTCGGTCACCCGGCCCTGCTGCAGGCTGGTATGGACCTCGGTGTCAGGCCCCAGGGCCAGGAAGCCCCAGGTGGGCAGTTCCCGTCCCTCCACGGCCCAGGGCTCAGCGGCCCAGTTGACCCAGAGTCGCAGTCCGGAGTCATAGGTGATGCACGGGCGGCGGGTGTCGCCAGCGGCCAGGGCGATCCCGGCAGGGACCAGGCGCCCATCGACGTCGTAGAGGATAGAGGTAACGCGCGCGTTGCCGTAGAGCCGCTGGACGGGGTGCATGAGGTGGTGTTCGCGGGCCACCCACTGCAGGTTGGCCACCTGGGAACCCCCGACGAAACCGGCATGCCCATAGGCCAGCTCCTGGGCCCGGTACTTGTCGATCTGCTCGAGGGTGCCGGTGTCATGGCCGAAGCGGTGCTCGTAGCCGGCGCGGAACCAGCGTTCGTAGTAGCCCATGCCGTGGTTGACCATCTGGGGGTGCAGCTTGAGGAGGTCGAACTCCAGCAGCGGCACATGGTCCTCGCCCCCGGCGACCTGGGCCTCGACGCCGTCGCACAAGCCGGCCCAGTAGGCGTGGTTGTGGCCTTCGCCGAAGAGGGGGCCGCCGTGCGTATCGCGCATGAACTGGAACAGCTCCCGGTCACCGCGCACCTTGGCCTGCATCATGGCGGCCATGGGTTGCCCGGCCTCGTGGTCGAGCTGGTGCCAGGGCGGCACGCAGGTATGCACATCGAGGTAGCCGGCCGTGGTGCCGTAGCGCCGGTGGATCTCCGGTGCGTTCTGGCGGGCGTACCCCAGGGCCCGGGTGCACTTCAGGCCGAAGCTCTGCATGCCGGTCCCGGCATTGAACCAGGCCGGTGAAGGCTTGCCGTCCGCCGTCAGGACCCGGGCCGAGGCGTCGTAGGATGGGGCATCCGGATAGAGGTCGATGTAGTTTTCGTGTAGCGACCACACATACCCGCACTGGTTGGCCGCGGCGCCGAACGCGCGCATGCCCTCGTCGCCCCCCATGCTGGCGTTGGCCGGGATGTGGTCCGGCAGCTTGGCGTCGTAGCCGTAGCATTGCCAGACGTGGTTGATGATAGCGACATGGTCGATGCCGTTGTCCTTCAGGTCGCGCAGGTTGTCCGCACTCCCCTGGAAGGTGCCCCGGTGCTGCTCCCAGATATCGAGCATGACGCGCGGCCCGAGGAGATCACGGTACGGAGACGCGGAGAACGGGAGGTTCGGCAGGACCTCGCACACCTGTGGCGACACGGCAATGAAGCCACTCTCGCGCAAGGGATTCCGCCGGCCATCGGTACGCGGTTCGTAGAGCGACTCTCCCTGCGGGCAGCGCGAGGCGCCGGAGGCGGTCCAGTCCAGGTAGCGGCAGGCGAAGAGGTGTTCCTGCGGCAGGTAGTGCAGCATGCCGCGGGCCCAGTCCGACGGCAGGTAGGGCACCGTGATGACGCGTCGCAGCGGGACCGCCCCGAGCGTCCCGAGGGAGAACCGGCCGATGGTCGGCGCGTCGCTGGTGACGGCCACGGTCAGCGCTTTGCCGACGATCCCGAAGACCCAGCGGGCGCGGAACGGCACGCCGGCCGTCTCGTAGGAGCACTCGGCGGCGATGGCCGCATCGCCCTCTCGGGCCACGGTGGGCGGGGAACTGCTCCGGGCCGGCACCAGGGTCTCGCGGTCGCCCTCCGTCGTCACCACCCAGAGCCCCCCTCCTGCCGCCGGCTGGAAGGGGGTCCCGTCGCCGACCTGCACCGTGATGTCATCGAGGGTCCCTGTCCGGGGCCGGTAGGTGTAGGCCACCCGGCTGTCGGCCGCCGTGGCGACGAGGATCCAGGCGTCGCCCTCCTGGCGGACGCTGACCGTAGCCGGGAGGAGAGACGAGGGCGTGATGCCGTGGTCGGGGGTGTTGGCCACGGCCGCGAGGGAGGCCCCCGTTGCCGCCTGGCAGGCTGGCAGGGCCAGGAGCCGGTCGACGACCGCACGGCGGTCCGGTCCGGCAGTCCCCACCTGTACCATGGCATCGCCGAAGTAGGAGAAGTCGAAGGACGGGTCCTTGGCCGGACCAGGCTCTGCCTGAAGCCGCAGCACGAGGGTCTGGCCCGCGTAGGCCGAGAGGTCCGCCGAGAACGGTTTCCACGCCCCCACGGCGTAGTGCTCGGAGAGCAGGACCCGCTCCTCGCCACCGACTAGTACAGCGCAACCGAAGGTCACGCCGTCGCTCTTGCCGGGGATGGCGATGTCCGGGCGCATGGCGATGCTGAACGAGAGGCGGATAGGGGTCGTGGCCGGCAGGGCCAGCCGATACTCCACCCAGGCTTTCCCAGGCGCGACGCGCCAGGGCGAATGCAGCAGGATGGCGGACGCGCCCAGGACCTGTTCGCCCGGCTGGTAGGAGATGCCGCTGACCGGATCGAAGTGCCCGGTCCAGGCGCCCGGCATCTCGACGGGCTCGGCGCCATAGGACTGGTAGGCGACGCGGTAAGCGCCGATATCCTCGAGGCGGGTCGCGCCCGGAGGCAGCGACACCGCCACGTCCTGGGCTGCCAGCGCCGACAGGCAGGCCAGCGTCAGGGCCTGCAATCCCACCGAGTGAGTCATCATCGTGAGTTCCCTGTCCACGGGACGTTATCCACCGGCGAACGACGGGACCCGGGGGCCAACCCCGCGGCCGCGGCCCGAGGGCTGGCCCATACGCTAGTGCCGGCGGACGGAAGTGGCTACTGTGAGCCGTAAGGTCTGCGCCCGCGGCCTGCGCGCCGACGGTCCCTGGAGGCCGGGATCTCCACATGCCGGCACCGCGGCCTACGGAGATGCCGCGCTCCACCGGCGCCCGCCATGCGGCGGGCCGGCAGGGCCAGGGCTTGCAGTCTGGCGGCCCCCGTGAGATAGCCCTCCGTGTGGAGACAGACCTCCGGCCTCCAGGGCATGGGGTCTCCTGGGTGGGCCCCGGCGGGCCGGCCTCCTTGTCTGGCCGGCGCCACTCCGCCCGGCGGCGGGCGGCCTCGGTGACCGTTCGCGAAAGGGGGTGTGCTATGGGACTGAGGTCTCTGGTGCTGGCGTGGGTCCTGGAACCAAAGGCAAGCTGAAGCTCAAGGGCGAATATGTGGGGTTCGCGGGCGCGCCGGACGGCGAGGCGGAGTTCGGCACGGTGTCGGGCAAGCAGACCGGGACCCGTTGACCGGGGCGAGATCGGAAGCGGCGCAATGCCTCTTCCGCGGTGGACGGCCAGGCACCGGGCAGTCGCGCCGGCCGGTGCTATCTTGGGGGCGGAACCCGAGTACAACCATGAACCCCATGTGGCGACATTCCATGGTGACGTTGGCACTCCTGGCCGGCGCGGCGGGCGCTGAGCAGCGACCGGTGAACTACGACGAGTCGGCCGTGGGCGAGGTGGTCCTGCCCGAGCTGCTGCGCGGCGCCGATGGGACCGTGGTGGCGACGTCAGGCGACTGGGAGCGGCGACGGCGGCCGGAGGTCCTGAAGCTCTTCCAGGAGCATGTCTATGGCCGCATTCCCCCGCGGCCGGACGACCTGCGCTTCGAGGTCGTGGCCACCCGGCCGGATGCACTGGGCGGCAAGGCCACCCGCAAGCTCGTGCGCATCTGGCTGGCAAACCACCCAGCCTGGCCGGGGATGGACGTGATGGTGCACGTGCCGAACGGGGCTGGCGCCAGAGCGCCGGTCTTCGTGGGCCTCAGCTTCAACGGTAACCAGGGGGTGACCACGGACACCGATGTGCCGATCAGCACACGCTGGGTCCGTCCCGGCCCCGTCGCAGCGGGCAACCGGGCGACGGTGGCATCCCGGGGCTGCGAGAGTAGCCGCTGGGCGATCGAGGCCATCGTCGGCCGCGGAATGGCGGTCGCGAGCGCCTACTACGGTGACATCGAACCCGACCACGAAGAGGGCTGGAAGGAGGGCGTTCGGGCCGCGCTGAGCCCCGCCGGAGCCCAGACCGTCTGGCAGCCGGGCGACTGGGGTGCCATCGGCGCCTGGGCCTGGGGCCTCAGCCGTATCCTCGACTCTCTCGAGACGGACCCCGCTGTCGACGCCACGAAGGCTACCGTCATGGGTCACTCGCGGCTAGGCAAGACCTCGCTGTGGGCAGGGGCCAGCGACCCGCGCTTCGCGGTCGTCATCTCCAACGACTCCGGCGAAGGCGGCGCGGCGCTGATGCGGCGGAACTTCGGCGAGACCACCGAGATCATCACAAGGGCGTTCCCGCACTGGTTCACCCCGGGCTACCGGCGTTACGCCAACAACGCGATGGCCTGTCCGGTGGATCAGCACATGCTCATCGCTCTCGCGGCCCCGCGACCTGTCTACATCGCCAGTGCCGCGGAAGACGCCTGGGCTGACCCCAAGGGCGAGTTCCTGGCAGGACTGCACGCGGGGCCCGTCTATGCGCTCTTCGGGAAGGGCGGCGTGGGGCTGGACCAGCAACCGGCCCTGAACCAGCCGGTCGGCGACGCTATCGGCTACCACATCCGCAGTGGCAAGCACGATGTGACCGACTACGACTGGGAACAGTACCTGGCGTTCACGACGAGGCACTTCGGGCACCGCCCCCCGGCGGGCCCTGGCCGCCCCTGACCTGGGTCAGGCTGGAGGGCAATGGCGCAGGGCGGCGCGGCAGAGGGCGGTTCACGTCACCGCGTCGTCCCCCACGGCCGCCGCCGGCGCGGCCACCTGGCAGACCCGTTGGCCGGTCTCCCAGAGCTCCTCGATGCGGTAGAACCGGCGCCGGTCGGGATCCAGGACGTGCACCAGCACGGCGCCGTAATCCATGACGACCCAGTGGCTGGCCGCATCGCCCTCCCGCCCGTGGGGCAGGACGCCTTCCTTGGCGAGTTCCTGGCGCAGATGATGGCAGATGGCGTTGATGTGCGGGGTTGACGTCCCCGTGCAGATCAGGTAGTAGTCCGCAAGGATACTGGACTGTCGGACGTCAAAGAGCATGACGTCTTCGGCCTTGCGGCCCACGCACACCTCCACACAGCGCCTGGCCAGCGCTTCCGAGTCCTGGCTCAGTGTCGACCCCGTTTGTCCGTCCATCACCAATTCCCTGGTTGCCTCCATACCGGCGCCGGTGTCAGCGGTAGAGCCCATGCGTCTGAATATAGCGGCATACCGGCTCCGGGCAAAACCGGTTCAGGTCACGGTTCTGCGCGCACGCCTCGCGGACCTCGGTTGCCGACCAGGGGAACTGCGGCAGATCCGCCTTGACCGCCGCCAGGAGTTTGCGGCCCATGCGGGTCCCATAGCGGTCCGTCAGCTCGGCCAGACTCGGGCAGCTCACCCCGGGCCGCGGGTAGACGATGAAGTCGAAGTGCCGCACGAGCTCCCCAGCCCGGTGCCAGGAATGCAGGTCGCGCAGGCTGTCCATGCCCAGCAGGAAGAGAAGCCCATGCTCGGGGAACACCTGCCTGAGGACAGACAGTGTATCGAAGGTGAACGACAGGCCCTCGCTGCGCTCCAACTCGATGTCCGAGACGCTGAAGGCGGGGCAGTTCTCAATGGCCAGGCGGATCATCTCCAGCCGATGGTGGCCGTCGGAAAGGGAGCGCCCCTGCTTATGGGGAGGCCGCCGCGCCGGGACGAAGAGGACCTCGTCGGCAAGGCCGGCGTCGACCACCGCCTGAGCCAAACCCAGATGGCCATTGTGGACCGGATCGAAGGAGCCGCCGAACACGACCAGACGTGGGGCTCTCGCCAAGGGCAGTTCAGGACCCTGACCGTGCGCTTCGTCATACCGTGCCGCGGGACCGTTCCCGGCGGGGGTGCCGCGTTGATTCGCCATCGTGCCGACTGCCCTTTCCCGTTCCGAACCGGCCAGACCGGCATACTATAGCGCCTTGGCGGCCCTCCTGCCGGCTGGAGGCGGGCCGAAAGACCCAGGTCCGCGGCGCCGGTGGCGCGGGACCACTGCTCACGCGGCCGCAGGAACGCGGGCGGTCCAAGCAAAGGGGGGGCGGCGAGCGATCCTGGAGCAGCCCTGCAATGGCCGGTGGCAGGGTTGCGCGGCCGGTCCGGCGTCGCTACAGTGTAACCGTTGAATGGCGGCCTGAAGGGAGCCATGCCCATGGCAGAGGTCCAGCGGCGATGCTGACGGCACTTTTCGGCGATATTCACGCGAACTACGAGGCACTCACCGCCGTCCTACAGGCCCTGAGCGACCTGAGCGTCGGGCGGCTCTGCTGCACGGGTGACGTGGTGGGCTACGGCGCCTCCCCGCGGGAGTGTATCGAACTCATTCAGGGACTGAAGATCGTCTGCGTCCGCGGCAACCACGACGACTACACAGGCCACTCTGACGGCCGGGAATGGCGTATCCGGCCGGAGGCGCGAGAGGCCATTGCCTGGACCCGCAGCCAACTCGGCAGCGATCATGTCGCCTGGCTGCGCTCGCTGCCCTACGTCCATCGGGAGGACGACTTCTCGATCGTGCACGCCTCGCATGTCTACACGCCACAGTGGCCCTATATCATGAACGAACGGGCCGCGATCCAGAACTTCCTCTTCCAGCCAGGACACCTCTCCTTCTGCGGGCACTCTCACGTACCGATCTATGTGGTGCACCGTGCCGGCCATCGCCCGGAGCTGGAGTTGCTGCGCAACGTCCTTCTGCCGCGTCGCCATCGGGTGGCTATCGGCGTGGGTGCGGTGGGGCAACCCCGGGACAATGACGCGCGAGCCTGCGCGGTGCTCTACGACTCTGCGGTACGGTCCGTGCGCGTGCTCCGGGTGCCCTACGATATCGCCGGGGCGCAGCGCCGGATCCGCCTCGCGGGCCTCCCGGAAGACCTCGCGGACCGGCTCGCCTTGGGGCAGTGACCATGCCAGCAGTCAGCGCCGAAGCTCGGCCCAAGATCAACCTCTACCTCGACGTCCTGGGGAAGCGCCCCGACGGCTACCACGAGATCGCCACCGTCTTCCTGCCCCTGGAGGCACCGGCTGACGGCATCACGGTGACCCCCAGCGCCGACGGCGCCCTGCGTGTGACGTGCAGCCATCCCGGCGTGCCGGAAGGCCCTGGCAACCTCTGCTGGCGTGCGGCCGAGGCGTTTGCCCGGGAGGCAGGCCTGGCACCAGCCTGGCAGGTGGACCTGCAGAAGCGCATCCCGGTGGCGGCGGGCCTGGGGGGTGGCAGTTCCGATGCCGCGACCGTCCTGCATCTGCTGGACCGGGCCCACCCCGGGGCCGTCGCCGCTGCCCGCCTGACGGCCATGGCCGCACGCCTCGGGGCGGACGTCGCCTTCTTCCTGGCTCCGAGCCCGGCCGTGGGCCGCGGCATTGGCGAGGTCCTGACTCCAGTCCCCTGCACGGGCTCCCTGGAGGTGGTCCTGGCGAACCCCGGGTTCCCGGTGTCTGCGGCCTGGGCCTACACGCACCGCGAGGACGTGCCCGTGCCGCCGGCTCCGGCCATGGAGGACCTCCTGGCAGCCCTTGAGGCGGGGTCGGCCGAGGGGGTGGCTCGGCATACCTACAACGCCCTGGAGCACGCGGTCCTCGATAAGTTCTCCCTGGTGCAGATGCTCCGGGACGTGCTGCTGGAGCAAGGCTGCCTGTGCGCCCACGTGTCCGGCAGCGGCCCCACGGTCTACGGGCTCTGCCGCGATGGCCAGGGCAAGGCCGTCGCGGAGCGTCTGCGGGAGCTGTATGGAGACGCCATCTGGACGTGTGTGACGCGGTCGGTCCCGTGACCTCCCCTGCCCGCAAGGAAGGACCTTGCCACCGTGCGTCTGCTGCCTCTGCTGATCGGGCTTGCGTTTCTCGTGCTGCCGGCGCTCGAGCTCTGGCTGCTGGTGGTGCTCCGCCGTCACCTGGGCCTGGCGCAGACCCTCGGGCTGCTGCTGGCTTCGGGCATCGTCGGGTTCTGGTTGGCCAAGTGGCAGGGATGGCGGACCCTGCAGCGCATCCGCAGCGAACTGGGAGCCGGCCGACTGCCCAGCGCTGCCATGCTGGACGGCGCCATGATCCTGGCCGCCGGGTTGCTGCTGATCACGCCTGGCCTGCTCACGGACGTTGCGGGGTTTCTGCTGTTGCTGCCGCCGGTCCGGTTCGCCCTCCGGCGCGTCGTGGGCTGGTGGCTCGCGCGACGCCCTGGCATCGTGGCCTTCTCCGCCGGGCCCAGTGCGGGCCGATCGCGCCCGGACGACCCGGATACCGTCGAGGGGCGGGTCGTGTCCGTCGAGGACGCCGACCGCCGCCTCAAGTGAGCTGCGCCACTGCCCATGGGAAATGCCGTACACCACGCCCAGATACCGCCGTGCACGCTGAAGCCAGCATAGAGCCAGGGGTCACGTTGCCTTCTCCGGGCGGCTTGTTCCTCCTCGGTTTCGAGACCCTGACCGCCCAGAGCCTGCTTCTGCGGGAGTTCTTCAGCGTCCTCTCCGGGAGCGACCTGGCCTTCGGCTTTGCGCTGGCAGCCTGGACCGTTCTGACCGCCCTCGGGGCGCTTCTGGGCAAGGTCTCGCGCAGACGCTTGCCCGGGGCATCCCGCTGGGGGCTGGTTCTCTACTCGCTGCTGACGGCGGCTGCTCTGCTGGCAGTCCGGTCCTGGGGCGCTCGGGAGGTCATCCCGTTCCATGCCTACGTGCTGGTTCCGGTCTACCTTGCGCCACTGTGTCTGCTTGGCGGGATGCTCTTCCCGTGGTTCCTTGCCGACAGCCGGGCCACGAGCGTCACGCGAGCCTATGGTCTGGAAGTCACCGGCGGGCTGGTGGCCGGGGTCCTCTGCGCCATCGAGTTCCACACGGGAGCGCTCGCGTGCCCCATGGTCCTGGGACTGCTGCTGCTCTCGACGGCATGGGCCGCGAGCGGCGCCGGCGCCTGGCGGCGCGCCTCCCTGCTGATTCCGGCCGCCGTTGTCGGGGCGCTGCTGCCACTGTTCCCGGCAGGCCACTGGCTGGAGTGCCAGGCCATGCGACTGCGGCTGCGCGAATGGCGTGTCGTGGACGTCCTCAACACGCCCTTCGCCTCGCTGGTGGCAGCCCGCGACCCTGGGGGTACGCCCATTCTGTATGAGAACGGCACGCCCTGGCCGCTTCCCGAAGCCACCCCTGGCCGTGCTGCCGTGGCTGCCTGTCTCTGGGCCCTGCCGGAGAGGTGTGACCAGGCCCTCTTCGTCCACGCCCTCAGACAAGGCTTCGGGACGGTCGTGCAACCGGCCCCGACCCTGACTCCTCCGCGGTTTCTCGAGACCGACCTGCGCGCTCAGGCCTTCGCCCGACGTCACCTGGGATCGGCGGCCGGGCCAAACATCGAGGCGGTCGCCTTCGGGGTGCGTGCCCTGCAGCCCCCGGCCGCCGGGTGGGACGTGGTGGCGGTGTTCGGTTCGGCCCCGGGGGGCCTGGTGGCGAACCTGGCCCTGACCACCGAGTTTGCGCAGCGTGTGCGCCCATGCCTGGCGTCGCGGGGAGTGCTGTCCATCGCCCTCCCGGCGGCACCCGGTTTCACCCATCCCGAGCAAGCGGCCTACATCGACACCGTCAGGCGCTCCCTGGCGGATGTCTTCACGGCGGTCTGCGAACTGCGCACGCAAGTGGGCTGGACGCTGCTGGTGGCGTCTGCCGAGCCCATTGACCGCCAGGCTGCGGTGCGCCGCCTGCACGCACGCGCCGGGGCAGTAACCCCCGACGCCATGGCCGAAGCCGAGGCCGTGCTCCGTGGGCAGGGCCCGCTTTCCATCGCGGCGATCGCAGCGGCTCGCGACGGCTCGGCCCCGGTCGAGGCCGGGCCACCTGCCCCGGCCAACCGCGTGGGTTCGCCCCAGGCTTACTTCCGCTTCCTGCAGTTCCACGGCGCCATGGTGGAAGATGCGCCCCGGTGGTGGCGCACTCTCTTCCGCCAGCGGAACTGGCTGAGTGCAGCGCTTCTCGTCGGCGTCCTCCTGGCGGTCGGGACCGTCCGCCGGAACGCCTGGGCCCTGCAGGGCGTTTTCTGGGCCGCCTGGAGTACAACGGTGACGCTGATCGTAGCGATCTACCTCTACCAGTCGCTGACGGGCCAGGCCTTCTGGGCCGTGTCTCTGCTCAGTGCGGCCTCGATGCTGGGGACCCTGGCCGGGACGGGCTTACGGCGCGGGCGCTGGATGGCGTGGGCAGCCCCCGGACTGGCCGCGGTCCCGGCTCTTCTCTTCCCTCTGTATCCGCTTCTCCAGCGTGCCTGGGCCCCCGCGGTCCTGGCAGCACTGCTGGCGCTGGTAGTGCTCGCCGGGGCTGGGCTGGGCCATGTCTTTGCCCACCGTGGGGCCAAGGCGCAGGACAGGGCCATCGGCGGGCGGCTGTTTGCAGTGGACCTCCTCGGCGCCGGCGCTGGCCTGTTCCTCGGCGGCGTTCTGCTGCCCTGGTGGTGTGGCTTTGCCGCGGCGACGGCGACGGGGGCACTGGCGGCGGCTCTGGGGGTGGCTCTGGCGACCCTCGTGCCGATGAGGGGCAGGCCACCCGCATCCTCCGGCCTATGAGCCGGGTCCCGGCAACCCCGGGGAGCGGCGGCCAGCGGCCCTGCCGGTGGGGTGCAAGGCCTGGTCACGGCGTCCCGGCAGCATCCGGGGCCGCTGGGACGCCGGCGCGCTGAACGGCGCCGGTCACACTGCGCATGATCCGCTCCAGACGGGGCCAGTGCGTGCCCTTCCAGAAGAGCTTCCCACAGCCCCCGCAGCGGTAGTAGGCCTGGGTGTAGAGCCAGGTCCGGGGTGGAACGAGATGCCGGACGGACTGGGGGTCCACGGCCGCCAGGAGACCATTGCACCCGCTGCAGCGTGACATGGGCCGGACATCCCGTCCCAGATCGAGGCGCTGGACCACCTCGCGCAACTGCTCGTCGGGCTGGTCAGAGTGCAGGTAGATGCCGTGGGAGACCACGGCTCGCATCAGCAGGCGCCGGTCGCGAGTCAGCAGGATGCGCAACTCCCGGGCGCTCCGTTCGGCCAGACGCGCGTCCTCCCAGGGCGCCTCGTAGGCACAGTCGAACCCCAGCAGCCGGAGCCGCCGGGCCAGCGTGCCCAGATGCACGTCGGCAATGAAGCGCAGTTCGCGCAGCGGGGGCCGCCCAAGCTGCGACGTCTGGCGGATGTCGAAGCTCTCAAAGGTCGGGTAGACCGCCACCCGCTCGCCGCCTCGCACCCGGTGGTCGAAGCCGACGGACTCCCCGTCCACCAGGATGAGATCGACTTCGGTGTGGGGCACCTGCTGGGCCTCGATCAGATCCTTGACCGAGCGTGCCTCCGCGATCTCGACGACGAAGGCCCGCTTCCGGCGCTCCGGGGGCAGGAAGTCGTTGAGTTCCTCGTAGAACCGCATCTCGACCGGTGCCGGTGGCATGGTGGTTGTGGCGTGGGCGGAAGACCTGCGCCAACGCCAAGATAAGCCGGCGAGCGGGCCCCGTCAACGGCCGGCTTCAGGGGGCGAGGATGGCTCCAGCCCCTCAGCCCAGGGTGGTGACGAAGTGGACCTTGGCCTGGATGCCCAGGCGGGCCATGAACTCGGCCTCGATGTCGATACGCAGGTTCGCCAGGACCCGCATCTCGTCCCCGAAACACTCCTGGGAGACCGCGATGTCGACACTGACGCCCCGCTCGGAGATGTCGAGCCGGAAGGGCTGTCCCGCGGCCCGCGTCTTGGCCAGGACTTGGGCAATCTGGGCCTCGTAGACGGGGGTCTCGTTGACCAGGAGGCGGCCATCCATGCGCGCCCCCGGCGTCAGCACCAGGCCCGTGCGGCCGCAGGGGCATTCCTGACGTGCCGCCGTACAGGCCACGCGGGTGCGGTAGCGGAGCAGCGGCATGGCCTCGCGACTGAGCGTGGTGATGACCAGCTCGCCGTGGTCGATCTCGACGTGGAAGTGGTCCTCGTTCGCGTGGAGAAGCCCGTACTCGCATTCCACGCACAGCCCCGGGTCCATGATCTCCGGGATGCCGAAGGTGCAGCGGACCCCGGCAAAGAGCCCCACCCCGAGCGCGCCCCTCAGGCGCTGGTCGATGGGGCGGCTGAGCAGGACAGTGCGCAGGTGCAGGGACTGCGGATCGATCCGGCGCGACGCCAGCAATGCGACCAACTCCAAGGCATTGGCCGGAGTCGTCACCAGCACTGTGGTACGATAGTTGCGCAGCACCTCCAACTGGTGCTCGATGTGAACGGGGTCCTGGGGAACCACGGGGGCCCCGATCTGCTCAGCGGCCGTCAGGTAGCCGAACGATTGCCCGAAGACGCCCGCGTCGAAGCCGATCTGGACCACGTCGTTGGGGGTCACCCCAGCCGAGACCAGTTGCCGCGCCGCCAAGCGGCCCCAGTGCCGCAGGTCGTTGGCGGTATAGCCCAGCACCAGCGGCTTGCCCAGAGGCCCCGCGGTGGAGTGCAGCCGCTTCACCTCACGTAGCGGCAGGGCGAACATCCCATACGGAAAAGCCTCCACCAGGTCCTCCGGCGTCGTGAAGGGCAACTGCTTCACCTCGGCCAGGCGGGTCACCTGGGCCTCGCCGAGCGGTTCCCGATAGCGGCGCACGTTGCGACGCAGGCGGGCCAGCAGGGCCTGCAGGCGCTCCAGTTGGACCTGCTCCAGGAGGTCCAGACGCATGGCCTCGCTCTTCGGTTCGAAGACGGTCATTCCCAGACCTCCCGGTAGCCCTTGCCGAGGTACGCGCGCTTCACTTCCGGGTTCTCGCGCAGGGCTTCGCCGCTGCCTTCGAGGATGACCTCGCCAGTCTCCAGGACATAGCCGCGGTCGGCGATGCCCAGCGCGGCGACCGCGTTCTGCTCGACCAGGAAGATGGTGACCCCCTGGCTGCGCAGAGCTCGGACCATCTCGAAGACGTCCTTGACGATCAGGGGCGCCAGGCCCGTGGAGGGCTCGTCGAGCAGCAGGATGCGCGGCATGCCGACCAGGGCCCGGGCAATGGCCAGCATTTGCTGTTCGCCGCCGGAGAGCGTGCCGGCGATCTGGCGTTGCCGTTCGCGCAGGCGGGGGAACTGGTCGAGGACCCTCTCGATCGCCAGGAGCCGGTCGCGGTTGCGGTAGCCGCCGATGACCAGGTTGTCCATGACGCTCATGTCGGCGAAGATGCCACGCCCCTCGGGCACGAGCACGACCCCCCGGGAGATGCCGCGCCAGGCCGGGGCACCGGTGATATCGCGTCCGTCCAGACGGATGGTACCGCCCCAGGCCGGCAGGAGGCCGGCGATAGCCTTCAGGAGGGACGTCTTGCCGGCGCCGTTGGCCCCGATGAGGCTGACGATCTCGCCCTGCTCGACGTGCAGGCTGACGCCCTTGATCACGGCCAGGTTGCCGTAGCCGCAGCGCATGTTCCTAATCTGCAGCACTGCCGAACTCCCCTCCCAGGTAGATGGCCACCACCTGCGCGTTGCTGCGTACGGCGGCCGGCGTGCCCTCGGCGATGGGCTCACCGTAGTTCAGGACCAGGATGTTGTCCGAGACCTCCATCACCAGCGACATGTCGTGCTCCACCAGGAGGATGGTCACGCCCTGGTCACGGATCCGGCGCATGACCAGGCCCAGGTCGGCGGTCTCCTTGGTGTTGAGCCCGCTGGCAGGCTCATCCAGCAGGAGCAGGTCAGGCTGCGTGGCCAGCGCCCGCGCCAACTCCACCAGGCGACGCTGCCCGAAAGACAGCACCGAAATGGGCCTCGCGGCCCGGTCTGCCAACCCCACCAGCGCCAGCGTCTCCATGGCGGCGGCCCGAACGGCACGCTCCTCCCGCCGGTGCAGCGGCGTGCGCAGGATCGCCGACAGCATCCCCGCACGCGTCCGGCAGTGCCGCCCAAGCATCACATTCTCGCCCACGGTCATGTTGGCAAACAGGCTGAGATTCTGGAAGGTCCGCGAAAAGCCCCGCCGGGCGATCTGGTACGGCTTCATCCCCAGAATGGCCTCACCGCGGCAATAGACCTCGCCCTCGTCCGCCTCGAGCAGACCGGAGATCACGTTGAACAGCGTCGTCTTGCCGGCACCATTCGGCCCGATCACGGCCTTGATCTGACCCGGGAACACCTGGAACGACACACCCCGCAGCGCTGTGACCCCCCCAAACGCCCGCGACACGCCGCGGACCTCCAGCAGGGGAACCGTCCCCTCCGGTACGGGCGGCGTGGAGGTAGGGGAGCGCGCAGGATGGGTGGTGGTACAGGACACGTCAGCGTCCGGGGCCTGGGTTGCGCGTTCAGAACTCAGCGTTCGGAGTTCCGGGTTCGGGGTTCGGAGTTCGGAGTTCGGGGTTCCGGGTTTCAGGTTCCGGGTTTGGGCTTCCAGGTCTCAGATTTCGGATTTGGGGTTTCGGGTTTGGGCTTTCAGCTTTCAGGTTTCAGGTTTCAGGTCTCGGATTTGGGGCTTCCGATCTGGGGCTTCCGGTTTCGGGTTCCGGCTTCCCGGTCCCGGACCTCGGTCGGCAGCGAACACCGACGCGCGCCAGCCAGGAGGCCAGCGGCCGCAGCGGTCCCTCGGGGGCCAGCGACATGATGGCGATCAGCAGTCCGCCGAAAACCGCGTGGTCGAAGGAACCGAACCAGCCGCGCAGGGAGAGGAACGTCAGGCCGGCGCCGAGCACCAGCGCCCCCCAGACGTTGGCCATGCCGCCGGTCGCCACCAGGGCCACATAGCGGACCGACTTCATCACGCCGGCCTCGGAGGGATCGATGCCGCCGTTGTAGTGGGTGAACAGACAGCCGGCCAAGGCCGCGATCACCGCACTGAGGGCAAAGGCCTTGAGCTTGTAGCCCGCCGTATCGACGCCCATGGCATTGGCAGCCCGCTCGCCGCCGTGGATACTGCGCAGGGCGCGTCCCACGCGCGACTCGGTCAGGTTGAGGATAAGCAGCAGCACCGCCAGCGCCGCGCCCCAGGCAACGTAGTAGTTCACGACCCGATGGGGCTTGCCGCCGGTGATCTCGATGCCCGGGAGGAGATGCCACGGCGGCACCGAGACAATCCCGTCCACGCCGCCCAGCGCATCGGTGCCCAGCAGCACACGATAGATGATCAGGCCGAAGCCGAGGGTCCCCATGGCGAGGTAGTACCCCTTGAGGCGCAGGGCCGGATACCCTACCGCGAGGGCCAGGGCTGCCGCCACGGCAAGGGCAATGGCGCAGGCCAGCCAGGGCGACACGGCCACCACGTCGGCGCCGTAGAGATCCTGCCGGGGGGCCAGGGCCCCGACGTGTCCAAGGGCCTCGCGGAGCCCCGCGGGCAGACGGGCCCCGACGTTGCGCGTGGTAAGGAAGGCGCTGGTGTACCCGCCGATCGCGAAGAAGGCCCCGTGCCCGAGGGAGATCTGGCCGGCATACCCCATCACCAGGCAAAGCCCCATGACCACGATGGCGTAGTAGGCCGCCATGCTGAGCTGGGTCAGGTAGAACGGCTTGCCCAGCGCGGCCGTCAACAGGTGCACGGCCACCACCACGACGGCCAGCGCGGCGACCCCCAGTATGGGCGACCGGCGCTCCATTCAGAACTCCCTCGACGAGGTGCCCACCTCCGCCGACCCGAACAGGCCGTGGGGGCGCACGAAAAGCACGGCCACCAGGATGCCGAAGGCCACCGCGTCCTTGTAGGCCGCAGGCAGCACCGCCACGCTGCAGGATTCGGCCAGCCCCACCGCCAGCCCCGCCACCAGAGCGGCGCTGTGGTTCCCGAGGCCACCCAGGATCGCTGCCGCAAAGCCCTTGATGGCGAGGCCAGTCCCCATCTCGTAGTGCGTCATGGTGATGGGCGACATCACACACCCCGCCAGGGCCCCCAGGCCGGCACTCAGCGCGAAGGAGGCCGTCCGCATCGTGGCGGCATCGATCCCCATCAGCAACGCGGCCTCGGGGTTCGACGCGCAGGCCCGCATCGCCTTGCCCGCAAGAGCATAGCGGAAGTACGCATGGAGCCCAAGGACGGCCAGGCTGACCGTCCCCAGGACCCACAGGACCTGCGGCGATACGGCCGCCCCGAACAGGTGTATGGAGGTGATCTCAGTGCCCGTGAAGTAGGGCAGCGAACGGACCTTCTCGTCCCAGATATGCAGCGCGGCCTCCTGGATCACGATCGAGAGACCGATGGTGATGATGATCATCTGCAGGGCGCTGGGGTGCCGCAGGCGCCGGAAGAAGGCGATCTCCAGCAGCGCCCCGCACAGGGCCACCGTCACCACCGCCCCGGCCACGGCCACCGGCAGAGGGAAGACCCGCAGCAGGCTGACTGCCACCATCCCCCCGAGCATGACGAACTCGCCCTGGGCAAAGTTGATCACGCCGGTGGTGCTGTAGATGATGTTGAAGCCGATGGCCACGATGGCGTAGATGCTGCCGACCGTGACCCCGGAGAGAATGTACTGGACGACCTGTGACACGCTGCCAGCCCCGGTTCCGCTGCCGCCTGCCGAGCCCCACGCCCCGACAGCAACGGCGGGGACCCCATGTGCACCCCCAGCGAGGAAGCGCACCTGGCCGGTCCCCGCCGGCACAAATCAGGCGCCGCTCGCACCGTCAAGGCTTGGCGGGAACGAACTTGCCGCCCTTGACGGTGATCATCTCGAAGGCGTCGAGACCCAGGCCGTTGTGGTCCTCCGCCGTGAAGTTGAAGATGCCTGCGGTGCCCACGAAGCCCTTCATGGTCTCGATGGCCCCGCGCACCTTCTCCGGGTCTGTCCCGGCCTTGCCGACCGCCGTCACCACAATCATGAGCGCGTCATAGGCATGGCCGCCGAAGGTGCTGACGGGCTCCTTGAACGCGGTCTCGTAGTCCCGCTTGTAGGTGGCCAGGACGGCCTTCTGCGGATGCGTGTCCGGCAGCACGTCCGCAATCAGCAGCCGGCCGGCCGGGAAGAGAATCCCCTCGGCCGCGGCGCCCGCCTGCTCGACGTACTTGATATTGCCGAACCCGTGGCTCTGGAACAACGGCATCTCCATGCCCAGTTGCTTCATGTTCTTGGGCACGATGGACTGGGCCGGCACGATGGACCAGTTGATCACCGCCTGCACGCCCTTGCCCTTCACCTTGGTGAGCACGTCCGTGAGGTCGGTCGCCCCCTTGTCATAGACCTCACTGATGGCGAT
>Ga0172375_10003648_pt1 | contig 23275 bp, 26 predicted proteins | sample LakKiv1m_FD_114537 | JGI IMG/M metagenome (GOLD analysis project Ga0172375, IMG submission 114537) | Freshwater microbial communities from Kabuno Bay, South-Kivu, Congo - kab_092012_11.1m | ecosystem: Environmental > Aquatic > Freshwater > Lake | place: Democratic Republic of the Congo... | reverse complement strand
CCGTATATGGGATATAATAGTCTTTCAGTAAAATAGGAGGATGCTATTAAAAAATTACCTGACAGAAGGGGCTATTTTGGTATTTATGGTGGGCGTTTTGTCCCTGAGACCCTTATGCCTGCGCTCAAAGAGCTTGAGAAGGCATTCTTTCATTCTAAAAAAGATAGGGATTTCCAGGGGAAGCTTGAACATCTGCAGAAGACCTATATAGGAAGACCCACGCCACTTTATTTTGCCAGCCGCCTTACAGAGCATCTAGGCGGAGCAAAGATATACCTGAAGCGTGAAGACCTTGCACATACAGGTGCGCACAAGATAAACAATGCCGTTGGCCAGGTATTAGTTGCAGAGAATATAGGGAAGAAAAGGGTTATTGCAGAGACCGGTGCAGGACAGCATGGGGTGGCAACTGCAACAGCCGCAGCACTTGCAGGCCTCGAGTGTGAAATATATATGGGCAGCGAGGATATGAAGAGGCAGGCGTTGAATGTATTCAGGATGAGGCTGCTTGGAGCAAAGGTTACGGAGGTGGCAACTGGTTCGAGGACATTAAAAGATGCAATTAATGAGGCATTGCGCGACTGGACTACAAACGTCCGTTCAACACATTATGTTTTGGGTACTGTATTCGGACCCCATCCATTTCCTCTTATGGTCAGAGACTTCCAATCAGTTATCGGGAGAGAGACAAAAAGGCAGATAATTGATGCCGAGGGTGGACTCCCTGATTATCTTATAGCCTGTGTTGGCGGCGGAAGCAATGCCATGGGGCTTTTCTATGAATTCCTTAATGAAAACATAAAGATGATTGGTGTAGAAGCAGGCGGTAGAGGTATAGAAACAGGAGAGCATGCTGCAAGGTTTGCAGGCGGCTCTATCGGCGTATTTCAGGGATGTATGAGTTATCTCCTGCAAGACGATGACGGAAATGTCCTCGGAACCCATTCTGTCTCGGCTGGTCTTGATTATGCGTCTATCGGGCCTGAACATCCCTATTTGAGAGACACAGGGCGTGTTCGGTATACATATGCAACTGATGATGAGGCCCTCTCTGCATTTGAGCTCTTATCAAGGACAGAAGGCATTATCCCTGCACTTGAGTCTGCCCATGCACTTGCAGAGGTTGTAAAACTTGCACCTGGGCTTTCAAAAGATGAGGTTATTGTAATAAACCTTTCAGGCCGGGGTGATAAGGACGTCCAGCATGTTGCCAGAATTAAGGGGATAGATCTGTGATATCGAAGATCGAAAAGACATTTAAAAAATTAAAGAAGGAAGGGAGGAAGGCCTTTATCCCTTATATCATGGCAGGGGATCCTTCTTTGGATAAGACAAAAGAGGTTGTACTTTTACTTGAGGAGTGTGGAGCAGATATTGTTGAACTTGGTGTGCCGTTTTCAGACCCGCTTGCAGATGGCCCAACAATCCAGCGCTCGTCTGAAAGGGCCTTAAAAAATGGAGTAACTTTAAGAAAAGCCATCTCACACGTAAAAGACATAAGACAGATGAGCCAGATACCTATAGTTCTTATGACCTACTTCAACCCTGTATTTAAGTATGGTGTGGAGAATTTTATAAAGAATGCCAAGATTGCAGGAGTTGATGGTGTTATTATCCCTGACCTTCCACCCGATGAAGCAGAAGATTTTATAAAGCTATCAAGAGAGGCAGCACTCGATACTATTTTCCTCCTTGCGCCAACATCAACAGAGGACAGGATAAAGAAAATTATAAAAGTATCGAAAGGTTTTATATACTATGTGTCGATAACAGGGATAACAGGAACTACCCTTCTGCTTGATGGCTCGATGGAGGTATTGATATCAAAAATAAAAAGATACACAGATAAGCCAGTAGCAGTTGGTTTTGGGGTTTCTACCCCTGAAGAGGCCTCGGCAGTTGCAAGGGTATCTGACGGGGTTATAGTGGGCAGCGCTATAGTCAAGAAGCTTTACGAGTCTCCTGATGAGCTAAAGAGGTATATTCTCAGTCTGAGGGAGGCAATAAAGTGAGGGATATGTTTAAAGGTTTTTAAGGGAAGACAAACTTGATCCTGAGGAGGTCGAACAGTGCATCTTTTAATGAGATATAAATCCAGAACCCAGAATTCAGAATTCGGAACTCATAAGAATTATTGTTTCACTGTTTACTGTTTACTGTTTACTGTTCACTGTTGAAATGGCCTGGTTTAAGAAGACAAAAGAGATAAGGACTGATAAGAAGGGAAAGATACCCGAAGGACTGTGGGTTAAGTGCGATGGGTGTAAGGAGATAGTATACAAGAAGGAGATAGATAAGAACCTCAAGGTATGCCCAAAATGCAATTACCATTTCAGGATAAGTGCACGTGAGCGACTGAAATTCCTCGTTGATGAAGGAAGTTTCATGGAACTGGATGAAAATTTTGTCTCACTCGACCCACTTAAATTTAAGGATACCATCTCTTATAAAGACAGGGTAAAGGAGAGCCAGAAAAAAAGCGGACTCAAGGAGGCTGCGATTTCAGGTGATGCGCTTATAAAAGGTTATCCTGTAAGTCTTGTCATCATGGACTTTTCCTTTATGGGTGGCAGTATGGGCTCTGTTGTGGGTGAAAAGGTATCGAGGGCTGCGGAAAGGGCACTGGGGAAAAAGCAGCCGCTTATAACTGTTTCGTCATCAGGTGGGGCAAGGATGCAGGAAGGGATCTTTTCGCTTATGCAGATGGCAAAAGTATCCGCTGCTATAGCCAGGCTGAAGGATAACGGGCTTCTTCATATATCGATTCTATGTGATCCGACATTCGGCGGTGTTACTGCAAGCTTTGCCATGCTGGGCGACATAATTGTTGCCGAACCGAAAAGCCTGATTGGGTTTGCAGGCCCGAGGGTGATAGAGCAGACCATCAAACAACCACTTCCGGATGACTTCCAGAGAGCGGATTTCCTTCTCAGTCACGGGATGATAGATATAGTTATAGGCAGAAGAAACATGAGGGAAACCCTTGCAAAGATCTTCGAAATTCTCCTATGAGCTATAGCGGGACGATTAATTATCTTTATAATCTCCAGAAACATGGCATCAAATTCGGGCTTGAAAATATAAGCCGGCTCATGTCTTCGTTTGGCAACCCGCATGGATCATTCCTTTCTGTTCATGTTGCAGGCACAAACGGGAAGGGTTCGGTATCAGCGATTATTGCGTCTGTTTTAAGAACTGCTGGCCTCAAGGTAGGGCTTTTTACATCGCCCCATTTAGTTAGCTTTACAGAGAGGATAAGAATTAACGGTGAGGAAATAACCGAAAATGATGTTATAGGACTTACTGAGGAGATCAGAGGTGTTGTTGAGCGCCGCGGTGATTTTTCACCCACATTCTTTGAAGTAGTAACTGCTATGGCGTTGCTTTATTTCAAAAGAAAAGAGGTGGATATAGCGGTAATAGAGGTTGGTATGGGAGGCAGACTCGATGCTACAAACATAATTACACCTGGGGTGTCTGTCATCACAAATATAAGCTATGACCACCGGGAATTTCTTGGGGCCACACTTAAAGAAATAGCTCATGAGAAGGCAGGGATAATAAAAGATGGTGTACCGGTTGTAGTCTCATATCAAGAACCTGAAGCAATGGAGGTTATTGAGAGGAAGGCAATAGAAAAGGGCGCCAGACTTTATGTCTATGGCAGAGATTTTTCTTCGATACTTAGAAGAGGAGATCTTTTGGGGATATGCTTTGACTACTGGACTAGCGATTCACAATTCGCGATTCCCGATTTAGTCCTGCCGCTTATAGGCGAGCACCAGATGCAAAACGCCTCAGTTGCGATAAAGGCAGCAATGATTGTACTGAAAAGAATGGGTCATGGATCATCAGGCATCATGAATCCTGATGTCTCCGAATTCCGAAACTTGGACTTTATCAGGGAAGGTCTTGAGAATGTCAGGTGGCCGGGAAGGCTTGAGATTGTTAAAGAAGACCCGCTTATTTTAATAGACGGCGCTCATAACCCGGCTGCAGCAGGAGCTCTGTCTAAGGCCTTTAAAAAACTTTTCTATGGAAAATATAGAAGGATTATAATCGTACTCGGCATCATGGGTGACAAAGACGTAAAGGGAATAATGGAACCATTGTTGCCTCTCGCATCTGAGATCATTCTTACTTCTCCTGAATACAGCAGGGCAGCCTCCCCTGAAAAACTTGCAAGTATTGCAGCATCGTTAGGATTTTTTAATGTGCGGATTGCACTTACTGTTAGGGATGCCATCGCTATGGCAATTAAAGACAGTTATAAGTTACAAGTTACAAGTTACAAGTTAAAGAATAATAAAAACTCAAAACTAAATTCATCACTTATCTTGGTTACTGGTTCATTTTACACAATAGGCGAAGCTAAGGAGGCGCTTGGAGTGAAGGGTATACTTGCAAAGCTGAGGGAATGACCGAAAACAGTTATCCGTTATCCGTTATCCGTTATCCGTTAAAAAAACCAGGATACCATTTAATAATTTTTATTTTACTGGTTACTGGTTACTGTTCACTGTTCACTAACCACTGTTCTGCAGAAGAACAGACGATCATAACTTCCGAAACCCTTGAATATATTAAAGAGATATCCACATATATCGCAAAAGGCAATGTAAAGATTCAGAGGGCTGATACAGTCATCGAAGCTGATGAGATGAGATATAATGAGCAGACATCCGCGGTTACCGCGGCAGGGGCTGTAAGATACAGTGACGCTGAAACATCAATCACAGCAAGCAGGGCAGAGTTGAATCTTGAAGCAAAAACAGGCATGCTCTACAACGCAGAAATTTTTTACAGGAAAGATAATTATCGTATCTCGGGGAAGGAGATTGAAAAAAAAGGCGAGAAATATTACTTTAGCCCTGAGGCAACATTCACAACCTGTGATACCCCGCCTGCATGGTGTTTCAGAGGAAGGGACATAGATTTTCTGATCGGAAAGGAGTTGAGGGCAAGGGATGTGTCTTTTCGCATCAAGGATATCCCTGTTCTCTATTCCCCTTATATCCGGGCGGCGATTCTTACCGAAAGACAGACAGGATTTTTAATGCCGTCTATAGGGTATAGCAATTTAAGGGGAGGATATTTAAATGTGCCTTTTTTCTGGGAGATATCAGAAAACCGTGATGCAACTATTATTATGGATATATTCACTAAGAGAGGTGTTGGAGAAGGCCTAGAATACAGATATATAGAGCCGAAGAATATAAACGGCATGTGGTGGCTTTATCATCTGAGAGACAATAGCCTTGATAAAAACTTCTATGAGTTAAAGGCCCTCCATGAGCAGAGGAATACAGAAGGAATTGGCGGCTTCCTGAATATAAATCTTGTAAATGAAAAGGAATTTTATAGAGAGTTCAAAACCAATCTTGAGGTGCGCACGAACCGCTTTCTGGAGTCAACAGGAGAGATAACACTTCCTTTTTCTAACTCCCGTGTTTACCTGTTATCGCAGTACTGGATTGATCTCAAAGAAAATAGCAAACCCGTTCCCCAGAAATTACCCGAGGCAGGATTTATCCTGAACCCCGCAAAGACCGGTCCTTTCTGGTTTTCTGCAATTACAACCCTTTCCAGTTTTTGGAGGAATGAAGGTGTCTATGGGCAGAGACTCGATATTTATCCGCGTATGTTACATAAATTCGGGAGCGAGGTTGTGGTTTTGCAGACACTGGGGTTACGGGAGACGGCATATTCTTTGCACAGGAGCGAGGATAACTTTCTTCATAGAGAAGCTATTGAATACAACATATTAGCTCATACAAGGCTTCTAAAAAGATATGGGTCTTTCACGCATGTATTAGAACCATCCATAGGATATACTCTTATTACAGATTCTGAGGATCTACCCTTATTCGATTCAACAGAGCTTTTTAAAAAAACATCCACGGTAGACCTTTCCTTGCTTAACAGATTTTTAAATAAGAGCGGGGAGTTCATGGTTCTCAGGGCTTCACAGGGTTTTGACTCATATCTTGGAGATAGGCCGTTTCTACCATTAAGGCTTGAAATAGGGATAAAAAGACCTATCTCGATGCGCTTTGATGCAAGCTACGATGTAAATACGGGCAGGTTTGAGAGTATAAATTCTGACCTGTGGATGAAGGTATCTAAGACGACAATTTCGGCCGGGCAGAGATATAACAGGCAGGGTGACATACTCACCTATGTTTCAAGCATCGGGTTATATCCTTATAAGTCCCTGCATATGGAAGGAAGGCTATGGTATGATGCCAAAGAAAGGGCGGTAAAAGACGTTTCCCTGAATGTGAAATATACAAGCCGGTGCTGGGGTTTAATTTTAGAATTTATTAAGAGGCCGGGTGACTTTACTGCAGCAGTGATGTTTGAGCTAAAAGGTATTTCCAAAGGTCTCAGGATTTAAGCCTCGCTAGCTCCTTCTCTGTTCTCGCTATTATACCTTCTACAGAAGTTTTATCTGAATCTATAAGAATTTCCGGGTTCAGCGGCTCTTCATAAGGTACTGCCATGCCGGGTACAGGCCAGCCTTTAGCTCCCTTTTTGTAGATGTCTTTTGGCGCCTCATGAGTTTCTAACCTCTGCTTCTCCCGCTGGATGCATAACTCCATAGGGCATCTGAGATATACCTCTATATATCTGGGCATAAGTTGTCTTGCAAGTTCGCGCCATCTTCTGAGGTTTCCTGTAGCATCTAGGATTATGTCATGTCCGAGTTCTGTTAGCGTCTTTGCAAGATAGACCAACGCCCTGTAAACTATTTCCCTTTCTGAATCAGAATAAGTTGGCTCAGGTGTAACAACCTTTCTCATCTCGTCCATTCTGAGAATGGTAAATTCAGGATGGGCCTTTTTTAGCGCATCAGCAACTGTGCTTTTCCCGCTCCCCGGAAGCCCTGTTATCCATATTGCAATGCCAGACATATCTTGTAAAGATTAGTATTTCTCAGATTTAAAATCAAGCCAATCCTCGCAGAGCCGGGCATGAAGGACAAAAGGCGCAGAAATAGTAACCATTCAGTAAAGGGTGGAGTTTAGCTGTCATGGATTCGACAAGCTCACCATGACAAACCCACAATGTGTTTGTGTACTGTCACCCTGAGCTTGTCGAAGGGTGGCGCTTTTGTGAGCCGCCACGCTTCACTGAATGGTAACCAGAAATATTATTTTCTTCTTGACAAATGTAACATTTATTGATACTCGTTAGATAAATGTACTCCCGATAAAGCTAACCCCTTTTGCAAGAAGGGGGCGGAAAGCGGCGGGTGCTGAACACGTTTCAGCATGGCCGAGCTGCCGAAGGAGGAACTTTTGGTAGTTTTGTTTTTGATTAGTGCCCCGGTGAGAGTTAGTGGGGCAAAGAAGCTTACATCATTTTTAAAATTTACCGCATTACTTTTCTTAGATCATTTTCTGAATTATATAGTCATCAGTTTCTTGCATATGAACGATTTTTCCCTAACTCCTCAGCATCAATCAAAAATTAGCAACATAAAAGTTAAAGGGGGTATTCATGCATAGAGCCAAAATAATCACACTATTTTCACTACCTTTTCTAATTTGTTTTTGTTTTGTGCCTTTTTCTTATGGAGGTACCATCCCTCAAGTAGCAATAGAAAGACTGCTGTGACGACATTTACCGGAAATGTTTCACCGCCAGGCTCAACAGTTAAGTGGTCAACCAATAGTAATACGTTCAGAGACTTATCAGGCAATTTTGCTCCTGCAAAATCAGGGAGTCTTACTGTTAAATGATTTAGTGTTTGAAATGATGCCATGTCTTTTTATTTTTAAGAAAAGTGGGTAATGAAAAATGTTATGTAGTAAGAATGTATTTGTTGTAAGTATGCTGTGTTTACTTACTATTTGTTTTATTGGAGGCTGTGTAACTATCGATCAATTTACCAAGAGGGATGGAGAATACTATAGGCCAGTTAAGACAGTAGCTTCCTATGAAGAAGCTGGGAAATGGTGGGGGACAAGGCATTGGAATCAAGGTCTTAAAGCAGGGGGCGTTGACGATGCATTTGTAGGAGAGCTTGTTGATCCAAATAGCCTTGACTTCTTCTGGGTACATTCTGACCTCAAAGATGCCTTTAAGAAAGGATATAGGCTTGGTTATCAGGATAGGACTGCAGACCTTGTATTAGGGCCTAATCTTACAGCAGCAGCAGCTCGTATTGGCAATATAACAGCGGGAAAATTTGTTCAAGTTATAGAAACATTTGAAACAGATTGGGCAGCTACCCTCAAACGTGCCATTGATGTCTTTATAACACTAATATCCGAAGGTTCACAGGCAGACAGAGAAGAATTCATAAAAAAATTTACTAACGAATACACTGCGAAATATAACAAAACACGGGAAATGCTACAAGCAGGTGGTTTTATGACTCAAATGTCCGAAGGCGGCACAATGCTTCATATTGATGCAAGAAAAACACTGGCTGTTCTTGATATCCCAAAACCTGAAACTCTAAAGGCAGAAATTTATCATCAAACTTTTAGGGTTATGGGCGATGAATGGGGCAAAAGGTTAAGCCATAATTTAATTAAAAGAGACGAGTTAATTGATTTATTGAGGAGAAGCAAAACAGCACTTCAAGAAGTTCCAGTAAATTTAGGAAGTAATCTTGGCATTATTCAGAATGCCTTTGAAAATAGTTACGGAACTGATGCCGAAAGTGTATTCAGGGGATTAATAAAAGATGCTGGATATACAGAAAGCTCTATTTCAACATCAAAAAAGAAATAGAGAACCTCGACTGAAAGTTGGGGCATTCTGGATTGTTTTGTAAAAAAGTAATATTTTTGCGTTGCCTTAATTATTGAGAGAGTGCAAGTTTTTAAACAGCCTATTTTGTTTGGGAGGTAAATAACTATGAAATCTTCAATAAAATTATTAATTGGAAATTAGTATCTGACCTTGCTTCTTTGTGGGGGGAAATTTTAAGTGCAATGGCGCAGGCGCCAGCAAACCCGCCTAAAGCACTTTTTTCGGCACTTAAAGCTGCTGCCACATCTATCGGTAAAGCTTATTGGGATTATAGAAATGCTTTAATTTCAGCGGATAAAGCACTACAGATACAGAATAAAGCAAATAAGGCGCTTAGTGATTACCTTAAAGCAAAGAAGAAAAAATAATCTCGCTTAAATATAGAGAGAGCCGACTTGAATATTGATAGGTATGGAATAAAATGATTTATCAAGTCGGTTCTCTCTTAATGTTTTCTTGCCGCTTTTTAACAATAATTGCGACATTAATTTTTCACGCAAATACAATATTAGCAGCAGATACCCCGGTGCATACCGATTCAACGAGGCTTATATTGCGTGTTAAATCAATTAAAGACGTGCGTGACCAAAGCATCGTAAAACAAGGATTTGACTATTCCTGCGGCGCTGGTGCATTAGCGACACTGCTAACTTATGGACTTGGAGATATAGCATCTGAGGAAGAAATTTTAGTGCAACTTTTTGGGTATCTTTCCAAAGATGAAGAAGCGTTCAAGAAAAAAGAGGGATTGTCCCTTTTGGATTTACAGCGAATAGCTCAGGAAAGGGGACACGAAGCTCATGGGTTCAGGCTTGCCCCTGAATACCTCGCAAAACTCAAACGACCGGTCATCGTATTTATAAGACCGAACGGATATGAGCACTTTTCAGTGCTCAAGGGCATACGCAATGACCGTGTGTATCTTGCCGATCCAGCCCTTGGCAATGTGCGCATGCCTATCTACAAGTTCCTACTAGATATGTGGCTTGATACAAACGGCAAAGGCATTATCTTTGTTGTTGAAAGAAAAGACGGTCAATGGGCTGAGGAACATCTTCTCAAGACGCCAGCAAGTGCGCCGGTACAGCCCGAACTATTAACCATACGCGAAATGATCGAGGTCGGGAATCCCTATGTGCGGTATCCTCATCTGTCAAGGTGATTGGCGAATGAATTACTTGAAAAAGCCTTTTCTCAATTTGGTCTTTTCCCTGTTTATTCTGTTTATAATGCAGACAACTCCTTCTTATGCCTTGTCAATAGAAAACGAAGTCCTGACTCTCCAGGAGGCTGCTATCTTCCTGCGCATTGAGCAAAACGAATTGGAAAATCTTGCAATACGCAATGCGCTGCCGGGTCGACTTGTCGGGACTGAATGGCGATTCAGCAAAACAGCCTTGTTAAACTGGCTTTCGGGGCAGGAGATCAAACAGGAGCCGGTTCTGTCAGTATATGAAATGTCCCGCATCGCAGGCCGTGGCAGCGGTTCCGTCGCAGAAGGGAATCCGGGGTTGCCGGTCGTTGATAAAAAACCAGAGGTAATAGGCAACAAGCCTGATTTGGCCACTGCCGAGGATATCTTTTTGAGAAACGAAAAAGTGCTGCTCAAGGCAAGAGAGCTTTCAGTCGAATGGGGTATGCTATATTCTTACAGCGACCGCCAGGATATCCTGTCATCGTCAGAAAGGGAGTCATTCAACTTAGCCCTCGGATTTCGCTATGGGTTAGCCGACAACCTGCAATTCTTCTCCTCTATCCCACTTGCCTATCAGACTGAAACGGCAACTACCTTTGAAGAGCGGACGCAGGAAAGAAAAAGTCAGTTCGGAACGGCTGTCTCAGGGATTTTCCCACAGGGAGACACACAAACAAGAAAGCAATTCAGCCTACAGCTTGGGCTTACATCGCTCTTAAGCAAGGATCTCTACATTGAACCCTCTGTTAGTTTTGGACTCAACAGAACAGCATCAGATGTAACTCTTGGGGCATCCATAGTCTATACGATAGGGCATTAGACTGGCTGGGTCGTCTCTGGGAAACCTTTTAAGCAACATCCTTGGCTGACGTTGTTTCTTACATTGCCTAAATGTTCATATAAGACGCGACTGGACAGTTTTCATGAGCAGCCTTATCCTTGGCGACGTCTATTGGACATTAGCTTGCTACATGGGAATTACGCTGGTTGAATGGGGATTGAAGACAATAAGTGATGAAAAAAAACGCTCTTTTTTTTCAACTATTGTGTTCAAAATAGACATGAAAAATTTTAAAAGGAGCAAGCAGTATTTTGCAAGCGGAGTATCTTTAGTTACCTTAAAGCTCACCCTCTATCAATTTCTCCAATTGCTCCGAGTGAATTCTTAAATGGGTAATAGATGCAGAGAGTTCTCCAAGCATATCCTCTGTTTGTTCTTCGGTCAATGTCTGCAGTTTTAATCCTTCAATGAGTCTGACAGCGTTTAGGCACTCCTCCTCATACTCATTAAGAAGGCCTGGTAATATTTTTGTTCTTGTTTCTTTATAAACTGCTGCTTTCATTTTTCTAACCTCCTTAATACTCTTGCAAGGCTATTTTTAAATGCCTTTATTTCAGCTTCCCAGTGATGAATCTTCCCCTTATCTGATGGTTGCTTTTCCTGTTCATTTCTGATCTTATTTTCATGATTCAGTATCTGCAATCTCAAGCCTTCAGCCCTTCTCTTTAAGCCCCGTTTTCCCACTTTTATAATTTTATCATAAACGTGTAAGTTATAGCTTACATGATACTGCCCTGATGACCTTCAGGGCAAGGCGGCGGGTGTTACCGTGAAACAAGACGGCGACATCATCTCAGCCAGTTCCTCCTGAGACATCCTGAGTTCCGTTCTTTCTTATTAGCCATATCACGCCATAGTGCAAGGATGAGAAAGGTATTCCCTTTCTCTCGCCGTATATGGTATGGGGTCAAATCTTCTATGTTGGCGTGCCCAGCAAAGGGTAGCGCATTCTCACGGGTGGAAGTCCCGTCATGGCAGAAGCCAGAGCCATGTAGCTTGGATGGCAGGGGTGGTGGAAACATTGCCTTCTGAAGCCCATCGCCGAAAGGATCGATATGTACCTCAGAAAGAGAGGGGTTCCAAAAAGATTCCTCAATGCGAGGATTTCGGATTTCCCGGCACAATGGCAGAAACTTAAAGAAAGCACAGGGGGGAATTTTCCTCGCTGGAAGCAGAGGGGTCGGGAAAACGCATCGCGCGGTTGCCCTGATGCGGGAGATAATTCTCTCCGCCCCGCCGGTGAATCATTTAGGGACCTTCAAAATCGATATTCAAAAGATGCCTCTGTTCATTTCCGTGCCGGAGCTTCTTCTGGAAATAAGAGATTCATACAGGGGAAACGAAATATCGGAGAAGGCCATCATCGACAAGTACAGTTGGGGCGACGTGCTCGTCCTCGACAATCTCGGCGTTGAGAAGACCTCTGACTGGGTGCTGCAGACGCTCTACACGATTATAGACAGGCGCTACAGAGAGGAACTGAGGACCATTATAACCTCGAACCTGAGCATTGAAGAAATACGGGAAAAACTCGACGACAAGATAGCATCGAGGATCGTCGGTATGTGCAGGGTTTGCATTTTGCGCGGCATGGACAGAAGGGTGCGGCATTAAAAGGACAAACAAAAAAAATACAATGGAAAAATTATTGAGCATAGGCGATCTTACGGAAATCCTGGGAGTGACCAAGGCTACGATCTATTCCTGGACTTCCCAAAACAAAATCCCCCACATCAAGCTCAGCAAAAGGCTTCTGAAATTCCGGGAGAAGGAGATCATGGACTGGCTCTCGGAAAGATCAATCAATGCTGATACATCATCGGTTGACAAGCATGGCAAGCATAATTCCCGGACCATACTATCTTCAAACCTGGAGAATGACAGTATCGAGAGGATCATAAGAAATGCAAAAGAAGAAATCCTTAATCGAAGTTAAAAAATTGCTGTGTCCGTGCTACAATAAAACCGGTATTTTCAAGCCTTGTTTGGTCCCATGGTCAACTGATATGAAAGGAGGATAATCGATGGGACTATACAGGCGACAGGATTCACCTGTCTGGTGGCTCTCTTTTACCGCGAACGGCAAGCGTTACCGAAAGAGTGCCGAGACGGAAGATAGGGATCTCGCCAGACGGATTCTAAAAAGCATTGAGGGAAAGATTGCAGAGGGCAAGTGGTTTCCCGAAGCGAGAACAAAGGAGGCGGAGTACACTTTCCGGGAGCTTGCGGAAAGATATTCGGCATGGGCAGAGGGACGACAAAGGGCATATGACCGATGGAAGATCTATATCATCAAGCAATTGACGGAAAGGTTCAGCGGCATGATCATGGACCGGTTCAATACTCAGATGCTTGAGCAATTCCAGTCAGAACGTATCAAGAAAGGCAACAAGCCTGCAACGGTCAACCGTCTGCTTGCCGTGATATCTCACATGTTCACGAAAGCCGTTGACTGGAATATGATAGACAAAGGGATTGCGGCGTCAATAAGGGTCAAGATGCTGCCTGAAAACAACAGGCGGCTGCGCTATCTGTCACAGGAGGAATGCGCTGCCCTTGTCAATGCCTGTGATCCTCATCTCAGGTCAATTGTGACAACTGCCCTGAACACCGGATGCCGAAAGAGCGAAATCCTCGGTCTCAGATGGGACTTCCACTTCCACGACCTCCGGCATACCTTTGCATCGCAGTTAGTCATGGCCGGCGTTGACCTGACAACGGTGAAAGAACTTCTGGGGCATAAGGATATCAAGATGACCCTCCGGTATGCCCATCTTGCGCCGAGCCATAAGGTCAAGGCAGTGGACATCCTGGACAGGACCCTAAGAGGGAATTGTCACGATTTTTTCACGCTGGAAGAAAGAAGGGATCACGCTGAATGCGTAACCCCTTGATTTTATTGGTGGAGCTGATCGGGATCGAACCGACGACCTCTTGAATGCCATTCAAGCGCTCTCCCAACTGAGCTACAGCCCCAGAGATTTCAAAATAGCATCAGATAAAAGTTGTTGTCAAGTTATAGGAGCTTCTGTAAAATCTTTATATCTCCATTATAACCTAAAACAAAAAATTGGAATGGGATATCTGAATACTCTAATACCAGTCGTTGTTATGGGCATGACCTCTATGCTCCTCCAGATAACCATCCTGCGCCTGCTTCTTTCAATATTCTCGGGTAATGAGCTTGATATAGGTATTACCCTCTCTTTGTGGCTTATTTATGTAGGACTCGGAAGTTATACAGCAACGAAGATAAGGCACAGGTATGCGTTTATAGTCTCTTTTATCTTAATTGCCATATTTGCGCAGCCAATAGCCCTTGCTATAAAAGCGATAAGGCCGGCTCTCTCTCTGGAGCCTGGTGAAACGGTATCCCTTATTTCTACTGTCCTGTCAACTGCTGTCTCTCTTTTCCCGCTTTGTATTGTTATAGGCGCACAGTTCCCGCTGGCTGTTTCGTATTCGGGAGGCAGTAACGCAGCTGGAAAGGTCTACGGGCTTGAAGCCCTCGGTGCATTTATTGGAGGTGTTCTATTTACATTTGTCATTTCCGCAAGAATAGGAGCCATGGAATTATGTTTATTAATCGCCCTGATGAATATTTTAATTGCTGCATATGTTTCAAGGAAAAAAATTCTCATCCTTGTTCTTATTATCCCTTTATCCTTTTATTTTATGTTTCATAAGATTGCGGCTTCACTTCCATGGCATGGGATGGAACTTGCTCAAACAGTTGAATCCAGGTATGGAGAGATTGCAGTGGTTAAAGTGAGGGAGCAATCGAGTGTTTATACTAACGGACATCTGGTTTTCACATATCCGGATATACAAAGCGAAGAGCTCAAGGTGCATCTGTCAATGACCCTGCATCCCTTGCCATCGAAGGTACTTGTCATCGGAGGATCCCCGGGGACATTGAAGGAGTTTCTGAAATATCCTGTTGATGGTGTTGATTTTGTAGAACTTGATCCAAAGATAGTCGAAGTCTCTTCTGGACTTCTCAGCACGGAAGATAGGGAAGCAGTAAAAAACCGCAGGATCAGAATAATAGTCGAGGATGGAAGAAGATTCATAAATAGATTGAAAAGACCAGAATATGACCTGATTGTCCTGAACCTTCCACCACCTTCTACGGCAAATGTCAACAGGTTCTATACATCTGACTTTTTTATAGAAGCAAAGGGTGTATTAAAAGACAGGGGTGTGCTTTTTTTAACCATACCACAGTCAACAGGATATATAGGAAGAAGCATGCAGACAGCAAGTGGTTCTATATACAATTCGCTTAAGTCTGTCTTCAAACATGTTGAATTAACAGCCCAGGAATATGGCGGCCTTTTTGCGTCTGAGTCCCCGATAAATACAGACAGAGAAACCCTTGAAAACAGGTTTATAAAAAGGGGAATAACCACCAAACATTTTAACCGGTATATTTTCCGCGAGGCCTTCTCCCCGCTTTATGTTGATTATGTCAGGAAAAGGCTTGGTAATATAAAGTTTATAAATACAGACCTTCAACCTTCTGCCTATCTTTATAATCTCATGCTGTGGGCAGAGGTTCATGGTGGGATGGCGCTTAAAGGACTGCTCGGGGTCAGGGGATGGCATATCATTTCTATTCTGGTCATTACACTTATAGCGATCTTTTTTTTAATCTTCAGGAGAAATAAATGGGTAATCTATTATTCTGTCTTTACCACTGGATTTTCAGGCATGTCATTTGTGCTTGCTGTAATTCTTGTATATCAGGCCATATACGGTTACATATACGAGATAATAGGGATACTTTCAGCAACATTTATGATCGGGCTCTGGGCAGGTACATCCCTGACAAGACATACTAAGAGGGCATTAAAAAAGCTCTTTTATCTGGAGCTGATCACTATAACACTTGCCCTTGTCGCACCTATATTTTTTAAGGCAGAACCGCTCTTTTATTTATTAATTCTCCTGTCAGGCACAATAACAGGCGCGCAATTCAGTGCAGCAAACTTATCAATAGGTGAACCAGAGGCGGGTGGAAGGCTTTACGGCATGGACCTCATCGGTTCATTCTTAGGGGCATTCATCCCTCCGATGATACTGGTCCCCCTGTTTGGAGTTTACAATACGCTATTGTTTGTAGCATCGATAAAGGTATTCTCAGCAGCAATGATATTGAGTTTATCTCCCTCTCTTTTAAAGAGTGGGTAGGGGGGATTCATATTTTGAAGACCGCCCTATTTTTAGATCAATAGTTTTATAATATGTTATGGCGAAGACAGTCCAGTGTGAGCTCTGTCCCAATGAATGTGTGCTTGAGAAAAATCAGGTCAGCAGGTGCAGGGCCAGGATGAACAAGGACGGCGTGCTTTATAGCCTTGTATACGGTAAACCTTGCGCAGTTCATATTGATCCGATAGAGAAGAAGCCATTCTTTCACTTTCTGCCAGGAACGACAGCTTTTTCTATAGCAACTGCTGGGTGTGTCCTCAGCTGCAAGTTCTGTCAGAACTGGCAGATATCTCAGGCAAGACCAGAAGATACTGATACATATGACCTGCCGCCGGATAAGGTTGTAAGTCAGGCGATGTTTAACGGGTGCAGGTCGATTACTTACACCTACACAGAACCTACTGTTTTTTACGAATATATGTATGACTCAGCAATAATCGCTAAGAAGAGCGGGGTAAAAAATACAATGCATTCATGCGGATATATAAAGGAGAAACCGCTCAGGAAATTAACAAAATACTTGGATGCTGCTGATATTGATCTGAAGGCGTTCACAGAGGACTTTTACGGAAGGATCTGCAGCGGCAGCCTCAAGCCTGTGCTTAATTCGCTTGCAGTGCTAAAGGAAGAAGGTGTTTGGCTTGAGATAACAAATCTTGTTATACCAACGCTTAATGACGATATGAAGAATATCAGAGAGATGTGCAGGTGGATAATAAAGAATCTCGGGCCCGATATACCTGTACATTTCTCAAGGTTCTTCCCCTATTATAAATTAAAAGACCTGCCGCCTACACCTGTGGAGACACTTACAGAGGCGAGAAAGACCGCAATGGATGTGGGCCTGAAATTTGCTTATATCGGTAATATAAGACATGAGGGTGAAAGCACCTTCTGTCCTAAGTGCAAGAAGATGCTAATAGAGAGGATAGGTTATTTTGTAAAGCAGAATAATATATCGAATGGGAAGTGCAGATTCTGCAGCACTTCCATTCCCGGTGTATGGAGTTGACATGATGACGAGAAGGGATTTCCTGAGACTATTTTTATTCGGGGGTATTTTCAGCCTGTTTGGCAAGAAGGTGAGGGCTGAGAAGAAACCTGAGAAGAAACTTAAGAAGGCCATGTTCTGGCGGAAACTCGGTAATGAATAAGATAGCTTCTGTTTTTCTGATCTCAACACTTATATTTCTATTTGCCTGCAAAGCAGTGGGAAAAGAGCCTTCTGTAGCAGGGACATTCTATCCTTCTGATAAAAACACACTCAAGGAGTCTGTCGAAGGCTTTCTCTCTAAGGCAGAAGATAAGCCACATAGCGGAAGGGTAATGGCTATCATCTCACCGCATGCAGGATATATATTTTCAGGTCAGGTTGCAGCTTACGGATATAAGAACCTTAAAGGCAGCAGTATAAAAAAAGTTATATTGATAGGGCCAAGCCATCAGGTGGGCTTCAGTGGCGCATCTGTCTATACGAAGGGAGGGTTCAGGACACCTCTCGGCCTTGTAAGAATCAATGAAAAACTTGCAGAAGACCTCTTGAATGAAACCGCAGATGTAAGGTTTTACCCTGATGCATATGAAAAAGAGCACTCAATCGAGGTTCAACTCCCGTTTCTCCAGACAGTGTTAAGGGACTTTACAATAGTCCCCATACTTATCAGTTCTCCTACAAGACAGACGATCGAGCATCTTATATCGAGGTTAACCGAGATAATAGATGAAAAGACCCTGCTCATAGCAAGCACAGACCTTTCACACTATCACGACTATCTTAAGGCAAAGGAGATGGATAGTAAGATCATCACAGCCATTGAAAGACTGTCAATCATGGATACGGAAAGGCTTCTGAGGAATGGCGAGGCCGAACTGTGCGGTGCCTTCCCTGTCTTAATTACGATGGAGGTGTCACGGAGGGCCGGAGCAAACATGGGGGTGCTTTTTAAATATGCAAATTCAGGTGATGTAACAGATGAAAAACACAGGGTGGTAGGATATGCCTCTATCGGGCTTTACAATAACCCCATCACAGAAGGAGAAAAAAAAGAACTGCTTAAACTCGCAAGAGATACCATTGCTGGCTATGTTACAAAAGGGAAAGTCCCTGAGCTAGAAATAAATACGCCGAGGCTAAAAGCAGATGGCGCTGTCTTTGTGACTATAAAAATAAACGGCCTTCTGAGAGGCTGTATCGGCCACATCCAGCCTGTTACACCTCTTTACCAGTCGGTCATAAGGAATGCTGTAGCAGCCTGTTCAAGCGATCTGAGGTTTCCTCCGATGAAAGAGGAGGAATTAAAGTATATGGATGTTGAGGTCTCTATCCTGTCTCCACTCAGGCCATTAAAGGATGTAAAAAATATTCAGGTAGGGAAACATGGCCTTTTTATAGTAAAGGGTATGCAGAGTGGCCTCCTTCTTCCGCAGGTGGCAACAGAGCTTGGATGGAACAGAGAAACCTTCCTCGAACAGGTGTGTGCAAAGGCAGGATTAGCAAAAGATGCGTGGAAGGATGCGGAGTTATATGCCTTTACGGCTGAGATTATAAAATAGGGCAGTTGTTGATCCGCCTCAGGCGGACTTATGTCGCTCAAGCCAGCCTGCCTATTTTTGTCTAAAGAGCCTCTTGCAAAAGTCTGAAAAAGGGACCTTCTGTCATTCTGAGCTTTCTGAAGTAAAATTTATCAACAAATGGCTAACACCTATTTCACAGGGAAAATGCTTTTAAATCAATCAATTACAGCAATTTGCTTTTTTTCTTGACATCCACAATATATTGTGGTTTAATTCATCTCAATTTATTCTTTAATACAACTTATTGTAAAAGGGAGGTTTCTTTTATGAAACTTTGCAAGGGGTTTGAAAATTGGTTTGAATGTCTGAAATGTCCTTATTTATGTACAAAGGAGTGCCCCATAGAGGGTGAAAATGTGATTGAACAAATGAAAGGACAAATACGCATTTTGACTTCTGAGAACAAAAAGGCTGTTAGAGGCTAGAACGATAAAGAAGATAAAGGGTTTAGTTATTAGAAATAACAGGGCAAGTGTAAATTTTTAATAAGGAGAGGGATTTATGAAGATATTAAGCAGTTTGAACCTTTCGCCAAATGCTTTAAAGGTCCTCAAGAAGAGATATCTAAAAAAGAACGAGGAAGGCAAGGTGGTTGAGACCCCTGAGGATCTCTTCAGGAGAGTGGCTATGAGTATTGCCTCTGCTGATTTAAATTACGGAAAATCCCCTGAAGAAGTAAAGGCAGTGGAGGCAGGGTTTTATCAGATGCTTACCTCTCTGGAGTTTCTTCCAAACAGTCCCACTCTTATGAATGCAGGCAGGAGGCTTGGTCAGTTAAGCGCGTGTTTTGTCCTTCCTGTAGATGACTCAATGGAGTCCATATTCGATGCAGTAAAAAATACCGCTATCATACATAAATCAGGAGGCGGAACAGGTTTTAGTTTTTCGAGGTTAAGGCCTAACGGTGACATCGTCGGCTCCACAAAGGGCATATCTTCAGGGCCTGTATCCTTCATGACTGTCTTTGATACAGCCACAGAGGCTGTTAAGCAGGGCGGGACAAGAAGGGGTGCTAACATGGGCATCCTGAGGGTTGACCATCCTGATATACTCGGCTTTATTAACTGCAAAGATGACAATACAAAATTTAACAACTTTAATATCTCTGTAGCACTAACTGATGAGTTCATGCTGGCAGTAAAAGAAGACAGGTCGTATGACCTTATTAATCCCAGGACAAAGAAGGTAGCAAACACCCTCAAGGCGAAAGAAGTATTTAATCTAATAGTAGGGCATGCATGGAAGAACGGGGAGCCTGGCATTGTTTTCATAGACAGGGTGAACGGGTCAAACCCTACCCCTCATAAAGGACAGATAGATTCAACAAATCCCTGCGGTGAGCAACCCCTCCTGCCTTATGAGTCCTGCAACCTTGGCTCGATTAATCTTGCAAAGATGGTGAAAGAAATCAGCCCCCCCCCCCACCTTTCCCCCTCGAGGGGGGAGGGTAAGGGCAGGGGTGAGGTTGACTGGAATAAGCTCAGAAACACGGCATGGAAAGCTGTGCACTTCCTTGACAACGTCATAGATATCAATAAATATCCCCTTCCGGTAATAGAAGAGATGACAAAGGCCAACAGAAAGATAGGTCTCGGCGTAATGGGATGGGCAGACATGCTTATGCAGCTCGGAATACCTTATAATTCGGACAGGGCTATAAAATTTGCAGAAGAAGTAATGGCGTTCATACAGAGAGAAGGCAAAAACGCATCAGCAGTAATTGCAGAGGAGCGCGGGGTCTTTCCGAACTATAAAGGAAGTATTTATGACGGAAAGATAAGACTTAGAAACGCTACCGTTACAACTATCGCACCGACAGGCACACTGTCAATAATTGCAGGATGTTCATCAGGCATAGAGCCGCTCTTTGCAGTCTCCTATGTAAGGACAGTGATGGAGGGGACAAAACTTGTAGAAGTAAACCCTTATTTTGAAAAGGTTGCAAAAGAACGCGGGTTCTGGTCAAGGGAAATCATGGAGAAGATCGCAGACATCGGATCGATACAGGAATTTGATGAGATACCAGACGATGTAAAGGCTGTATTTACTACTGCCCATGACATTTCACCAATGGAACATATTACGATGCAGGCAGCATTCCAGAAATTCGTTGATAATGCTGTCTCGAAAACTGTAAATTTCCCTCACGGTGCTACAGTAAAAGATGTAGAGGATGTTTACCTGTTTGCATACAAACTCGGGTGTAAGGGTGTTACTGTTTACAGGGACGGCTCAAGGGAGGAGCAGGTACTTACAAGAGGCAAGAAAGCCGAGGACCAACATGCTATAGAATCAAGGCAGAAGATTGTGCCGAAGAAAAGGCCAGATGTCATAAGGGGTTCGACCAGACTTATGAAGACAGGCTGCGGCAACCTTTATGTCACCATTAACGAGGACAGAGACGGACATCTTTTCGAACTATTCACTTCAATGGGCAAGGCAGGTGGATGTGCTGCAAGCCAGTCCGAGGCGATCGGAAGACTCGTCTCACTCGCATTCAGATCAAACATCGAGCCTGAGGAGATAATAAGGCAGATGAAAGGGATTTCGTGCCACTCACCCATATGGCATGACGGAGGAAGAATCCTTTCCTGCTCTGATGCCATAGCAAATGCACTTGAGAAGTACCATGTAAAAGGTGAAAAGGGCAACGGGGACAAACACAAGGTGCACATGATCATGGGCGCCTGCCCGGAATGCGGCGGCGCTGTAGAGCACGAAAGCGGCTGCGCAGTCTGCCACAATTGCGGGTTTACAAAGTGCGGGTAATTCCATAGATGGTGAACCAAGAAATATTCCCCTCTTTTTTAAAGAGGGGTTAGGGGAGATTACTAAAAACATTGCGGATTTACGAAGTGTGGGTAGTTTCATGAATGACGATGAAGACATAAGAAAAATAATTCATTATTTCCAAAGCAGGGATGAGGTCTCAGCCCTATATCTTTTTGGAGGTCTTGCTAAAGACAGAAAGACTGCTGAAAGCGACATAGATATTGCAATCCTTATCGATGAATCCAGATTAAAAAGAAAGAACTTCGAACTCCTCAGGAAAAAATACTTCGCAGTATCACCTACGTTTTCAATGCGTCCCATCGATATCGTTATTCTGAATACAGCCCCGCTATTTCTTAAATATCAGGTGTTAAAAACTGGGAAAATCCTTTTTGACAGGAACAGAAAGTTGAGAGTCAGATTCACTGAAAGGGCAATTGTCGATTATCTGGATTTTAAACCCATCGAAGATATTTGTCTGAAGGCTGTGGCAAAACGTTTCAGGGAGAGAACGATTGGTGGATAAAGCACTTATTTTGAGAAAAATAGAGAAAGCCGAGTCATATCTGAAACAAATACGGCAGAAAAAAGACCCGGGAATTGGTGGGTTCAGAAAAAATAGGGATATGCAGAGCATCGTCCTGTTTAATCTCATTCAGGCAATTCAATCGTGTATAGATATTGGAGCCTACATAATAAGCGATTCCGGATGGGAAACACCTGGCTCGCAGGCAGATATATTCGAAACCCTCGCAGCTAATAAAATTATCACCAGACAACTTTCACAAAAGATGATCAAAATGGTCGGCTTTAGAAACAGGATTGTTCATGAATATGAAAAAATAGATTTGAAGATTGTCTATGAAGTATGGAGGAGAAATATTGGAGATATTGAAAGATTCTGTAAGGCTGTTGTCTTGAAGTATGGACTTTGAGAGGGGATTACGCACATTGAATGACTACGCTGCCTGCCATAACTGCGGGGTTACAAAGTGCGGGTAGAGGATAAGCAATGAATTGGAGGAAGAGTTAAGGGGGGATAAATGCAGTTTAAAGAATATCGGGATGTTATCAAAAATATTGATTGGGATCTTTTGCAACAGCAGAAAAAGACTCTTGAGAAACTATTAACCAATCTGTCTTTCCCCCCGGCTATTTTAGATGAAGACACCAATAACCTCTGGGGGCTGATTGAGTTGATTGAGAACCTTCAGGATGTGAATGAAAACGAGCCAAATAATATTGTGCATTTCCAATGGATGAGGCTGTTGTTTATGCTTTAGCTAAAGAGGCAGGGTATAGAGATAATGAAGCATCAATAATAGCCCATGCCTCGCAATATACTGACGATAACACCGACCGAGAATATACCGTATCCGATAGTTATGGAGATTTTTATGTGGGGTTTCCTGAAAAAATCGGTAAATCAGGAGATTTATATTTCCCGATAATTACTCAGGCAGTTGATATTACATCTTTTAAATTGTCCGTTCAGAGATATGTGTTTGCAGCTTTTCACTTTATCCCGTGAGATAACAACATTGAAATTAATGGGAAAAAGAATCCTTTATGTACAACCAAAGGTTGTAAGAATGCAGTAACTTGACGTCGGAACAACTCAGATAATTGAGAAAGGTTGTTAAAAGGGAGTATCTATGAAAAAGGAACTATTTGAGGAATTACTTCAAAGCGTTAAGCAGGGTGCTGTTATCATGAAAGGCAAAATGAAACCTTCACGCAGCGTTGTATTTCCTGAATCCGAGGTACGGAAAATACGCGAGCAATATGGTCTATCCCAGGATAAATTCGCTTCTCTTATGGGAATAAGTGTTGCCACGCTCCGGAACTGGGAACAAGGGCGGCGAAAACCCGAAGGGCCTGCTCGTGTTCTATTAAGGGTTGCTGCCGAATAT